>ERZ1026800.764-NODE-764-length-24660-cov-3.162067_pt1 | contig 24660 bp, 22 predicted proteins | sample MGYA00520873_ERZ1026800 | MGnify/ENA primary metagenome ERZ1026800 (study PRJEB33270, sample SAMEA104284475) | anaerobic digester metagenome | biome: Anaerobic digester microbiome; feature: mesophilic sludge digester; material: Anaerobic digester biomass | place...
GAACTGGCTGGGGATCGCGTTGGCTGTGCCGGCGATCGTGTTGATTGCGTTGTCGCGGTAGCCAGTTACCGCTTGTGCCGCCAAATGAGCAAGGTAAGCGCACCCGCCAGCAATCCCCAGAACGCTGAGCCAATTCCGGCGAATGACACCCCCGAAGCGGTGACCAGGAAGGCGATCAAGGCCGGTTCACGTTCGTTTTCTTCGCGCAACGCGGCGGCCAGGCTGTTGCCGATGGTGCCCAGCAGGGCGATGCCGGCGATGGCCATCACCAGTTCCTTGGGGAAGGCGGTGAACGCCAGGATGTCCGCGCGTGCGGTCTCCAGATGGTCGGACACCGTCGGTAGCTTCCCGGCCAGCGCCTCCACGATCCGGTCGAACTGGCGCCTAGCCCACCCAGGTAGTGGTGCCAACGCAGCCAGCGCTGGGGTGCGCTTCCGGGCCGGTCCTTCGGAGCCTGATCGGGGCCGCGGTGATCTTCATGATCTACCAGGAGCAGGCCACCGAGGTACTACTCGGCTTCGGCTTCGGCGGCTCGCTGCTGGCTCTGTTCATGCGGGTAGGCGGAGGCATCTATACCAAAGCCGCCGACGTGGGCGCCGACCTGGTGGGCAAGGTCGAAGCCGGCATCCCCGAGGACGACCCCCGCAACCCCGCCACCATCGCCGACAACGTGGGCGACAACGTGGGCGACTGCGCCGGCATGGCCGCCGACCTGTTCGAGAGCTACGAGGTCACCCTCGTTGCCTCCATCATCCTCGGTGTGGCGGCGTTCAACTCGATCGGCGCCAACCCTGCGCTGGGCCTCATCTTCCCGCTCGCTGCTCGCGCCATCGGCGTGGTCGCATCGATCATCGGCATCTTCTTCGTGAAGGCCAAGGAGGGCGAGACCAACGCCTTGAAGCCGATCAACAAGGGCTTCCTCGTCGCCGGCGTGCTCACCACGCTCGGCACGTTGATCCTCTCGCTGGCCTACGTGGGCAACGACTACGAGAACGCCGGCTGGAAGTGCTTCGGCGCCGTCTTCATCGGCCTCGTGCTGGCGCAGGGCATCAGCCGCCTCACCGAGTACTACACGGCCACCCACCACAAGCCGGTGCAGGAGATCGCTGCGGCAGCCGAGACGGGGCCGGCCACCACCATCCTCGCCGGCACCGCCAGTGGCCTGGAGAGCTCGGTCTACGCAGTCATCGCCATCGCCATCGCCATCGCCGCGGCGATGGCCCTCGGCGGCGGCAACCTGCAGTTCTCCTTCTACCTCGTCGCTCTGTGCGGCATGGGCATGTTGGCCACCACCGGCATCATCGTGTCGGAAGACACCTTCGGCCCGGTCAGCGACAACGCCGCCGGCATCGCCGAGATGAGCGGCGAGTTCCACGGCGAGCCGCAGCGCATCATGGTCAGCCTCGACGCCGTGGGCAACACCACCAAGGCCGTCACCAAGGGCTTCGCCATCGGCTCGGCCGTCATCGCCGCCGTGGCGCTCTTCGCGAGCTTCATCGAGACCGCTGCCGGCGAACTCGACCTGGAGATCGTCGATCGCCTGCGGGGTGTGTTCGACCTACCGGAACTGCAGATCAACGTTGCCGACCCGAAGATCTTCATCGGTCTCCTCATCGGTGGCGCGGTGCCGTTCCTGTTCAGCGCCCTCGCCATCCGCGCGGTGGGCCGCACCGCCGGCGTGGTGGTGCAGGAAGTGCGCAAGCAGTTCGCCGACGGCAAGATCATGAAGGGCGAGAAGCAGCCCGAGTACGGCCCGGTCATCGACATCTGCACCGAGGCCTCACTGCGCGAGTTGGCCACCCCGGCACTGCTGGCCGTGCTCACCCCGGTCGTCATCGGCTTCGGCATCAACTTCCTCGCCTTGGGCGCGTTCCTCGCCGCGGTCATCCTGGTGGGCCAACTGATGGCCAACTACCTCAGCAACGCCGGTGGCGCCTGGGACAACGCCAAGAAGTACATCGAGGACGGCCACCACGGCGGCAAGGGCAGCGATCCCTACCGAGCTGCAGTCATCGCCGACACCGTGGGTGATCCGTTCAAGGACACCGCCGGCCCTGCCCTCAACCCACTCATCAAGGTGATGAACCTGGTGTCGCTGCTCATCCTGCCGGCCGTCATCAGCCTGCGCGACAACGACGGCGCCCGGTTCAGCATCGCCGCAGCAGCACTCGTCGTGCTCATCGGTGCGGTCGTCTTCAGCAGCCGCCAGCCGTCGGGCATCAGCACCACGCCGGAACCGGCCGCCGCCGCAACTCCTGTGCGGTAGCTCGGCCACCAGCGCTCAGCAGTGACGAAAGGCCCGGGCCACGTGCCCGGGCCTTTCGCATTCCGAGCGCTAGCGTGACCACTCGTGCTCGGGCTCCTGGACTTCGCAAACAAGTGGGTGGAGAAGGGCGGCCTCCTCGTGCTGGCCGCCATCGTCTTCGCCGAATCGGGTCTGCTGGTGGGCTTCTTCCTGCCGGGCGACTCGCTGCTGTTCTTCGCCGGCTTCCTGTCCAGCGACGCTGGGGGCAACCTGCTGCCCGCGTTGCCGTGGGTCGCACTCACCTGCGCGCTCGCCGCCATCCTCGGCGATCAGGTCGGGTACATGATCGGCAAGAAGTTCGGCCCCACCGTCTTCGATCGCCCGAAGAGCCGCTTCTTCAACCCCGAGTACGTGGTGAAGGCGGAGGCGTTCTTCGCCAAGCACGGGTCGAAGACCATCGTGCTCGCTCGCTTCGTACCCATCGTGCGCACCTTCGTGCCCACCGTGGCCGGCGCCGGCAACATGCACTACCGCACCTTTCTCACGTACAACATCGTCGGCGGCGTGTTGTGGGGCGCCGGCATCACCACGCTGGGCTTCTTCCTCGGTGAGATCGACGCGGTCAAGAACAACATCGAGATCGCCGCCATCGTCATCGTGGGCGTGTCGGTGCTGCCCATCGCAGTGGAACTGCTGCGGCATCGCAAGGCCGCCAAAGCCGCCATCGCGGCAGCCACTCACTCAGTCGACTGAGGGCGAGCCGACGAAGTCGATCAGCTGCTCGACCGCACCCACCAGTTCCGGGCGCAGGTCGGCATACGTGTGCACCTTGTTGCGCAACATCGGCCAGAAACCGCGCACGTCGGTGCCCAGCGCCGCACACATGCCTTCCTTCCACGGCTGGCCACGTGGCACATCCGGCCACTGCTGCAGGCCCATCACGCGCGGCCACACCCCGGCCCACACATCCACGAAGGGGTGACCGGTGACCAGTACATCGGGGCCGGCAACCTGCTTCGCGAGGCGCGCTTCCTTGCTGCCCGCGACCAGGTGATCGACGAGGATTCCCAGGCGCCGCGTGCTGCTCGGCTGGAAGCTGCGCACCATCGCGACCACATCGTCGAGACCGTGCATCGGTTCCACCACGATGCCCATCTCGCGCAGGTCGTCGCCCCACACGTGCTCGACGAGCTCGGCGTCGTGCTTGCCCTCGACCCAGATCCTGCTGGCAGCCGCACGGCGAGCACGTTGCGGCGAGGGTGCTGCGATCGAGCCGCTGGCGGTGACCCTCGGACCGGCATCTGCGACGCGCGCCGGCGGGCGAACGAGTGTGACCGGCTTGCCGTCGATGAGAAAGCCACCGGGCTTGTAGACGAACTCGCGGTCGCGACCGTTGCGATCGCGCAGGGTGACCGCACGAGCATCGGTCTTGACGACGTCGCCACAGAAGCCACTCGAGCGATCCTCCACGAGCAGGCCCGGCGTCGCCGGTACCGCGCGGTATTGCGGTTGCCGTCGTTGCTTGTCGAAGTCGTCGAGGATGTCGCCGCCGAAGGTCATGGTGCATCCACGGTACGCGCCGGGGTGGCCGCACTACCGTCATTGGCGATGACTGATCAGACTGTGCCAGACGAGCTGCTCGGCTGCTGGCAGCGTCGCTGGATCGAGTTCGCCGACGGCAACCGCGACGACACCAGCTTCGTGGTGTGGCTGCAACTGCCGTCGTTGATGGCCGACGTGCGTCTGTCCGGGCCGGCACTCGGCCTCGCCGGACGCCGCTCGATCGCAGAGCTGTCGAACGACGAGTTGCTGCTCCTGGCAGACAGTGACTCCAGCAGCGGAGCAACCACGTGCACCCCCGTCGTCGTGGGTGCCAATGGCGTTTCGCACGCAACTGCCGAGTGGGCCGGCATCGTGAGCTTCCAGCCCATCTCGGCCTACCCCGAGCCGGGGCTGCTCGAGTGGATCGGCGACGGCACCGTGCTGGTCGAGCGAGCACCGAGCGGCGCCTACGTGGAGGAGTGGCACCTGCTACCGGGCAGCCGCGGGCCGCTCGTCCACACGGTGCTGGCCGACGGCTCCGAGTGGTACCGCGCCGGAGATGTCGGCGTGCTGGTGCGCGACCGTCGGTCAGCGTTGCCCGACGTAGCGCGCCTGGCCGACATCGACGACCGCGCCACGCTGGAGACGGCAGTCGATTGCGAGTTCTCGTTCGCACGCCGCGTCGCCGGGTCGTGGGTGATCGAAGCGTCGACGCTGCCCTGGAGGGTCGGCACCACCGTCTGATCCAATCGGATGCCGCTGACCACCCGCCGGGCCCACCGAGCCGCCGAGCCCCCACGTCTGGTCCTCGGCGTTCGACAGCGTGTGTCGGTTCGCGCTGACCAGGCCCTTCGGATTCCAGCCGGTGCCACGGTCGGCGGAGCGTACGATCGACGATCGTGGCGCAGAACATCTACGACGACCCCGACTTCTTCGCGGGCTACTCCGCACTGCCACGCTCGGTGCAGGGGTTGGACGGCGCACCCGAATGGCCGTCGCTGCAGGCACTGCTACCGGACCTGGCCGGTCGCGAGGTAGTCGATCTCGGCTGCGGGTTCGGCTGGTTCAGTCGCTGGGCCGCGTCGGCCGGCGCTGCCCACGTTCTTGGCATCGACCTGTCGCTCAACATGCTCGCCCGCGCCCGGCAGGAGACCACCGACCCCCAGATCACCTACCAGCAGCACGACCTCGATCACCTGGAGCTGCCGCCCGCTCGCTTCGACTTCGCGTACAGCTCACTGACAATGCACTACCTCGCGGACCTCGACCGGCTCTTTCGTACGGTGCACCGGTCGCTGCGACCGGGTGCTGGGTTCGTGTTCTCCGTGGAGCACCCCATCTGCACTGCGCCATCGAACCCGCAGTTCGTCACCCTCGATTCGGGCCGAGTGGTCTGGCCCGTCGATGGCTACCTCCGTGAGGGCCGACGAACGACGAATTGGCTGGCCCCCGGGGTCGTCAAGCAGCACCGCACGATCACCAGCTACGTCTCGACGCTCCTGGGCGCCGGCTTCCGGTTGACGGCGTTGGAGGAGTGGGGCCCGAGCCCGCAGCAGATCGAGGAGGTTCCCGATTGGCACACGGAACTGGAGCGCCCCTACTTCCTCATCGTCGCTGCGTGTCGCGAGTGATGCACGCGCTGGTCAGCCGGCGCTTGCCCAGCGACCCAGGAAACCCGAGGGACTGAGCACTTGCAGCACGCCCTGGCCGTCGTGCCGGCGATAGGGGGCCCAGAGCAGCCCCTCGCCCGCGGGCATGGCCAATGCGGTCGGGCGAAAGGGCGATCCCCACACATGGACGCGATGTGCGGGCCCCTTCAGCGACAGCATGCCTTCATCCAGTTCGACCTGCGCATCGACTTCGCCGGCCTGCTCGTACCCGTGTGCGATCTCGGCAGGATCGCCCGCCGCATACCACTCCACGTCGAACGTGACCGGCACCGGCGTGCCATAGGGGCGACCCATCGCGTCGAGCGCATCGTCGAGCAGCACTCCGTGGGCTTCGTTGCCCAGGCTCCACTGCGTGAAGGGCACATCGCACGAATGGTCGGCCCACATCTCGGGAGGTTTGATCTCCAAGCCGTCGCGCAGACCCGTACCCTCCAGCTCCTCCACGTACAGGTAGGGCTCGCCGCAGCGCACCAGCCCGGCCCAGTAGTCGAAGCGCCGACCGCGCAGTTCGAGGCCCACGAACAGCCCGGCGCGTGCGTCGGCAGCCCATGCCCACCACCACCACGCCTCCACCGCGACGTCGGCGTGGCGAAGTTCGTCGGCATTGGCGAGCACGTGCGCCAGACTATGCGGGTGATCCGTTATCTCAGCCTGGAGTGGCTCGCAGCCCTCACCAACGAAGTCGCCGACAGCACCACGATGCAGGCGCTGGCGGCCGACCACAGCATCGGCGTCACCCAAGTGGTCACCGATGGGCCGGAGGGCACGGTGGTGTACCACCTGCAGGTGGGCGGCGGGGCGGCCACGTTCGGGCCGGGAAGCGCCTTCCCCGAGGACGTGCGGATGGAGCAGACGTGGGACACGGCAGCGGGGGTGGCCACCGGCGAGCTCAACGCGCAGGAGGCGTTCATCAAAGGGCGCATCCTGCTCACCGGCAGCCAGCAGAAGCTGGTCGACTCGCAGCCAGTCTTCGCGGCGCTCGACGCCGTGTTCACCAGCGTGCGCGAGCGCACCGAGTACCGCTGAGCCCGAGGCCCGGTCGTGCCTGAGCTTCCTGAAGTGCAAGCGCACGCCGAGCGCCTCACCCAGCAGTTCCGTGGCGCCGTGCTGGAGAAGTTCGTGCCGTTCAACTTCACTGCGCTGAAGACCGCCGCGCCACGCCCGCAGGCTGCGTACGGTGCGGCCCTGCTCGGCGTCAGTCGTCGCGGCAAGTACCTGCTGCTCGACTTCGGGCCGATCCACTTCGTGATCCACCTGATGCAGGGCGGCCGCCTGCTGGTGGACGACAAGCAGTCACCCAAGCCGCGCAACGGCCAAGCGCGCTTCGTGTTCGCAGCCGGCCCTGCGCTGCTGCTCACCGAAGCGGGCAAGGAGCGTCGCGCCGGTGTGTGGTGCGTGGCCACCGAGGCGCTCGACGGCCCGCCACTCGACCGGCTGGGCCCCGACGCCCAGGACTACACACCGGCCTCGCTGGCGGCTGCGTTCGCCGCCGACAACATGCGCGTGCACGGCTTCCTCCGCAACCAACGACACATCGCCGGGCTGGGCCGCATGCTGGCGAACGAGGTGTGCCACCGAGCCAAGCTGTCGCCGTTCGCGATGACCGGCAAGCTGGGCGTCGACGGCGCAACGAGAGTGCTCGAGGCGGTGCACGAAGCAATCGACGACGGGCTGAGGTACGAACGCACACGCACCGACATGAGCTCGTCGGCCGACCGACCGGGGCGAGTGCACAACCGGGTTGGCCTGCCGTGCCCCGTGTGCGACGACACCATTCGCTCGGTCAGCTACAGCGGCTACACGGTGGCCTACTGCCCCACCTGCCAGACGGCGGGCAAGGTGCTGGCCGACAACACCACCAGCAAGTTCCTCAAGTAGCGGTTCGCCGCATGACGATGCGGCAACCACCCCGGTGCGGGTCGGCGAGGCGAATGCCCTCCACCTCGATGCCACCGGCACGTTCGGCGATCCCCTGCGCCAAGCCGACATGCACTTCGCACACGGTCTCCGGTTGCACCGCCGCGAGATCCGCGAACGGGCATGACTGCAGCACGATCTCCTGCAGCTCACCCTGGTCGCGCACGCGGGGTTCGAAGCCCAGCCGATCGGCCTCGGCGTGCAAGGTGGCGATGGGGCCGTCGGCCGACGGCTGCACGCGCAGCCCCGCGAGCCGGCCGGCAGCCCGAGCCGTGAGGCCGGCACCGACGGCATCGGCCAGCACGCCGGCCAGCTCGCGGTAGGGAACACCTTCGGCGACGGCCGTGTAGCCGGTACGCGGACGGCCGCGCCCGCGTACTGGCAGCGCGTGCGATTGCACGAGCTCGGCGTCGGCGAGCACGGCGAGGTGCTGACGCACCGCTGTGTGATGAAGACCCATCGCCTCTGCCAGCACGCCGGCAGTGAGCGGCGCGGGGGCGTCACGCAAGCGAGCGAGGATCTCCACGCGGCTCGGCGCCGAGAGGGCCTTTGCGCGGCGGAGTGCACCGCCTTCGGAATCGACGTGGTGAGGTCGGTTTCCCATGACGGTGCACTCTCGCACGACGACGACGAGGTGGGCAATCTCGATCAGTGGCCGGTGAGCGCCGACGTGTCGACGTCGCCCGCCGCGAAGAACCCGATGGCACCCTTGCCCACGTTGGCGAACTTGTGGGTCACGAACGGGTACAACCCGTCTTCGGCGAAGGTGAACTCCACGAACCCGCCCTGCGCCGGTTGCAGATCGAGCACCTGCGAACCCCCGTGCGTGTCGTCGGGCTGCAGCGTGTAGGCGCCTTCCTTGAAGACGGTGTCGAAGATGGTGCCCACGATGTGGAAGGCCGAGTTCTCACTGGGTCCGTCGTTGACCACCCACAGCCGGTACCGCTTGCCGGTCTCGACATGGATGGGGGCGAACTTGGACTGCGATTGGTAGCCGTTGATGACCACCGCGTCCCAGTCCTCGTCGATCATCTTCGTCAGATCGCCCGGTTGTGCTTCCGGCCCGAGGTAGAGCTCGCTCTGCACGACCACGAACTCCTCGTCGACCGGCGCGAGACCCGGCGGGTCGATGATGATCGCTCCGTACATTCCGTTGCCGATGTGGTGCAGTGCCGGTGCGGTACCGCAGTGGTACATGAACGCACCGGCGAACTGTGCCTCGAACTCGTACACCAACGACTCGCCGGGCAGGATCGTTCGCATCTCGTCGTTCCATGCCACCTTGCTGGCGTGGAAGTCGATCGAGTGGCCCATCTCACCCTTGTTGGTGAGCGTGATGCGGAAGGTGTCGCCCACGTTGCCGTGCAGCATCGGGCCCGGCACCTGGTCGTTGAACGTCCACATCAGCTGCGTGACACCTGGCGCCACTTCGACCAGCGTTTCAGTTGCGTCGAACGCGATCTCGTGCACCGTGCCCGCCGCCTTCGCCGGCAGCACCGGGTCGCGCCCTCGCCAGTCGGTGCCGGGCATCGCGGCGCCGTCGATCGTCGCGTTCGGCGAGCCCACCACGGTCGTCGCCGTCTCGGCACCATCGGCGGCCCCGACCACGTGCACGGCCATCTTCATGCCGCCCTCCTTGTGGCCGGGCACGGTGCACCACACCGTTGCGTCGCTGGTGAACGGGCCGATCACGACGTCGGCCTTCTGGCCGGCCTTCAACATCGCGGTGCCCGTCGCACCTTCCACCTTGAAGTCGTGATCCAGGGCACCCTTGTTCGTGACGTGCACGGTGATCGGCTTGCCGGCGGGCACTTCGATCATGTTCGGCGACACGGAGATGTCGGCGAGCGTGACATCGAACTCGATGACGCCCGCCGCCGTGTCGGAGCTGCCGCTCACACCCGACGCGTCGGACCTGCCGGACGCGATCGCAATGCCCACCACACCCATGACCAACGCCATCACACCGATCACGAACGTGATGACCCACCATCCGTCGCCATTGCGCTCACCGTCCATCGAGAACTCCTTTATTGAGAGTGATTACTCTCAATAATCAGCAATGCGCAGACGTGCACCTAGGGGCGAAGGTCCCGGAGCGGCGGCTCAGATGATCTCGGCAAGCTGCCACAGCACCGAGCTCTGCATGATGCCCTCGGCGTTCGCATCCCACTGTCCGGTGCGGTGCGCGATCACCACGACGAGCGCAGTCTGGTTGGTGGCATCGAACCGCACCGTGACGCCGCCAGTGGTGGGGGTGCCATCGGGGTCGGCGCCGCTCCAGCGAGCAACCTGCTCGGGCAGCGCCTGGTCCTCCCCGTCGATGGCAAAGTCCGCCACCGAGCTCACCGAGCGCCCCTGCGCCAACGTGTCGCGAGCCGCGACGAGCGCGTCGTCGAACGTGACCACACCGGCAACGCGAGTGACGGACAAGGAGTCCGAACCGTTGGATGCCACGATCGTCGACGAGCTCTGGTCGACCACCTCGTACCCCGGCGCCAGCGCCAGCTCACGCTGGGACGCGAAGGGAAGTGCAGCCGTGCCATGGACGGTCGACGGCAGCACCGATTCCGCCGGGAACCACTCAGCTGTGTCGCCAACGGAGGGCGCGTTGCTGAGCGAACCCACCATCGTGCGGTACGCCTCATCCCCCAACGCACTCTCCCCCGGTGGCCCGAAGCCATCGCCGACGATGCTGAGGCCATCGTCGCGAACGACCACGTAGACGATGCCGATCAGGTTCTCGATCTCAGGGTCGGACTGGTAGATCTGGTAGAGGACGGTGGCCAGCCGGATGTTGGGGAAGCCCATGTGCCCACCGTCGCCGACCACCGATGGGTTGTAGCCGATGAACGTGTAGTCGGCGTCGAAGGTGTCGATGTACTCCTGCAGCAGCACGTTGGGGTCTTCGCCGGCGTCTCGGTTGAGCGCTTGCAGGATGAGGATCTCGTCGTTGTCGGTGTTGGTGAACGTGTACGGATCCGACCCCTCCACCTCCACGTTGGCGATCGCCGGCACGTACACGCCGTAGCCGAGTTCGGTGGCATCGTCGGGGATCACCACGGTTGCGGGTGTCGTCTCAGGGATGGTGGTCTCGAGGGTGGTCGGGGGCTCGGTGACCGTGGTGGGCGGCAACGTCACCGGCACGGTGGTGGGCGCCGTCGACACCACCGGCACCGTGGTCGGTGCAGTCGCCGCGTCGTCGCCCCTGGTTGCCAGATAGGTGACGCCGCCGGCGACCAGTGCGGCGGCCGCCAGCCCACCGATGAGCATGCCCTGCGATCGACCCCGTCGAGGCGAGACGGGTGCTTGCGGTTGCGGCGCTTGCGGGGGAGGGAGTGAGCTCATCTGATGCCGTCCTGTCCATTGCCGATGTGGATGCCCGGTGCGAGCTTCGCGCAACGCGCAGTGCTGCGTGTCCCCCAGGCCGCCGGCGGTTCCTCGAAGCCCCCCGCTCACCGCGCGAGTTCTACGCTGGTGCCATGCCGATCCACATCCGAGCCGAAGCCGCCGACTACGCCCCCGCCGTGCTGGTGCCCGGCGATCCGCGCCGCGCCAAGTACATCGCGGAGACGTTCTTCGACCCCGGCGCCCGGCTGGTGAACGAGGAACGCGGCGAGCTGGGCTTCACCGGCACGTACCAGGGCAAGCCGCTCAGCGTGCAAGCGGCCGGCATGGGCTGCGCCAGCGCCGCCATCTACTACAGCGAGCTGATCCAGCTGGGCGCGACGCGCCTCATCCGCGTCGGCACCGCCGGCGGGTTGGCCGACGGCCTGCGCATGGCCGACACCATCGTCGCGATGAGCGCCACCGCCGACGACCAGATCGTCAGCCAGCTGTGCGGCGGCGACGCCCACTCACCCACCGCCACCTATTCGCTGGTCGAGCACGCGGTGCAGCTGTCGCGTGCCAGCGGCGCGCGTGTGCACGTCGGTGCCATCGTGTCGTCGGCCATCTTCTACGACACCCGCCAGGGCATCATGCAGCGCTGGAAGGATCGTGGCCATCTGGCCGTGGAGATGGAGGCGGCCGTGCTCTACACGTTGGGCGCGTTGCACAAGATCGAGACACTGTGCATGGCCACCATCAGCGACCTGATCGCCAGCGAGAGCGAGGCCGAACGAATCAGCGACGCCGAGCTCAAGCAGGGTGTCGACAAGATGATGGAAGTGGCCTGTCAGGTTGCAATCGGCTGACGCCGCGGCCACGATCGCCCGCCCGCACCGATCGCCCGCCCGCACCACACCGACTAGGGCAATGCGATGCGCACGTACATCTCGCCGTCGTGGCTGACGACGAAGCGTGCCGGATGCATCGCTGCGACGTACTTGAACTCGCCCATCGCGAACACGTCGACGGTGCCATCGGCACGCAGGTCGTACAACATCGCCGGCGTGTCGGGAGCGCCGATGGGGTCGTACATCCACACCAGCGCGCCGCCGTCTGCCGCCGCCGCGACCGCCGGCATGTCGCGTCCGGCCAACATCGCCGGCACCGTCCAGCGCTGCTCACTCGCATCGATGGCCGTACGGACGACCACCGTCGTGCCGTCGCCCGGGTACTCGAGGTGCACCTCCGGCACCACAACACCCGACGGCTCGCCCGTCGGCGTGACCCACGCCATCGCGAGCGATGCGCCGGCAACGGGCAGCCGCTCGCCGAAGCCGCAGCAACCGACTTCCATCACCCCGGCCGCAGTGGCGATCAACGTCGAGTCACCTGATCCGTCCAACCCACTGACACGGGCGATCTCCTGCCCGGCGGTCGCTCCGCTCGTGGAGACAGCGATCAGCTCCTGCACCGGGTCGCTGGCGTCTGGAGGCACACCTGCGATGTAGGCGACGTCGTCCGGGCCCATCAGCACCAGCGCCGCCAGATCACCCAGCGACGACCCGACGGCCAACGAGGTGCCCGACTCGGTGAACGTGAGCATCGACGTCGCGGAGTCGAAGGTCACGACCTCGCCGGCAACCGTGACCCCGACGCTGGTGCAGCCGGCCTCGGAGCACTGCGGATCGACCTGCAGCGGCTCGGCCTGCAGCCGCGGGTCGAGACCCGTGGCCGCCACCGTGGTGGTGGGTGCATCGGTCGCCGGCGGCGGCATCGTCGTCGACGACGCGGCCGGTTCGGTGCTGGTGACGGCTGGCTCGGTGGTGAAGGTGGAGGTGGCAGCAACGGGCTCGGTGCCGCTCACCACCGTGGCTTCCGAGCTACAGGCGGCAACCGAACACAGCAGGGCGACCAGCGTGACGATGCGTCGACGGTTCATGCCACGAACCGTACGCCCGAATGCCACCCGGAGTCTGTCGCCGAGCCGACAACCCGCCGCCGGCGCCTCAGATGAGGCCGAGGTCTCTCACGGCGTCGCGCTCTTCGGCCAGCTCGCCGGTGCTGGCCTCGATCTTGCCGCGGCTGAACTCGTTGAGGTCGAGCCCCTGGACGATCGAGTACACGCCATCCTTGCAGGTGCAGGGGAACGAGGAGATGAGGCCTTCGGGCACGCCGTAGGAGCCGTCGCTGACCACCGCCATGCTCACCCAGTCGCCCTCGGGGGTGCCCAGCGACCACGAACGGATGTGGTCGACAGCGGCGTTGGCGGCGGACGCAGCCGACGAGGCACCGCGTGCCTCGATGATGGCGGCACCGCGCTTGGCCACCGTGGGGATGTACGTGTCGGCGTACCACGCCTGGTCGTTGACCAGCTCGTAGGCGTTCTTGCCCGACACCTTCGCATGGTGCAGGTCGGGGAACTGAGTGACCGAGTGGTTGCCCCAGATGGTCATGTTGCTGATGTCGTTGACCGTGGTGCCGGTCTTGGCGGCCAGCTGCGAGATGGCCCGGTTGTGGTCGAGGCGGGTCATCGCCGTGAACCGGCCCGGGTCGAGCCCAGGTGCGTTCTGCTGCGCGATGAGCGCGTTGGTGTTGGCAGGGTTGCCGACGACGAGGATCTTGATGTCCTTCCGGGCGCTGGCGCTGAGCGCCTGGCCCTGCGGCTTGAAGATGCCACCGTTGGCACTGAGCAGGTCGCTGCGCTCCATGCCGGCCTTGCGCGGCATCGCGCCGACCAACAGCGCGACATCGGCATCGCCGAACGCGACGTTGGCATCGTCGGTGCAGATGACGTCGGCCAACAGCGGGAAGGCGCAGTCGTCGAGCTCCATCTTCACACCACCCAGCGCGCCGAGCGCCGGCGTGATCTCGAGGAGTTGCAGGATGACGGGTGTGTCGGGGCCCAACATGGAACCGGAAGCGATGCGGAACAGGAGGCTGTAGCCGATCTGGCCGGCGGCACCGGTGACAGCGACACGAACAGGAGTGGTCATGCACCTGAGCGTACGCCCACGGGGCGCCGCTCGCGAAAGCGGCTCAGGTGATGGCCGGCAGGCCGAAGGCGTCGAGGATCAGGTTGGTGTAGAAGGTGGCCGGCGCCGAGCCGTTGCAGGAGATGTGGATGCCGTCGGGGCACAGCTCGACGTTGACCGATTCGGCCTCCCAGTCGATCAGCTGCGCGTTGGGGAACTTCGCCGGGAGCGTCCTGAGCAACTCGTTGTTGGCAGGCACGTACACGAGGTCGGCTCGTAGCGTCAGGAAGAACACGGTGCCGGCATCGGCCGGCACCTCAGCCATGATCGCATCGAGCTCGCCTGCGTTCATCGGAGCGTTGGTACCCACCTGCACGACGATCGAGGTGCCGGCGCCGATGTCGCCGCCGTCGCGCAACAGGATGACGGCGTTTTTCACGCCTTCGGGGCCACGGCCTTCCTTCGCCTGCACCAGCACACCCGCCGACTCCAGCAACGGCTGCGCCCCCACCATCACCGACTCGCCGATGGCGACGAACGGCTGCGGCACCTTCGCCACGGTGGTGGTGGTGATCTGCTGGCCGGCGAGGGTGGTGACCGGGGCCGCTCCATCGGTGACGGTGCTGTCGCTGACCGTTGTGCCGTCGGTGGCATCGTTGGCGGCGGCTTCCAGTGAGCAGTTGACGCTGCCGACGCAGTGCGGGTCGGCGGAGAACAGGCTGAACGTGGCCAGTGCCAGCAGCAGCACCACCGCGGCCCCGGCCACCACTCGCCACACGTCGCGGCGCATGCTGCCGAGTGTGGCGCGCAGGCCACCCTTGCGAATGGGGGTCTCGATGAACCGGTAGCTGGCTTCGGTGATCGGCAAGGTGATGACCATCGCCAGCACGATCTGGCCCACCGACATCTGGATGTTGGCCTGCTTGCGGATGATCTGGTACACCGGCCAGTGGTACAGGTACAGCCCGTAGCTGCGGGTGCCCACCCACAGCAGCACCTTGTTGCCCAACAGCCTGCCGGCGGCTGCGCCCTGGTGAGTGGCTGCGGCGATCAGCAGCAGCGTGGCCACACCGGCGAAGAAGAAGCCGCCGCGATACAGCCATGGGTTGTACACGCCGCGGTCCTGCAGGTACATCGTGAACATGAAGTAGACGAGCACGGCCAGACCGAACGCGGCCAGCAGATCGAGTCGCCGGCCCTTGTCGCGCAGCGGGCCACGCATGATGGCCAGCGGCCGCCACAGCATCGCGAAGCCTGCGCCCAGCATCAGCCCGCCGGCACGGGAGAAGGAGCCGAGGTACAGCATGTCGTTGACGGCGATGCAGCGGCCGAACACGGTCCACGTGCCACGAGTGAACTCCGTACCGCACGAGGTGGCCACCGGCCCGGGCACGTACACCCAGGCGACCACGATCGCGATGAACACGCTGACACCGATGAGCTGCAGACCGACCTTTGGCAACCCGCCGCGGGCACGCCGGAGGATGGCCACCATCACCAACGGCCAGACCAGATAGAACTGCTCCTCCACTGCGAGCGACCACAGATGACGCAGCGGAACGAACGCCTCACTGGCGCCGTAGCCCTGGCCGACGAAGATCTGGTACCAGTTGCTGACGTAGAGGACGCCGCTCACGAAGTCGCCCCGCGTCTGTTCGCGGGCCACCGCGTAGAACGCAGCGATGTACACGGCCACCAACGTCATCATCACGTACAGCGCCGGCAGCAGCCGTCGGAAACGGCGAGCCCAGAACTGGCGCAGGTCGATGTGGCCGCTGCGCTCCTTCTCGCCCATCAGCAGCAGCGTGATGAGGTAGCCGGAGATGACGAAGAACACCTCGACGCCGAGGAAGCCACCCGGCAGCCAGTCGTGATGCGCGTGATAGATCATCACTGCGACGACTGCGATGGCACGCAACCCGTCGAGGCCCGGCAGGTACGGCACGCGACTGAGCCCGCCCGCGGGTGTGCCTGGAGGTTGAGCAGTTCTCGGCGCCGACATCGAACGAACAGTATGGAGCAACCGGCGGCGGTTGCGAACGCGCTACTTCTTCAGATCGGGCCGGCCGATGGCATCGAAGATCAGGTTGGCGTAGAACTGCTTGGCGTAGGCGGTGCGCAGGTGGATGCCACCGTCGCTGGTGCTCAGCTCACCGAGGATCTGTTGCGCCTCCGCCTCCCAGTCCACCACCTTCACGTTGGGGTACTGCGCGGCGAGCGCCCGGATGCGAGTGTTGTTGTCGGCGATCCATCCACGTGGCGCCTTCACGGTCAAGAACACGACCAGCGGCGTCAGATCGGGCGGCAATGCGGCCATGATGCGCGCGAAGGTCTCGTCACTGACGCTGCCGTTGGTGCCGGTCTGGATGATGACCACTCGCCCCAGCTGCCCACCGGCGCGGGTGAGCTCCACGATCTCGGCCACGTTCTTGCCTTGCCGGCTGACAGCCGCGTTCACCTGTATTCCGGCGGCCGTGAGCTGTGGCGCAGCGCCGAGCATCACCGATTCGCCGATCGAGTACGGCGGCAGCAGATCGATGGGGCTCGGTGTGGTGACGGGCGCCGGCTCGGTGACAGCAGGTGTGGTGTCGCCCGGCTGCGAGGACTGCGAGACGGGCACCGTCGGCCTCACCGTCACCGGCGGGGCGGCCGTGACGGTGGCGCTCGCGATCTGCTCCTGACCCTCCTCGCTGTCGCACGCCACCTGGCCTTCGCAGAGCACATCGGCGGTGGCGATGCTGACGGTGGCGAAGCCGGCGAGCAGGGCGAACGTGGAACCGAGCACGAAGGTTCGCCGACGCCGCTGCACGGCAGCCTTGGTTCGGGGCTTGCGCTCGCCACGCATCCACTCGCCGAGGCGGCCTTGCCGCACGGGCAGTTCCACCAGCCGATAGCTGAGCTCGGTGATCGGGAGCGCGATGAGCAACGCGGTGAGGAACTGCCGCATTGACAGCTGCTGCCCCGGTTCGCGGATGATCTGGTAGATCGGCCAGTGGTAGAGGTAGAGCCCATAGCTGCGGGTGCCCACCCAGTGCAACGGCCTGATGCCCAGCAGCCGACCGATCCATGCTCGGCGGTGAGTGGCAGCGGCAATGATCGCGACGGTGCACACGCCGGTGAGCAGGAAGCCGCCACGGAACAGCCACGGGTCGTACTCGTTGGTGAGCTCGTTGACCAGTTCCAGCCGGTTCATCATCAACGCCAGGCCGAGCAGGCCGAGCAGGCCGAGCAGGTCGATGCGCCGCCCGCGTGTGCGCAACGGGCCGCGCATGATCGCCACCGGCCGCCAGATCAGGGCGAAGGCCGCGCCCAGCATCAACCCACCCGCGCGAGTGACGGTGCTGAGGTAGAGCGCTTCGTTGACGTTGATGCAGTGACCGAAGACCGACAGGTACCCGTGGCTGTCGCCGGCGCCGCACGACGGTGCGTTGGTGACCGGGTCGGCGCCGATGAACACGGTGCCACTGATGTAGAGCGCCGCCACCAGCGCGGCCACGAACAGGCTGGCCCACAGCAACCACAGGGCCACGCGGGGCAGACGGTCGCCACGCTTGCGCAGCAGCACCACCATCACCAGTGGCCAGACCAGGTAGAACTGCTCCTCCACGGCGAGCGACCACAGGTGGCGCAACGGCGCGAAGTTGGCAGAGGCGGTGTAGCCCTGCCCCACCCAGATCTGGAACCAGTTGCTGTTGTAGAACGTGCCCGCCAGCAGGTCGCCACGCGCCTGGCCCATCGGTCGGGTGTTGAACAGCGACATGTAGATGGCCAGCGAGCCCATCATCACGAACAGCGCAGGCAGCAGCCGACGGGCACGCCGCATCCAGAACTGGCCCAACCGGACCCGACCGGTGCGTTCCTTCTCCGACAACAGGAGCAGCGTGATGAGGTAGCCGGAGATGACGAAGAACACCTCGACACCGAGGAAGCCACCACTGAGCCAGGTGTGGTTGGCGTGGTAGAGCAGCACCGCCGTGACAGCGATCGCGCGCAGGCCATCGAGCCCCGGGAGGTACGGGACACGACTGATCTGGTTGCGCAGCGTCGGGTGGGTCAACCGCTCGTCGACGGCGGTGGCGGTGGGGGCAGCCATTCGGGTCTCCAGTATCGCCGACCACGACCCCCACGCACCGTCATCGCCCTGTCATCGGCGGCGGTCGGCCGCCTCACCTGCGACGGGTCGGACAGATTTCGTATCGCCACTGCAGTCGCCGCCTCTGTGCTGGCGATGAACACGAGGGAGGACACAGAATGAGCACACACCGATCCCCGCGGCGGGCCGCGCTGGCCGGCATGACGGCGCTGGCCCTGCTGGCGCCGGCGTGCGGCGACGACGAGCAGAGCGCCGGTACGGCAACGGCTGCGCCCGGTGACACGACCCCGAGCGACACGACCCCAGGCCAAACGACCCCGAGCGACACGACTCCAGGCCAGACGACTCCAGGCCAGACGACAGCGAGCGACACGACCCCGAGCGAGCCCGCTCCAACCGAGGTCACCGGCTCGACGTCGTGCTTCGGGATCACGATGGCCGACATCCTCGCCACCATCGGCGACGGCGTCGCCACCCTCTACGAGACAGATCTCGCCCCGCCGGGCGACTCATCCGACTCGTCGTCGTGCTTCACCGAGCTCGACCTGCCGGCCACTTCGTCGTTCGGCGAGGCGATGTCGATCTCGTTCCGCGTGGAGGTGTTCGATCCGCAGCGCCACACGTTGAACGGCGCTCCCGCGGACTACGCCACGCTGCGTGCCAACAACGTCGAGTGCTGCGCCGTGGTGGACGTGAGCGACCTCGGTGACGAGGCGTTCAGCTGGACGAACGCCGATGTGGGCTACCGGCACGACACGGCAGTGCTGTTCCGGCAGGGCGAACTGGTCGGCGCCGTCTACTTCCGGGTCTCCACCTACAGCGGCAGCGACCACGCGAACTGGGCGACCTCGTTGCCCACGGTGCAGGAATGGGCGCTCGCTCTGGCCGGCCTCGTCGCGGCCGACGGCTTGGACCGCAGCGAGCTTCCCCCTGCCGCGGCTCCCCTGCCGGCGCCGACGACTGCCGCTCCCTGAAAACGAAACGAGCCACGCCCGGCGATTCACTCGCGGGGCGTGGCTCGTGCGCGTACCGAACTGCAGCCGTCGCTACAGCTGCAGCGACTTGACCTCGAGGAACTCCTCCAGGCCGAAGGTGCCGGCCTCGCGACCGAGGCCGCTCTGCTTGTAGCCGCCGAACGGGGCCATCACGTTGAAGGCACCACCGTTCACCTCCACCTGGCCGGCGCGGATCTTGCGGGCCACCGCCTTGGCATGGTCGGCCTCGCCCCACACACCACCGGCGAGGCCGTAGATGGTGTCGTTGGCGATCTCGATGGCTTCCTCCTCCGTGTCGTAGGGGATGATCGACAGCACCGGGCCGAAGATCTCCTCGTTGGCGATGGTCATCGTGCGCGTGACGTTGCTGAACACCGTGGGTGCGACGTAGTAGCCCTGCTCGAGGCCCTCCGGGCTTGCCGGGCCGCCGGTGAGCAGCGTCGCGCCCTCGTCGATGCCCTTCTGGATGAAGCCCCGCACGCGCTCGCGCTGAGCGGCAGAGACGAGCGGCCCGATGCGGCTGCTCGAGTCGAACGGGTTGCCGGGGGTGAACGCGGCAGCGGTGGCGGCGGCGATGCCCTCGACCTCCGCGAGGCGGTCGCGGGGCACGAGCATGCGGGTGAGCGCGGTGCAGGTCTGGCCGCTGTTGAGGAAGCACTTGCCCACGCCGTCGGCGACGGCCTTGGCGAAGTCGGCGTCGGCGAGGATGACGTTGGCGCTCTTGCCACCGAGCTCGAGCGACACCTTCTTCACGGTCTGGCTGGCGACCTCGGCCACGCGCTTGCCGGCGCGCGTGCTGCCGGTGAAGCTGACCATGTCGACGTCGGGGTGCGCCGAGATGGCCTCACCGACGACCGGACCGATGCCGGTGACCAGGTTGAACACGCCGGCGGGCAGGCCGGCCTCGGCGATGACCTCGGCAAGGATGAACGCGTTGATCGGTGCGACTTCCGACGGCTTGAGCACCACCGTGTTGCCCGCAGCCATGGCCGGGGCGACCTTCAACGCGATCTGGTGCAGCGGGTAGTTCCAGGGCGTGATGCAGCCGACGACCCCGATGGCCTCGCGAACGACCAGCGAGTTGCCCACCTGCTTCTCGAACTCGTAGCTGCCCAGCAACTGCGCGGCGATGGCGAAGTTGGCCTTGGGCAACCCGGCCTGGATGAGGTTGCTGAGGAAGAGCGGCATGCCCACTTCCTTGGCGATGGTGGAGGCGATCTCGTCGGTGCGGGCTTCGAGGCCGGCGTGGATCTTCATCAGGTAGGCCGCGCGCTCTTCCTTGGGCAGTGCGCTCCATGCGGGGAAGGCGGCCTTGGCCGCGGCGACGGCTGCATCGACGTCGGCAGCAGTGCCTTCGGGGATGGTGGCGATCACTTCTTCGGTGGCCGAATCGGTGACCGACAGGGTGTCGGTGCCGGAAGATGGCACCCACTGGCCGTTGATGTAGAGCTTCTCGTATGCAGTCATGGTGCGACTGTAGGCACCAGTACCCGCTGAGCTACAACGCAGGTCGCAGGCCGAGGTTGCGGAAGATCTCGCGCGTGGCCCAGCTGCGGTTGAGCGCGTAGAAGTGCAGCCCCGGCGCGCCTTCGTCGATCAGCCGCGCGCAGAGCTCGGTGGCGAGATCGACGCCGATGCGTTCGGCCGCGTCGAGGTTGTCGCCGGCCTTCTCCATCGCCTCGATCACCCAACCGGGCACCTCGGCGCCGCTCATGTGCGCCATGCGCGTGATCTGCCCCAGGTTGCTGATCGGCATGATGCCCGGCAGGACCGGTTTGGTGACGCCGAGCGACGCGAGCTCGTCGATCATCACCAGGTAGTGCTCGATGTCGAAGAAGAACTGGGTGATCGCGAAGTCGGCGGCGGCCAGCTTGTTGGCCAGGTGCTGGCGGTCGGTGCCACGATCGGGTGAGCGTGGGTGCAGCTCGGGATGAGCCGCGACACCGACGGAGAACCCACCGAACTCGCGCACGTCGTCGACCAGCTCCATGCTGAAGAGGTAGTCGCTCTCCGTCTCGCCGTCGGCAGGCAGATCGCCGCCGAGGGCGAGGATGTTCTCCACCCCTTCGGCGCGGTAGTCGGTGAGGATGGCACGGATGTCGTCGCGTGTGTGGCCGGCGCAGGTGAGGTGAGCCATCGGCGAGATGGAGGTCTGCCGTCGCACCCAGCTGACCAGGTCGGCGGTGCGCGTGCGAGTGCTGCCACCGGCGCCGTACGTGACGCTCACGAAGTCGGGCGCGAGGTGCTCGAGCTCGGAGATGGTGCGGCCGAGGCTGAGCCACCCGGCCTCGTGCTTGGGAGGGAAGAACTCGACCGAGTAGGTGGGCCCGGCCGCGAGGAGGTCGGAGATGCGAGCCACTGCGCACAGCCTTGCTCATGTGCGCACGTCTCGCATGGCACGCTGTACGAAATCTCAAGGGGGTGCGCGATGGCAGAGCAGGCAGCGGGCTGGTACAACGATCCGTACGGACGGTTTCAGCAACGGCACTGGGATGGCACCGCCTGGACGGAGCACGTGGCCACCAACGGCGTGCAGCAGGTCGATCCCATGGGGGCCAGCACGGTCGTGCCCTTCGCCACGCCGGCCAGCGCGTTCCGGTCGCCGGCGGGCGACGCTCGCACCGCGCACGGTTTCGCCGCCACGGCGGATCTCAGCGACCCGAACGCGCAGGCACCCCTGCCGCAACCACCTGCCGAGGGCAATCTCGTCACACGCTTCCTCGACGGCATGGGCGACGACGCCCGCCTCCGCCCACGGCCGAGCCTGCGCACCGCACTGGCCGGCATCGGCGGAGTGATGGTGGCGGTCGGCCTGTTGATCGCCGTCGTCGGCGAGAACGCGAGCCGAGGAAAGCTGGCAGGCGTGTCGCTGGTGCTGCTGCTGGCCGCACTCGTGCTGCGACTGCTGGTGAAGATCCCCGAGGTGCAGGCCGCCGCCGTCGGCATGGCAGTGGTTGCGATCCCAACGTTCGCCGGGGCCGCCACCATCAGCGATGGCAGCGGTGGAGCGCTCACGTACCTGCTGGGTGCCGCACTGTTCCTTGCCGCATGGGCACTGAAGGGCTTCCGCGGTCGCACGCTGCTGTTGGGGCTCGGGCTGCTCACCATGGTCGGCGTCTTCAGCACGCTCATCTCCGACGTGAGCCAGGACAAGTGCGAGACGTACATCGAGGACAACGACTTCGACCGATACTTCGAGGAGTGTCAGAGCTACGTCTCCGACGGCAGCGCCGGCAACCTGTTCCTTCCCAACTCGATCACCGACAACCTCGGCGACCAAGGCATCGTCTACCTCGTCAGTGCTGCCGTGCTGTTGGCCGCCACCTGGTGGCTGGATCGACGCGGCTACCACGGCACCGGTACCGGCACCGTGGTCGCAGGCCTCATCTCCGCGGTCGCCGGGGCTGCGCTGCTGGCCGACGAGTTCGGCGACACCGGCGGCCCGATCATGGTGGTGGTCGTCGGCGTGCTGGTCTGCCTGGTCGGCGCGCACGGTGCTCGACGATCCACGACGTGGTGGGGTGCGCTGCTGGCCTCGATCGGTGCGGTCGCGTTCGTGGCCGTGCAATGGGAGCCGCAGTCGGTGAGCAGCACCGGCGGCGTCGCCATCGTCACCGGCGCGGTGTTGATCGTTGCGCCGCTGATCGGCGCCCCGCTCCGTCGAGCGCTCGCGCAGCGGGCCGACGATGGCGATGGCGACCCACCGACCGGCGCGTTCGACCCGCCGGTGGCCTGAGCCGGTCGCGGGCAGGTCGCGCTGCCGGTGGCGAACCGGTCGTGCTGCGGTTCAGTGACGGAAGTGGCGCTCGCTGGTGAACACCATGGCGATGCCGTGGTCGTTCGCCGCGGCGATCACCTCCACGTCGCGCATGCTGCCGCCGGGCTGGATGACGGCCTTGATGCCGGCCGCAGCAGCAGCGTCGAGACCGTCGCGGAACGGGAAGAAGGCATCGCTGGCACAGACACCCCCGCTCGCCCGCCCGGCCGATCGGTCGGCGGCGATGCGCGCACTGTCGAGTCGGTTCTGCTGGCCGGCGCCGATCCCCAGTGCCCTGCCGTCCTTGGCATACACGATGGCGTTGCTGCTGACCACCGCACACACCTGCCACGCGAACTCGAGGTCGGCCCACTGCTCGGGAGTGGGTTGGGTTGCGGTGACCACCTGCCAGGTCGAGCGATCGGGCGAGACGGTGTCGGCCTGCTGCACCAGCAAGCCGCCGTCGATGGACCGCATGTCGAGCGCGACACCGTGCGGCGCATGCGCAGTGAGCACGCGCAGGTTCGGCTTCGACGCGAACACCTCCAACGCGTCGGCATCGAACGCAGGCGCCACCACCACCTCGGTGAACACCGGTGCCAACGCCTCGGCGACGATGCGCGTGACCGGCCGGTTGAGCGCGACGATGCCACCGAAGGCACTGACCGGGTCGCACGCGTTGGCCTGCGCATAGGCCTGCTCGATGGTGTCGGCCACCGCCACGCCGCACGGGTTGGCGTGCTTCACGATCACGCAAGCCGGCCTGCCGAAGCGCTGCACCAGCTTCCACGCTGCCTCGGTGTCGTAGAGGTTGAGGTAGCTCAGCTCCTTGCCCTGATGCTGCACTGCGGTGTCCCACCAGCTGGTGCCGCCGGCCAGGCGATAGCGAGCACCTTCCTGATGCGGGTTCTCGCCGTAGCGCAGCGGCTGTGCGCGCTCGAGCGACAGGTGCAGCCCGGCGGGCAGCACCTCCGGCGAGTCGGGTGACGGGGCGTCGAACCAGTTGGCGATGGCCGCGTCGTAAGCGGCGATGGCCGCGAACGCGTCACGCGCCAGGCGCCGTCGGGTCGCCGCGGTGAGGGCGCCGTGCGCCGTGATCTCGGCGAGCACCGCGTGGTAGTCGGCAGGGTTCACCACCACACCGACATGCGCATGGTTCTTGGCCGCGGCACGCACCATGGCCGGGCCACCGATGTCGATGAGCTCGATGCTGGGGTTGCTGCTGAACGGGTACAGGTTCACCACCACCAGCGCGATGGGCTCGATGTCGTGCGCCGTCATGTCGGCCTGGTGCTGCTCGTTGGTGGGGTCGGCCAACAAGCCACCGTGCACCTTCGGGTGCAACGTGACGACTCGATGATCGAGGATTGCCGGCAGCCCGGTGAGGTCGGCGAGGTCGGTGACGGGCACGCCGGCCGCTGCCACCGCGGCAGCGGTACCACCACTGCTGACCAGGCGCCACCCGGCACGATGCAGACCCTCGGCGAGCTCGACGATGCCGGCCTTGTCGAACACGGAGAGCAGCGCAATGGGCATGCCACGAATGTACGTCGCAGCTGATGGTGCGCGATGGACGTCTTAACAAGGTGTACGGTTCGAAACACCTGAGTCATCATCGATCAGCACACTTGGAGGCATCCGTGGATCTCAGCAAAATCAGCAAGGGCGGCCAGATCTGGGCGGGAGCAGGCATCGTCTTCTTCATCGCCTCCTTCCTGCCGTGGTACACCGCCGAGTACAAGGGCGTCTCCGGAATCGGTGGCGCGTCGGTCGATGCCAACGCCTGGGGCGACCTCGGGTTCCTCTGGGGCAGCCTGTGGGCGCTGCTCTTCCTCGCCGGCATCGCGCTGCTCGTGCTCCCTGCGTTCGGGGTTGCGGTGCCCAAGCTGCCGGCCGTTGCCTACATGGCGGTCGCCGGCCTGGCAACCGTGTTCACGCTGATGAAGCTGCTCATCGGCGAAGACGACGCCCCCGAGTTCGGCATCACCGTCGACGCCTCCTTGGGGCTCTATCTCGCCATCGTCGCGGCCGCCGCAGCTGCGTTCGGCGGCTTCATGATGTTCAAGGAGTCCGGTGGCGAGCTCAACGATCTCAAGGACATGAACAAGCTCAAGGGTCAGTTCGGTGGCAACACCGGTG
>ERZ1026800.766-NODE-766-length-24651-cov-4.155807_pt1 | contig 24651 bp, 36 predicted proteins | sample MGYA00520873_ERZ1026800 | MGnify/ENA primary metagenome ERZ1026800 (study PRJEB33270, sample SAMEA104284475) | anaerobic digester metagenome | biome: Anaerobic digester microbiome; feature: mesophilic sludge digester; material: Anaerobic digester biomass | place...
GGTTTTTGATGGGAGATACCCCAGCAGGAACTATGGGTGGAGCGAACACCATGGGGCTTACGCATACCACGGGAAGCGTTACCCTCACGGCTGCCCAGTCTGGTTTGCCGGACCATGATCACTATTTGAAAGCTGGGGGATCTTCCGGTATTTATGCTGGTTTAGCGGGGCATACCGACAATCCAACAGGTCGGGGTACGTTTGGGATTATTGGGGGAGCTAAAAATGCTTCCGAGGCGCATAATCATGGTGCTACTGGAGCGGCATCGAATACGGAAAATAGACCGTTGTATATGCAATGCTTCTATATCATGAGGGTGTTTTAATGGCTATCACATACACCGTAAGATACAAAAAATTAGGCTGGTGGTTTTGGCGGAAGCTGCGTAACGTCGAAGCGGATGGGTATGTATTTATCCAGCAAGCTGGAACATTTAATATTCGATACTTCTTATTAGCCGACAAAACTCGGGTGGAGATACCTACGCAGGATATGTTGTTCCAATTCGACAAAGATAGGTTTAATGCCTCCAAAGATAACCTCAATCGGGAGACGGGGAGGGCATAATGGAAGTGTTTGCCATAGATGCATTCTATGGACGTAATACCCACGATACTCAGGTATTGTTGCCTTCTGGATTTGCTGTAGCTGCAGTGGATGTCGACTTTAGCGATAAGCGTGGAACCCTCAAGGGGTGCCGCATGCATGAAATGCTGCATGAGATAGGCTCGGTGTTATCCCTCTATTGCTGGCGGGGATCGGTATTGAGCACTACTAGCTCAGGATTTTATGATGGCGGAACGAAAAAGCAAATCGGAGGTACGACTGCCTGGGGAGGGTGGGCGATATTTACCGATGGAGAGGGGTGCGCGTTAGGAGCTAACGGCACCAAGGTGGTGAAGTATAAAGGTACGAACCTGTATGAGTATGGAGTAAGCGTACCCACCTTAGGAACCTTTTCTGCTACCGGAACTGGTACGGGTTCGTTTACCGTAGGCAATTGGAAGTATACGGTTACGTTTGTTAATGCCGATGGGTTTGAGGGTAACGCGTGTGCTACGATTACTGCCGGTAGTCAAGGAGCTAACAAAGCTTCTTGCGTGCTAAATAACATCCCCCTTGGATCGGCTGCTGAAGAAATTGTCGCCAGGAGAATATACCGAACTACGAATAGTGGAGATACTACATTTTTGCTGGCTATACTTAGCGATAATACGACTACTACGTATACAGATACCACTCTGGATATAGCTCTAGGCACTTCCACTCCACCCATCAACCACAATAAGCTAATATCTACCGCGACTATAATCGAGCGGGCAGGATATCGTATCTTCGCCGTAAATCCTTCCATGCCTCGTAGGTTATTATACAGCCTCCCAATACCCTATGCCGAAGGGTTTCCTCCTGAATATTATGAAGATTTCCCTGATGATATTGTGGCCTTGAAAGCGCTGGCGGATATGTTGATTGTCGTCACCCGATCAAGGCCCTTTCTTTTTGCTGGGTTAGATAATACCGGTACGATGTATACCAAAGAACTTCAGCTACGAGTTCCTGGAGATTCCAAATGGGGGATAGACCAGATGGATAATAAAGTCTTCTGGCGTGGACCTATGGGAATCTATATGACGAATGGCGTAGGGGTGTTCAACGATTCGGAATCGGTATTGGATATATTTATGCAGCGAAGCGCTGCTTGTATGCTTGCCGTTGATCACTATAACCGTATGTACATAGTAGCCAATGATGTATACACCGACTCCGAATTTGGTAGAATCGTTAGGCTACAATCTACGCATGGCGAAATAACTGACTCTATTACCTTTAGTGCGGAAGTCGGAAGGATAGTACGAATTGAGTCGACGGAGGATGATTACATCTTCAACTCTGAGCGCGGTAGAATCGTCGCTTTAGGCTCTCCCGATTGGACTTCAAGTAGTGCTATTATACGAGAGATGAAGGATGGAATGGTGATATGGCATACGAGATCGGAACAGATACAAACCATCGCCTTCGACTTCACTCATCGCACGCTGTATGGTGGAACCATTAATGGAGTTGTAAAAGCCTACAAAGGTGATCGAATGCCGTGGAGGTATAAAACCGTAAGTAGCTTTTTCAACGTTCCCAATAAGCGCAAGCGGCTGGATCGCATTCGTGTAAGGGTGAATGGAGAAGCGACGATTAATGTATATGGAGATGATGATATTCTGCTTCATACTTATGAAGTTGACGTTGATACATTTTCTATGGTAGAAATACCTATGCCGGATGCGTCTTGGGCGTATACCTTCCAGTTCGAGATTATAGGCGCGGCGGATGCAGAATTGGAACCGCCGGTGATTTTCTACTTTGATGTAGAAAACGCATAGGAGGTAAGTTATGGATCCAGTAACGATGGCAGTGGCTTCAATAGGTATAAGTTCGGCGCTTGGTGCTGGCGGGAGTTACCTTACCGGTAAATCAGCATCCAAAGATGCCAAGCGGGCTCAGCGAGCTATGCTCGCCTTTATGCGGGAAGCCTCCCAGTGGGGGTATGGTTATCCGGATTGGATGAAGCAGGCAGTACAGGATCGATATGCCGGCACGGAGGGAAGAATCAACGAGCTGAGACAAATGTATGGCGAGCTCAAAGATGAATACTCCCGTACACTGGACTTCACCGACCTCGATCAGGCATTGCAAAACTTCCGTGGTACGTTAGCGGTAGATGATACCGTTAACAACATGCGACAGCTCGCGAAGATAGATTGGAATAACTCCATGAGAGCTTTGGAGGAGATTCCTGGGATGACGTCTGGTGCTAGGCTAGCGGCAATGTCGAAGGTTACTTCCGATATGGGCCGGAGTATGGTGGAAGCTTCCATAGCTGGAGAGAATAGCAAGGTTCAGCGAGCTCAGATGCTATACGGAGCCGAGTCGGGAGTGGCCGGCTCAAAGCTGGATGAGCAAGCCCGTTTGAGGGATTTGGCTATCCAGTATGGAAACTTAGGCCTGCAGATGGAGACGGGATACGATGCGCTGGAGCGGGAGAGGCTACAGGATGTAATCGGCTTGCCTAATCGCTATCCAGGCACACCACAAGCTACCATGACCGGTTCGCCTTCAGTGGGAGCCTATATGCTTCAGGGCATTGGGCAGGGGATAGAAGATTATATGACCTATAATATGCTGAATAAGATTTACGGCAACAAGCAAGTCAATCAAACTCCGGCAGCAGGCGGGAGTAACACCACACTCAATTACACCAGCTTCCCAGGCAACTGGAACCTGCAGCCGTAAGGAGGAGGATATGCCTACGCCGGTAGAAATGGAATACGAACGCTTAGGGCAGTTTTTTAGCACCTACCGTCCAATGCGGACGATGATGCTGCTTAAGCAGATGGAGTATGGTATGCAGCAGGAGCGGGAGGCTCAGATGCTCCGGGAGCGGGCACAGAAGGCAGATGAAGAGAAGTTGAGATTGAGCGCTGAGGAGTTGGCAGATAATAAAGCGTATAGGGATAAAGCATATCAGCTTGAGCTGGATAAGTTCAAAGAGGATAAACGGCGGTTCGATGCTACGCTTGGGTTGAATATGCTCAAGGCGAAAAATGATGCCGATAAAGACTCTAGTGCGGATTATCTTAAGCTGATGGGATATAAACTTGATGCCGCTCGGCTCCAATTCGATATGGACAAACACCTTGGTGAGAGCTTGGACAAAGAGACGAAGAATCTCCTCACAATGTACAACACTTCTGTGGACGAGCTTAGCTCGCTATACGCAAGAGCCTATAATAGCGACCTCAATGTCTCCAAGGAGGATAGAGCTAAAGCAAAGGCTGATATCGCCAAGAAGCAGCTGGACGTGGATAACATCCGTCAGCGCTTATCCGGTAAGCTGGATTTAATGCCATCGGAGACCACCCCATCCTCCACACCATTCAACGACGACTTCAATCGTAAGCAGCGAGAAGCGAGGGATTATAACATCGCTAATGCCGTTCAGCACGTTAATAACGCCAAGCAGCTTTTGAGCATTCCGATGTCGCCTGATCCTAATGAAACCAATCCACAAATCATCGCCATTCAAAAGCAAGTGCTTACGGATGCCAGGCTGCAGCGTTCGAGGTTTGCTCAGCAGTTGGATAAGATATACAAAGAATACGAAAAGCAGTTGGAGACGAATCCGTACGCAACTCTTGATGCGGAAGCAATCAACACCGTACTGCTTAAGTATCGCATTTCCCTTGCGAAGATTAAGGCACAGAATCCGTATGTGGCTAATCTTATCGATATCGACAAACTCGATGAGTATCTCTATCCTAGCCAGCCGTCAATGAGACCATAGGAGGTAGAGGATGGCTAAGTCATCCAAGCCGGTTCATAGTGCCAAACTTCATATAGCTGCTCAACCTCACCTTTCGTTTAGCGAGAAGCAGAAACTGTATAGCCAAATAGAGACTATAGCAGCCAAAGCCTCCGAGATGGGGTTTAGTGATGAGGAGTTGACTAAAGCCTTAGATAAGTTCTCCAAGAGTTTTAGTAAGGCACCTAAGCAGCCGGTAATAGATACTAAGGAATTGGATAATCTCATCTCCACTCGATCGGGAGAGGTAGCGCATAAAGAACTAAATCCTGAGGTGTATAAAAAGCTAATGGATAGGTATAAATCTCCCGATCCAGAGAAGACGCTATATCGGATAGATCGCCGTACCGCAACCGATCGCCTCCGGAAAGGCTTTGGGAACATAGGTGAGATTGAGAATATTCGAGGCTTGGAGCCGGCTGGGATATATACCGTAGATCGAACCCAGGCAAAGCATTGGCCTTCGTTTTTTGGAGATGGGGGTATAGATGAAGGGGAGATTAGAAACCTAGGGGAGTTTAAGGAGTATATTAAAGAGAACAAGCAGTATTCAAAGGATGTGTATAAGCTCTACCTTAAACCTGATGCAAAGGTGTTGAATGCCAATACTCCAGACAAATGGGTGGAGGTATTGGACCAATTCGCTGATCATCTGGAGGCTATAGATCATCCCGGAGCTAGAGTGCTCAAAAAGGCGGTGGCTAGTTATACGGATATGGGAGGCGATTTAGGTTATGCCTTCGATAGGGAGGTGCAGTACGCACTAGAGGATCATTGGGGCAAAGGCGATGTGGACGCGTTGAAGAAGCGTCTGGAAGGTATGAGTAAGGAGTTTACCAAATTCCTCTCGAGGAATTATGATGCCGTTCGCTTTCCGGATATTGCGTATGGGAATGAGGCAGTGCAGACTGTGTTGCTTCGTCCCGGTTCGTCGCTGCTCAAGAAGGGCAAGGTGGTTGGTACGTTGGGCTTAGCATTAACCATGGCTGCTGGAGGGACAGGAGCTATGGCATTGGGAGCTGGGGAAGCTCAAGCCTACACCGGTGAAGAGCTGCTTACTGGACTCCATACAGAGACTATCGAAGCCTCCGTTCCCCAAAAGCAGATTGAATACCTCAACCGTCCTACGTTAAGCCCTACTATGCGGCCACCGACTGATTACCGTCTAGTGGGGGTTAATACTGCCGCTATGGTTAAAGGGTTTGTCGAAGGTTTCATTCCTCTCCAGGCTTTCGAAGCCACAAAGCCTTACTATGAAACCTTAGACAACGCCGTTAAAAAAATAGCCAAGCATCTCAACCGTGAGCCTAATGAGGCTTCCAAAATGGCTGGAGAGGTTGGTGGGATGATTACTGGCGTGGGGAAGATATTTGGATTTATGAAGGTTGGAAGGGCATGGATGGCTTCACAGTCTAGCTTGCTGATGAAGCCTTTGCTCCATCCCAACCTACTCAATCGATCGCTTGATATGGCTGCGGTAGGAACTGCATACGGGATCGGACGTGGGGAAGTAACTAATGCCGGCGAGGCTGGAGAGACAGCTGCCATATGGGGAGGATTAGAAGCGGCTACTGGAGTACTGCTTCCAGCGGCAGCCTCAACTCTTGGAGCTACAAGAAGGTATATATCCAGTGCGAAGTATAGGCAGCACGTCTGGGATAAGATCGTTGAGGGCTTTGAGAAGGGGACAGCAAAGGTTGATACATCGAAATGGTTCGGGGGGAAGTATGGTAACACTCTCCAGGAGCTGCTTGAGCCAGCCAGTGTAAGGCTAAAGAGAAGCCCTCAGCTCGGTACGGTGTTGGATGAGGTGGAGAAGCTTCAGGCGGATAAATACGCATTCCGTAAATATGTCGAAGAACGTACGATGGCATCGGCAAAGGCACTGAAGGATATTCCCAAAGGCCAAGAGTTGACTTTGAAGATGCTCGGTATGGATCCGTCTAGCCAGGAGTATATTACGGCGTTACAGCATATCAAAAATAGGCTAGGAGTGGATGCCGCTAGGGTTATCCATGAGCAGAGGATGTTAAGCCGTAAGGATTGGACGGCGATCGGCAAGATGGCTACCGATACGCCGTGGTATACCAAAGAGATCAAAAAGGGTAAAGTATTCGTACCTAACCCTGAGCCTTTTACGCTGGTTACTCAAGACGTTCCGTTTATACGGGAGGCGGGTAAGAAGCCACAGGCAGTCTTTACGGGGGTAGTGGAGGCAGAAGGTACCTCACCGGTGATCTCGTTTAGGATTCAGACATCCGAAGGGCAAGGTACGAAGTTTATAAAATCCCATGAGCAGTATAAAGAATTCGGTAAGCAGTATGATATCATCAACAAAGCTGAGTTGGCTAAGGCAGGCAAATGGAAAGTACTTAAAGACGAGAAGGATGTTATGCTTCTCTCAGAGAAGGTACGTAAGCGGAATCAGGAGACGTATGTAGCTCGTATTTTCCAAAAGCATTGGGATGATTTGCCTCATGAGCTCCAGGCGGAGTATATGAAGTATAAGAAAGCACCGACTACTATATCTCGTAGCGAGGCTACGAATATGCTCGGCGCGAGCGCTGCTAGGTTTTTGAAGCGGCATAATCTCCCTCCCGATTTGGTGGAGGCATTGGAGCCGATTACCCAAATTGCCGTTAATGACTTTCATGGATTGATTGGTGCGTATAGTGCTATACGTACCGCTAGAGCTTATGATGCCATATCTCAAAACATTAACGCGTGCCTTAAGCCTTCCGAGTTCCATGCAATGGCTGCAAAAGGCAAAGGCTTAGATCCTACCAAATGGGTAAGGGTGCCGAATGATAAAAATAGATACTTTAAGCTGGCTGATAAATATGTACAGCGTGATGTGTTTTTAGAGCTGGAGTCGTTGGTGGCCCCGTCTGGGGAGACGTACGACATAACTCGTAAGGCAATGATTAAATGGAAAGGGTTTAAGACTATCTGGTCACCGAAGGTGCATGTAAGGAATACAGTTAGCAACGTGATGTTGAATGCTGTTATTGGCGACCATGCAATGCCGATGTTCGGTACAGGGTGGCAGTCGTATAAACATATGGCAAAAGTTCTTGCCGATCCCACCAAGGCGGAACATGCTGCTCTCCTTAAGGAGATGCAGGAGCATAATTTATTCATCGGCACTTTCCGTTCCGCCGATCTAGCATCCCTTCGTCCCGTCACCGAAGAGGGTGTGGATAGTCTGATTGACTACATCGCTAAAGGCTACAAAGTAACTGAATCCAAATTCGCACGTATGTACGAAGCGGAGGAGCAATGGGCAAAGGGAGCGAAGTATTTGTATGAAACTCGCTTCTTGGGAGTTGATCCCAAAAAGGCTGCTGAGGATGCAATGCGATCGACGTTTAACTACTCTGACGTTACTCCGTTTATTAAACGTACAAGGGAAGCATGGTGGGGGGCGCCCTTTGTGACGTTTACGTATAAGGCTATTCCAGCATTGCTCGAATCGGCAGTGAAGTATCCGTGGAGGATAATGGCAGTTGAAGGGGTTATATATGGAGCTAATATGGCTGCTACTAACGCCTTAGGGATACAGGACGAGGAATGGAAAAGGTTGAACAAACAGCTTCCTGGGTTCGTATCTAACGGAAGGTATATCCCCCTACCAGGTCGAGACTCCAAAGGTCGTATTCAGTGGTTTGATGCTACGTATATGCTCCCTTGGGGGTTGGTGTATCAAATGAGGCAGGATTATAAGGATCAAGGTGGATCGCGTGTGCCGTTTTTGGGTAGTATGGTTATGGCTAATCCGCTAGTGGGTACGGCTGCTGAGATTATGCATAATGAGAAATATAACGGCGAACCGATTGTCTATTCATTTGATACCGCTCCAATGGCCGGTGCACGCATTATGGCTCACGTATACCAGCAAGCTATGCCAGGCTTGATGATTGGCGGATCGGATTTTATGGGGATGGTGGATATGATTAGAGATCCCAATTCTCCCCTTGGCCCTACCGCCGCCCAGCTGATTGCTAAAAACCTAGGCTTGAATACCTATAGCCGAACTGAGGAGCAGGTTAACATAGGCTACCTATCGGGCAAGAAAAAACAAGCATCGGAGATTAAAGCTGAACTGCGTAAGAAGGTTAGGCGCTATCCAGACCGGATGGATTCGGAGACAAAAAAAGCCCTGAAGAGGCTTGAGCGTCTCCAGGGCTCGATGGTTGATTAACCTATTCGATTAGCCTACTTCAGCTATCCCTTCCCAGCAGAAGTGAATCGCTCCATCGCCATCCGCCATTGCGGATAGTTTAACATCACCCTGCACAAGCGTTACCTCATGCTCGATGGGCTGTCCGTTGAGCCGAATGAGTAAATCGAGAGCCATATCAACCACTTCTTTTTTCATAGTAAGGATGGTTACCCTACCCGGTCGCTTGATCGAAGGAGCTTCGGGTTTTTCCGCTTGAACGCCGTCCGGAGCTGGGTTGCCACCCTTCTCCAATTCAGCCAACATGCGCTTCTCGTCAGCCTTCACTTCATCTTCGAATGCCTGAATCTCCTCTGCCGTTGGAACTGGAACATCTTTCTTACTCATTGATAACCTCCCCTTTGTAGGTGTATACTCTAGCAACTTTATGCTGCCCTTCATTCTTGCGGGTTTCGGTTATATACCCGCCTGCTTGTAGTGAGTCGATGATCTCGTCTACGTTGGCTGCCGTTATACCTTTTGATACCACTCTGCGTAATAGTTCCGTTCTACCCATCACCCCCTTACGTTTGATTAGCGAAAGAACCATCTGAAGGTTTTCACCAACCGGTGTTTGGCCTCTTTCGATTTCACCGAAGAGTTGGAACATATCCTCCTCGAGAATATCCAAAAGGCCTAAGCTACGCCTAACATCATCCGTGGTTATATGATCCCTATGATCGCTGACTGCTAGAATCAACGCTATACGCATTAGATGATCATGCTTACGTTCTTGGTATGCAGCTCGCTTTTCGTCTATAGAACGATGGTAGTAGAAGTGGTTATACCAATCGGTGAAGTAGGCTTCGGCATCGTCGTCAACGGATATCTCTCCACGGAGCTTATCGAAGGTTTTTAGGCCAGTGATTAGCTTTGCTTGGAGAGCAGAGTCGAGTGCCGGAGGGCGTGGAACGGGAACGGCTACACCATCCGAGCATACGAAAAGAAAGCGAGCCATAAACCCTCCACGGAAGGCTTCGACTGGGACGGTGCCGATCAACCAGGATTTGGCTGTGCCTGCTTGCATGCTGAGAGCTACATTGTTGAGTGGAGATAGCCCTCGTCCGATGGTTTCACTGTTGAAGTACTCTGGTGCATCCCCTAAGCGAGTAATGAGCGGGACTAGACCGGAACGGTAATCCCGCTTCTGGAGAAAGACTGATAGCTCTGGAAGGATAAGCAAGCCAGTGGAGTCGCCTACTTCGGTAACAATCTGACCGTGTTTAAGCTTAATCTTCTCCGCTCGGAGAGATTCGATTAGCGCTTCCGGTGTTACCGACTCGCTGAGGATCTTAGCCACCTTAGCTTTCTCCAAAAGCTTTTTGCCTAGGTTGATGGCAGTAGTTTTCTTACCTCGTCCAGTGGGGCCGATTAGTACTACCAGCATAGCTGGGAATATCTCATACATACCTCGCGATACATACACGTTGCGTTTTAAGCATGCAGCGATGGTGGAGATGCCAATGAAGACGTTGTAGATCAACGGCACCTCCGTTTGAGCAAACGGTAGCGATTTGGTGTAGTGGAGATAGTCATATAACCATCCGCTTTTCGGTAAGTGTTTGATGAGATCGGTATTGTCGGCCATAGATCATCATACCGCTTCCTTTATACCGCGTGCATCGGAGTAAGTATCCGTTGGCCGGTTGTAGATTGGCGAGCACTCATCGTGGGAGATGTAAGTGTGACAAGCAGCGTAGAGTGCTGCACAGTTGATTCTATACCTCCGTTCTTGTTCTTCATCCAGTACGATGTTGTGATCCCACTTACCCCCACCGCGTACGTGATCGATGAGGTATTTACCGGCCAGAGCGGCTTTGAGAGGTTTGACGGTATCGATGGAAGCGTTTGGGGGTAGGGTGGCATAGGCTCGCATCCAGCGGATTTCGTCGAGGCCATAGCAGCCTAAAAGATGGTGGCGTATGTGCGGATGCCAGTTTGGCTTGAGGCTAAGCAGCTTGGGACGATCCCAAAGAAAAGACAGGCAGATGTACCCAAAGCCTTGCCGGACAAAGTAGTTATAGCAATCCGTTTGTTCTTTGGGATTGTTGCCTTGTACAACCGCAGCGATACGAATAGTGGGAGAGATAGCCTCTCCAGCTAGCTTATCCCGAAACTCCATTGTGGATCGAATGGTGGCCTCTTTGTCTGTTGGGTGGTCTGGAGCAATGATGATTAAGCCTGGGAATGCCCAACCGCAATTGATTCGTTCAGCCGCTTCAAGGATAGCTTTGATGTCTATCGCACCGCCTAGTTCGTAGGCTCCGTTGTCCATAATAACATTCTGGCCTGCCATTAACCTTTGGCTGTATTGGTATGCATACTCCCCATCAGAGAGTACATAGGGAGCAATGCAAAAGCCAAGGTCTTCGAAAACGCCAAACCGTTCGATATACCTGGTTGGTATCTCCATACTCAAATCGATTTCAGTGTTCATAGTATGCTCCTCCTAGATAGTATGGTTATGATTTGATGCCATCACCTCGAATGGATTTCGCCATCTCGGTGAGTTGTTCACGGGTATAGATTGGTTCGAATTGTGCCTCTCGCTGCTTGTTGGCCTGTAGCCGCATCGCCTCAAGGCGATCCTCTAGAGTGCTTATTTCGTTGCCGCTAGCCTTAAGAGAGACGATCTCTCGACGTAGCATAACCAGCTCTTTGCAGACATCATAAAGGAACCTGCCCGATGGCTGCATCGGTATGGTGAATAGGTTCGGCTGAGCTTCAAACTGGTTCATGAGCTCTTCGAAAGTCGTTGCCTTTATTGGTATATCCCTCTGCAAGTCTCCCATTCCTTTATCCTCCTGTTCGGGTAAGGTGTTATGTTGCTTCCTCATTGTCTTCATCATCCTCCTCCTCATCTGTCTGTTCATCAACATCTCCTTCTGTTAAGTCTTGTAGGTCTCCCCATGTGGAGCCGTATTCGATGCTAACTGCGAATTGATAACCACCGAGTTCGGTTATCGGACGGGACATAACCGACTTGACGATTTCCCCATATTTGGCCTCTTCGCCGAGAGGGTATTGGATAATCAACGAATCATGTACGGCGATGCGGAGGTCAACTAAGTCGTCGAGTATGATGGAGCTGGTATTATTGAGATCGCCGGCTGTAGTCTGAACTGGATAGTTAGCCGCATCGCTAGCTAGATTACCACCTTCGAAGAACCGCTTGCGACCAAAGGCTGAACGGAGGTAGCCGTTTAGCTTAAGTGCCTCTAGGTTGTCTTGGGCGAATTTAACTAGGTAGGGATAGCGGAAGGCTATCTTGTCCTGCATCCTGAGAGCTTCCGCAATAGTGATACCAAAGTCCATCGCGATGGAGCGAGCGCTGCGGCCATAGATGGTTCCGAAGACTACCGTCTTAGCCAGAAGGCGTTGCTTGTCGTCGTAGTTGGGGCCGTAGATTTCTTCGGCGATCATGTCGTGGATGGGAAAGCGTTCTACATCTCGCAAGAAGGTATCGTCGTTGTATATAGTCCACACCAATACGCCAGCCACGTGAAGCTCGAGGCGTTTGTAGTCTGCTTGCATGAAGCCAAAGCCTGGCTCTGGTATGATTAAATACCTAAGCTTCTTCGGGATGTTTTGGAGATTGGGGTTGGATGAAGCCCAGCGAGAGTTGGCGGTGCCGTTCGGCTTCCATCTCGAGTGGACGTAGCCATTCGCATCCAATCTCCCAAAGAGGCCTTTACGCCCATCTTTGCCGAATAACATCGAACGCACTTTTGCCCATGGACGATAATCCTGCACGACTTTAATGAGTGGGTTCTGCGTACGCTGCCATGCTCGCTTGAGAGCTTTTTTGTCAGTCGATTTAAGCTTGATGCCCATTTTGTTGAATAGCTCCACAAGCTGCGTAGGTGAATCGATGTTGTAGCCATACTTCCAGAATAGGTCTTGCCATTGAGCAGTATAGGTATTGATCTCATCCAAGGCTTGTTGCCGCTTGGAGAGGTCCATCAATACACCTTTGATCTGCATGCGGTTGGCGACTCTGCTGGAGGGCATAACGATGGTATAAAACACCTTCTCCAAATCGGGATCTTCTGCAAGTTTGGCTTTAAGGGTTTCTTTAGCCACTTCGGTCACTTCCGCATCCCGTCCACAATACTCTTTGATTTGCTGGCGTGAGAGCCTACCCGCGAGCAGCTCATCCCTTTGGCCTTTGTAGTAGGGGTATTGGAAGTAGTAGGAGGAGATGGCAGCTAGGGTAGCTGGGTAGTCAGGCTCCAGGAGCTTTTGAGCATATTGGGTGTCGAAGTCAACATTGGTGATGTTTACCCCCTTCACGTTTAGGTATGGGACGTCGAATGAGTTTCCTTGGGCGGTTTTGTATGCCTTCGATTCCAGTAGTATAGTCGCCAGCTGCCATTGATACGGAATATCCTTCCAAGCATGCCAAGCATGCCCTGGTTTGTTACTGAAGGCGATGCCGATAATCTCACCGTGATACGCACTGAGAGTTGTCGTTTCAATATCGAAACTGAAACCTGTGCGAAGAAGTTCGTCAACTGCGGTGCGCGTAATATCCTCCACGACAAGCGGGGGTTCGTTCCAATCCGTTTCAAGATAGCCTTTGGCTTTGATGATATCCCTAACGAAGATGTCGAACCAGACGGGGCGACGGTTGGGTAAGAGGAGCGTGGGATGTACTGTAGGAAGAACCACGTAGCTTTTCCACTTAGCTGGGAGGCCTCTTCGTTTGGTGATGCCTTTCTCACCAAGCAGAGTATGGAGAGGGGTATCCCCCATGGTAACGATAACTCGGAGATTCGGGAGAAGTGAGAGTGTGTTTTCGAGATGAGTGGCGCAGGCTTGAATCTCTCCTTCAGTTGGTGTACGATTGAGGGGCGGCCTACAATGAACGATATTCTCGATGCCGATGATCGGATCAGGGTCGAGATTAACTCCGCCAGTGTAGATGTATGATTTGTATGGCTCGCCAAGTGTTGCCAATCCTGCGTGATAAAGCCCTTGGAAGAGCACTCCACCTGCAGGACCGACCAATGGTCTGTGTTTAAGGGTTTCTTGTTCACCGGGTGCCTCCGCTATGAATAACATCTGGCATTTGTCGTAATCACGAACGTAGCCAGGTATGGGGGGTTCGGATAGTGAGCGGGTGTGGAGCGGACATGCGGTATTGAAGCACTTCATCCACGCCCTCCTTTTTGCCGTTTGAGATAGTTGCGAATTGTTTGCGGATGGACGTGAAGCATGACGGCCTTCTGCTCCAGAGTGGTTTTGGTATCGGAGAGAATGCCATCGATGTCTATCCCTTTCGATCTAAGCTTATCCAGCTCCAGGATGGTGTTGTGTGCGCCTCCTCGCGGGCGGAGCTCGACGCCGAGTTTTTGAAGCCGATCCCGTATGGTGTTTGGATGGGTTTTGAATATATCGGCAATCTCAGAGAGTGACAGCCCTCGCACTCCCTTATCAGGATCGCCGTTATACAGCTTCGCTAGTTCGTAATCCATCGCTGTGGCTATTTTTGTCATAATATTCCTCCATAACGAGTTTCATTGTATCCGGAAAGGCGTAGCGTTTGAGCACGTGGGCACCGAGGGTGTAGGTGAATTCTACCATGCCGTTAATCCATGTCTGGATACGTCCCGGACGTTGGCCATAGCGGATGATGTAGTAGAGTTCAGCTTGGGTATTATCAGTTGCCATTGGTTGCCTCCTTATACCTAGGCCGATCATCGAAGTGCTTTCGGTGTATGGAGAACCAAAGGAGAGTGAGACATCCCCAAGCGGCATGAGCGAGATGGTTGACTCCGGATTCGGGATCGTTGTCTTCACCTTCAATCCAAGCGGTGAGGTGGCGAAGGATGGCTGCATACCATTGGGACCATGCAGAGCCTTTCCGCCAGTTATCCCGTTTGTATTTGGTGGCCCCGAACATATAGACTTTGATGATTTCCCGAATGGGCTCCCATGGGAGAAGACTGAAGTCAATCTTACCTTCTGTTTGTTTATCCGCTATATAGTTTGTATTGGACTTAACGCTCATGGTTATCCACCTCCCTCAAAAACTCATCTCTGGTTGCCGGTGAGTGCATGTAGATACCCCGGAGGATTTTCATCTTCACTGGTGATTTGGTTTTGACCCCCCGTGCCTGCATGCATTGGTGGTAGGCGGTAGTGTAGACTCCGACTCCCAAAGGAGCGCAGGCAGATTCGATTGCGTCGGCAACCAGACGTGTGTATGTCTCTTGGAGGATACAGCCAGCGGCAAAGTAGTCGCATATACGGGGAAGTTTGGATAAGCCGAGCACTCGATGCCGATCGGAGGGTACATAGGATACTCCTACGATCATTCTCACCCGCTCGAAGTGATGCGGGCAGCGAACCCAGACCTCGTGTCTCGGAACGGTAATCATTCCATCATAAGGCTCTTCATCGAAGTCAGTAAGGTTGGGGAGGGGCGGTGTACGGAATTCATCAATAGCTGCCCGAGCCATTCGGGAGGGGGTATCGGCAAAGTTGTTATCCGATAAATCCGCTCCGAGAGTGAGGAGAAGGCTGGTGTATACTTCCTCCAGCTGCGTTTGCAATGTCCCATTTTCAAGTTTATCAGACGGTATAACTAACCGTCCTTTGGCCACGTAAGTATTCATTAAAAAACCTCCTAGCGTAGGTTGAGTATTTTGTGGAACTGGAGAGAGAGTCTCCAGGTGGGGTAGAGCTTGATGATGTCGTAGATGCGGTTTAGTACTCCGGAGTCTTCTAGAGAGGAGATGTAGGATTTGGAGTCCGGAGCGGAAGCGATAGGCTGAAGGAATTTGTAGCCGATCGGAAAGCGCTGATCAACGTATTCGAATTCGTCGGTGGGGATGCCGTAGATGCCGTCTGGACCAACCAGCACTTTGACTTCGGAAGCGTGGAGATATCTCTCCTCGGGATCGGTTGAATCGGTCTTGGGGGATATCGTGACCCAACACCGAGAGAAGATATCGTTGTCGATGATGGTGCCGTTCGTCTCCAGATGGACTTCGTATCGATTACGGATCAGATACCGAACAAGATCCTTCAACCCATCTGAATGCAGCATAGGCTCACCGCCAGTGATGCAGATATGCCGGATGTCTGTCTTGATCAGAAAAGCTCGAATGTCCAAAAGGCTCCATGCTGAGCCCTTCTTGTGGTTGGTGTCACAAAACGGACAGGAGAGATTGCAGCCTTGAAGACGGATGAAGGCCATAGGCATTCCCGTCCAATACCCTTCTCCTTGGATGGAATGAAAGGCTTCGACTACTCGGAGATATTTAAGATTGGGATCCATTAGCCCCTCCATTCGACGTACGTAGTTGGGGATTCGTAGAGACGAACCCTGGATAATGCAAAGGTACGATTTGGAATGTCGGCCATGCGCTTTTGGAGCTGGCGGACAATCCAGCCGGTGATGTTTTCAGCGGTTGGGTCGGGGATGAGATCGTTGAGATAGCTATGATCCATGAACGTAAGAACCTCCTCGTTGAGGATTTGCTTCAGTTCTTTGAAGTCGATGATCATGCTTTTGACACTAGCTGCTCCTCCAAGCTGCTGCACCTCAACCTCAACCTCCCAACGATGCCCGTGTAGGTTGGCACATAACCCATCGTAGTCTGGCAGGCGATGCGCCGCATCAAAATGTTCCCTGATTGTTGCTGTGAATGGCATATGCTTGACTCCTCATTAAACCCGGCTCCCCCCGGTATCCTGTGGTTGCCTTCTCCGAGAGCATGGTGTGGGTAGTAAGCTCAATCGACGGGGGGACTACAGTATTTGGGAAACCATAAATCCCATCGATTACTCTCTCCTTAACCTCATCCACCATTTGGCCTTGCTCTCCCACAGCCCCATAGTGCACTATCTGGAGAGGGGGGTAAACTCACCCCCTCGTGCCAGCGATGCCGATTGGTTATGCCGCTTCCTGGTACGGCGCATACGATTTGATATTGTTGCGCTCGGGCAGGCCCTGCTTTTCGTCCTTCGCAAGGAGTTCGATGTCTGCCACGAACATCTTATCGACGGTGGCATCCATGAACGCGACTACCTCCTGGCGATCTTCGAGATCGACTTCGATGTCTTCGCCATGGACGGCCGTAAGGAGCTGGGCAGGCTTGAAGATACCTTTGGAGATGCCGCCGTCTTTATCATGTACGATGAGGTTTTCGAAGACTGATTTGCCAATCAAATCGGGGTCGGTGGCTGCCGCTACAACATACCGAGCCTTGAACCCCCACGAACCGGACTCGAAGGTTTCTTCCTTCAACGAAGCTACCTTGAGAGCGTATGCACCTTCCGGTACAACGTTGGATGCTAATGCCTTAAGTCTATACTTTGCCATTGGTATTACCTCCTGTAAGGTTTGTTGTTTGGTATAGGCGAGGCAGGGAGGTCGGGGGGTGTAGGCTGTATGGGTGTGAAGGAAGCCTTCCGACTCTGCCCTGCCTCTAATTGCCATGGGAATACCGGCTTGAGCGGGATGGGTGTAACCGAGAAGTCGTAGCGGGGAGTACCTGTATCGTACAACACCAAGGATTTGAGCTGGTGTCGGTGTAGGCCAAGATCGGGATTGATCTCTAAGCCTTCCATATAGGCGTTTGCTACGGCTTGCGGGAGGTATGGATCGTTGGTTGCACTGAAGTTGATTATGCGAGTGTCTTGCTTGAGGTGTGCGATTACCAACGGGAGTGCCTCCAGGGATTTAACCTCCACCCCACATACGAAGCCTAACCATCCTCCGATGATGAAGTCGGAGTTGGATCGGCAGAGTATCACGTGCGGGGAGGCTTTGGAATCGAAAAGCATCCTTCGAGCCTCGCGTACGTCTACCATCAAACGACCCCACGTTATTGGTATATACTCTGCTGGTTTCATACTGATCCTTAGGCGGCTGGTGCCGCGGTTACTTCGTTCGAGCCCGAGCCTAGCGTGCCTTGTTTGAACAGAGCGAGTGTCATTGCCGATTCACCATACCAACATAATGGAATATACGGGCATTCACGTCCTGCGAATGGATGGCAGGAGTAGCGATTCTCCATATACACTCCAGTGCTGATACAGTTCTGAATACGCTTGCCCACCAATTCCGCCCACCGCCTCCATTGTTCCATATAAACTCTATGGAATATAGCAGGCTCGCGGCGGTATTTGGGAACCTTTTGCTTGATGAGGAAATTGAAGAGGATGCTGTCCGGTTCCTCCTTGAACACGCGCTCCATGAGAGAAGCATAACCGAGCGTTTGAGGGGAGCGGGAGTAGTAAGCAATGGTGTTGGAGTTGAGCGCTCGAATGGTTTTGTGTTCGACCATTATTAGCTTACCCATGGAGTTGCGGGCTACACCGTCTATGGTACCACGAAAGATGATACCAGGCGCCATCTCATAGGAGACGGGCTGTTCGACGGCAATGAAGTTCAGCGGATCCTGGGCGTATTCGGATGCGTAGCCGATGATGAGATTATCACTCATTGATGGATCAAAATCCGTATCATGCTCGTCTTCGGTTTCTTTGGCTAGGGCCTGAACGGAGGCGCGAGCAAGACGCAGCCGTTCGTTGACTGGCTTGCTCGCATTGATTGGATGATGGAAGACCTTAAGGCCTTCGTGTGCCAGAAGGCCCGTGTCGAGCGGCTCCGCTTTTTTACGTGGCGTGAGGTTGCGTTGGACAGCGTAGTAGAACTTACGCTCACAAGACATCACGTATGCCATCGTAGTATTACGGAGAATTATTTCGTCTGCCATCGTTAACCTCCAGGGTGATTAAGCGGTCTCTCCCAGCTTTGCCTTCAGTGCGGCCAATTCCGCTTCGAGGGCTTTGGTTTTCTCCTGCTGCCTGATCCGGCGCTGCCTGGCCCGCTCTTTTTCTTTAGCCGCCTTTTCCGGATTGGCTTTCAATGCAGCACGACGAGAATCGGCATACTTCTTCCGCTTTGCCTTCTCTTTAGCTGCGAACTCCGGATCGGAAGCCATACGTTCCTTGATCCGTGCCCAGGCTGATTTGGATGCCTTGGCGGATGCCTCTTTGTGCCTCGCGTTTTCCTCCTTGAGCCGAGCGTTCTCAGCCAAAAGCCGCTCAACTTCCTCAGGACTGGGATGGACCGGTTTACCCTGTGCTACTTCCTTGTTTGCCGACATGTCTGGTGCTCCTTTCTTAAATGTTTTCATAAAACTTTAACCTCCATTGGTTTGGTGGTGGTTCTTGGCTTTGTTAGATATAGCCATGCTTAACCTCCTATACCTTCCGCTCAAAGAATACGATTGGATCGGGATCGCCCATAAGCACCCTACTTGTGTTGAGCATCTCACGTTTGTAATCGGAGCCGAGAAGCGATTGAAAAAGTACCCGCTCTAGGTCTTCGATATCAAACGGGAGAGTGATGGTGATATGCGCTCGAGGATAACCGCTCTTCGAGGGAGCTATGCGTTTTGTTGAGGCGGGAATCATCCTTAGAAACATCTCCCAACGTTCGTAGAAACCTGTCATAGCTTCGTCGGAATCGATATCGATCTGAAGCTCGTTCGGTTTCGGGATGATGATATCTAAACCGGAGGCTTTAGCCTCCTCTATACCTACATCCCGCCCAACATAATCCAACGAGAAAAGGTTGGTTTCGATTTGTTTAAGCGGCCACGCTAGCTCCATATCACTCCCCCAAAATCTTCTTGCGTAAGGCTTCGATATTAGCAAAGGAGCCGTCTTCGATCATAACCGATTCGCTAAGATCGATGACTTTGGATTCGCCAGCGATGTTAAGCCGATTGCCCGCTAGCCGAAGCCCATCGGATGCGGTGAGTATCGTCCGCTCGATGGATTTGATTGGCTTGCCGTTGATGATGGTTGTCTTCTCGCGCGGGAGGTTAACGTAGAAGACATGGTCAACCATACCAGGAAATTCCTGAGCGAAGGTTGTTCGACCAGGAACGTTGGGATAGTTATAAACCACCTTGTCTTCTTTGTCTTCGATGTACATGTCAACGCATTCGTAGATGATGTGCTGGTTGGGGAATTCCGAATTGAGCTTCATAACCAGCGAGCGGAGGTTTTGGATCGCGTATTGGTACATTTTACGATCGTCTTTGCTGGCGGGGGCTACTGCGTAGTAATACCGTCCAGCGTGCGTCATATCATTAACGATGATGCATTTTTTATTGGCGCAGTGAGATTTGATATACGCTAATGCATCAATGGTTTCCTGCGCGACTTTGGAGGGGTCGATCAAAAGCTGATCAACCTTACCGACTGATTTCATGCCTTCGCGGTCATACGCTATCACAATAGCGTTCTCTCTCCCGAAGAGATTAACGGCAAGGGTAGACTTTCCACTCTTGGGAGGTCCCATTAAGATAATCGTATGGCGCGATGATCGATAGTCTTTAACGAATTGCATTTCCTACACCCCTTTTGTTGATGTTTGTAGTTTATGATAAATTGTGAAGAAAGTCAACTAAATAATCAAGTTTAGTTAACTTTCCTTCTTCCCCTCTTCCGGCCCATCCTCCTCCGGGATGCGGAGGTTGGGGTCGCCTTCCAGTTTGTCGATGAGCTGGATGACCTTCTCCATAACCGCGTCGGATACGGAGCGGTGATGGCCGATGGCCAGGTTGGCATTGATATCCAGCTTGCGGGTTGTGGAGACGATCTGATCGCTGGTGTATTTACCGTCAGGAATGGCGGTGACCGATACCGTAAGGCTTACACTACCTTTTTGCATACTTCCTCCTAGGCATCAAAGCCTGGTTGGTTGTGGAGTATTTCGTAAAGAACAATACTCCGGGCTTGGTTGGTTATATCCGAGAGGGATACCTCTGGATCCGTAGGATCGATGATGAACAAAACAAGCGGGATGAGAGAGTAGATGATGAAATTAGGATCAAAGGGTGCGAAGAGGGGATCGTAGTTGGGCTGAGCGAGGGTAGCCTCGAGCTGTTCTGGAGGATTGAGATAGCTAAGTAGCTCGTTTAGTTTGGCTTCAAACTGCTCCTGGGTTGGATTGGCTTGCAGGAGATAGATAGACAGAGTGGTTTGAGCATTCCCCATCCAATGCGTGAAGAAAGGGGTGGGAGCTCCCGTTATAAGCGAGACTCCCATCCAGCGTAGGCATACCGCTAGTTTTGACACGAGTTCCGATGGAGTGGAGGCCGTTGGAGAGTAAGGTGTGACTAGCATGTTGTGCTTCTCCGTATAAGTCTTAATATCCACCTCCTTCGGAGTGTGCATATTAATGGAGAGTGTTAGTCGCTTTAGCGACATCTTTACCTCCTTGGGTGCCAAACTTGCGTTCGAGGTCGTCGATGATGAGATCAATCAACTGCTGTCTGCTTCGTTCAGCCTTAGCTCGGTTTTCGTCAAAGGCCCCAATGCCGTTCATATAAGCATGGAACTCCGTAGCTGCTTGCATCTCCCGAACAATCTGGTAAGCTCGCTTGCAGCCATTGTCTGTAAAAGTAATATGGTGAAGGCATCCAATGGAGGGATCATGGTAGGTATCGATGTCACAGCTTGGGGTGCGAGAAGCGAGATCGTCTGTGAATACCGTAGGGGATACCTCCGAGTGGACAAAGAAGGATGTGATTTGCTTATGGCGATTTTGGGTGATGGTCGAATCGGGAACTCCTCCATTGGCATCTCGTGGGATACCAGCACCGATGAATGCCAACATGTACTTCGCCATGCTTAGGAGGCCTTCGTGTATGGGGCTGTCGTCATCAATCGGCTTTGCCGTTATACCCATAAAGCCGATTACCCTCGCTCCCATCCGAAGGTTAGTCTTCAGCTCATCGAAGCCGAACACATCCGGTTTGGCCTCCGTTACCGCATCCATCTTCTCGAAGATGTTCAAATCAAGAAGTGCCCCGTATTGCTGAATCTCATCCGACGTAAAATCAATGTACATTTGTTACCTCCTGTATGGAATAGTTTGATTGATGCCGGTTGTAGTAAAGTTTTAAGCGGTGAAGGGAGTAGCCTAGCCGATTTACCAGCTCGAGTAGGAAGAGCCGGAAGGCTTGAGCCTTCGAGGCTGCGTAGCGGAAGAGAGTGTGAACCTCCCCATACCAATTGAATATACCTCTATAGAGATGCTTAGACATACATATACTCCGTAAAATCTTGGATGGCCTTCACCGCTTGCCGAAACCGATTGGTTTTGACTGAATAAATCACCTTTCCACGGGGATTCCAGATCGCGATTAGAATCTTGATAGCCGTCCGATATCGCTCGTAGATTACCGTTACGGGGTAGCGCCTGGCTATCGAGCCTTGGCAGATGATTTTTCGTTGGTTACCCTCCTCCTGGGAGCTATTCCATGCAACGGCCTCCCAAGCGATTGGCGGACGGAGGGCTGCCAGCAAATCCAGCAAGGTATCGTTTAGCTTCACTATCGGAATAGGCTCGACCGGCTTCATAGATTCGCTTCCGCAATGGTCTTATCGGCCTTTTTGAGGTCTGATGCCGCATCGAAGAAGATATACATCACCCCCATGTGTTTTTTGACCTCAAACTTAAAGCCGTGTTTGCGGAGAAGAGTTTCTATCTCCATCATTTTGGCTGGAGATACACGATACTCCCGCATGTTTTGTCCCATAACGCCTCCTTGATTTGGTTTGTTTGGTAGGGATGGAGCGGGAGTTTGGTAAACGAAACGATAGAGATGAATACCAACCACATACGCCACACCCCTTTATTATGAGTATTATACTATGTTTGATCTTAAAAATCAACCAAAATTTTCAAATCACTCTAATCTACGCCCGGTCAGCCCACCGGGGGTGTAGCCAATCGAAGGTAAAAGCTGAGGGTGAGAAAACCCTCCGATGGGCTACGGTCTATTGGTAGCACTTTTTTGTGTTGTATTCCCTCGCTTTTGAGATCATTTAGAGCTTCTCCATGTCGGAGATTATTTGCCGTAGGAGATAGCGGAATTGCCAAAATGGGGTGAAGGATTCCGCTCCGATCAACTCCCGGAGCCGTACCATAATGGCTTCATACTCCGAGCGGTGGATGTATTCCGTTTTGGTTTCGTCAGCCATGTGGTAACCTCCCTGTGATGATTTGGTTCTCGTTAAGCCATACTTTCCATCAGAAGCGCATCGTATTCCTCATCCGTCAATTTGTCGTAATCCATCTTACCTACCTCCGATCCCCCGGGATCTCCCGGGGAAAGGTCTGATTGAAATCCCGCCATGCCGTGCGGATCACCCTGCCTGCAATGACCACCATGAAAAGACCGCCGATGATCATGGGCCAGGGACCGACTGCCTGGATGCCTGCGGCGATTGGGATAATTGAAAGGTTGAGGGCGGTCATGGCTTGGGCTCCTCGGTTTCCACGAAGCATTTCAGTATCTCTTCATGCCTCTCAATGTAATCTTTTCTTTGATGATCCCAATCGCTTCCACACGGTTTCAATTCAAGCTCTTTTTCTTGCTCAGGTGTGAGTTCGATCTGGACCGTCCTAGTTGGAACAGGTGCGGATTCTCCTGTGTGGTTGAGGCTCCAGATATTCAGCCAGGGGTTCTGTATTATGAATGTTATCTTCACGACTCCCCTCCCTCCCCGATCTCGGGGTATGACTGCGGTCCTTCGGTTTTGGCGATTGCTGCACGGGCCATTTTCTCAAGAGCCGGGTCCAGCCACGGTCCTTTCGTATACCCGCTCATCTCCTACCCCCCATCGCCAGCATGCGGTCTTCCTGCTCGTTCTCATACCGGCTGATAGCCTGCCTCTCCCTGGCCGCTGCGTCCTTATCCCGTTCATGCTCCCGGATCTTCTCAAGGATCGTGATGCGGAAATCATCGTTGTTGATGTAGAGATGGTCAAAGAACGTCTTGCCGAAAGCCTTGTCCGTGTCGGTCAGTGGCTTGCCGCTCTCCCAGGAGTCAGGGGCGAACTCGACTTGATAAATGAAACTATCGTCCATGGCATACAGGATCTCGCCATGAATGGTGTCCTCCGCTCCGTCTGTGTAGATGTATATTTCGTGCGGTACTTCCATGCTTACCTCCCTACGGCCTGCTTGGGCTCGATGTCGGGGAACTCTTCGACCTTACCCCTTCCGAGCCGATTTTCGAGCTTCGTGAACGCTTCCTCCCAGGTGTAGCCGGATACGCTGCCGAACCCGTTGATATACAGGACGCACTCCGTTTCTTCCTTTCCACTGGAGTATTCATCGAGTTGAAACGCGACGTGGTGATGCTCGCCCTTTGCCAGTTCCTTCAGCCTTGCTTTCGCTTCTGAGAATTTCATCGTAACCCTCCCTCCTTCCCTTACCGCTGCCCCAACGGGACAGCCTCATACCGGTCCATCAAATCCCTTGGGCCGTCCAGTAGGTGCGTGGTCCCTGATATGGTATGAACCAATATGCACCCTGGAAATTCCAATTCCTTTTTCATGACTTCGCCTTCTGTTTCAGATCCCACACCTGTCGGACAATCGGATATGACAGGGCGAAATCGGATACCTCTATGCCGTCCAAGATCATCTGTATCCATTCAAGGATCGCGCCTTGCACGATGTAGGCATTTTCGAGTTCACGCATCTTGGGATCTTTGGACGGTGGTGTTCCCCTCAGCCTCCCCGGACACGCCGGGTTGAGACACTTTCCATCGGTTAGTTTATGGCCGCAGTATTGGCAGATCATATTCCCTCCTCTTCGGAGCCGTTAAATTCCGATGGACTAACCGAGAGAAACGGAAGGCCACCAAGCCAAGCGCTTAACTGCTCGTCGTCACTCATGCCAAGGTCCATTTCCATCAGTTCGTCCGGGCAGAACGTCGCAGCCACGATAGTATCTCCATAGAACCTTTCTAGTTCGAGCCAAAGCAGCCTTCCAGGGATTCCCCATAGTCCTACTACGCGATAGTGGTATCCATTAAACGCCAATACTGTTGGGTATTCATCTCCATTTGGAACAATTTTGATGTGGCCGGTCTCTGGGCAAGACCGGTCATATTTCCATCCATTCATCGCTTTCACAATTTGCGGACAATTACCGGTAATGTGAAATCCGCCACAATAGAAGCAATGAATTTCGTACTCTTTCTTTTGTGTTCCAAGCCAACGTTTTTCTTTCATGTTTAATTCTCCTAA
>ERZ1026800.769-NODE-769-length-24619-cov-4.436837_pt1 | contig 24619 bp, 22 predicted proteins | sample MGYA00520873_ERZ1026800 | MGnify/ENA primary metagenome ERZ1026800 (study PRJEB33270, sample SAMEA104284475) | anaerobic digester metagenome | biome: Anaerobic digester microbiome; feature: mesophilic sludge digester; material: Anaerobic digester biomass | place...
ATCGAAGGTTGTTCATCTGTAAAAAGTGTTACCCACCGCAGTCTTTTCCTGATGAAGAGTGGCAGAAGGTATATGACACATATATCCTGGGGTGAGGATAAGGGCCATGAATAAACCGAGGGATATCCTCGACGAGTGGGTAGTTGAAGCAAAGGAAGTGTTTGGGGGTATAACGGTAATGAATAGCGTGCCCTTGGTTGCTGTCAGGACTACAAAAATTACAGCAAAGAAAAAAAATCAACCTCATATAAAAAAAGCAAAACGCAAGAGCCAACATAAAAATCAGGAGATATTGATTTAATAATGTTGCACCCTGCCCCTCATAAAGATAGACTTTACTCCAAAGAAAATAATGGAGGTGGTTTGTCTATGAAGGGCCAAATTTACTGTAACAAGTGCAGTAAGAGGGTTATTAATGACAAGTGCAGGTGCGGGCATACTACGGTTTATCTGCGATACAGCCACGAGGGGAAATATTATTATCGCAGGAGATATGCCAATGGTGAGCCGCTCAACTATGAGGGCGCTATATATATCCTTGCACAATTGAGCATCGATAAGAACAAGGATAAGAATGTTCCGTTCAATCCTCATAAGTACAGCGACCAGCGGGCAGAAGAACTCCGGTTAGAGACACAGATGGATGCATGGTACGAAGATTTAGAGACAAGGTGCAGCGCTGGGGAGCTTAAGCCTGCATATTTTCATCGTTTAGAATCATACAAGCGGACCCATTTTGTAAATCTCTTCGATTTGAACATCGAGGACATTCAAGCATCAACCATAGCACGTTTTAAGAACTCTTTGAACCATCTCAAGATTAAGACAAGAAAGAATATCATGTCAGCGTTGCATGTGTTCTTTGAATGGTTTGCAGATCAGAACAGGGAAATGCAATGGATTGAAAATTACAGGGTGCCAGACTTCCCCAAGATAAAGGGCAACGATAGCAGGGTTACGAAAGCATTGAGCCTGGAGGACCAGGGCAAATATCTTGCCGAGATACCAGACAGACACAGGGACGTAATAGAATTTGCCATGGAGATAGGATGCAGAAGGGGTGAACTATGCGCTTATAAAGTGAAGGATGTTGACCTCGTTAATAGTACGATACTTACGGAGCGAGGCTGGAGCGACCACGAGTTGACGAAACCTAAGAATGGCAAGGTAAGTGTTAAGTTACTTACTCCCAGGGCAATAGAGATATGCAAAAAACATATGGAAAGTAAACTTCCAGAGGCATGGCTCTTTATTAATCCGGATAGCGGCAATCATTACCAGTGCAAAAAGATTGATGAACTATGGGCCACGACAACGAGTCCGGTTAAATTTCACGAAGCAACACGACATAGTTATGCAACCAGGATGGCAAAGATATTGCCTGTTCAGATGGTGCAGATCCTCTTAGGACATTCGGATATCAGAAGCAGCATGATTTATTACCATGGAGATATTGAAACGGTTAAGAATGCTATTCCAGCCTCATACTATTCTCATACTAAAATTGAGGGGGGTAGAAGTGAAAAACCCTAATAATTCCAAGAGAAATATGGCGGAGGGAGTAGGATTCGAACCCACGGGGCGCGTAAACGCCCAACGGTTTTCAAGACCGCCGCTTTCGGCCACTCAGCCATCCCTCCGCTTTTTTAGCTCTCAGCGATCAACTTTCGGCCGCACGTAAAAAACAATGTTAATAATTATATACTATTTTCCTCATAGCTCAAAGCTATAAGCGAAGAACTACAAATTGCTTCACCATTTAATGAGGCTGCTACCCCATGTCAAACCACCACCAAATGCTGTCAGGCACACAAGGCTGTCCTTCTTTATAGTTCCGTCGCGAACAGCTTCGTCAAGGGCAATGGGGACTGTTGCAGATGATATGTTGCCATATTTTTCAATAGTCATGTAAACTTTGCCAATATCTACTTTAAGCCTTTTTGCCATGCCCTGAATAATTCTCAGGTTTGCCTGATGAGGTATGATCACATCAACATCAATCACCTTCTTGCCGTTTATCTCAACTGCTTCTTCAACTGCCTCAGCAAACCTGTTGACCGCTACTTTAAAAGACCTGTTTGCCTCGATCATCTTCAGAAAATGGAGTCCCTTGTCAACGCTCTCATAGGAAATGGGGGTTGTTTTCGATCCTCCTCCAGGCATAAGGAGGGTGTCGCCATTCTTTCCATCAGTATGAACATGGGTTGACAATACCTGTGCCCCTGAGTCACTCGCTGTGACTACAGCTGCACCTGCTCCATCGCCCCAAAGTACACAGCTCTCCCTCTCCTTCCAGTTCACTACCCTTGTCATAATCTCTGCTCCAATAACAAGGACTGTATTATTCGCACCTGATTTAATCATTTTATCTGCAACATGGAGGGCGAAGATAAAACCAGAGCACGCAGCGGTTATATCGAAAGAAACAGCTTTCGTACAACCAAGCTTCGCCTCCAGCCAGTTGGCTCCTGCTGGACAATGTGTGTCAGGCGTAATGGTGGCTAAAATAATTAGATCAATGTCATCGGCCTTGAGGCCAGCCATATCCATCGCTCTTTCACAAGCAATCTTTGATAAATCGGAAACTGCCCAATCTTTGTCAGCAATTCTCCTGGTCTTAATCCCTGTTCTTGTGTATATCCATTCATCTGATGTATCAAGGAATTTCTCAATATCAAAGTTTGTCATAATCGTCTCGGGGAGATACGAACCAGTTCCAACAATTGCAACCCTTTTCATTATGTGCCCCTTTTCAACAAAACGTATTTCAGATGCCTTTTAATAGAACAGAAAAAAGCAGAGTATGTCAAGGGAAACATGGATAGAACAGGGCGAGTGAGATGGGAAGGAGAGGAGATGAGAGGTGGGAGGTTAAAGGTAGGAGGAGGGAGGTGGGAGGTAAGAGGTAGGAGGTTAAAGGTAGGAGGTGGGAGGTGGATAGCGGCGGAAAGGAGGATACGACCTGCATGCCAAAGCCCGGTGCAGGTAGACAAAAACCCGAGAAAATTGTTGACATCAGGATGATATATTTCTAAAACTTGAAGAGAGATATATCATGACCAAAGATCATGTTGATATACAAGGCTTTTTCATTATTCTCCTCATTACGATGTTGTGGGGTTTAAACTATCCTGCAGTAAAGATCTCAAATACGGGCCTATCGCCAGTTTTCACTACATTCCTTCGCTCTGTGATTGCCACGTGTTGCGGGGTCATTTACTGCATTGTGGTCAGGCAACCATTATTCCAGAGGGGGATCCTTCTCTTCCATGGTGCTATGACAGGGATTCTATTTGGCATAGAATTCATTTTCCTGTACTATGGCCTCCTATACACAAACGCATCTCGAGCAGTTATCCTTTTGTACCTTTCACCATTTGTGGTGACAATCGGCGCCCATTTTTTCTTAAAAGAACGTTTAACTATCCTGAAAGGAGTGGGGCTCATCCTTGCATTTCTCGGCATCTTCCTTGTTTTCAAGGGCAAGCCAAGCGAATACAACAAACTTATGCTCATCGGCGATTTGTGCGAAATAATGGCTGCCGTTTTCTGGGGTGCCACAACCATCTATATTAAAAAGTACCTTGCTCAAAAAGTGCACCCCATCAATACCTTCCTGTACCAACTTGCTTTTTCCATTCCCATCATGCTTGTTGGCGCCCTTCTTCTTGAGCATACGTGGATAAGGGAAATCACAACGCCTGTTGCCTTATCCCTCTTCTACCAGTCTGTCATTGTGGCCTTTGCATCATATCTCGCATGGTTCAAGCTCATCCACATTTACCCTGTGGCACAACTATCTGTTTTCACCTTTCTAACCCCTATTTTCGGGGTATTCGCAAGTGCAATTATCATGAAAGAGCAGCTGACCATGGGTCTCCTCGCAGGCCTTACTTTTGTATGCATCGGCATCTACTGCACAAATTATCAGAAGAGGCAACGTGCGCAAAGCTAAAGTCATAACCATTGCAGGCTTTATTGTCAGCATTGTTCTTCTCTATTTTTCACTGAAAGACATCAGGTTTCATGATATCACGACGACTCTTCAGAAAGCAGATCCATGGCTCATCCCTCTCCCTATCATCTTCATATTATGCGCCGTGCTTCTTTGCGCTTTCAGATGGTCACGACTGATAGGAAATAGCGTTCATTTTCTTGACGCTTTTGCAGCCCTCATGATTGGCCTCTTCGTGAATAATGTGCTGCCGGCAAGGATTGGAGAGGTTGCAAGGGCATACGTGATTTCGAAGAAGCGTAAACTTTCATTCACTTTCTCCTTCTCCACTGTTCTTCTGGACAGATTTTTTGATCTCACCGGGCTCTTGCTTCTTGCGTTTGTCTTTTTTCCCGAAAAAAGCCTTCCACCTGCCGTATCACGATCAATCTACATTCTAATCGCCTTACTCATTGTCTGCGTGGGCTGTATAATTCTGTTGAGCAGGGAGAGGTTTGCAAATAAGTTGGCCGGCATGTCTCAACGTATCAGACGGCCACTGTTCACTAAGCTGACCGAGCGCGTCTTCAAGATTCAGGAAAACTTGAAGAGGATTAATTCCCCTTTTAATCTTCTCTTAACAGTAACCATATCTTTTTGTACCTGGTTCTCCATGACCATTGCCCTTTATCTCGTCATCCTCATGCTGGGGATACAGGTTGATTTTTGCCATGTTCCCTTTGTCTGCGCCTTGTTGAACCTCGGTCTTACAATCCCATCTTCGCCAGGCTACGTGGGGGTTTACCAGTTTCTCCTGGTCTATCTGCTTACCATCTTCGGTGTTCCAAAACACGAGGGTTTTACGATATCACTTATCTACCACGCTATGTGGTTTGTGCCATACAACATAATCGGCTTCATCTATCTTCTAAAAGAACATCTCAAAATTCGTGAATTAAGGAAATTTGAAGGGAGTAAAGACTAAACGATTCTTTATTATTTTGATAGTTGTGTTAACCGTTGATTTGCCAACTCTCTTGCTGAAGGGCTGGCTGTCTCAATAGATAGTATGTCCCGATAAAATCTGGCTGTTTCTGAATAGTGTCCCTGCCTTTCTAAGATTCTCGCTGCACCGAGACAACCGTCAGCATCCCGCATTTGTGATAATTTATAATAATTTTCAAATGCCTTACCGTAATTCCCCTGTTTCTCGTAAAGCACAGCAAGATTGAAAAGCACAATTTTATTCAAAGGGTCTAACGCGGTCGCCCTGACAAGAAGACTTTCGCCGTCCAAAAGATTGCCAAGGGATATGTGCCCAATTCCAGCATTGATAAGGGAGGGGATGTAGTTCATTTTTATGCCAAGAGCCTTGTTTGCATAGGATAGGCTTTCATCAAACAACTTCAAACGTATATAGATTCCTGCAATGTTATTCATGACCACGTAATTTGCTGGATCCAGCTCAAGGGCTTTCATGTAACAATCAATGGCCTGTCTCAATTCTCCTTTTCCTTCATGAGTTCTTGCAGCGAGAAGGAAAACATCTTTATTAGTTTTCCCCTCACCTTTTTCCGCACTTTGTGTTTCAACTGAAGACAGTTTTAACCCGACAGGAGCCTGGGTTTTTGCCATAGCCTGAGTGACTGGTTGCCCCTCCCTTGTATGTTTTTCGGCCACTTTGGGAAAGCTATCCATGGCTGGCGTCAGTTTTTCTTGGGACCCCGTGTGAGGCAGGAGGATTTTTGGCACAGCAGTGACATGCTGAACAGGCTCTTTCACCCCATCAAAAGGGTTGCGTGGTTTGTTATCAGAAGCCACTGGAGACTGCGGAGGCAGCCTGGCATCTGTTTTCGCAGCAATGCTTACAGACAGGGAAGACTTGAAAATGTCCATAACATAGATTGTTCCAAATCCGGCCAGAAAAACAACGAGGACCAGTGTGGACAGAAAGATAACCTTTCGCCTGGTTTTCCTCTTATTAGCGCCATTTATCACGGTTTTCCGCAAATCTGGTGGAATTTCCTTTCTCAAGTCTTTTGTTTTGGTTTTTGAAAGTAAATCTACAAGAAGGCTCATCTTTCTAATGATCTGTTTCGCTGATTTCCCGTACTGCAAAATGAAGTGAGGAAGGGCCAGACACAGACGAGGATGTGCCGCTCATATGGTTTTCTCGCCGGCTGAGTTCGGTGAATACCCTCCACGAGTATTTTACCCTTGCCTTAATACCAAGGGCATTGTAGCAACCAATCGCCTCCCAGTCATATCCATGTTTCTCCACACATTTTTTTAGTATCTTAGCAGCAGTTTTGACATTGTAGCAGGGGTTTTTTAATAACTCGCTCTCGTTGAGCCCCATGGGCCTTATCCATGACGAGTTGATCTGCATAATGCCAAGATCAGTCGAGCCATTTCGATTATAACTTAGAGCTGACGGGTTGCAGTTTGACTCAACAGTTGCAATACTCCTTAACAGGCTCGCATTCAAGCCGTATTCCCTGGCAGCTTCATCAAAACAAAAAGCAAACACAAATAAAGGATGGAATATAAAAAGGATAGCTAATGCCCTTTTTCCCAAAGTACTTCATTGTAGTAGCCCATTCTGGAAAAATCAACTGCTTTTTGAACCATTCTCCATGATTATTAAACTTTCAATACAAAAAACCGATAAACACAATTAACAGATTCATTCAGGCTTGTTGGAATTTTTAACGTCTGGAATGAACAGGCTAAAACTGGAGGTCCTGAACGATGAGTATAACAAAAATGACCAGGAATCAAAAAGGTTTTACCCTTGTCGAGTTGGCAATTGTACTCGTTATTATTGGAATTATTCTTGGAGCGGTATTAAAGGGGCAGGCCCTGATCAATAATGCAAAGATTAAAAGGGTCTACAACCAGCAAAGAGAGGTCCTCGCCGCTGTCTATTCTTACTTTGACAGATATTCCTTCTTCCCCGGTGATGATCCCAACTCTGCAACCCGTTGGGCAGGCGTGACCGCCGGCAACGGCAACGGTCTTATAGCCGCAGGTGCAGGTTCTACTGCACCTAACTATGCATGTACCGCAACAGGAACTGAGCAATGCGATTTGTGGAATGAACTCCGGCTGTCTGAATTCATATCTGGAAGCGGATTCCTGAATCCTACAAATGCCTATGGCGGACGGATTGCGTTGACCTATTATTCGGTTCAGGGGCTTCTCGCACACTGGATTGCCTTTCAAAACATTCCTTACGATGCATGTCAATCTATTGATCTACAGTTTGATGACGGAGTCTACAACACAGGAGGGATCAGAGGGACAGGAAACTATGGCACTGCAACGAGCGGTGTCTTTGATCTTTATTTTAAGTTCTAACCCCAACCCCCTTACAATGGCAGGAAGGAATGGCACCCCGCCATATTCCTTCCTGCCCGTTCTGCTTATTCTGCCTTTATTGTTCTTTCAGTTGTACAACCTTTCCTGAAATCCAGCACTCCCTGCCATCAGAAATTTTGACTTTGTGCCACACAATCTCATTTTCCCCAGCTTTTTCCTCTACAACCTTGAGTATTGTTCCCTTTGAAACATAAGTTACGGGAGCTGAATCGATCGATGGTTCTTGTCTCAGAATTGCTGAATGCACAGCCACAACAGCAAGTCCCACTTTCGGTTTTGCCGCTTCCGGTTGTATCTCTGGCACAGGTTTAGCTTCTTCTGTGACCTTAGAAAGCTCGACAGGCTTTTCAATTTTTTGATCCTTATATTCTACCGCAATACGGCGAAATCCAAGGCCACCGGCAACACCAATAAGTATGGCTAACACAACAATGGCAGCGTATTTGCTGTAGCTCATCCAGCCATACGATCTCTTTTCCCGCTCAGTAAGATGATCAATAGCGTATCGTACGTGGTGCTTCTTTATGTCTGTACTTCCATCCACATAGGCAGCCATGAGTGCACGGGATGAAACCAAGTTAATCAACCGCGGTACCCCTTTTGAGTATTTAAATATGAGATTTTTTGCGTCTTCCTCAAAAACAGGAAGGCCTTTCCCAGCCTTCATTGATCGATAGTTTATATAATCGGAAGTCTCTTCACGGGTGAGGGGCCTTAATGAAGCCTTAACCATCACCCGCTGACTTAACTGTTTCATATTGTCTGATGCCAATCGCTCCCTCAATTCTGTCTGTCCAATAAGCACTATCTGAAGCAATTTCTCACGTTCAGTCTCCAGATTTGAAAGAAGGCGCAACTCTTCGAGGGTCTCATCAGATAGATTCTGTGCCTCATCAACCACAATTATCACTGCCTTACCACGAGAGATAGAAGAAAGAAGAAAATCCCTGAAGGCTTTGAGCATCTCATTCTTGTTTTTGTCTTTGATCGATACTTTCAAGTCCTCAAGAACAGCGTGGAGAAATTCTTCTGGTGAAAGCCTGGGGGTAAGCACAAGAGCTATCTCTGCCTTGTGTTTCCATTCATCAATAAATACCTTCAGGATCGTTGTCTTTCCTGTACCAGGTTCACCAGTAGCGAGAAAAAAACCCTCTTTCTGTGTGACAGCATAATTCAGCGCAGTCAAAATCTCGTTGTGTTCTTTTGACGGATAGAAATAGGTAAGGTCAGGGGTAATTGTAAAGGGGTCTTCTTTCAAACCAAAAAATTCAAGGTAATCCATTTACATCTTCCCTACCTTTGATACAAGGTCATATACAGGCAATAGTACTGCCATGAGAATAAGTATGAAAACAAGCCCAACAATGGAAAGGAGAATAGGTTCAATCATTTTGCCAAGTTTTGCAGAAATATCGTCAAGCCGTTTAATATAATACCCTGAAAGGAAAGAAAACTGGGTGTCAATGTTTCCGCTCTTTTCACCGGCACTGACCATTCTCGTCACCATGGGAGGGAATATATTATGGTCCTTGAGAGTATCAGATATCCTGCTGCCAAGGAGTACATTTTCCCTCACTGCAACCAGGGCACGCCGAAAGACAAGATTATCGATAACCCCAGCGACGATATCGAGCGTCCTGTCGATGGTCAAACCTGCTACAATAAGAATCCTCATTTGTTCGGCGAACAGTGCCAAGAGTTTATTATATACAATGAGTTTCACAATCGGCAGCTTGAGAAGCATGTAATCGTAATAATAGCGTGTTTTCTCCCGGGTACGCATGATCTGAATTGCGATTACACAAAGAATCACTATGCCGATGATCACATACCAGTAGGTTGAAATCGCATTGCTAACAACCATGAGTGCCCTGGTGATCAAAGGCAGTTCAACTCCCATTTCCTGGATTACGTTCATGATCTTTGGCAGAACATAGACAAACCAGAAGATCATTGCCCCTGTAGTGGTTACAATTGCAAAAACAGGATAGAAAAGGGAGCGCTTTATAGCCTGGCTCAGATCTTCAATTCTTTGAAGATGATCTGCTACATCTGTTAGGCTTTTGTCTAACCTTCCGGTAGATTCACCAACTTTAACAAGCCTGATCAGAATGTCCGGGAAGATTCCCCGTTGTCGGGACAGAGCATCAGAGAAATTCAATCCGAGTTCTATTTCCTTCTTAGCATCAGTGAGTGCAGATTTCAGACTTCTGTTCTCTGTTGCCTCAATGCTGTCTTCGAGGGCGTTTAAAAGAGGTATACCCGCTGTCAGCATTACCGACAGGTTTCGAATACACTCGACCATGTCTCCGCGTTTAACGCGTCGTGAGATAAAGTGTTGTCTGAGCCTGGCAGCTATCTTACTGGCTTTTTTTACAACAAGAACCCTGAGGTTCCTGGCGGTCAAATCTTCGTACGCTGCTGCCTGATCTTCAGCCTCAACTATGCCGTCGATCAATGACCCATCAATATTTACTGCTTTGTAGAAATAGTAGTTCATCCGGTAACCCTGATGACCTCTTCAAGAGTCGTTACACCTTCCGACGCCTTTCTAAAACCATCTTCTCTGAGAAGAATCATGCCCTTGTTCAGTGCAGCAGCTCTCATGGCTGTGATAGGCGCCTCGGAAAAAATCAGCTCTCTCATTTCATCATCGACAATCAATATCTCCCCGATAGCTGTCCTTCCTGAATATCCTGTATTGCCACACTTTGCGCATCCCTGCCCTCTGAACCCCTTCTCAGCAGACACACCGTATTCCTGGAACTGGGCTCGTTCCTCTTCAGTCAGAGAGTATTCAACTTTACAGAATCTGCAAATCTTCCTCAACAGTCGCTGGGCAATTATGGCAAGAAGTGATGTGGAGAGAAGAAAGCGGTCAACTTTAAGATCCAGTAATCTTGGGATTGAGGTAACTGCGTCGTTTGTATGAAGCGTGGAGAGCACAAGGTGACCGGTTATAGATGCTCTGATCGCTATCCGGGCAGTCTCTTCATCTCTTACCTCACCAAGGAGCATGACATCAGGGTCCTGACGCATAAAATTTCTGCCAGCAAGAGCAAAATCATATCCCACTTTTTCGTTTACCTGGGTCTGCCTCACAAAGCTAAGCTTATATTCCACTGGATCCTCGACGGTAATTACGTTCCTTTCGAGAAGGTTCACCTCCCGTAAAGCTGAGTAAAGGGTTGTGGTTTTTCCACTTCCTGTCGGCCCTGCAATCAGTACTATTCCGTAAGGCTTTTGAAAAAGCAGGCGAATCTTTTCCGTTCCCTTAGCTTCGAAACCAAGTTTGTCGATACTCAGGAGGTAACCTGTTCCGGCGAGGATTCTCATGACCACATTCTCACCGTATATCGTTGGTACAGTCGATGCCCTGATATCGTACGATTTATCAAGAAAGGTAAAACTGAACGAGCCATCTTGTGGAAGCCTTGTTTCGGCAATATCTATTTGGGACATTATTTTTGTTCGCGATACAATGCCCCCGTGAGCAACCTTAGGCAAAGAAAAACGATGCTGAAGGACACCATCTATGCGGTAAAAGACCGTGGAAACATCGAGAAAAGGGTTGATGTGGATATCAGTAGCCTTTTCCCGTATACCTTCCATAATAATTAATTCTGTCATACTGGCTATTTGTTGGCCAGTGGCCATTCCTGTCCTTACAACCTCTTTTACTATTTCCTCCATCCTTTCCTGAATAGGGTTTTCGAGGAAGAAGTAGCTTGTTTCGAGAGAATCACGGAAACTGTCTGGATCCACAAGGAACACCCTGGGATAATTCTTTGTGATATTAACCACCCTGTCAACAGCAGTTATATTACTTGGATTTGTAACGCCGATGGATAGGAGACCTTCATCCAACTCAATGGGAATGAACTCTTCCTTTTCTGCAATCTCCTTGGGAATCAACCGCAGCGCATCGTCTGATACCGGATATTCACTCAGGTCAATGAACTCCATTCCAAACTGTTCTGCCAGTGTCTGCCCTAGCTCTTTAGATGTTATAAATCCCAACCGTACGAAAATATCGCCCAGGAGATCACCAGTTACCTTCTGATGAAGAATCGAAATATTGATTTGCTGGTCGTTGATCAGACCCTTTGTTTTAAGTATGTCTCCAAGTCTGAATGTAGCCATAGGGTTACCTCAATCTCAGATCGTTCCTCTTAAAGCAATACAGGCTGAAGGATTATTACAAGCTCTGTGTTAACCTCTCCCCTGTCCGAGCTTCTGAAAAGACCACCCAGAAGTGGTAATTTTCCGAGAAACGGTGTCTGGTTCTCTTTCACCCGTTCACTTCTCCGTGTAAGGCCTCCAATTACAACCACCTGTCCATCCCTGACCTTTGCAGTTGTGCTCAACTCCCGCAAATCAACAGTGGGAAGGGATATCTGAAGTTGATTGGCCATGCTGCCAATATTCTTTGTGTCAAGGGTAATAAGTTCTGATACGATTGGTGTTATGGTGAGGGAAATTTCTCCCACATCATCAACAAAGGGTACGATGCCTATGGTAATACCTGAAAGAATGCTCGAGGTGCCAACAGTAAAGGTAACAACAGGGTTCGTTCCCTGGAGGGTGGTGCTTTCAATTTGAGAAATATATGCAGTATTCCTTCCTACTGTTAACATCGCTGTTTGACCATTCATCATGTTGATACGGGGGTTCGAAAGAAGCCTGACATCACCCTGCTGTTCCAGGGCATTTACCAGACCTTTAATGTTAATCGAATCTATAGTGCCGTGTGAAAGCGTTCTCGTTATGCCATCATCCCCGGTACCAATACTGAATACTGGCGAGGTTGAGGGCACAACTGATGAGAAGCCGGTGCTTCCAAGGCCGACTGAGCCGCTCCATTTTCCACCAAGACTAAAAGTAAGATTCCAGTCAATACCAAACTGGTACCCCTGTGACAGGGTTACTTCTATCACCTTTGCCTCAATAAGAACCTGCCTGGTCATTACCTTCCTGATTCTATTGAGGAATTGTGCAATTTTTTCAAGATTATTCTTCGTTGCTGTTACAATTATTGTGCCCGTAAGCCTGTTTATTGTGAAGTGCTCATCTGCTGTTCTGGAACCTTTCCCAGGCGGACCAGATGGGCCTGCAGTACCCTGACCCAGAAGGTTTGCAATTGATTGTTCCACTGAATCCCAGAATTTGAATGTTGCTTCATCGCTTTTCAGAGTCTGTGAGATAGTACCCTTGATCTCTGTGGAAGCTGTTCCGGTTGTGGCTGCTGAGGCGCCACCGCCAGTAGATACAGGAGCAATATTACCCGTTACCCCTCCGAAGATATTCCCACCGACCTCAACATTGTAGCTCTGTACCACGGGAGGGATTCCAATCTCAAAAACCTTTGTGTCATAAGCCTTAACAAACAGCATAGTATCTTTGATCATATAGAAATAACCGGCAGAGGAAAGGAGGGTGTGCAAAGCATCTTCAGCAGAAACATTTCTCAAAGATATAGTTACCGGTGTTTCCGGGACCACCCCTTTCTCCATAACGACATTCAGATTCGTTGCCTCTGCTATCACATGGAGCACATCTTGCAAAGGGGTGTTTCGGGCAACCACATCTACAATCCTCGTTTTTAAAGGAGAGATTTCCTCGGTCACAGGAATGAATTCAGGGGCACGCATCTCAACCGTCCTAGAAGGTTCCGCCTTCACCTGCTTTGTTTCAGACGGTATTTCAATCGCCTTTTTGACTGTGTAAGAGGAACAGGCAGACATCAGGAGGAAGAAAAAAATGACCACGGAGTGATACAAAAACCGCTTCAACCTTACCGTATCTTTAACCACTGCTCTCCCTCCCTGTTTTTTATTAACACTCCATTTCTTTCAATACGGGCAACTCTGCCCTGGCTGATTCCATCACCCTCTCTCACAACAAGATTATCAATGATGGCTATTCTCTTCTCGCCACGAATCAAAACAAGGGAAACGTGTTGCTGTTCACGTGGGGCAATATCTGAAAGTTTTACTGACGGATAGCTCTTTTTCTCTGACAAATGTTGGTCCATGGGGTTTTTAAGGGCTGGCACCGCGGTGAAATGGCGTTCCTTCATCACAATTTTCTCCTGCCTGAATAACAAAATACCCCTTTCAACAGGCGTAAGATGGAGGCCAAAATTAATATGTGACATACCAATCACAACAAGAACAATTGCGATTGCAGAGCAGGCAACAAGTATGAAAAATTGTCTATCTGTCATAACTTACCAGGTATCTTTTTTGTAGGTTCTGCCTGGGTATCGAACGTCGCTTTCGGAAATTTGAGGATTCCTTTGAGCTCAAAAAAAGTAGCACTTGTAACCTGGTCATCGCTTCTTTGAATCCTTATTCCCGTTATTCCAAAGAAAGGAAACTTCAAAGACTGAAGGTAGCCGGCAAAATTGACAAAAGAAGTATAATCTTTCAGAACAGAACGAATTACAACAGAAAGCTGCAGGTCAGCACCCTTATCCTCTATGTTCACGACCGTTATTTCAGAGGACCCAGCTTTTGCTTTCAAATCATCAAGGGCGATCAGCATATGCTCCTTATCTGATAACCCCGAAGAATCATGAGGAAGCATTGCCTTTACCCTTACTAATGACTTTTCAATATCATCGATAGCAGTTCGAACCTTTATATACTTTATGTTGAATTCCTGGAGTTTATCAAGCGTTGCGTATAGTGAATCAACATACTCTTTCATCGCGATAGCACCTGCCAGGGTCATCAACATGATTATTCCTGTCAGCCCGTAAATGAGCAAGGACTTCCAGAGTCTTCTTTTAGTCTGTTGGAATGTTAACTTCAGTGCTTCCATGTCGTCTCTATGTTAAAATCCTTACTGGTTAAATCGAGTTTCTCAACCAGAACTTGCCCACTTTTGGCTGACTTCATATCATCTGCCAACTTTCGAAAACAGGATTGAAGGTCACCGTATGTATTTGCTGTAATATGACCCTTGACCCTGATTGTCAGTTCTTCGCCCGGATTTATGATTTCAATCTCTTCTACTCTCACTTTATCGCGATTCAAAATTTGAAGGGTTGCAAGGGCCTTCTGAATATCCGGCTTTGCTGACTCTGCATTCAAATAATTGATATAGGGAAGAACTGCCTGAAGGTCCTTGTTTCGTGATTCCAATTCTTCATAAACCCTTCTTTTACTGCCAATTTCTGCCTTGATAGGATCTATCATTCCACGTATTTGACGCACCTGGTTCCATCCTGAGATAATGTAGCCAAGACATAAAAGTGAAACGATCACGAAGGCTACTGAGGCATACCGCATAAAATGCTCCTGTGATACTACACGCTGATACAGTTTCGGAAGAAGGCTTTCCCTTACATGTCCTTTTACCAGAAATAATCCAGCCACAGGTATTACAAACCCGGTTATGTCCCCCCCTGTGGCCATAACCCCTGGCGGATATCGGAAGATTGTCGTCGGGAGTGTTAATCCTTCTACGGTGGAAACCTCATCTTTTGCAGTGTTTACTATAATGAGTTCTTCTGGGTGTTCACGCAGTGTCTGGCGGGCATAGTTGACTGTCATGTTGACATTGGTTACATCATACCGGTCTATACCCCTTCCCCGCGACTGAATACTCCTCACAAAAGTGAGCTTTCCCTCCCTTACAAGGAATAAAGTTTTGTAATCCCCTTTGTCGATCATAAACATGGCTGTCTTATCCTTCACATTATCCAGACCAACAACAAGACAGGAGAGAACAAAAACATCAGCATACAGACGCTTGACCCTCTTTCCGAATCTACTGAACCTTTCAAGGATAGGGTTTATTTCGGTGGAATCCACTGCAAAAACAAACGTTTCCCTCACAGGTCTCCCTTCGTGAACCTTCTCTTTTAAGATTGTGGAAAAGAAAACAAAGTTCTTGAGTTCAGGTGCATTTTTTTTAATCTCTGCCTCAATCAGGGTGTCAACGTATTTCATCTCAACTCGTGGCAAAAGAAGGACATCCTGATAAAAGGTCTGAAAGCTGAAAAGGACAATGAAATCCTTGGTCTTTTCACGGGCTAAAAAGGCATCGAATTCATCTTCCTTCACTGTGAAGGTTCGCGTAATAACCAAAGCTCCATTTCTTTGGGAACCGTAGGATACTTTGGCATACCCACTTTCAAAACTTACAGCTATCTGTTTACTCAACAGTGTTCACCAGGAATGGAAGTTTATTTTGAGAACTGTTTGAATCAAACTTATACCGAGTCCTCTTGGAAGAGTCAAGATTATTGTTATGTCGCAATTTCTGTTTTTTATGATACACTTATCAACTGTCATGAAAAACTATTTTGGGGAGCGGGGCTTAACACTCATCGAGATGGCCATAGTTCTAGTGATTATTGGGCTTCTTGTGTCTGTTGGCGCAGCACTCATAGGGCCCCTGACAAAAAGGGCAAAGCTCACAGAAACAAGGGAGATTGTCAAAAACGCATTCGAATCAATCCTTGGTTTCGCCATAGCCAATAAGAGATTACCGAATCAATTGTCTGACCTCGGCATCAAAACCAGTGATGCATACCTCAATAATCTTATTTATTACAAAGCGTATGCTGATACACCTCCCAGTTACAACCTGTGCACATCTGTTGGCACCTACGTAACTGTCAACGACCAGGGAGTGGGAAAAACAAATGTGGCATTTTTAGTCTTCAGTGCCGGAGAAAACCGTGTAAACAATACAGGCACTGCTTCACCATTTTCCATACAGATACCGGGGGTGGGCGGATATGATGACGTAGCTCTTTATATGGATATAGGCACGTTACGCCAGAAAGCATGTAACGTACTCCGTATTGTTACAGATAGCCTGCCAACAGCTACAGAAGAGACCGTATATCCAACCTCTGCACTTGAGGCTACTGATGGCACGCTTCCGTACACATGGACCATCACATCCGGTGCTTTACCTCCCGGTCTTACCCTAATACCAGGCACAGGAGTTATAGCCGGCACTCCTATCAATGATGGAAGCTACAAATTCACCATTCAGGTAACAGATAGCGATAACCCCCAAAGAACAGCCTCAAAAAGCCTGGCAATTACTGTGAATCCAGACAAACCACGGATTACAACTGAATTTCTTACCTATGGTACAGTAGGCCAGCCTTACCCAAGCAGCACCTTGAGTGCGAGTGGTGGGGCTGCACCCTATTCGTGGACTCTTGCAGGGGGAAGCAACCTCCCTCCCGGGTTATCGCTCTCCTCTGGAGGAATCATTTCAGGAAGACCTGCCAGTCCTGGAACATTTGCCTTCACAGTTACTGTAATTGATGGTCGATCAAGAATGGCAACGAAGAATCTTTCAATTGCAGTCTACCCATAGGGAGACAGCATAAACTCAATGAGCAATCCCAACTGACATCGACATCATTATCATCGAACAACAGGGGTAGCATACTACTGTCATGTTCCCTCTGGGCAAGCCCTCGCATTACCCAATCTGGGCAGACAACCACTTTGAGCTGACATATTTCGAGCAGCCTCAGGAAGTAGGGCCTCTTCTCCCTCAAATAGCACATGTACAAGCCCTACCAAAAAAAGTTTTTATTATTTTATGTTTTTCTGGTGAAGATTATCCGATACCGTTCAGGGTCAGCATCATAACAGGCAGTACATCCACTTTCCTCACAGCTTGCCTGGTCAATTTCATCTTTGGATGGGAGAGGCTCAAGATGGACCTCAAAACCTATTTCCTTATACATTTCCACCATTTCTGACAGCCTTGGCTCGCATGCGATAAACCTTCTTTCCCATCCCTCTGCCACAAGTTGTTCTTCCCGGTTCATATAAAAACCTTCTCTATTTCTCTATCTGATCTACACTATCTGTTATTTCTGAAATATTCTATCGTCATTTCAAGTCCCTCATCAAGGCTTATCTTCGGTGTCCAATCGAGGAGTTGTTTTGCCTTTGCAATATCAGGGCATCTTCTTTTCGGATCATCCTCGGGAAGGTCTTCATATACTATGGCAGACTTCGACTGTGAAAGCGTTACCACCTTCTGAGCGATGTCTTTGATGGTGACCTCGTGAGGGTTCCCGATGTTGATTGGCCCTGGCATGCCTGAGAGGTGGGGCTTGGTGTAGTCCCTGCTTTTTTTATGTGAGCCTGTTTCGAAATCCATCATGCGGATCATACCTTCAATCAGGTCGTCTATGTAGCAGAACGACCTGGTTTGCAATCCGTCGCCATAGATAGTGATGGGCTTGTTGTGAAGAGCCTGTATAATAAAGTTACTTATTACGCGTCCGTCGTCTGGGCGCATCCTCGGGCCATAGGTATTGAAAATCCGAATGACCTTTATGTCTACGCTGTTCTGTCTGAGATAGTCAAAGAAGAGTGTCTCTGCAACCCTCTTGCCTTCGTCGTAGCAGCTTCTTTTGCCGATGGGATTTACGCTCCCCCAGTACTCTTCCTTTTGCGGGTGTACTTCTGGATCACCGTATACTTCACTGGTGGAAGCCTGGAGAATCCGTGCCCGAACCCTCTTCGCAAGGCCGAGCATGTTTAGGGCTCCCAAGACATTCACCTTTGTTGTCTTCACGGGATTGTACTGATAGTGGATGGGGCTTGCAGGACAGGCAAGGTTAAAGATCCAGTCCACCTCGAGCAGGATGGGCTGCGTCACATCGTGGGTGATAAGCTCGAAACGGGGGTTTGGGAGGAGGTGGAGGATATTCTGCTTGGTTCCCGTAAAGAAATTGTCAAGGCACAAGACTTCGTGGCCATCTGATATGAGCCTCTCACAGAGGTGAGAGCCAATGAATCCGGCACCTCCTGTTACAAGTATCCTCTGAGGGGTTTTATATGATCTGAATTTATACACGGGGCCTCCCGATGCAGATATAGCGGAAGCCGTGCCGCGCCATTGTTTTCGGGTTGTACTGGTTCCTCCCATCAAAAATGACCGGCTCTTTCATCAGGCCTTTCATCCTCTCAAAATCAGGTTCTCTGAAGGACAACCACTCAGTGACGAGTATAAGGCCGTCAGCACCTTCCAGTACCTCATACTGGTTCTTGCCGAATTGTACATTCTGATTGCCCGAGAACAACGGTTTTGCCGAATCCATGGCCTTTGGGTCAAATACATGGCACAGAGCCCCCTGTCCGGTGAGGGTTTTCACGATATACTGGGAGGGAGCCTCTCTCATATCATCGGTATTCGGTTTGAAGGCTAATCCCCAGACAGCAAACTTCTTACCCTTAATGTCATTCTTATAGAAGTCCTTCACCGCCTCGGTAAAGGATACCTTCTGATTCTCATTTACATCCATGACACTTTCAAGAATGGATGGGTTATAGCCGAGATCTCGGGAGGTCTTTACGAGGGCACGGACATCCTTGGGGAAACAGGATCCCCCGAACCCGACACCGGGAAAGAGGAATTTTGGGCCAATCCGTGAATCACTCCCCAGACCCCTCATGACCATCATGATATCAGCACCGAGCCTATCGCAGATATTTGCCATCTGGTTCATGAAGGATATCCTCGTCGCAAGCATGGAATTGGCTGCGTATTTTGTCATTTCACTGGACCTGACGTCCATGACGATGAAGGGAGCACCGGTCCGTGTAAAAGGGGCGTAGAGCTCCCTGAGGATTTCTTCCACCCTGTCATGTTCGACACCGATGATCACCCGCTCGGGCTTCATGCAGTCATCAACAGCAACACCTTCTTTAAGAAATTCAGGGTTGGAGGCAATGTCAAAAGATACATTACGGCCTGCCTTCTCAAGCTCCTCCTGTATGGCAGCCTTGACCATATCACAGGTTCCCACAGGAACGGTTGACTTGACAACCACAATCCGGTACTTTTCCATTGCTTTCCCGATATCGTGGGCAACCTTCATCACATATTTCAAGTCAGCGGACCCGTCGTGGTCCTGTGGCGTATTTACAGCAATAATGAGGATGAGTCCATGATCAACAGCCTCTTTTATATCTGTGGTGAACCGAAGCCTTCCTTCCTTAATGTTGTTCTTTACCAGCTCTTCCAGTTGAGGCTCGTAAATGGGGATTATCCCCTCCCTGAGCTTGTTTATCTTTTCACTGTCCACATCCATGCACATGACATCATTGCCTGTCTCTGCAAAACAGGAACCTGATACCAAGCCAACATAACCGACCCCAATCACAGAAATGCGCATATGACCTCCAAATTTTCTTTATTTACCGTGCATTACTCAGGTAAGTCAACATCTATTGTGTGAAGCAAACCTCCATGGTAAAATAATCTACCCTATCAAAAGCCAGCAAAAAGCATACCAAACATGATGACTGTATCTCCAGACAAGAATATTCTTCACTGAGATTTATTCATCTGGCTCTCTTCTTCCATCTTGCGCCCCTTTTATACTCTATTATCTCTTTTCTTTCTCAAAGTCTCTTGTTTTGTTGCCTGTCACCCATGGGTTATCATCTCCAATAAGTCAATATTTATTGCTATACAAACGATATTATGTTAACATATTCCACGAGGTGGGCTTGACCCGCTTTTTTATTATCATGACGTATGATACCCCAACGGGAAATAATAGAGCAACTTCAAGATATACTCTTGCCTGTTCTTCAGGATTATGCTTTAGAGCTTGTTGAGATCGAATTTAAGCCCTCAGGAAAAAGATGGCTGCTGCGGTTATATATTGACAAAGAAGGGGGGGTTACGATTGCAGACTGTGAAAATGTGAGCAGGGAGTTTGGAAGGATCCTCGACGTTGAGGATATTATCGATCACCCTTACAGTCTTGAGGTTTCTTCCCCCGGACTGACAAGGCCATTGAAGAAATGGGAGGATTTCCAGAGAAACAGGGGAAAACTCTGCAAAATAGTAACAAGAGAAAAGATTGACGACAAAAATGAATTCCACGGAACAATCATGGATGCCAGTGAGGATACAATTGAAATAAAAGGAACAAATAATGTATTTACCATCCCAATATATGCTATAAAAAAAGCAAATTTGGAGTTTGAATTTTAAGAGGTTATCATGTATTTTGACTTAAACTACATTATTGAGCAGGTTGGAAAAGAAAAGGGCATCCCAAAAGAAACACTTATCGAAGCCCTTGAAGAAGCAATCCTGATTGCATCAAAGAAAAAGTTTGGAAATCATCTCGACTTAGAGGCCCGCTATAACGAAGAACTGGGTGAAATAGAGGTGTTCCAGTTTAAAACAGTGGTGGAGGAAGTCACTGAGAATGATATGGAAATCTCTCTTACGGACGCCAAAAATCATGACCCCGAATGTCAGGTAGGTGACAGTATCGGTATAAAAATGGATACAAGTTCTCTTGGCAGGATCGCAGCACAAACTGCGAAACAGGTCATAGTCCAGAAAGTTAGGAACGCTGAAAGCGATGTTATCTACAATGAGTACAAAGACAAAATAGGTGAAATATCGACAGGAGTAGTCCAGCGAATTGAAAAAAATCATTACATAATTAACCTTGGAAAAACAGAGGCCATACTCCCCATGAAAGAGATAATTCCAGGTGAAGCATTCAGGCAGAGGGACAGGGTTAAGGCCTACATCCTTGATATAGAGAAAACTCAGAAGGGGTGCACCATTCATATGTCCCGGACACATCCCAATTTTCTGGCTAAACTCTTTGAACAGGAAGTGCCAGAAATTCAGGAAGGTATCATTAAGATTATTGGTGCTGCGCGCGAACCTGGAGAACGTGCAAAAATTTCAGTTTACAGTGAAGATCCAGATGTAGATCCTATTGGTGCCTGTGTGGGAGTTAAAGGGTCCAGGGTACAGACCGTTGTCCAGGAACTAAGGGGCGAAAAGATTGATATCATTCCTTTTAGCAAGGATCCTGCAAAATTTGTGTGCAATACCCTCGCACCGGCAAGGGTATCAAAAGTATACTTAAATGAAGAAGAACACGCTATGGAAATCATAGTCAACGATGATCAACTTTCTCTCGCTATAGGCAAAAAAGGGCAAAACGTTCGTCTCGCATCACGGCTGACTGGATGGAAGATAGACATTAACAGCGAGTCTGAATTAGAGCTGACTTCAAGGAAGGTTATCGACGAATTGATTGAAAATTTGAAGATAAGCGAGATTCTTGCCAGAATCCTCTATGATGAATACTTGAGAGAACCACACGATATTGCAAAGCTCACACCTGAAGAAATGAACAAGATAACGAGCATATCCATCGATGACTGTGTTCGGATTATTGAACAGGCAAGGTTGATCAGGGATATAGAATCTCGTGAAAAGGAGGCTGAAGCAGTTACCGAAAAGGAAAACATCGTTGTTCCGGCGCTGAAAGATGACGAAGCAACCGATCAAGCTTCAACACAGTAATTAAATTTTTTGTTAAACGCAAGGAAGGACAGAACATGGCAAAAGTTAAAATCACCACACTTACCGACAAAATAAGTGATGATGAGATTCTTACAAGGCTTAAAGGCCTCGGTGTAAAAATCAAAGATAAAGCAAAAGAAGAACCTACCCTTGCAAAAAAGGATGACGAAAAATTGACATCTTCCGGCGAAACTATGGTGGAAAAACGGGTAGCATCAACGATAATACGCAGGCGCGTCAAGCCACCGCAACCCCAAAAAGAGAAAGCAGAGGTTGTAGAAGAAGAAGTAAAGCCAGAGGAAAAAAAGCCCGAAAAGAAAGAAACGGTCGTCAGGAGGGCTTCCAGAAAGGCTGAAAAGGTTGAGGAAAAGAAGGAAATTGTTCAACCTCAGGATCAACCTGAAATCATCAAGATAGAAAAAATTGAAAAAAAAGAAGAACATGTTGCCCCTGTATTGACTGAACGTGATGAGGACGAAGAACAAAACGAAGAGGCTTTAAAGGGCGACATCGAGATCATCGGCGAAGAGAAAAAGAAAGAGATAACAAAGGTACTTGAAGAGGCTTATAAACAGGATCTCGAAAAAGATTTTACCCTTGTTGAGTCCGAACCTGATGAGGGAATAGAGGAAAAGAAAAAGAGGAAAACTGAAAGACTTCTTAAAAAGATAGAAGAACAGGATGCAGAGGAGACTAAGCTTAAGAAAAAAGGAATCCTCAAGAGAAAAGTCGTCATCAAAGAGGAAGATCTCTATACCTTTAGAAGGCAGAAAGCCCGTCCTATACCTGGCAGGAAAGACAGGAAGGAAAAACCTGAAGAGAAGAAAATAGAGGAAAAAGTAGCTGAGCTTAAACCTACAAAGAAGATAGTCAAAGTTGGGGAAGAAATCCAGATTGGTGAACTCGCAAAACGAATGAATGTAAAAGCCCAGGATATAATCAAAAAACTTCTCCCCCTTGGCATAATTGCAACAGTCAATCAAGACATTGATTTTGATACTGCTTATCTCGTAGGAACAGAACTCGGTTTTGAGATTGAAAAGATCATCTCCATTGAAGAGGAATTTTTTGCCCGCGAAGAAGAGGGCAAGGAAAATGAAAAGAATCTCCATCCAAGGCCACCTGTTGTCACTATCATGGGCCACGTAGACCACGGTAAAACCTTACTTCTTGATACCATCAGGCATTCAAATATTGCCGAACGAGAAGCAGGCGGCATTACCCAGCATATAGGGGCCTATGTGGTCGACGTAAATGGAAAGGAAATCGTATTTGTGGACACCCCTGGCCATGAGGCCTTCACAGCAATGAGAGCACGGGGTGCACGTGTTACAGACATCGTTGTCCTCGTTGTAGCGGCAGACGACGGAGTTATGCCTCAGACAATTGAAGCCATCAACCATGCAAAGGCGGCAAATGTTCCAATTATTGTAGCTGTCAACAAAATTGACAGACAGAATGCGAATATCGACAAAGTTTTGAAGGAGCTTGCCGAACAGGGGCTGGTCCCAGAGGAGTGGGGCGGCACCACATTGTTGGCAAAAATATCGGCAAAAAAGAAAATAGGCATTACGGAGCTGCTGGAACTAATCATACTGCAGGCAGAAATGCTCGAATTAAAGGCCAATCCTGATATGCGTGCAAGTGGTATCATCATTGAGTCAGAGTTGGACAAGGGCCAGGGTCCCGTGGGTACGGTCATCATCCAGGAAGGCACATTGAAAATACAGGATCCCTTTATTGCCGGCACAATGTTCGGCAGGGTTCGCGCAATGATAGATGATAAAGGTAAAAGAATCCAAAAGGCACCTCCCTCGACACCGGTTCTTGTTGTCGGATTTCAGGACGTGCCCCATGGTGGTGACCGGTTTATAGCCACCACTGAAGAACGGTATGCAAAAGAACTGTCCCGCTATCGGCAGGAAAAGCTTCGAGAGAGGGAGACTGCAAAGAGTTCAAGGACTACCCTTGAAGAACTCTATTCTAAGATGGGTAAGTCAGAAAAAATACAGCTTGGCGTTATTATAAAAGCAGATGTGAGAGGAACAATAGATGCCATAACAGAGGCCCTCAAAAAATTGTCAAATGATCTCGTTGAAATTCAGATAATTCATGGTGGTGCAGGAGCAATAACCGAGACAGATGTAAACCTTGCCATGGCCTCAGGTGCAATCATAATTGGTTTTAACGTGAAGCCCATTGGAAAAGCCCAGGCTCTTGCCGAGCAGGAAAAGATTGAAATAAGAACGTATTCGATCATCTATGATATGATTGATGATGTCAAGAAGGCTATGGAAGGCCTTCTTGAACCTAAACTCGTTGAAACGGACATTGGAAAAGCAGAGGTGAGAAAAGTTTTCGCAGTATCGAAAATAGGTACTGTAGCGGGTTCATATATCTTGGAAGGAAAGGTAACACGAAATGCAATGGCCCGCGTTATGAGGAACAGCAACCATCTCTTTACAGGCAAGATTTCCTCTCTCAAGAGGTTTAAAGATGATGTAAAAGAGGTTCAGGCAGGTTATGAGTGTGGTATATCACTTGAAGGATTTAATGATTTGCAAGAAGGCGACAGCCTTGAGTTTTTTGTTCAGGAAAAAGAAAGGCAGATAACTAATTTAGAAAAAAAATATCAAGATGAAAAGGATGCCTTAAAAGAATTGCAGCTCAGGATTAAGAGAAGAGAGATTGATGCCAAAGCGGTTAATGATAAGATAGATAAACACAGAAATGAGCTGTATGGAGGAAAAATCAGTGACATTAAGGAGTTGAAACAATTACAGAAGGTTATAGAATCATTACAGGGAGATTGTGATAAAGTGGAAGAAGACCTTTTGTTGCTGATGGAGCAAGAGGATGCATTCAGGTTTAAGATAACTAAGATGGAAAAAGAGTTAGCAGAGTCAAAAGCACAATTAACCGAAATTAAATATCAGGTGGAAGCAGAAGAAAATAGCA
>ERZ1026800.772-NODE-772-length-24510-cov-4.292294_pt1 | contig 24510 bp, 21 predicted proteins | sample MGYA00520873_ERZ1026800 | MGnify/ENA primary metagenome ERZ1026800 (study PRJEB33270, sample SAMEA104284475) | anaerobic digester metagenome | biome: Anaerobic digester microbiome; feature: mesophilic sludge digester; material: Anaerobic digester biomass | place...
GCGCTGGCGTAGCTAGTTCACTGACAATTGTTTTCGGAGAAGCCTATATAGCAGCACTTTATGTGCTTACTAAAGATAATCAAAACCACATACCTACAGCAGAAGAAATCCGAGATGAGTTTTTGCGCCAATTGAAGTCGTCCAAGATTGAACAATTGACGGGCTAAAATTTTTGCAGCAGACGTGATTTCCGCCCCGCTATTGTTGAAGCGGAACATTATATTGGATTATTACAAATCCTTTACAAACACCCCAACCAGGTGGTCAGCCGGATTGACCTGGTGGATGCCGTATGGAAGGAAGATGAATCCGGGGGGGTTTCCGACCAGGCTCTGGATGCCCTCATCCGGCGCCTGCGTAACCGTCTGGCAGATCTGGATTCTCACCACAACTGGATTGTGACCGTGCGCGGACACGGTCTGCGCCTGGATATGATGGAATAAATCAAACCTGCCGGATCGCAATGTCCGGCAGGTTATTTTATATAGGGAGTTCAGGTTTAATTTTTCCGGTAATTCCGTTCCATGGAGAAGCGCATGGCAGATTTATAAGCCGTTTGAAGCGCATTCACCACTTCCTCCGGCTGTCCTTCCGTTTCACTCTGGACAGCCAGCTGGTTCAATAACTGCAGGAATTCCGGGGTAATCATTTCGCTGTTCGATTCCAATATTTTTCTCCGCCCTGCCTCATCGGTGGCTCCGATTAATTGTTCCACCAGTTCCACCTCGGGGGGTGTACTGGCTTGTTGTAATACCTTTATTACCCGCTGGAGTTTGTCGAACCGTTCCTTGTCATGCTGCTGCTGGGCTTCCTGTAATTCACTTTTGAGAACATTGACAAATGTATCGTTGATTTCCCCCAGCTGTTCGGCAGTTGCCTTTTCAATATCCGGTTCGCCCAGGATTTTTTCCAGGAGTTTGTTGGATTCGTCCATCTGTTTTTGAACTTCTTCATCAATCCGGCGGGTCATATTCAGGATTTTTTCCCTCAATTCCAACAAGCGTGTCTTTTCTTCACCGGATGCCTGCTCTATTCGGCTGCTGAGAATCTGGAAAAACTGATAATCCAAACCGCTGCGAGCCAGACCAACCAGGGCTGTCAGCCGGGTTTCTGTGGGCGCGTTAACGATCAGGTCCAGCAGTTTTTCACGGGTTAATCCTTTTTCACCGGCTTCCTGCAATGAGCGGATGGCTGCCTGGGTTTCATCGCTGCGTTCCTTCAATTCCTTGCCAAGTTTTGTGTTTTCCAGCAATTCCGCCTGCAAACCAGCCAGTGCCTGGGCAGTTCGCTGCTCTCCCTGCTGCATGCTGACTTCGGCAAGCTGTGCCAGCATCATGAAAAATGCCTCGTCGATGAGTTTTTCTTCGGAGCGCATGATTTCAACCCGCGTTTCAGCCGTGGTCGTGGACAACAACCGGCGCAGCAGGTTCAGGCGTTTTTCCTGTTCCTCGATCATCTCTTTGGTAATGCCGTCAGCTTCCAATATTTTGTCGATCATGGTCTGGAAGGTCAGCATTGCCTGGGGACGAAGCAGATATGCCTTGCGCTTTTCCATCGGCAGTCGATCCACCACCCGATTAATCAATGGACCAATCATGCGTTCCTGTTCATTGACCGGGGTTCCCATATCCGGCGGGAAGAAAGTCAATAACAGCTCCTTGTCCGGGTCATGGTAAACAATTGGGACGCCCACATTCCCGGTATATCCACAGGTGGGGCAATTCACAACATTCACACCGCCACTCAGCAACCGCTGTTTTGCCTGCGGATCAGAATTAAGATCAAACAACTGCTCCACATCCGCCTGGATGGGCGTGCGGCAGCGGGGACAATTGATACGTGTCTGGGACATCATTTTCTCTCTTTGTGTATATGATAACTGGAAAATTATACCACCCAAATCCCGGTATAATTAATCCATTCCCCCCGGAGGTTATCATTATGCCATCTCAGAAATTTGCCTTGGAACAAGGCGGCAACAAACGGTTGGAAATTTCCTGGAAGGGTCTCTGGAAAAACATCACCATCCGAATGGATGACTTGTTGATCGGAGTCATCCCCAATCAGAAAGAGTTAAGAGAAGGAAGAGAATTCAAGCTCCTGGATGGTACGGCTTTACACATCCAGCTTGTTCAGGGACTGGCATCATCTGAACTGCGTGTCCTTCGTGATGGTGCCCCTTTGCCCGGTACCGGATCTGATCCCCGCATGCGATTAAAGCAGGCTTATGGAGTGCTTTATTTTATTGGAGCTCTCAACCTGCTGGCTGGTGCCCTGGCTGGGTTGTTCCGTATCCAATTTCTGCAGGAGCTGGGTTTCGGGTGGATATCTGCCGGGTTTGGTATCATCTTCCTGCTGCTGGCATTCCTGGTTCAAAAACAATCCCTCGTGGCTTTATGGACAGCCATTCTCCTGTTTTGTGTTGATATTCTGTTGTCCCTTCTCGGCGGCGGTTTCACAGTCCCCAACCTGCTGATGAGGATCCTATTTCTCATCCTGATGATTGGCGGAATCCGCGCCATCAAGGATTTAAAAGAAGAAAGGAACAATTCGGGATTAATCCTGCCTGGGCAGTGAAAAACATATTCTGGCACCTTTCTGACCTTCGACATTGACCCAGATGCGCCCGCCATGAGCTTCAACAATTGACCGGGTCAGGAACAATCCCAAACCGGCACCCTTGGTTTGTTTTGCCAGGTCCGGAGCCCGGTAGAAGCGGTCAAAAATGTGCGGGATATCATCCTGGGCAATTCCAGGTCCTTCGTCCGTGACGCAGACTATGACAACCCCCGGATTTACACGTCCGGAGATGCGAATTTCACCATCAGGTGCATATTTTATGGCGTTGGAGATAAGGTTGCTGATCACCTGCTCCATGCGCTGCTCATCCGCCACGATGATCGGAAAATCAGCCGGAAATTCCACCACTATTTGATGTTTCCCGGTTTGCATCTGGAATCGCTCTGCCAGGCGGCGACAGAGAACCGGCAGGGAAAAATCGGTAAGGCGCAACGCCATGCCGCCTGCCTGGAGACGTGTGGCATCCAGCAGGTTGTCAATCAGGGTGCTTAATCGATCCACTTCTTCTTCAATGATTTGCAGGCTTTCCTGCACGACGGACTTGTCCCAGACGGCATCCTCACGGCGCAGCGTACTGGTGTAACCTTTGATCAGTGCCACCGGGGTTTTCAATTCATGGCTGATGACCGATATAAAGGTTGACTTGAGTTCCTCCGCCTGCCGGAAGCGCGTGATGTCGCGTACAGTGGCAATAATATTACTCAACGCACCCTCCGGTGAAAGCACCGGGGCATAGGTAATTCCCACCGGAAGTGGAGTTTTCTCGTTTCCCCTGTCCAGGTCGCCTTCCACGTAAAGATAGGCATGGGGCGTTAAGGGCCACCCACCCGCTACAGCCTGTTCAAGGGTAAGGCTTTCGGGTGGTTTCATCCATTGGATGACCTCCTCATGCGGTTTCCCATGCATCCCATCCGGGCTGACCCCCAGCATCCTGCTTAATGATGGATTGCAAATTTCCACGCTTAAATCTGATTTCAGGGTCAGAATCCCATCCGCAGCGGATGCCAGCAGGGCATCCAGGCGTTGCTTCTCCTGTGAGACTTGAGCATACAACTGGGCATTCTGCACCGCAATGGCTGCCTGGTTGGCAAAATTACTTAATAACGCCCTGTCATTGGGAGAAAAGACGTTAAGGTATTCGCGGAAGATGAATATTACTCCAACCACTTTCTGCCGGGCAATCAAAGGCAAACCTACACTGGATAGGATTCCCAAGCCAGCCATGTTGGTCATTTCCTGCACGGCGCGTTGAAATTCCGGCAGGTCAAATTGCGAAGGATTGGCATCGCCGGAGATGCGCCCCAACAACTGTTCCATATAGGCAAGATAGGGCGCCGGCAGCTCCTTTGAAACCACCACCCGCCAGCGACCTTCCCCTTCATGCAGGGCAATCAAACCGGATTGCCCCCCCAGTAAATCCACTGAGATGTTCAAGATCCGTCCCAACAGGGGTTCAAGCTCCAGTTCCTCCGTCAGGGCACGGGCAATCTCCAGCAGGTAATCCCGTTGTCGAACACGATTATCAGGAAGCAGAAACAATGTCAATTCCTTTCCCCCTCATTATACCGCCTGGTGAATCAACCGGTTCGTTAAAAAATTTCACGGAGGATATCGGTATCTTTTTTCCATATCCTCCGTGTTTTTATTTTTTTATATCGATGGATTATCCGCGCTGTTCTTCAGCCAGCCGGATGGCTTCTTCAAAGATTGCCAGTCCCTCATCCATTTCCGCTTTGGTGGTGCAAAGTGGAGGTGAGATGCGGATGACACTCTTGCCGCAGCCCAGGGTCAGCAAGCCGCGTTCAAAAGCATAATCAACCACGGCATCACGCAGTTTGGCGTCAGGCTGCCGGGTGTCAGGATCCTTGACAAAATCCACACCGATCATCATCCCGATTCCGCGCACATCCCCGATGGAGGGGTGTTTCGCCATCATGGTCTCCAGCCTGCCCAATGCGTAGCTGCCCACCTCGGAAGCATTCTTCATATATTCATCTTCCACAAGGGAAAGTGTCGCCAGGGCAGCCGCACAGCCCATCGGGTTGCCGCCATAGGTATTGCCATGTGAACCTTTCGGCCAGGTCATGACACTCTTGCGCGCCACCATGGCACCCAGCGGGAATCCGGAAGCTATGCCTTTGGCGGTGGTGATGATATCCGGTTCCACGCCAAAGTTTTCAATCGACCACATTTTACCGGTCCGTCCCACTCCTGCCTGGACTTCGTCAGCAATCAATAAAATTCCATGCTTGTCGCACAAACGGCGCAATGCCGGGAAGAAGCTCGCCGGAGGGACAATGTAACCGCCCTCACCTTGAATCGGTTCCACTAAAACGCCGGCGATTTCATCAGCCGGAGCTATGCGCACGAAAATTTCTTCTTCAATATAGCGCACCACCGTCTCACCATAATCCTCGCCAGGTCGGCTGATCAGGATGGGGCGGTAGCAATCGGGGTAGGGCACATGGTTTACTCCGCTCATCAGCGGGAAGAAACCGCGATGATAACCGGGTTTGCTGGCAGTGAAGGTCACCGCACCAATGGTGCGTCCATGAAAACCGCCAAAAAAGCCGATGAACTGCGGACGTTTGGTGTGGAACCGGGCTAATTTAATGGCAGCTTCCACACTTTCTGCACCCGAATTGGTCATAAAGCTGACTGCATCTTCCTTAAATGGAGCCAGCCGGTCCAGATACTCTCCAAATCGGACCCAATTTTCATGATAGAAATCAGAAGAAATGTGGATAAATTTTTCCGCCTGGTCCTGAATTGCTTTCACCACCCGCGGATGGCTGTGTCCCGTAGCGACTACCGCAATTCCAGCAGCAAAATCCAAAAAGCGGTTTCCGTCCACATCCCAGACTTCCACACCCTTGCCATGATCCATTACAAAGGGATAACCACGCGGATAGGATGGTGATATCACTTTTTTATCACGTTCGATAATCGTGCGAGCAACTGGCCCTGGTAATTGTAGGGGCTGCATACCATAACCTCCTGATTTGATTATTTGGAATTTATTAAGGGAAGAGTTATCCCCAATCGTCAGACAAAAACAATTATAACATTACCCCCATGGCTCAGTAATGGCTTTTCATCCCCCTTTCACCTGCTGCCTGTCAGAATTCCGGAATGGGTTAACCATCCAATCGTTTTTCGGTCAATTCCACCGGATAGGTCATCGAAGCCAGGGTATAGGCTCCCATTAACCCGACATCATCGCCCAGGGCGGCATGCGTGATCACCAGACCATCCAGGTATGCCGGCGTCATGACGGATGAACGGGCAGTCTGCAAAAGGGTATCCCAAAACAATGGACCGCTGAAGGAAACACCACCGCCGATGATCACAATTGAGGGATTGAATATATGAAGAAAATCCGCCACGGCACGACCCACATATCTGCCAGTACGCACCAAGGCTTCCCGTGACAGGCTGTCACCCTGTCCAGCCGCCCAGCTGATGTCCCGGGCAGTCGGTACGGGCTGTAAAGGCAGGATCGAGTCAACCCCGTTCCGGCGTTGTTCCAGCACCCAGTTAACCATGGCTGGACCGGAAGCCACTGCTTCCAGGTGACCGCGTTGACCACAACCACAAACGGGACCTTCATGCTCCACTGTGATATGTCCCAATTCGGTTGCCAGCCCGCGTGAACCCAGCAAAAGCCGGTCATCCATGATGACTCCCCCGCCAATTCCGGTACTGACCGTCAGATAAATCAGGTCGTGATGTCCCTTCCCGGCGCCAAAGCGCCATTCGCCCAATGCCGCCAGATTCGCATCATTCCCGACCAGAGCCGGAGCGTTAAACTCTGAGGTCAAAATATCCGCCAGGGGGATATTCACCCAACCCTGCACATTGGTTGCATCGTAAATAAAACCCGTACGCGGATCCAGCACAGCTGGTGCGGCAACAGCAATCGCCCGCAACTTTCCACCCGTCGGTTGGATTTTGATTATCAATTCCAGCAGGCGTTTCAGCGGTGTCTGACCGGGGCTGTGGGTTGAGATCACTTCATGACGGGATGGGGCAATGCTTCCCACCTCAAAAACAGCCACCCGCATCCGGGTGCCACCCACATCGGAAACAATATAATAATCGCTCATTTTGGGCTAATTATAGCATACCGATTTTTTAATTTTTCCTGTGAATCTCCCGGATGCATGCAGAAAAAACAGGTCAGGACCTGGATGGGTATTATTCATCCGTTGACGTACATCCGGAATGCGTGTATTATCTGTTCAATGCGAAATAGCGGCTGGTTTCGAAAACTGTTTCAATGGATCATCCAAAAAATGCGCTGGCTCCTGCCGGGCCTGGGTGTCAAGCGTTGGCTTGTTTTAATCCTGATGGGAACAACCCTGCTTGGCTTGGGTTTTGCCGTACTTGTCCTGGATGTGTACCGGAATGCACCTGAAACCTGGTGGCTTCCGGCGTTATCTTATCTGTCATTACGTTTTCTTGCGCGTCCTTTACGCGCCCTGATTTTTGGCGGATCCGGCATTTTTTTTATTGCATTTGGCATCTGGGGGCTTAACCGCGCCCTGTTGGCACCATTTACCCGCCCCGGTCAGCCAATCATTGATACAGTGTCATCCTATCGCAAACGTGATCGCGGTCCACGGATTGTAGTCATTGGCGGCGGCAATGGGCTTTCTTCCCTCCTGCGGGGATTAAAAACATTTTCTCACAACCTTACTGCCATTGTCTCGGTTGCAGATGATGGAGGTTCTTCCGGTGAATTGCGTCGCAGTATGGGTGTTCTGCCGCCGGGTGACATTCGCAACTGCCTGGCTGCACTCTCAGATGATGAAGAATTACTGACCCAATTATTTCAATATCGGTTTGCCTCGGGTACCGGCATCGGAGGTCACACCCTTGGTAATCTCCTGATCACTGCCCTGGCGGAAATCACCGGCAGTTTTGAACAGGGTGTTTCTGAATCCGCCCGGGTGTTGGCTGTGCGCGGTCGGGTCCTCCCTTCCACCTTGCATGATGTAAAGCTGGTGGCGGATGTGACTGTGCCCCGTGAAAACCAGGCGGTGGTGGTTAAAGGTGAAAGCGAAATCCCGAAAATGTCAGGTCAAATCAAGCGCGTCTGGCTGGAACCCAACAACCCGCTTGCCTATCCTCCCGCCGTGCAAGCGATTTTCTCTGCGGATCTCATCATCATTGGTCCGGGCAGCCTGTTCACCAGCATCCTTCCCAACCTGCTCGTACCTGATTTAACTGCCGCGGTTCGTTCCAGCCGGGCAATCAAATTTTATGTGTGCAATGTTGCCAGCCAGCCCGGGGAAACTGATTCCTTCAACTGCGGGGATTATGTCCGTACCATTGAGAAATATACCGGCAGCGGCTTGCTGGATATGGTCATTTGCAACTCAAGATATGAAGGCAATCTGCCGGAAAATACTCAATGGGTAATTCCGGAGGTTGACCTGGATCAACATTATCCTCTTTATCAAGCGGACTTGATCGACACAGTTCATCCCTGGCGGCACGATTCCATCAAACTGGCTAAAGTTGTGATAGACTTGTTTAATGAACGGACTGGACCACTTTCAGTCCATCCGGAAGAATAAACCAAAAAACAACCATGCACCTGCATGGATATCCTTGTTCAATCGATTGGAGGTAAGAAATGGCAGTAAAAATTGGTATTAATGGTTTTGGTCGAATCGGTCGACTGGTCCTCAAGGCTTTTGTTGAACATTATCCGAATGAACTCGAAGTCGTTGCCGTCAATGACCTGTTTGATGCCAGACAGAATGCCCACCTGTTGAAGTACGATTCAACATTCGGTACCTTTCCCGGCACCGTGGAAGTAGTCGGCTCGGATATTGCTGTGGATGGACATACCATTAAAGTATTTGCTGAAAAAGATCCTGCCAACCTGCCCTGGAAGGACCTGGGGGTGGATATTGTAATTGAGTCCACCGGCATTTTCACGGATGCTGTGGGAGATCCTGCCAAGGGTAAGCCTGGCGCCAATGTCCATATTCAAAAAGGCGGCGCCCGCAAGGTTATCATCACAGCTCCCGCCAAGAATGAAGACATCACAATTGTAATGGGTGTGAATGACAAGAAATATGATCCCAAGATGCATCATGTGATTTCAAACGCATCCTGCACCACCAACTGCCTGGCCCCTGCTGCCAAGGTGGTTAATGATCATTTTGGCATCCTCAACGCAGTAATGACCACCATCCATGCCTATACCAATGACCAGGTCATCCTGGATCAGGGTCATAAAAAGGAAATGCGCCGCTCACGCGCCGCCGGTCTTAACATCATCCCCACCACAACCGGTGCAGCCAAGGCGGTGGCATTGGTTATCCCTGGACTGAAGGGCAAGTTTGATGGCTATGCCCTGCGCGTTCCCACTCCCACCGTCTCCATCGTGGATTTTGTGGCAACCCTTGAAAAACCCACCACCAAGGAGGAAGTCAATTCTGCATTTATTGCTGCCTCCGAAGGTCCCATGAAGGGCATTCTGGGTGTCACCCGCGGTGATTATGGTGATCCACTCGTCTCAACTGACTTCAAGGGTGATTCCCGATCATCCATCGTGGACCTGCCCAACACCATGGTCATGGGTGGCAACCTGGTCAAGGTGGTCGCCTGGTACGACAACGAATGGGGTTATTCCTGCCGGACAACCGACCTGGCAGCAATGATTGCCAAAAAACTGTGAGGTTAACATGTTCAGCAAGAAGACCGTTCGTGACATTGAAGTAAAGGGAAAGAAAGTTCTCGTTCGTGTGGATTTCAATGTGCCGTTGAAGGATAATATGGTGGGTGACGACACCCGCATCCGGGCTGCTTTGCCCACCATCAAGTATCTGCTGGATCACGGCGCGGCGGTCATCCTCTGCTCACACCTGGGGCGTCCCAAGGGTGGACCAGATCCCAAGTTTTCATTGAAACCTGTGGCGGATTACCTGTCCGGTCTGATGGAAATGCCGGTTGGTTTTGTTGATGATTGCATTGGTCCGCTTGCTGAAGCAGCCGCCAAAGCATTGAAACCAGGCGGCGTACTGGTTTTGGAAAATACCCGTTTCCATCCTGAAGAGGAAAATAACGACCCGGAAATGGCACATCAGCTCGCCAGTCTGGCTGATCTGTATGTAAACGATGCCTTTGGCACCGCTCATCGCGCCCATGCCTCCACGGAAGGAGTAACCCACTATCTGCCGGGTGTAGCCGGCTTCCTGCTTGAAAAGGAAATCCAATATCTGGGTCAGGCGGTGGCGGAACCCAGGCGTCCCTTCGTGGCAATCCTCGGCGGAGCCAAAATCAAGGACAAGATTGGCGTCATCCGCAATCTGCTGGGTAAAGCTGATACATTGTTGATCGGCGGCGGCATGGCAAACACATTCTTCAAGGCACAGGGCTACGAAATGGCTGACTCACTGGTGGAGGATGACGCCCTGGAAACTGCCCGTGAATTATTGAAATTAGCCGGAACCCGTTTGCTGCTGCCGGTGGATGTTGTCATTGCTGATGCATTTGATCCCAACGCAGAACGCAAGGTTGTGCAACTGGGCAATGTTCCTGCAGGCTGGCGCATCCTCGATATCGGTCCGGAGACTGTCAGGTCATACGATAAAGTCATTGCCATGTCCGGGACAGTCGTCTGGAATGGACCGATGGGTGTATTTGAATTCCCCCGTTTTGCCCAGGGCACTTATGAAATCGCCAAAGCCGTAGCTGAAAGCTCAGCGGTCAGCATCATTGGCGGAGGTGAGTCGGTGGCAGCGGTCCAACAATCCGGCATGGCGGAAAAAATTACCCATATTTCCACGGGGGGAGGTGCCTCGTTGGAAATGCTGGAGGGTCTGGAGTTACCCGGTGTGGCTGCCCTGCAGGACAGTTAAAATCATCTTTGATTCTTAAAAACGGTTGCAAAACTTGGTGTTTGCAGCCGTTTTTATTTTCAGATATACTTTGATTGTGATATTGATTTGCCCGCTTTATGGAAAAAAGGTGATATTGTTTGAAAATGCATAAACTCCCCACCTGGCTTTTGATCATTATCGTGATAGTCTTCCTTGGGGGTGTTATTCAATTGATCCCATATGGACATACACATGCAAATCCTCCCATCACAGGTGAACCACAATGGAATAACTCCGCCATCCGTGAACTGACCAAACGAACCTGTTTCGATTGCCACAGCAATGAAACCAACTGGCGGTGGTACACCAATATTGCTCCATCCTCGTGGCTGGTTGCCAGGGATGTTGAGGAAGGACGTGACCGATTAAATTTTAGCGAATGGGACAAACCTGGCAGTCAAAAGGATTTCGACGAAATCGAGGAGGTCATTCAGGAAGGTGAAATGCCCCCCTTTCAATATTTACTCCTCCATCCTGAAGCCCGCCTGACAGCTGTGGAAAAACAAGATCTAATTCAAGCTTTGCATGCCAGCCTGGCAAAATAACACCCCACAAAGCTCCACATGGAAAAAACAATCACCGTCATCCATCGCCACAAGGAATACACCCTGCCTGCCGGGATTCGGGTCAGGCAGGCATTGGAAATGGTTGGTGTTTCACCGGAATCCCATCTGGTGGTGTATAAAGGGACACTGGTCACCACGGATTTGACCCTGCAGGAAGGTGATGTGATTCGCCTGGTGCCGGTTATTTCAGGTGGCAGCCAATGAAATGCCGTAAATGCAGTCAGGCGGCAGTCCATAATATGCGGCAGCACCGCCTGGCACTCTGTCGGGACCATTATCTGGATTGGTTTGTTGAACAATCCAAGCGCGCCATCATCAAATATAAGATATCCTTTCCGGGTGAACGCATCCTGGTGGCAGTCTCCGGCGGCAAGGATTCCCTTGCCCTTTGGGATGTGCTCTGGCGGCTTGATTTTCCGGCGGATGGGTTGCATATCAACCTCGGCATCCATGCTGGATTTGCCTATTCGGATGAATCCCAGAAATATTGCGAGGTCTTCGCTCAGGAACGCTCCTTGAAGCTGAAGGTGGTGAATATTGCTGCGGAGTATCAAAAATCAATCACCGACTTGGCGAGGCTGACACATCACGGACAAAGCCGACCCTGTTCGATTTGTGGGACTGTAAAGCGTCATATCATGAACAAATTCGCCTGCGAAGGGGGTTATTCCGTATTGATGACAGGTCACAACCTGGATGATGAGGCTGCGGTTCTGCTGGGTAATTCCTTGAATTGGAACTCCGACCTGCTGGCTCGCCAGTGTCCGGTTTTGCCCGCACGGGATGGAATGGTGCGGAAAGCCAAGCCGCTTTGCCGTTTTTATGAACGGGATACCGCAGCCTATACCCTGCTGAGAGGAATTACCTACATGGAAGAAGAATGTCCGTTTTCAGTGGGCAGCCAGTCCCTTTATTACAAGGATGTCCTCAACCGTATGGAAACTGACCGGGCAGGCACCAAACTCCAATATTATTTATCCTTTTTGAAAGCCCGCCCGGAGTTGTTCGCCAACCACGACCTGAGTCATTCCACGACCGATTTGCATCCCTGCCCCGCCTGTGGTCAAGCCACATCCAGCCGGGGGTTATGCAGTTTTTGCAGCCTGGTCGGAAATACTCCTTGACATTTAGAACATTTATGCTATTATAAATTTATTCCCATGATTCATGCACTGCAATCATATGGGTTTGGGCATATAATTAAGACAATCCAATATCAGGAGTAAACGAATGGCGCGCAAACCAATTTCACCTGTACCCCCAGCAGAACACATTCCATCCAGCATGGATGAAGCCCGCCGGGCGGTCCTTGACCGTGCCCTGGGCGAAATTACCAAACGTTATGGCGAAGGCGCCATTATGCGGATGGGTGAAGCCCATCAATTGACCGTTGAGGTCATTCCCACCGGTTCCCTCTCGCTGGATATAGCTTTGGGGGTTGGTGGAATTCCGCGCGGACGCATCACTGAAATATACGGTCCGGAAGCTTCCGGTAAAACCACACTCTGCCTGCATATCGTCGCTGAAGCGCAAAAAATGGGCGGTACTGCAGCTTATATTGACATGGAACACGCCCTGGATCCTGTTTATTCCAGCCGCCTGGGGGTCGATTTGGACAGCCTGTTGATCTCCCAGCCGGATATGGGGGAACAGGCACTTGAAATCACTGAAACCCTGGTGCGCTCGGGTGCGGTTGATATCGTGGTGATCGACTCGGTGGCAGCCCTGGTACCCCGGGCAGAAATAGAAGGCGACATGGGTGATGCATCCATGGGCATGCAGGCACGCCTGATGTCCCAGGCACTTCGCAAGTTGTCCGGCGCCATCAACCAGACCAAGACAGCTGTCATTTTTACCAACCAGCTGCGCCAAAAAATTGGTGTCATGTTTGGCAATCCTGAAACGACCCCCGGCGGCATGGCACTTAAATTCTACGCCTCTATCCGGCTTGATACCCGCCGCATCCAGTCCATCAAGGTTGGTGCCGAGGTTGTTGGCAACCGGGTGCGGGTTAAAGTGGTCAAGAACAAGGTGGCACCCCCCTTCCGTACAGCTGAATTTGACATCATGTACAACGAAGGCATCTCCAAGGTTGGTGACATCATTGACCTGGCTGTCCAGCTTGATATTGTCGCCAAACGTGGGGCTTTCTTCTCTTATGGTGATGTTCGCCTGGGTCAGGGGCGCGAAAACGCCAAGGAATTTTTACGTCAGAATCCCGAAATTGCTGATGAAATTGAACTTGCCATCCGGCAGCAGGCTTTGACCGGTGAAATGCCGCTCTCATTTGGCGGTTCTGAAGCAGGGGCAGCAGACGAGGAAGCTTAATTTGCACCTCAAGGCTGCCCTGAATCATCCCAGACGCTTGATCATCCTGGTGACCAGCCTTTTGCTGGCAACCATCCTCAGCGGCTGCGATTTAATTCAACCCTATCATCCCGCACCGGATTCATCCAGTGCGCTCTTTGTGCCCGCCACACCTGCCCCACCCACGGCGGTGATCATCGTCACTCCAACCCTGCGGAACACCACATCCCCGAACGAATGTTTGGATGGTCTCAGTTATATTTCAGATCTCACCATTCCCGATGGAAGCCAGGTTGAACCGGGTTCATCACTGGATAAGCGCTGGGAGGTGCAAAACACAGGCACCTGCAACTGGAATGAACAGTACCGCCTGCGTTTGATTGCCGGGGAGGAACTGGGGGCATCAGCCGAACAGGCATTACCCCCCACACGCGCCGGATCCAACGTGGTGATCCGGATCATTTTCCAGGCACCGTTGGAACCGGGCAGCTACCGCACTGCCTGGCAGGCTTTCAACCCTGCCGGACAATCCTTTGGCGATCCGATTTTTATTGATTTCAGTGTCATCCGGTCGGAGACGCCGGAACCAACACCCAGCTATTCACCCTGAAACGAACGGGGCTGATGATGACCATCAGCCCCGAATCATTTACTCGTTGGACTTTTCCATCCACCTGATCGAGAAGCGGATTAGGTACCTGCTTCCCAGGAGTTGAGGTATTTAACCTGTTCAGGGGTCAGGACATCAATCTGGACGCCCATGGCACCCAATTTAATACGGGCAATTTCAGCGTCAATTTCAGCTGGAACACCGTAGACCTGGTTTTGCATCTGCTTGCCGTTCTTCACCATGTATTCCGCCGCCAGAGCCTGGTTGGCAAAAGACATATCCATCACTGAAGCCGGATGTCCTTCGGCGGCTGCCAGGTTGATCAGACGACCATCGCCCAAAATGAAGATGGCGCGTCCGTCGGGCAGATCATACTGTTCCACGAAGGGGCGCACCAGTTTCTTGCCAATGGACATCTTACCCAACGCTGGGATGTTGATTTCCACGTTGAAGTGACCGGAATTTGCCACAATGGCGCCGTCCTTCATTACTTCAAAATGGTGCTTGTCAATCACATTCAGGTCACCGGTGACAGTGCAGAAGATATCGCCAATCCGGGATGCGTCCATCATCGGCATGACCCGGAAGCCATCCATGACAGCTTCCAAAGCCTTGAGTGGATCCACCTCGGTCACAACCACATTGGCGCCCAAGCCACGCGCCCGGGATGCCAGACCACGTCCGCACCAGCCATAGCCCGCCACAACGAACACCTTGCCCGCCAGCAGGACATTGGTGGCACGTACAATGCCATCCACCGTGGATTGACCGGTTCCGTAACGATTGTCGAAGAAATGCTTGGTCATGGCGTCGTTGACTGCAATGACGGGGAACATCAAAGCTTTATCCTCCGCCATCGCCCGCAGGCGCACCACTCCCGTGGTGGTCTCTTCGGTTCCGCCAATGATTCCGGGGAGCAGTTCGCGCCTTTCCTTGTGCAAGGTGCTGACCAGATCGGCACCGTCATCCATGGTCATATGCGGTTTATGGTCCAACGCAGCATTGATATGCTTGTAATAGGTGACATTATCCTCACCCTTGATGGCATAGACGGGGATCTCCATGAAGGAGACCAGCGCGGCAGCCACATCATCCTGTGTGGAGAGAGGATTGGAGGCAGTCAATACCACCTCGGCGCCGCCCAATTGCAGAGTGCGCATGAGGTTGGCGGTTTCCGTGGTCACATGCAGACAGGCTGAAAGCCGCATGCCTGCCAGCGGACGTTCGCGTTCAAACCTTTCATTAATCCGTTGCAGCACCGGCATTTCCCGGGCTGCCCATTCAATCCGCCGGCGACCACCCTCCGCCAGCTTTATATCCTTGATATCATAATTAGCCATTCGATCTCCTTAATCCTGAATAGAAGTATTTTATACCATTTAATTGGGGCTCTCCACCATAACATCCAGAGCGCCATGATCATCAAAGTGTTCGCGGTACCTCTTCACAAATTCTGCCGGGGTATAGAAATGGTTCTGGGGTCCACGCTGCTCAAGGCAATAGGTGGATGCCAGTGCGCCCATCTGACCGCAGGTCTGCCAGTCCATTCCCAGGCGTAAACCCCGCAGGAAGCCCCCCCGGAAGGCATCGCCCACGCCGGTCGGATCCAAGATCTGCCGGGGCGGCACAACCGGAATGGAAAATTCCTGTCCACCCACGTAAATCTGAGCGCCTTTTTCTCCGCAGGTGACAACCACAATATCAACCTGTTCACGGATTTGCCGGGAGGTCAGCCCGGTATGTTTTTGAAGCAGTTCAAACTCATATTCATTTACAAAAAGACTGTATGCCCCTTCAACGCCGCGGCGCAGCTCCTCACCCGGGATGCGCACCACCTGCTGGCTGGGGTCATACAAATACTGCCAGCCCAACTCCTGGCATTCCTCCACATAACGGTTCATGGCACCCGGGTCATTGGGTGAAATAACCACCAGGAAGGGATCCTCTTTCAGGTCGCGCAGGGAAAGCGTCCCGGCGAACCGCATGGCTCCGGTGTAAAAACTGGCAATCTGGGCATTGGACTTATCGGTATTGGCAAAAAACGAAGCTGTGTATTCACCCGGTATGACACGTGCAAAGGTGGTATCCACCCCCTTGCAATCCAGCCAGGCGCGATATTCCTCGAAATCTTCACCGACAGTGCCGAAAATTTGGGGGGATTCGCCCAACAATGCCAGGGTATAGGCAATGTTGGGAGCCGTACCTCCCCGCTGTCGAATCATGGTATCCACAAGGAAAGAGAGGGAAATGCAATCGAGCCTCTCCTTCAGGATATGATCCCGGAAGTAACCCGGGAATGTCATCAAGTAATCGAACGCAATGGAACCCGTGCAAACTATCTTCATACTGACTCTCACTGAATGGGATTTTCCTGCTCCCCCGAATGGCGGGCAGGATTATTACTCAAACATTGATTACCCAGAGCCTTCGCCAGGGTCTGGTCGTAAGGTGACCGGGTAATGCCAAATTCTGTCACGATGGCAGAGATCAATTGATGGGGAGTGATATCAAAAGCTGGATTGCGGGCTGGTGCACCCCGGGGCACAACAGGCTCGCCGTTTTTTTCAAGGTCCAGGACCTCAGATGGATCCCGTTCCTCGATGGGAATATATGAACCGTCCGGAATTTGGAGATCAATGGATGAGGAGGGGGCGACACAGATCACCGGCACCCGGTTTGCCTCTGCCGCCAGTGCCAGCATATAAGTGCCAATTTTATTTGCCACATCTCCATTGGCTGCCACCCGATCCGCCCCAAACATGACCTTTTGGACATCGCCGCGCTGCAGGAAATAACCTGCCGCACCATCAACAATGATATCAAATGAAATGCCATATTGGGTCAGTTCCCAGGCAGTCAGGCGGGAACCCTGCAGACGCGGGCGGGTTTCATCCACCAGGACATGCAGCCGCTTTCCCTGCTTGTGCGCCAGGCGGATTGCACCCAGTGCCGTGCCCCAGTCCACTGCCGCAAGCGAGCCGGTGTTGCAGTGATGAAGGATGACATCCCCATCCTCAATCAGGGAGGCGCCAAATTCCGCCATCCGGCAATTGATCTCCACATCCTCTTCAGCCATCCGGATGGCTTCCGCTTCCAGGCGGTGGCGCAATTTGTCAGCAGTGAGACCGGGAAAATCCATCACATCCAACATGCGACCAATCGCCCAATTCAGATTAATCGCAGTGGGACGGGTTTTTCGCAACAAGTCGCCTGCCTGCTGTACAATAGTACGCAGAGTATCCGGGTCATCAGTCGGATAATTCCATCCCGCCAATGCCATCCCAAATGCAGCGGCAACTCCAATTGCAGGTGCCCCGCGCACGATCATCAGCCGGATGGCATCAACAACCCCGTTGGAGTCACGGCATTCCACCATCTCCAGGCGCGCCGGCAAAACCCGCTGGTCAATCAACTGCAGGATTTTCTTTTCAGGATCCCAGGTAAGCGTTCGCATGTACTTTTTACGCTAAAAGACGCCCTGTCACCCAGAGCGCCCGGTTTCTACGCAGATTTAGTTTAACATGCATGGACTAAAATGTCAAAAGATTGGGTGTCGGGAGAAATTGAAGATCTTCTTCATTGCAGCCTGGAGCCATGAATTTTAATGGTTGAACAAGGAGGAATATTGCTGTCTGGGCTATAATACCTTTATGGCAAAGACACAAACCCAATATGTTTGTCAGCAATGTGGTCGAACCGCCCCCGCCCCCCTGGGGCGCTGTCCCTCCTGTGGCGGATGGGGTACCATGGTTGAGGAAATCATCAACCCGCCCGCCTCTGCATCAACACCCCGCGGACTGAGCAGTAAATCCCAGCCCCGGAAATTATCAGAAATCTCTGGTGACCCGGAGGAACGCCTGCAATTACAGATTGGCGAATTTGCCCGGGTTTTGGGTGGCGGCATCGTGCCCGGCTCCATCATCCTGGTGGGCGGCGATCCCGGTATAGGTAAATCCACGTTGATGCTGCAGGTGGCAGTCGAGATGGCGAAGGAAGGTCGCCCGGTGCTCTATGTTTCCGGTGAAGAGTCGGAGAAGCAAATTCGGATGCGTGCCATGCGCTTACTGCGGGATGAAAAGGGCGAAACACGCCCCGTACCGGATTCACTTTACCTGGTCACTGAAACCAACCTGGAGACAATCCTGGAGCATGTCCGGACGGTGAGACCTGTCATTCTTATTGTGGATTCCATTCAAACCGTGTACCTGCCGGAGATGAGTTCTTCAGCGGGATCGGTGGGACAAGTCCGGGAAAGCTCGGCACGCCTGCGGGAACTGGCAAAAAGCGACAATGTATCGGTTTTTGTCATCGGACATGTGACCAAGGAAGGCATCATTGCGGGTCCCCGCGTTCTGGAACACATTGTGGATACGGTGCTCTACCTGGAAGGTGATCGGTATCTTTCCTTTCGCCTGCTGCGTTCGGTTAAAAATCGCTTCGGTGCCACATCCGAGGTGGGTGTTTTTGAAATGGGCGAATGCGGCATGATCGAAGTGACCAACCCATCCGAAGCCTTCCTGGCGGAACGAATGGTGAACGCTCCCGGTTCAGCCATTGCAGTCACCATGGAAGGCACCCGTCCCATCCTGGTGGAGGTGCAGGGTCTGACCAGTCCCTCCAATTTGGGAAACCCCCGCCGCACACCCAACGGAATTGATTTCAACCGGATGCTGCTGATTGTGGCGGTGTTGACCCGCCGGCTGGGAATGCGCTTGAGTGAACAGGATGTCTTTGTCAACATTGTGGGCGGTCTGCGCGTGGAGGAACCTGCGGCAGACCTGGCAGTCGCAGCCGCCATCGCCACATCCATGCGGGATATCCCGCTTCGGGCTGATACTGTATTGATTGGCGAGGTGGGGCTTTCCGGTGAATTGCGCTGGGTGGGACAGATGAACGCCCGCCTGCGTGAAGCTGCAAAACTCGGGTTTAAATCTGCAATCATCCCCCGCCGGGTGCGCCGTTCAGAACCCATGCCTGAGGGCATCGAGGTGATTGAAGCCCGATCCCTGCGGGAAGCATTAAATCTGGCAATCCTGGCGGACAGGCACCAGTACCCGGGAGAACCTCAATAACGATCTCCAGATCTTGAAAAAGGAACGAAAAACCATGGCAGAGAAATCCATTTTAAACTTTCAGCCGCTGCGCAGAATCCGGCAAAATCATGCCCTTGAACATGCCACTCTCCAGGTGCTTGCAGGAAAACATCCAAGTATGATGCTGGCAGGTCATTCTGATTCGCGGGGATTCTGGGTGATTGGGAATGTCGAAACGGGAGAATTATTGAAAGCGGTCGAGGAAGGCAGGCAGCGAATGCTGAATGGGGAACACGGCCTGGCTGTTCATCCTTCCTGCGGAACGAATTATGCAATCTCGGGCATGCTTGCTGGAACTGCAGCCTGGGCAGTGATGCTTCCCTCCGGCACACTTAAAAAACGGGTGGAACGCTGGTCTCTGGCTGTAACCCTGGCAACAATCATGCTGATCCTGACCGCACCCCTCGGACCCATCCTGCAAGCCCGCATCACCACGGAAAGTGATGTGAGCGATCTTCAAATTAAAGAAGTCGTCCGTTTCCCGGGCACAACCGTAGTCAGACACCGGATCCGAACCAGGACGGTTTGATCCATTTTTATGGGGGTCAAAACTCCTGGTGCTCTGTCCGGGCGATGATTTCGTTTTGCAATGTCTCTCCCAGGTCACAGAAATAATCACTGTAACCCGCCACGCGCACAATCAAATCGCGATGTGACTGTGGATCGCGTTGTGCTGCACGCAGCGTTTCCGCATCCACCACGTTGAACTGGATGTGATGCCCGCCCAGCTGGAAGTAAGTGCGGATGAGTTGGACCAAACCATTCAAACCGGCTTTATCCGCCAGCACCTGGGGGGTGAATTTCTGATTTAACAAGGTGCCGCCGGTGCGAACATGATCCATCTTTGCCACGGAGCGCAGGACTGCCGTCGGACCGTGACGGTCAGCCCCTTGTACGGGTGAAACACCCTCCGACAACGGTTCACCCGCCCGCCTGCCATCCGGTGTGGCTCCAATCACCGATCCAAAGTAAACATGCACCGTGGTGGGCAGCAGGTTGATATGATATTTTCCACCCTTGGTGTTGGGTCGACCATCAATTGCATCGAAATAAGAATTAAAAATGCGCACAGTAATTTCATCTGCACGGTCATCATCGTTGCCATAGCGCGGGGTCCGGTTGGACAGCATCAGGCGCATTCGTTCACCACTGAAGTTGGCTTCCAATTCGCCCATCAATTCATCCATGCTGACATCCTGCACTTCATAAACATGGTACCTGACTGCACTCAGCATATCGGTCAGCGAGCCCATACCCACCCCCTGGATGTAGCTGGTGTTATAGCGTGCCCCTCCATCATGATAATCCTTACCCCGGGCAATGCAATCGTCGATCAACAAGGACAGGAACGGACAGGGCATGAAGGTGGCATACAACCGCTCAAAAACCTGACTGCCACGGATCTTAATATCCACAAAGTGGTTCAACTGGCGCTCAAATGCCTTGAACAGATCATCGAAGCTGGCAAAGGTACGTGGATCTCCGGTGTGCAGACCCAGCTGGCGTCCGGTGCGCGGATCACGCCCATCGTGGAGTGCCAGTTCGAATACTTTCGGCAGGTTGAAATAACCAGTCAGGTTGTAATTTTCCTTGCCAAAGGCACCCACCTCCACACAGCCGCTGGAACCGCCACAACGGGCATCCACCAGGGATTTACCCTGCCGCATCAATTCCCTCACAATCAGGTCGCTGTTGAAAACGGAGGGTTGACCAAACCCGGTGCGTATGATTTCCGCCGCCCGGTGGATAAAGGCATCTGGATTTTTCGTGCTGACCTGGATGGATGTGCTGGGTTGCAGCAGGCGCATTTCTTCAATTACATCCAGCATCAGAAAGGTCAGCTCGCTGACGCCATCCGAGCCATCCGGCAGCATGCCGCCCATGTTGATCTGGGCAAAATCGGTGTAGGTGCCGCTTTCGGCAGCCGTGACACCCACCTTGGGTGGAGCAGGCTGATTGTTAAATTTAATCCAGAAGCATTGCAGTAATTCTTCTGCCTTTTCCCGGGTCAGGGTGCCCTCTGCCAGTCCTCTGCTGTAGAAGGGCATCAGGTGTTGATCAAGGTGACCGGGATTGAAGGCATCCCAGGTATTCAATTCAGATGTCACTCCCAGGTGAACAAACCAGTAATATTGCAGAGCTTCATGAAAATTACGGGGTGCGCTGGCAGGTACCCGGCTGCAAACCTCTGCAATGAGCTCCAATTCACTGCGGCGTTGATCATCCGGCACGATCAACGCAAGTTGACGCGCCAGTTCAGCATGCCGTTCCGCAAAACGAATTAACGCTCCAGCCGCGATGCGCATGCCTTTTAATTCCTCCTGCCTGGCAAAGGCTTGGGGATCATTCAGGTAGTCCAGGCTTGCCAGACTCTCTTCAATGGCAGCCTGGAAATCAAGCATGCCCAGGCGGTAAATCTTGTCATCCAGAACAGTGTGACCCGGTGCGCGCTGCTCCATGAACTCGGTAAAGATTCCGGCATCGTATGCCGCCAGCCATTCCGGTGTCATCTCAGCGAAGAGCCTCTCCCGCATTGACCTGCCGCGCCAGAAAGGGATGATTTTGTTTTTATAAACATTACGTACATCCGGGCTGACAGCGAAGGAGGTTTTCTCACGGGAATCCAGGATGTCCAGGTCCTCCAGGGTGTGACAGCAGAGTTCCGGATAGGTGGGACTGGCTTTTGGAGCCGGACCTTTTTCACCGACGATCAACTCACTATCCCCAATGTGAATCGTCTTGTTTTCCATCAAATATTCAAAGAAACGCGCCCGAAGCACCGGTGCTGAAAGCAATTCGTGTTGCTGCTGATAAAAATCAGTAATCAGTTCCGCCCGCTCGGCGGAGAGAGTGGGGCGGGCTTCCAGGCTTTGCTGGCGCAGAAGGGCAACCCGATCAGTCATAGACATGGTTTAGCCTCCACGGATGACAGTACATCCGGCACGGGAAAAAATATCAACAGCCGACTGCACTTCCTCTTCGGAAGGTGAAGATATGCCTGTCAGGCTGTATGACATTCCAAGGTGGGTGTATTTTGCCCCGGCAGAGTTGTGATGGGGCAGCAGGTGCAGTGGCGGACGACCGGGCAAATCTGCAGCGAATTGAGCCGCAGCTTTCAGGTGTGCTGGATCGTCATTGATGCCGGGGATGAGAGGCAGGCGCAGCCGGAGGGGAACACCTGATTTGCATATTTTCAATAAATTGGACAGAATCAAATGGTTGGATACCCCGGTGTACCGGAGATGACGTTCATCCTCCATCAGCTTCAGATCGTACAGAACCAGGTCAACAAGGGGCAGCACTTGTTTGAACTGCCCCCAGGGGGCATAACCGCAGGTATCCAGGGCGGTGTGCAAACCCCGGGCTCTGCACGCCTTCAACAATTCAAGCAAAAAATCCACTTGAGCCATTGGCTCGCCCCCCGAAAAGGTCACGCCCCCCCCGGACTGGTCATAAAAGGCACGGTCACGCTCAATGACAGACATCACTTCATCCAGGGCGTAGCTGCGCCCGACAATCTGCCGGGCTTCGGCATAACACTCTTGAATGCAGCGACCACAGACATCACAGCGTGAGCGGTCTGTGATCCAGGTTCCATCCAAATGTTGAATAGCCTGACTGGTACAAACAGCGGCACAGGCACCACATCCGATGCAGCGGTTTGGATGCAGCATCAACTCCGGTTGGTAAGCCTGGCTTTCAGGGTTGTGGCACCAGCTGCACACCAGCGGGCAGCCCTTGAAAAAAAGGGTTGTGCGGATCCCCGGACCATCATGGATCGAGTAACGGCGGATATCGAATATCATCCCGGTCAGCATGGCATGATTATAAAGCATAATGACCCGGGAAAAACCCCGTGAAATCTTTCAAATGAAGTAGGCTCGAAGGGAAAGAGCCCAAGCGCATTCTTGACGTATCTGAAAAAGGATGCTAAAATCTTGACACGAAATGCGGGCGTGGTTCAGTTGGTAGAATGTCTCCTTGCCAAGGAGAAGGTCGTGGGTTCGAGTCCCATCGCCCGCTCAAAAACCCCCACTGGCGGGGGTTTTTCTTTTTAATGGCTGAATGTGGGGGATGTTTGGAAAGCTCTCCAAAAAGGCGAATTGCGTGGATGAAATCCAGACTGAAGACCCGCGCAATCCGGTTTCTGGAGATTTCATGAAGCTGTGTATGCGCGTGAGGTCGGGTAATCCTGGATAGTTTATGGGGGATATGCCTGTTTTATCCGGACAGTAAATTTACACGGGGGTGTAGAATCCCTCACGCCATCCGGTGGGAGGATTTCTCATTTCCATGGTGTGGGATTAAAAAGCAGAATTGTTTGCACCAGGTGCAAGCGATTCTATTAATCCCTTGAGAAACTGTTTTTTTAGGCCTGCGGGCGGCCAGAATACCGGGGCAGTCTTTTGGTAAGAATCTGTCCTGAGAATGGAATTGCACGGGAGTAAAGAGCACCTTAAACTCTCCATGTGTATCAGTTCTGGCTTTTTTTATTCTTTATGATGAAATGGCTGGAGAGTATTATTCAAAATCATTTCAGTAAACAAATCCACAATCTGGTTACCAAGATTCTCATCCTCAAACACAACACCCATTTCAAGATTCAATTCCATGGCATAATCAGTTAGATTTGCACTTGACACAAATACTTTACAACGATCTGCTACAGCAATTTTCGCATGTAAAGAGCCAAATTTCCCATCAGCGGCATGTGGGCGATTCTCAATTGGCCACGTGTAAAACGAGGCGAGCTTGAAAACACTTTCTGAAAAGGCGTTTAGACCTGAGAATGATAATTTTCCTTGGCTCCCATCCAAATCTTCCAGGCAAATGATCACCTTCACGTTCCTGAGAATCGCAGCTTCAATCGCATCTATTATTGGCTGGGCTTTATACACTGCAAAGCTAACCATTAAAAGGTGCTTATTTGCTCCTTGAATCAGTTCTAATAAAGCCTGATCCGTCCGGCGTAAGTTAGTTGTCAAATCCTCAGGTCCTGTCCAAATCAATTCCAATGACGGGGTAGGTAATGTTCTAAAAGTCGCTAAAGAGGATTGAATGGATAAGCAAACTCCGTCGGATGTTAATTCTGGGAAATCCTTTACCCAGCAATCAATTATCTTTTTGAGTTTGTCCTTACTATGAGGGCTCTGGATTGATGACAACAATTTTGTCTTCTGAAAATCAGATGGAGTTGCATGCCATTCACGAATTATTTTCAGTACTTCGTAAATAATTTCAGAAGGTGTACTTTGAACGAAATCAGATATAAGAAGGACTAACGAGTTTTCATTCATGGCTGAAAAACCAGTGATTATTATGGCTGACGGTTGAAACCAGTACTGAACGGTCAAGATAGCGATTACCTCTTTCGCAAGAAGTTTCGGGCGAGAAGAGACAAGAATGGCAAGCTGCCGCATGAACCGTTGAAGTACCATAACCGGGCATGTGTTCAG
>ERZ1026800.773-NODE-773-length-24508-cov-9.069767_pt1 | contig 24508 bp, 23 predicted proteins | sample MGYA00520873_ERZ1026800 | MGnify/ENA primary metagenome ERZ1026800 (study PRJEB33270, sample SAMEA104284475) | anaerobic digester metagenome | biome: Anaerobic digester microbiome; feature: mesophilic sludge digester; material: Anaerobic digester biomass | place...
GGTATGTATATGAAACCGGCGTGTCATTGAAATCGCCTGCAACAATCACCGGGTAGGGCGACAACTCCATGTGTCTCCTTACACGGTCAACCTGCAGGGCACGACTGGCAAATCCCTGCATCAGGCTGCGGTAAATACCCGAGATGTTATCCATGGAGCGCCCCTTTTCCTCACCGGCAATCTCGCTGAGCAGATTACCTTCCATGCGCCTCAGGCGAAACGACTGCAGGTGGTTATTGTAAACCCTGAAAGTGTCAGTGTCAACAACGATATCGCTGAAGATGGTCAGTGATGATGACCCCGGATGTATGACATCGCCCCTGTAAATGATCGGATAGCGTGAAATGGTGGCAATACCGTATCGGCTCGCCGTGCCGCTCTTAATCAGTTTGAAATGCGTGTCTCTCTTACCTCCGATGCCCTCCTTCAGCTTCCTCTCACCGACCGCCGGGTCACCCTTGACATAATACTCCTGCAGGCAGATAATCCCCGGATCCTCCTTCCTCAGAAGCTGAAGCATCTTGCTGTGGGTGTTCTTCTCGGCTGACTCATAAATATTGAACAAACGTACGTTGTAACTCATCAGCTTCAGGTCGTGATGCTCTTCCTTCCCATGGTTGGTGAACCTGATGAAGTTGTGGATGTACCCGAATCCTGCCGCCAGTGCAATTGCAGACAGCAGCGCATACCATTTCCTGAAGAGGATCCAGACGAAAACCATCGCAACGTTCGCGGCAGCGATATAGGGGTACGCAAGCCCGAAAAGGGCGGGGAAGGCTATCGTTGCAGGATTGATATAGATTGAAAGGTATGCCAGCACCAGCAGGATAACCAGTAAAAGGTTGACCGCCAGCAGTATGTTTCGCGTGAAGCGCCTGATACCGCTATCCTTTTTTCTGGCTCTCGCTGAAGAGGATTGCTTTTTCTTCCCTCGTGAGACTGTCATAACCTCCTTTCGAAATCTTGTCGAGTATATGGTCTATCTCCTTCTGCCTTTCGGCTTTTACAGAGTTGTATTCGTGGTCGGTTTTCGTCTTTTGTGCATTGAAGGAGGCTCCGGTTTTCTTGTATTTAACCCTGAGCCTTTTCCCCGGCTTGACCAGATTAACAAAAAAGTCGAGGATCCTGTTTAACCATGCCCCAAAATCCTTGCCATTTCTCAAACCCTGTCCGTACGCAAATCCCATCACCGCACCGCCGATGTGGGCAATCTTGCCGCCGGTATTAACCGAAAAATCAAATACTGAGGTGATAAGGAATGTTACCAGCGCCAGGTATTTGAGCTTCACCCTTCCGAAAAACAGGAGGTGCAGCTCGAGGTCGGGAAGATATGCGGCCGTGGCTATGACCAGCGCCATTACCGAGGCTGAGGCGCCCAGCGCAATTGAGACATTTACCGCTGACGCGAAGGCCGGGAAGATATTGAAGACAATGATGTAAAGAAGCGCTCCGGCGAGACCTCCCATGATATAAAGTGACACCAGCTTCCGCTGATCGAGATATGACAGGAATATTTTCCCGAACCACCACAACCACAGAAGGTTAAAGAGCAGGTGGATGAATCCCTGGTGGGTGAACATGTAGGTAACCGGGGTCCATGGCTTGAGGGCCAGGGCGGAGGTGGAGGCCGGGACCGCCAGGTTCGATATTACTGCCGTTGCCAGGCCGGGACTGGAAGTGAGTACCCCTATTACTTCAATGATCTTTATAAGCAGGAAAATGGCGCCGTTGATGTACATCAGCCGTGTCAGGGTGGAGCCACGTCTGAATGAGCTCTTTATTTCGTTCCAGATGCTCATCAGTAAAGGGTTTTAGTGGTCTTGCGCCAATACCTGATGAGAAGGTAGCCGAAGATCATCCCGCCGAGGTGGGCGGTATGGGCAATGCCGCTTCCTGGGCTGGTGATGGCAAGGTACAGCTCAATGGCAGCGTATCCGATGACAACGTATTTTGCCTTGACCGGGATTGGCGGAAATATGAACATAAGCTGAGTGTTGGGGAAAAGCATCCCGAAGGCCAGCAATACACCATACACGGCACCTGAAGCTCCCACGACCGGTACGTTCAGTATCGAGTTGAGCATACCCATCTGGTTGTCTGTGAAGTTTTTCCCCTGGCTGACGGCATTACCGCCCATGTCATATACATACTGAAGCTGCTCAGGTGAGAGGATTCCCATCAACTTGTTGTACTGTATCCACTGCACCAGCTCGAAGAAGAAGGCTGCGCCGAGGCCTGTCACCAGGTAATACAGGAGGAACCGCTTCGGTCCCCAAACCTGCTCGAGTATCCTCCCGAACATCCACAGCGCAAACATATTGAAAAGCAGATGGACAAATCCGCCGTGCATAAACATGTGTGTCACTATCTGCCATGAGCGGAAGAACTCTGATTTCGGGAAGTAAAGCCCCAGGATGCCGTTCAGGTTGATGCCTGAAGTCAGCCTGAGCAGTTCATTAAGCAGGAGCATCACCACATTGATGATGATGAGGTTTTTCACCACCGGGGGAGTCCCTGAAAGTATTCTGTTCATCTTGTTGTTCTCACGTGTTTCAGAACGCAAATTTAGCCATTCTGACCGAATATCAGCTGAATCTCCGGTCAAGCTCCTCGAGGGTGATGATGTTCATCACCGTTTTACCTGAGGGAGAGTAGTTTGGCAATGCGCAGGCAAAGAGCATGTCAAAGAGTTCTTCCATCTCTGTGTGCGTCAGCGGGGTGCCGTACTGGATGGCTGAAGCCCTGGCCATGGAGAGGGCAATCCGTTCGCGTGCACCTATGGCCGGGTCTCCCATCGAATGCTTGTATTCAGCGATGATTGTTTCGAGCATCGACAGTGGGTTTGCATTGCGGCTTGCGGCGGGGTGGCCGGTGATGGTTACCCTGCCATTCTTCCCGGCTTTTATCTCAAATCCGAGCATCCTGAGCTGGTCGCCTATCTCTTCAATAATAACCATGTCGCCAGGGTTTAGTTCCGCCTCCACCGGGAAAAGTGATACCTGTGCAGGTTTCGGGCCATCGCCCAGGGAGGTAAGGTATTTCTCGTAGAGGACTCTCTCATGGGCCCTTCTCTGGTCAATCATCATTATGCCGGAGATCACGGGGCACATTATGTAGCGGTTCTTCACCTGGAAGAAACGGCGCTGGCCTGTCGCCTGTCCTGAATCCGCCGACCGACCGGTAGACATATCATCTCCGCTCTCGCTCTCACTCTTGTTTCCGCTGCGTGCGGTGATGGTGAACAGCGACTCCCAGTCGCGGGGCAGATTGCGTTCGGCATCCCATTTCCATTTCGTCTCAGGTCTCTGGTATTCGGTTCCCTCGAAGGGATTGAAGGTGTGGTCAACCTCTATCTGCGGCAGCGGTGGCGGAGGAGTTTTGCCCATGATGACCGGAATCTCCACAGCGCCCTCGGGTCCGAAGTCGATCGACGGAACAACGTTGAACCGGCCCAGCGCCTCGCGGACGGATGCCAGCATGATCTGCCAGACAGACCTCTCATCCTCGAACTTGACCTCGGTTTTGGTGGGGTGAATGTTGACGTCTATTGTTGCAGGATCGGCGGTCATGTAGATGAAGTATGCCGGCAGCGTGTCAGGAGGAAGGAGACCCTGGTAAGCCTCCAGCACGGCACGGTGAAGGTAGGGATGCCGGATGAACCTGTTATTTACAAAGAAGAACTGTTCGCCGGCGGAGCGGCGGGCGTTTTCGGGCTTGCCCGCGAAACCGCTCACCGTCACTATGGAGGTGGAGGTTTCCACACTTACCAGGTTCTGGTTGTAATGTTTACCGAACAGTCCTGCAATGCGCTGACGATGGTTTCCCGCCGGCAGGCGGTATATCTCCTGGTCATTGTGGGTAAGGTTGAACCGTATCTCCGGGTGGGCCAGCGCCACACGCTGGAACTCGGTGATGATATGCCGGAACTCGGTTGTGTCCGACTTCAGGAATTTGCGGCGGGCGGGGACATTGTAAAAGAGGTTCCTGACGCTGAACACTGATCCTGCGGCGCATGAGCATGGTTCCTGTCTTGTGACTCTCGAGTTGTTTATCTCAACCAGTGTTCCTGCTTCGTCTTCTTCGCGCCTTGTGCGCAACTCGGTCATTGAGACGGCTGCTATTGAGGCGAGCGCCTCGCCGCGGAACCCTTTGGTAGTTATGATAAAGAGGTCATCGGCTGATGAGATCTTCGAGGTGGCGTGTCTCTCGAATGAGAGGCGGGCGTCGGTCTCGCTCATGCCGCAGCCGTTGTCAATCACCTGCACCAGGGTTCGTCCCGCATCGCGGATAACGACGCTTATCTCCGTGGCTCCTGCGTCAACGGCGTTCTCAGTCAGCTCCTTGACCACCGAGGCCGGGCGCTGGATGACTTCGCCTGCTGCAATCTGGTTAGCGACGGAGTCGGGCAGGAGCTTTATGATGTCACTCATCCGGTGCGATTAAAAACGGAGGTAAAGATAGACTACAAACGCCAGAATAATAATTATCACAATCAGCCTGATGGTGGTCTGTTTCTGTACTTTTTCCTGTCTGCGGTTAAAGTAGTTTTTCATGTCGCCACGCATGATCCTCGAGCGGTAGGGCTGACGGGCTCCCTCTTCCGTAGCTTCAGTGAAGGATGACTCACTGTTTTTTTGTTCTTCCCCGCCTTTTCTCTCCTCTTCCGCCCATGCTCTGCGTCTCTGTTCCAGTTCCTCCTTAACCGGGTCATAGTACCGGGGTCTGTAGTTGAAGCCGCGGGGTTTGTTCTGTTTGAAGAAACTCGGGATAGCCATTGTGTTCTTTTTGCAAAAATAGCAAGAAAACGGTTAGCCGGGAAGATCCGGCCGGTTTCCCGGAGCTAAAGATTGTTCACTTTTTATTACTTTTGGAAGGCTAAACCTTGTTCGAGAGCGATGAAGATTCTTGTAACCCATGCGGGGACATCCGGGCTGTCAGCCAGTGTGGCTGAGCGCGTGGCCAGGGTATTGACCGGCCTGGGAGCTGAGGTAACTGTCAGGCCGATGAGTGGTGTATCGACGATCAAAGGTTTTTCAGCTGTGATTGCCGGTTGTCAGGAGCAGGGGGGAGGCTGGGTACCGGAGGCCATGGAGTTTGTCAGGCGAAACCAGTCGGCATTAGGTAAGAAGCCGTTTGCCATATTCACTGTCATTCCGTCGCTGGGTACGGATAAAGGTGCCGAGTCGAGGATGGTGATCATGCAGTATACGGCTCATGTGAGAGGTATGGTTCATACTGTGAGTGAAGGGTTTTTCAGTGGTGAAACTGAAAACCGGGGGGCACCGCAGCCCGGTGAGCGGTCGAAGTTCAAGCTGCGGTTGTTGCTCGGGTTGCTTCGTGAGGTCGAGACCAGAAGTAATTCGGAGATCGAGACGTGGTCAGCCCAGGTGCATGAAAAGTTGGTCAAGCTGCTTGCCAAATAGGCAGATCAGCATTGAGGATTTGCGATTTGCGATTGACGATTTAGGCCGCAGGCCTTTCGGCATTGTATCTCCTGGCCGGCTCCCCGCGCTCCTATTTCACCCTTATATATTTTTCGGACCAGTAATTGCTTTTGTCCACCTCCCCCGTCTCGTCGGCAGGCCAAACCTGGATCAGGGTATCGTTTGCAACAACGATTCTCATTCTCAGGGTTTCTCCGATGTAATCATCAGTGACGTGGTATTTTATGGTCTCCTTGTAGACTATTCCCTCGAGTGTATAGGATCCGCCGCCGTAGCTTTCTGATATTATGGTATCCTGTTTATACTGTCCGACGAACATCCAGTAGTTATTGCACCACATTTTCACCTGGCCACCCTGGTAAGAGTCCGGGAATGTGGCTATGACCGAATCATTTACCACCTGTTTGGCATAGATCAGATCCCATGCACCGATAACAGGATTCAATTGCTCCTGTTTGCATCCGAAGAAGGTCAGCAGGAGCAGAGCGCTGAGAACGGCAGTCTTTTTCATAGGCATTGATTTTTAGTTTTCTCCCCGGTAACGCTTTATAAATTTACGCCATTTGACTGCTGAAGTCAAGTAAATCTCGCAGATTCTAGGTTCATAATCTGATAAATGACATTAATAATCTAATTAACTCAAGTTGCTATTTATAAAATTGTTCTAGAGATCGCATAACCAAAAATGAATATCACCACTTTCAGCAAAAATCCGAACTCAGTTACAGCGTGGATTTTCTTCGGTAAGAAATTGGAGATTTCACTGAAGGAAGTCTCGATTCTTTTTCGTACAGATGATATCAAATACTCCACATAGGGTTCATGCTTTCTTTTTGAGTCAGATTTTCTGGCTACCAGCAGGTCGATGTTTTCAGCATCTTTCAGCATGTCTTCGATGGAATAGTTGGTATAGGCATTATCGGCATATATTATACTCCCAGATGGGACTTGTAAAGGCATTTGCTTTAGTGCATTTGAGTCATGGGATCTGCCTGGCAGGAAAGTATATTCTACAGGGATCCCATCCGCTGTACAGAGAACATGAACATTGTACCCATAGAAGTATCTACGCATGGACACCTTCTTGCCCCGGTAGATCTCTCCCTGGATTAGCTTTGAGTTTGCAATACGGATATTATCACAAGTATGTATGGGAAAACTGTCAATGGAGTACTCAGAACTGATATTCAGTTTCTTAATTAAAGCAGATAGCTGGAAAAACAGATCGACAACCAGCTCACGAATCAGGTGTAATCGCCGGTTGAACCTGCTTTTACTTAGCATATGTTTTATCATCCCAGTAGACCCCATAAAGCTCATGGCTTTTTCATGATGACCAGAGAAATATATTGCCGAAACAAGAACTGTTGTAATAACCTCTGCATCAGACATATTTCTATTTGTAGGCTCATTGTGTTCAATATCTTTAAGCAGATCATCAATAAATACGTAAATTGCAATACATTTATTAATCATAATCCTTCAGGTTTTATTGGTTTGCCGACCTTAATCTGGAGGATTATTCTATTTTTACCAAATAAAAAACACGCTCAATACGCTTATTGTTAATAATTTACGATATAATGTTAATCGACCCCGTATTTACGCAAGCACATCACCTTCCCAAGGTTGAAAACCCCGGGCAATCTGTTGATATCAGTCGTTTTTCGAGATCGCAAATCATTGTTGTATATTGTTATAGCTAGCAACTTGAGTTAATTAACCGAATGTCATGATTGATTGAAGATGCCTTCTTTCGACAATATTCATTAAAATATTTTACAAAAACTGTTGACATTCTTAAAAACCCTTCTTAAATTTGAGATGCTGCATTTCTAAAACTATTATCATGTCGTTGGCAAAGTACATTGCACGTTTGCAACGGATGGATTCCCTCATTGCAATGAAGGCGACAGGTCCGCCTGAGGTATTTGCGTACAAGATGAATCTAAGCCGTTCCATGCTTTTTGAGACTCTTCAGGAGATGAAGGGGATGGGTGTCGATATCAGGTACTCCAATGCTCGGGAATCCTACTACTATGGTGATTCCAGAAGAATAGTGGTAAAAGTAGAAAAGGCCTTGGAGAGCGAATGATGTGAGACAAAAGTATTTATGATTGCCATCGGATAGTTTAACGGGGATTAACTGATATATCTTAAAATGAATTAATAATGATTGCCCAGGCTTTGTCTTTAAGAGGGTGGAAGTTGTTCTCAGGGATTGTATTGGTTGAATTATTGATCCTCTTGGTTTCTCAAACCATCCTTATTGATGAAATAGTATTCTTCAATACATACAGTGAGCAACTCACTTACGAACTATCCATGGAGATCTTTAGCGCAATGAGATCTTATTCCTGGATATCCTATGCTATTACCCCCATATTACTACTGCTTAAGTTTTCCGCACTAAGTGTTCTTATTTATATAGGTGTATTCTTCAGCGATCTTCACAAGGATATTACTCTTGGCAAGATATTTAAAGTAGTTGTAGTTAGCGAAATAGTGTTTGTTGTGGCTTCTGTGATAAAGATGTTATGGTTTATTCTTTTCGCCGGCAATTACACCCTTGATGATATGAATTTCTTCTATCCCCTATCATTGATTAACCTGTTCAGCCGGTCAGAAGTTGCATCCTATTGGGTCTATCCATTGCAGACAGTAAACATCTTTCAAGTATTTTATGTGTTGCTGCTGGCTTTTGGCCTATCCAGGATTGGCTCAGTGAAGAAAATATCGGTGGATAGGATAGTTCTGTCCACCTATGTCCCTGCTATGGCGGTCTGGATAGCCATGATTTTATTTTTGACAATTGATACGATGCCATGAAACGAAAGATAGCCAGATACTTACTACTGGTCCCATTAAGTCTGGTTGTGCTATTGATAATCGCAACTATGACACGGAAGGCACATACGGAGGTTGAAGCTGAAAGGATCAGGACACTGCCGGAATTGGTATTGACTGACTGGAATGGTATAGAATTTAATACTCTAGATCTGACGTCAGGACCATTATTGATTACTTTCTTTCATCCGGAGTGTGATCACTGCAGGTATGAGATATCCTCCCTTTTGATGGCGGAATTAAAAAATCGTAGTTTCAACATTCTTCTGGTCAGCTATGCAGATACATCTGAGACCAGGTCATTCATTCAGGGGCTGAGAATAGCTGATATCAAACATATTCACATCATTCATGATCCTGAATTTAAAATGAGTGACCTGTTCGGGGCAGAAATAATCCCGACGAACTTTATTTACAATGACAGTCTTCGGCTTGTTAAGGTTCTTAAAGGGGTGGTGAAACCGGAGACTATAATGAAGTATTTGTATGGCAGCAATTAACCTTAAAAGAATTAAGGAGGTATCATTGTTGCAGCACGACTCGACAGACTGTGGGGCAGCCTGCCTTGCATCAGTCATAAAATATTACGGTGGGGATTCTTCAGTTGAACAGATACGCCGGCTGAGTGGTACAAGCCAGTCAGGAACATCAATGCTGGGTTTATATCAGGCTGCTCAGTCTTCAGGAATGGAGGCTTTTGGTTACGAGGCTTCAATTATTGATGCTATTGCCTATACCGGAATATTAATACTGCATGTAACCCCTCAGCCGGGGTATGAGCATTATATTATTTCATATGGTTATGCTGATAACAGGTTCATAATCTGGGATCCGGCACAAGGGCTTACCATAAGAACCCAGTCTGATATTGAAAGAATCTGGTTGAGCCACAAATGTCTGGCAGTAACTCCAGGAAAGGATTTCGCATATCACGAAACAAGAAGAAGAAAAAAACGGCTTTGGGTAGCTGATACCGTTAAACCTGATATTGAACTGTTGGTGGTTAGTTTTGTTATCGGCATACTCGTTTCAATATTGGGTGTTGTAATGGCAGTCTTTACACAAAAATTGCTGGACAGTATCTTGCCTTCAGAAAGCAATCAAATGCTGATTTTCTCAATTCTGTTGGTTTTTCTACTTCTCGTGGTAAGGGTAGTCCTGACTGCCGTAAGGCAAACCATGCTGTTATCTCAGGGCAAAATTTACAATATCAGGGTGGTCGATGGATTCTACAGTTCTCTGCTTAACTTGCCAAAGCCATTCTTCGATACACGTAAAACGGGTGATATGGTCGCTCGTCTAAATGATACTCTCAGGATTCAGAGGGTTATTTCAGAAGTAGTCAGTGTTTATGTAATAGATTGCCTGATTGTTTTGATAATGCTGGTAATGATCTGGTCTTACTCAAGAGTTGCAGGATTAATCTCGAGCGCGGCGGTCCCTATGTTTTTTCTTTTGGTCCACAGATGGAATAAACCTGTTATAAAATCGCAGCAGGACCTGATGGCAGGTTATGCACTCAACGAGAGTAACTTCATCAGCACTCTAAAGGGGATTACTGAGATTAAGAGCATGAGATGGCAGAGCTTTTATGCGGCGAGAAATAAATCAATTTTCAGTTTGTTTCAAGAGAAGGCATTCTCACTTGGAAAGATCAAAATAGGACTTGGGATAATTACTAATCTGGCAGGGACCGTATATCTTATGGGACTGCTGTTATTTATATCGCTTGAAGTTATGGGGACGAGGATGACCCTGGGTGAACTGATGGCTATCATTACTCTTAGTTCGACCCTGCTGCCTTCAGTTTTGAACTTGGCCCTCGTTTCCATTCCTTTAAGTGAAGCAAAGGTCGCAATCGAAAGAATGTTTGAATTCACCCAATTAAAGGCAGAGGAAGAGCAAGCAGATGTAAAAGAAGATTTTCCGCCAATAACCAGCATTGGGTTAAAGGATATTTCATTTCGATTCCCCGGGCAAAAACGGCTACTAAAGGAAATAGATTTAGAGATCAGGAAAGGAATTATAGTCGCATTGGTTGGCGAATCCGGTTCAGGTAAAAGCACTTTGGTTAATATTTTAATGCGCTTCTACCAGCCTGAATCTGGCATAATAACAGTAAATGAACACTTTGAACACAAGGTAATTCCCTTGGACAAGTGGCGAAAAGCAATTGGTTTGATCCCGCAAGAAGTACATATTTTCAATGGGACTATCCTTGAAAACATCATTCCTGATCCTGATGATGTCAAAGTTGCGAGACTTGTCCGGTTGACCACTGAATACAGACTTGAATCCTTCGTAAATAGTTTGCCACTTGGCTTTGCTACTCTGACGGGGGAGGAAGGCATTAAGCTTTCTGGCGGTCAGAAGCAGTTAATTGCTTTCATGAGGGCATTGTATTATGAGCCAGAGATTTTAATCATTGATGAAGGAACCTCAGGTATGGATCGGGATACGGAGGCTCTTATTCTTAAAACTTTACTTCAGATCAAGGCATCTGTTGGGATACTTCTTGTTACACACAGGATGCACATTGTCAGGAAGTTATGTGATAAGATTTATCTCCTTGAGTATGGCACTATTAATGCCTCGGGCAACCACAATGAGCTTATAATGAAAGAAAACCTCTACAAAAGATTTTGGGAGGAGTTTGACATGGCAGGAATATCTAAGGCCTAACCATTAAATCTCCATATATCCGCTTTTTAAATAATAAGGGTGAAAGTGGAAATAAATACACTAATCCGGTATTCTTGGACTAACCTTATTTTATTTTACTGAGGTTGAAGGGGAAGAAAGGGCTTAAAGTGGTAGAAAGTAAAGCTATAAAGAAATGTGCAAATACAGTATAATGTACATTTAAGATGAAAGAATAAATGCAGTAAGGGTTTTATTTAATTACTATATGTAAAACTAAATTGATGTTATGATGAAAACACTAGAGTTTGGACAAATGGAGAACGTACAAGGTGGAAATATCTTGGACGGTGCCTGCGCTGTACTTGGTATCACAGCGTCGGGAGTTGCGGTAAGAGCTGCTATGGCAAGGCTAGGTATGACCGTCTTCTTCGCAATTCCCGGGTGGGGGCAAGCACTTTTAGCGGCTGGTATTGTGGGTTGCACAATATATAGGCTAACTTAATAAAAACAGAATATCCTCTTAATCACTAAGAGGATATTCTTTATTCATAGGCCAATGCCGGATCTTTAATCTTAACAGCATCGGCATTAACATTTCCATTTTAGACTGTTCACAGTCATTATTTTACATAAATGATTCTTGATTATTGTATAGGGCTATTTTGAAAAATTATTTTAGTAAATTCCTGATTCTTTTTTTCATCCTGCTAGAAGTGTCGAGAGAAAAATGATTCTAACTTTACTTTTCAGATCAGGTTACGATAGACTTTAAAATATTTTGCCTACTTATTATGAATTAGATCTATTGCGTAATATTAGCTTATGCTGATGAGGAATATTAAAAAATTGTTCAATTGTATAATATTGATCGTAATCCCCATTCTGCTAGTGAGATTATTTATGTTTGGAGAACTGTCGTTTAATCATCATAAACTCGAATATATCCTTTTAATGGTAATCTGCCTGTATTTTTTAATTACGGGCATAATTAAAAGACGACATTCAAATTCCAAAGGACATGAAGTGTGATGATAACAATCTGATATCTTAATTTCATGATTATTACGATTAGGTCCTTTAATGCTTCGCTGTTTCTAGGTGTTTATCAATGTAATCAGACAACTGGACCGGAATACCAGCCTTCTGATTAAATCAAATTTTACATTTATGATCTTGTACAAATTCTGGCTAGTGTTTACAGTCTTCTCTGTCATTTTTTTCATCCTTTGCCTTCTTATGGTAATCTACTTGAATAATCCCATAACCCGGAGCTTCGGGGAAGAGTTAACCTTGCTGGTGTCTATATTCAACCTCGGAATGGCATACAGCTTCTACAGGCATAACAGGGATGAGTTAGCTGCCAGATGGCGACAACATCATAAAAAATAATGACGCAAAATGAACACAAACAGACGAAAGAAGTTATTGAGGGCAGGATTAATCCTGAGCATCATATGTCTGATCGCTTCATTGATAATACTCATACAACCACCTTCCGGCCCATACGGCAGACTGGCAATGACCGGGACCATGATTGTGGCAATATTGACTGGCCTCTCCTTTTTTCTTCAAGTCAGGAAAAATAATCCGTAGACCCAAACAACACCAATAACATAAAAAACACTCTTTCGATTCGTCGTGGCATTAGTGGGCATGATAAGCATGAGCCTCCTGGTTTTTACACTCTTCGACCTGTTTGATGGGTCAGCAAAAGAATATTTCCGCGAAAACCTACGAATTTCGGTCATCATGGGTGTATTGACCTCTCCCTTACTGGTTTTCTTCACAAAATTTTTCACGAATCCTAAAAGATGAAGACCGCAGGACCTTCATCACCCCGGCAATCTTGGCATTATTCCCGGTTTTATTTACCTTTATCGTTGAAATCAATTCAGCCCTGATGAACCAGCTGGTGCTTAGAGACAAAGCCCAGGAATACGTCTTCCGGTTTCTGGGAGGACTGACACTGCTCGGTGTCGGGATACAACTCTTCGTCCAAAGTCCCAAAACCGCCATCTTCTGGATACTGGTGGTGGTTTTTATCCTGGCTGCCATCATCTTCCTGACCCTGAACTTCGGAGCCCTTATCAACCGGATCACCGCTGACCGCGGAATACTGACAATCAGATGGAACACAAAAATCTTCAAAAAACATCTACACATTGACCAGATCGCTGAGATCACGGAGGACAAGCGATACATCCGCATAACCATGAAAGACGGCAGTAACATCCGCCTTCACGTGAAACTTATGGACGCTGACAAACGCCGGGCAGCACGCAGGTTCCTGAAGGAGAACACGGGACTGTAAGACCCGCAGAATTTCCTATCTTTACAATTATAAATCTCCTGTCATGAAACAGCTTATACTCCGGAACTCACTTTATGAACGGATTTACCGCTCACTGGGGATCGTATGCCTGGTCATGGTTATCGTAATAATCATTACCGGTGATAAAAATGAGTGGTCATTCTGGATCCAGATTGTAGCCATGCTTCTGCTGGGGCTGGCATTCCTCAGCCTCAACTTCGGTACCCTGGTCAACAGACTGACAGTAGAAAAAGGTGTGCTGACAATAAGATGGTACACAAAACCTATGAGGATAATCCTGCCGATACACGAGATCGATGAGATCCTGGCCGACGAAAACTTTGTCCGCATCGTGATGAAAAACGGCCGTATCATCCGGCTCCCGACAGGGATGCTTGAGTTCGAGGAGAAACGGGCCGTCCGGAAATTCCTTAAAGAGACAACCGGCTTCTGATACATATGCGCATCCTGCTCTCTCTCACTTTTACAGCACTCGCCCTGAGCCTGTCCCTTGAGGCGCAGCGAAGTGCAACCGGCTCTTCTGCCGCAGCTGCAAGGGTCACCGTCAGCGGCTTCGTCACCGATGCAGGCAGCGGAGAACGAATGATCGACGCCACTGTCTATGAAAGAGCCTCCTTCGCCGGAACCACAACCAACAGCTACGGTTTCTACAGCCTTCCACTCCAGGAGGGAAAGGCTGAACTTATCGTCTCCTACCTGGGCTACAGCCCTGACACCCTTGTCGTGCAACTCTCCCGTGACACGGTTATCAACTTCAGCCTGGTCATGTCATCAAGCGAGATAGCTGCAGTAACAGTTACGGCCTCCGGCCGAAGGGCAAAAATCGAAAGCACCCAGATGAGCATGATAGACGTCCCGGTGGAGAAATTCCTCAAGCTGCCGGTGATCTTCGGCGAAGCCGACGTGCTGAAGGTGATACAGCTTCTCCCGGGTGTGCAGTCGGGCACCGAAGGATCCACCGGCATCTACGTACGCGGCGGCGGCCCCGACCAGAACCTCTTCCTTCTCGACGGGGTGCCCGTATACAATGCCAACCACCTCTTCGGATTCATGTCGGTATTCAATCCCGATGCCGTCAAATCAGTCCAACTCTACAAGGGCGGATTCCCGGCCAGGTTCGGCGAGCGTCTTTCATCAGTGGTTGACATACGAATGAAGGAGGGCAACGAAAAGGAATTCCACGGAAATGTAGCCGTCGGAGTGATATCTTCCAAACTCTCACTGGAGGGACCGATAATAAAGGACAGGACTTCATTTGTGATCTCCGGTCGCCGTACATACTATGATGTCCTCGCCCAGCCGTTTATCATGAAGTTCAACAAGAATCAGGATGACAAGACAAACGCAGGCTATTATTTCTACGACCTCAATGCCAAGATCAACCACAAGTTTTCGGAGAAAAGCAGGCTATACCTGAGCTCGTACCTCGGACGCGACAGAGCATACATGAGAAACACCTACAGGACAAACTTCGAGGGTGAGAGCGGCGAAAGGTTTGAATATAAGGATGGCTTCGGACTGGGTTGGGGTAACTTCATCACTGCTCTCAGGTGGAATTATCTGATATCCAATAAGTTATTCAGCAACACAACCCTTACCTACAGCAAATATGATTTTGATGTGACAATTGAATCATCTGTTGAGGAGCTCAATTCCAAGTCAAAGGGAGTGGATTACTTCAAATATTTCTCGGGTATCGAGGATGTGGGAGCGAAGATTGATTTCGACTATTACCTGTCGCCCAAACATTCCGTGAAGTTCGGTACCGGTTACACATTCCATCACTTCAAGCCAGGCGTCACCACTTTCAGGTTTGCTTCGGGCATAATTGGCGATACCGGGCTTGATACTGTTGTGGGAGACATGAAGGTAAGGGCCGGTGAGTTCATCATGTATGCCGAGGACAACATAGACCTCACCCCGAAGCTGAAGATGAATGCCGGCGTGCGCCTGTCGCTCTTCAATGTTCAGGACACAAGCTATTTCGTCCTCCAGCCGCGGCTCTCGCTCCGCTACATGGCCACCGAAGACCTGTCGTTCAAGCTGTCATACAGCAAGATGGGCCAGTTTGTACACCTGCTGACCACCTCTGCCATCAGTCTCCCGACAGACCTCTGGCTGCCTGTTACAAAGCGATATGAACCGCCTGTCTCGCACCAGGTGGCACTGGGATCAGGATTCCTGATACCCGGAGACCTTGAGGTAACTGTGGAAGCCTTTTACAAGACAATGGATAACCTGATTGAATACAAGGAGGGAGCTTTCTTCGGAGGCACCGGCGCCGGGTGGGAATCAAAGGTGGAGAAGGGCAGGGGATGGGCCTACGGATCAGAGTTCATGGTGGAGAAGAACTATGGAAAGCTGACGGGATGGATAGGATATACACTGTCATGGACCCAGCGCAAATTCGAGAATCTGAACTACGGGAACACTTTCCCGGCGAAGTATGACCGAAGGCATGATGTAAGCCTCGCACTGACCTATAAATTCAGTGACAGGGTTGATGCCGGACTGGTATGGGTATACGGTACAGGAAACGCTGCAACGCTGGGAGCTTCGCAGTACCCTGGCGGGAATCTCTTTGCAAATGATTCCTGGTATGATATGATTACAGATTTTCCCGGGCGCAACAACTATCGTTTACCATCTTACCACAGGCTCGACCTGGGGGTAAACCTTCACAAACAAAAGAAACACGGAGTGCGCACATGGAGCTTCTCGGTGTACAATGCCTACAACCGGCTCAACCCGTTCTTTGTCTACTGGAGCGAAAGATCGGTGGTGGAACCCGACCCGGACAATCCGGGAGACATGATCTACTACAGTAAGCCTGAGCTGAGAAAGGTGACTGTCTTTCCGATAATTCCGTCGGTATCATATTCATTCAAGTTCTGACAGCCATGAAGATCCCGAGGATAATAGTACACCCGACTTCCATGAAGATCACCACGAAAATAGTCGACCGGATATCCCTGAAAATCCCGGGGAAAATAGCCTCCCTGACAGCCGTGAAGATCACAACGAAAATAGTATCCCTGACTGTCATCGTGCTTGCAGTCATGATACATGCCGGCTGTGAGACGGTGATTGACTACAGGGGTCCTGAGACTGAGCCCAGGGCAGTCATTTACGCCCTCCTTGAACCGGACATGTTTATTTCGGTGACAGTTTCGGAAAGTCATTCAGTATTCCAGGTGCCATGGCAGCCCAGGCAGATCAAGGATGCCACGGTTCGGGTGTACCGTGACGGAGAACTGCTGGAGACCCTTGCATACACAGGTACTGAACCGGCAGATGAGAACGCTGCTGTGAGTCCCCATTCACCTTACTCCTCTGCGACAATTAAACCGGAATTCGGGCATACCTACCGTATCGAGGTTTTGATCCCGGGATACCCTGCGGCTTACGGAGAGACAAGACTGCCGGACCCGGTGGATGTGGAGGTCGCTGACACAAGCTCCAGTGATATCGGTTATGGTAACAGGCAATTAAACGTGAAACTTCGCTTCCGCGATCCGGCTGACGAGGAAAACTACTACAGGTTTACGGCGCCGGCAACTATTGGGAACTATTATGCTTTCCCCGGTGAACCATATGATCCCGGGCAAAAGGTATATATCAGGTCCGATGACCTCAACTATGGAGGCCTCAGTGATCCGATCATTTCACCAATGCAGGATGATGACATCTTTGGCATCTACCCTCAGAATGAGTATTATGTCTTCACTGATGAGCTGATACCGGGCAAGGAGTATACCCTCAACCTTAAGTACTCCGGATTGAATCTTAATACTGAGAATTACGAGTTCCTCCGTGCATCCTTCAGGTTAAACTCCATAACCAGGGACCTTTATCTGTACCTTCAGTCATATTCGGTTTACGGCCAGACAGAGGGAAATCCCCTTGCCGAACCGGTGCCGGTCTACACAAACATTATCAACGGACTTGGGATAGTGGGAGCACTTTCATTTTCACAGGATTCACTGAAGATTGGGGAGTACCCGGTTGAGGGGGTGCAGTATGAAATGCAGCAGTATTGACCTTCGGGTTTAAGACGTTCAGTTATACTCAATTATCGTCCCCCCAAAAAATAATCTCACTTTTTCTTGCGGGGATGAAAAACATTGCTTAACTTTGTAACGCAAAGTACTACAAAACACAATGACAAATCAGACAGATCAGCATCTTGAAGATATCCAGGCCATCAGGAGGCTAATGGAGTCTTCATCCAGGTTCCTGTCGCTCAGCGGCATGTCCGGTATTATCGCAGGAGTTCTTGGCATTGCCGGAGCGTTGGGTGCACAGCTCATCATCACCAGGATTTCCGCACCTGTTGACTGGTATGCACGGCCGTTTGCAGAGGGTCCGGATGGTATCCGTGAGTTCCTCCCCTTGTTTGTATTGATGGCTGTGGTTCTGATACTGGCATTTTCAGGTGCAGCTTTCCTTTCAACCCGGAAAGCCCGGAAAAGCGGTATCAAAGCATGGACGCCAGTCACCAGGAGGATGCTGGTAAGCCTTCTCATCCCACTCGGTACAGGCGGATTGTTCATTCTTCTGACAGCCGGAACTGTTCCTGCCGGTGTCATAGTAGCGTCAACCCTGATCTTCTATGGACTTGCCCTTATCAGTGCCGGGAAATTCACTTTCGGCGAGATACACTGGCTGGGAGTGCTTGAGGTGGCTGCAGGTCTTGTCTGCCTTGCACTGCCGCAGTACAGCGTGTTGATATGGATTCTGGGATTCGGACTCCTGCATATCGTCTACGGACTATTCATGCATCTCAGGTACAGGGGATGAAACAGATTCTTGCAAACTTCAACAAGGCCTTCGAGAGCCGCGTCAGGCTGGGCATCATGTCAGTGCTGGCGGTGAATCCCGCTATGGACTTCACCGGCCTGAAGGAAACCCTTGCAGTCACTGACGGCAACCTGGCCAGTCATCTGCGGGCTCTCGAGGAGGCCGGCTATATAAGGATGGAGAAGAGTTTCATCAACCGCAAGCCCAACACCAGTTACTCAATCACAGACGATGGGATGGAGAGCTTCAGCAGCCACCTCAAGGCACTCGAGGAACTGATCAGAAACCAATAATTTTTTTATAATTTAACTTTGAATCACAAAGTACTTTAATTAACTCAATAAAATGGAAACAGGAAACGAAAAACAGGAAAAATGGTATGAGTCGATGACAATCAAAATGATTCTGATTGCCATTATGGGGCTGATGCTTCTCATCCCCCTTGCACTTATCATGGAGGTTATCAGGGAGCGTTCGGCGAATGCCGAATCAGCCCGTACCGAGATTGGCCAGCTCTGGGCATCGGCCCAGACGGTAACCGGTCCGGTTCTTAATGTTCCGGGAACACGGGTTATAGCAAACGACGGCACCTTCGTAACCACCACCATGCACATCCTTCCCGGCGAACTCGGTGTCAATGGCGTGCTGGAGCCCGAGATGAGGTACAGGGGGATCTATGAGACCGTTGTATATGACTCGGAGATGGAAATATCGGGCAGTTTTACCATTGCAGGATTTGAGCAGCTAAATGATTACACCTGGCAGTGGGATAAGGCTTACATTTCACTGGGGGTCTCCGACAACAAGGGGATCAGCGACAAGGCCGAGCTTTCGATCGGGGGAAGAGTCATCAGCGCCATTCCCGGCGCAGGGCAGAGTGATCTGTTTGACAAGGGGATCACGTTCCCCTATGCCGTTGATCCTTCAAAACTGGCAGAATCAGGAGGGGAGTTCAGCCTGAAACTGGGTCTCCGAGGAAGCAGCAGCGTAGCCTTCTCTCCGGTGGGGCAGACCACAAAGGTTACTCTTTCTTCAAAATGGAATGCACCCTCGTTTACCGGTAATTTCCTGCCTGCGGAACGTGATGTGACTGATTCAGGGTTTACAGCCAGCTGGGTTGTGACTCATCTTAACAGGAGTTTCCCGCAGGTGTGGGAGGGCAAGCGCTATTCCCCGTCCGATGATGCCTTTGGCGTTGACCTGATTCTGGAGGCAGACCATTACACCAAGGCTGAGCGCAGCGCCAAATACGGCCTCCTTTTCATCGCTCTCACCTTCCTGGTGCTGATAATCATTGAACTGCGTTCATCCCGGAGAATACACATCTTCTATTATCTGCTTGTGGCACTTGCGCTTATCATGTTCTTCTCACTGCTTACCGCTCTGAGCGAGCATATCGGATTCAATCCTGCCTACCTCATTTCCGCTGTGGCCACCGTCGGTCTTTTGACCTTCTTTTTCAGGTCGTTGCTGGAAAAGGGCTGGATGACCCTGCTCATCAGCGGCCTGCTGACGGGACTTTATGTGTTCATTTTCTTCCTGCTGGCAATGAAGGATTATGCATTCCTCGTCGGCAACATTGGCCTCTTCGTGCTGCTGGCCGCGCTGATGATCGTCTCGGCCAGGTATAAGCTGTTCAGGTCATAATTTTCGCAGAGCGAAATGCCTCCGGCAGTCCGGCCGGGATCTTTCCCCGCTGCGCGACGACTCGCAGCGGGGATTAATCCTGTAATCCTTTTTCCTGTTCTATCTGCAGGCGTTCCCGGGTAATCTCCTGCTCAAGTTCCTTAACTGTTGGCATGTATAGCTTGTATTTGGAAGCAAAGATTTGTTTGCTTTCATTCAACAGACTGTATTTTACTATTGTCCGGTCTTTTTCAGCGCATAGAATAAGTCCAATGGTTGGATTATCAGATTCCTGCCTGACCTGGTCCTCAAAGAACCTGACATAAAAATCCATCTGTCCAATATCCTGATGTGTCAACTCCCCGGTTTTCAGATCAATAAGCAAAAAGCATCTGAGGATATAATTGTAAAACACAAGGTCAACATAAAAATGCTTTGTATCAGATGATATACGATATTGCCTGCTTACAAATGAAAAGCCTTTACCAAGTTCCAAAAGGAATTCCTTCAGCTTATCGATAAGAGCCTGTTCAATTTCTTTCTCGTAAAAATTTGTAGCGGGTTTCAAGTTTAAAAATTCAAGTACATAAGGATCCTTGATTAGTTGTCCTGGTTGAATATTCTCCTTTTTGTCCTCAGGCTCTTTTTTTACCAGTTTGCGACCTTCTTTGCTGCTCATTAGTATCCGCTCAAAATATAGGCTGTTGATTTGCCTCTCCAGCTGTCTTGTACTCCAATTGCCATCCACACATTCCTGCAGGTAAAACTCTCTTGCCGGGGCTTTTTCTACTCGCAAGAGTATCCTGTAATGTGTCCAGGATAATTCTTGACGCAGTGCGTCGAGAATCGGGAACTGACGATAAAACCGGATCATATTCCAAAGGTTGGTCTTATCAAAACCTTTGCCATATTCCTCTGACAAAGTGGCTGATATATTCTCTACCAGGAATGTACCATATTCGGCGCGATTGCCACCCTTTTGTTCTTCTTCTACAATTGCACGGCCGATGTTCCAGTAAGCTTTCACCATGGTAATATTTACAGCCCTATACGCATTGGCCCTCGCAGCCTCAATTATGTTTCTTACATCACTGTATAAACTCTCAAGTGAAGGAACTATCTTTTTATTCATTTTAACTACTATCTTACTCAAAACTACATCAATTTTCTGAGTTGTGATATTCATAAAAGTCCCAAACTGTGATCTTTTTGACCTCCCTTTAGATAACGCTAAACCATTAATATTTAAAGAATACATGAGTTTTATAATTGTCCCATCCATAGAAGATGATCTCTAAAGGAACATTATCCTGAATCATCTAACGGTTGATGAGTTTCATTCGCGGAATGAATTGATCCGCCTCATGAGGATTCTCGGCTTTTTCGACTAACTTACAGCGTCGTTTTAAACTGACTGATCAATGATGCTTAAAAGGTATATCGAAGAAGGGGGGCCTGATAAGTTTGACCTGGTTATCGTCGGCGGAGGAATCACCGGGGCTGCCGTGGCTTATATAGCCGCTGCGCGCGGCCTCTCAGTTGCTCTCTTCGAGAAAAAAGACTATGGCGGCGCCACCTCGGCAGCCACCTCGAAACTCATCCATGGCGGACTCCGCTATCTCGCCAACGGCGAACTGAAACTGGTACGCGAGTCGCTCCGCGAACGACGGATTCTCGGCAACATAGCCCCTAACTTCGTCTACCCGCTACCTTTCCTCCTGCCGATGTACAAGCGGTGGCGAGGCAATATCTGGAAGATGCTCATAGGAATGTATGTCTATGACGTCCTCTCATACGATAAAAAAGACACCTGGGACAGGAGCAAGAAACTGGAAAACCACCGCCTGATAAACCACAGGAAAACCATCAGGGTGGAACCCAACCTGCAGAAGGAAAACCTGCGGAATGCCTTCTACTTCTTTGATTACCAGAGCATTTTTCCTGAACGCCTGACACTGGCCTTCATCAAGTCGGCTGCCGAATATGGCGCCTCGGTCTCTAACTATACGCCTGTGGAAGGATTCATTTTTGGGGAGGGGAGGAAGATTACCGGAGTTAAGGTGAGGGATGTCTTCACCGACAGGACCCGGGAGGTCCATGCCGGCCTGATAGTCAACTGCGGAGGCACCTGGGCTGACAAGATACTGAGCCTTGCCTCCGGCGAAGGAGAGGTTAAACACCGCGTCAAACGGTCGGAAGGGATACATATCATAACCAGGAAGATCGCAGGTAATCATGTGGTCTCCCTGCAGAAGCCTGACGGAGGTCACATGATGATCATGCCGTGGCGCGAACACTCACTTATCGGCACCACCGACAAGGAGTTCCTGGGTGACCCGGACGACTATAAGGTGTCAATGGAGAGCATCGATGAGATCATTGAAAATGTAAACAACAATTTTGGCCGGAAGATTTCACGTGAAGATATAATCCATGCCTATGGCGGCCTTCGTCCGCTGGTTGATGACCAGACGAAAGGCTCCTACGAGACCTCCAGGAAGTATGAGGTCTATGACAATGCCGCTGACGGCATCGAGGGTATGATTACGGTGGAGGGAGGCAAGTACACCACCAGCCGCAGCCTTGCACGCGAGGTGCTGAGGCTGATCTCGGCAAAGCTCAACCGTACACTGTCTGATCCGGTCTCCGACAATCTCTACCTGTCGGGTAGTGAGATCCGTGACATGAAGCAGTTCATGATCAGACAGCACCTCAATTATAAGGACTTCAGCCGCAATACCGTTGAGTATGTGAGCAGAAACTACGGCACCGAGAGCCAGGTTGTCTTCCGCATTGCCCGCAGTAATACCAGGTTTGCCGAAGAGGTCACTCACGACGGGGAGATACTGGCCGAGGTGGTCTACGCCATACAGTACGAGAACGCCAAAACCCTCAGGGATATCATGCTCCGGAGGACCGGCATCGGCACTCTGGGTAATCCCGGCAAGGCGGTGATTGATAAAATTGCCTCACTTGCGGCCGGTATGATGGGTTGGAGCGAAAAAAGAAAAGAGGATGAGATTGCATCACTAATAAAGGTTTACGATTTATTCTGACCATATGGAGAACGGGAACAGTTACCGTCACATTCTGAAGTGGGGAGACAAGCATGAGGAGGGCATCAGCCATCACATGGCTGAAGTGATCAAGGAGAAATTTGACCTGTCGGATGCGGATTTTAAAGGAAAACATCTGCCGGGAACGGAGCCAGTGAAACTTGAGAAGCCTTCGATGCTCAAACCGGTGCAGGTTGATTTTTTCAGGAGTGTTTCGGGTGCGGAGAACATACAGACAGATGATGTGTCACGGGCACGTTTTTCATGCGGAAAGTTTTATGGTGAGTTGCTTGACCTGCGCCTCGGCCTTGTACCGGATCCTCCCGATGCAGTGGTGGCTCCCCGTACGCATGAAGAAGTGAAAAAAATAATCAGTTTCTGCAGCGGGGAGGGGATAGCCGTGGTTCCCGCAGGCGGACTCTCTTCCGTAACGGGTGCAGTACGCGCACCCGGCGGTGGCATCGCTCTTGACCTCACCAAACATCTCAACAAGGTGCTGGCAGTCAACAAAGTCAACAAGACTGTGACCGTGCAGGCAGGCATGTATGGGCCGGCACTCGAGGAGAAGCTCAACAGGCAGGGTTACAGCTGCGGTCACTTTCCGCAGTCATTTGAGTATTCAACCGTGGGAGGCTGGATCTCTGCCAGGGGGGCAGGACAGGCATCGACGGGGTACGGAAAGATTGAAGACATGCTGGTGTCAGTCAAGGTTGTGACACCCGCCGGAGTGATAGTAACAAGGGATTTTCCACGCATGGCGCAGGGTTGGGATATCTTCAGGCTATTCGCAGGTGCGGAAGGAACACTGGGCGTGATCACTGAAGCCACGCTCCATGTCTTCAATTATGCCCCTGAAAACACCACCTCCGCCGCTTTTATCTTCAGATCGTTTGAAGCAGCTGTTGAGGCTATGCGCATTATTATCCAGGCTGAATGCGGCAAGCCCCACCTGTTCCGAATCTCCGATCCCGACGAGACAGATATTGCATTCCGTACAGGCGGATTCGAGGGCACCCTTGCCGACAGGGCACTGCAGATGCTGGGATTCAAAACCGGCAGCCGCTGCCTGATGTTCGTGACGGTGGAGGGGGAGAAGGACTATGCACGGTTCGTTATCAGGAAGATTAAAAGGAAAGCCAGGGCAGGGAAGGGGTTGTACATAGGAACCTCTCCGGTCAGGAAGTGGCTGGAGCAGAGATACTCAAGCGCTTACATGCGTGACCCGCTGATGGACCTGGGGATCATGACCGACACGCTCGAGACTGCGGTTACCTGGGAGAACCTGCTGAAAGTCTGGAAGGCGGCGCATGAATATGTTGCACGAAGGTCAAAAGCCTTCATGATGATTCACATATCACATGTTTATGAGAACGGCGCCAACCTGTACTTCACCTTCCTGAGTCCCATGGAAAAAGGAAATGAGAAAAATGATTTCACAACTTTTCACCGCGGACTGGTGGAAACCATCCTGGAGCACGGTGGCTCAATCTCGCACCATCACGGTGTGGGCAGGGTGCTGGGGCCGTGGATGGAAGGGCACCTTGGCAGGAGCTCGATGGAACTGCTCAGGGCAGTGAAGAAACACCTTGACCCTAATAACATAATGAATCCCGGCGGCACGCTGGGCCTTTAGCAACCTGACATGAAATCATCTGATGAACTGATATTGTCTATCGACTTCGGCACCCAGTCGGTACGTTCCGTGCTTATTGACCTTGAAGGAAATGTGCTTCAGCTGGCAAAGGTTGAGATTGAGCCTT
>ERZ1026800.779-NODE-779-length-24386-cov-6.227586_pt1 | contig 24386 bp, 15 predicted proteins | sample MGYA00520873_ERZ1026800 | MGnify/ENA primary metagenome ERZ1026800 (study PRJEB33270, sample SAMEA104284475) | anaerobic digester metagenome | biome: Anaerobic digester microbiome; feature: mesophilic sludge digester; material: Anaerobic digester biomass | place...
GCGTCCAGTCTTCTTCCGGGATATCAATGGCTTGGTGCACTTCCATATCTTCACGTTTGTACCAACTCTGAATATCATGCTTATACATGCACAAACCGGAGGAACGGGCGCCATAGATGACAATAATTTGCCCAAAATCAGGGCGATTTTGCGGGTGCTGCACGTGCTTGGTGAGGGCATAGAGCGTGGAAAACGCACATCCTCCGCCAATGATCACCAAGTTCTTGCCCTTCCATGCTTCGATAGGGAAGCCGTTGCCCAATGGTCCGCGCATGCCGATGGCGTCGCCAGGTTGCAGCTTATGCAGGGCTTTGGTCACTGCTCCCATCTTTTGGACGGTGAAGCGCACAAAATCGCCTTCCCAAGCAGCTGAGGCAACCCCTAGAGGGGATTCGCCTTTGCCAAAGACGGAAAGCTGACAAAACTGACCGGGGATGAACTTGCGGAAGAATGCCACGCTATCTTCCGGGTTATCAAAAGTAAGCTCGAGCGTCTTCAAGGTACGGTCCGTGGATTCGTAATAGGCATGCAGCACGTGCATGGGCGTGGGCAAGTATGGGTTTTGGTAGGTATTAGTTAGCATGCACAACCTCGCTTGGGGTGGCAGCAGCCTTGCAGATCATCGCGCGGATATCCAAGCCTACTGGGCAGTAACGAACACATCGCCCGCAGCCGGTGCAGCCAAATTGATCGGCATGTTCCAACCAGTAGCTAAATTTATGCATCAGGCGCTGGCGGGTGCGTTCAGCGCGCGAGGGACGCGGGTTGTGCCCGGAAGCTTCCAGGGAGTAAACACGAAACATGCAAGTATCCCAGTTACGCACACGTTCATCGCGCTGGGCTTCGTCCACAATATCAAAGCAGAAGCAGGTGGGGCAGAGGAAGGTACAGATCCCGCAGCCGAGGCAGGATTGGGCAAATTCGTTCCACAAAGAGCTATCAAAAATCTGGTCCAAATGGTCTTTGAGGTTATCTGTGGAAAAAGCCGGCACGAGCAGCGCCGATGCTTGCTGCTGTACGTTGCTAGCTTGCTCAGCATCGTTCACATCGGCTGATGCCAGGTTAGCAAAAAAGGCTTTGCCGCGCTCAGTGAATGTTTCAACAAAGTAAGCCTCGCCCAAGTCCGTGAGCAGGGCGTCCAGGCCAGCGTGGTCAAAGGGGCTGGAACCAACTGAGGTGCAAAAGCAGGTGGTAGCGGGTTGGTTGCAGCCCACGCCAATAAGGATAGTTTGCTCGCGGCGCGCTTGCCAGTAAGGATCGGGGTTTTCTGCGTTGGCAAAAACGGTATCCAGCAGCGCTACTGCGCGAGCATCACACGGGCGGATGCCGAAGATAATGCGGGGAGAGATTTGCAAGGCTGGCATTTCTAATTGGCTGAGCTTGCGGTTATAAGTCAGAAGTGTTTCGGACTGGGGCAAGAAGAAGGCTTTAGGGGGGAAGCGGGTGTTATGCGGCTCATCCAAGAGCAGCTCATTGCCAGCCTCCCAGGGCAGGAACTGCGCATAGCCTTCGCGTTTTTGAGGTGCAAACACTTCAGCCTGGTTTGCCCAGCCTCGCAAAGTTTGATCTAAATCTTTTTTTGGTAGGCGATAAGTCATGATCGTTTCCCTTGAGCAATAAAGCGGTTTTTGTCGTCTAAAGTGAGGGTCGCAAACGGCGGCTGTGTCTCGGCATCCATGCCAACCTCGAATTGATATGCATCTGTCATATCCAAGTTGAGTTTGTCGGTAAGGTAGGTCATTTGGATATCCATCGGGCAGGCGCGTTCACAGGCACCGCAGCTCGTGCAGCGCCCGGTTTGGTGGAAGGCGCGGATGATATGCCAGGCTTGCATACCCGCTGGCGTTACGCCGCTTTCAGTCCAGCGCGGCTCCGTGTGATCGACGAAGCACTCCGTGCAATAGCACATCGGGCAGGCTTCGCGGCAGGCATAGCAGCGAATGCAGCGCTCGGCTTCGTGTTTGAACCAAGCATTACGCTCTTCAAGGCTTTTGTTTTCCAGTTCCTCAATGCGCAAGCGCATCAGTGTCGGATCGCCTTCTGGCTTGGGTTCACCCAACAAGACGTCCGCTGAGATCGGGTTAGGATGCAGGCAGCGCTGGCAGGAAGGGTGCAGCAATTCCACGCGTGAGAGCTCGAAGGTGTTCTCGTGCGTGTGAACAATCACGGAATCGTCCTTTTCTTCTACAGAAAGCACGTTTTCGCCGGTGAGCGCCACGATGCGGCGCCAATCGAGGATGCCTTCACAAGGGATACCCAGCAGGACCAGATTTTCGCGGATGTGCTGTTTCTCGACCAGCAGCGCATTGACCGAGCGGTTCTCACAGCCGCGTACGACCATGCCGATGCGCGTCTCTTGCGGGTAACGGGTGAGGTAATTGGCTAAGTTATTGGCGCACAAGCCATTATAGGTTAGGCTTTCCAGTTCTTCGGCTCGAGTGAAAAAAGCCGGCTGCGGATGCAGCGGGGCATCTTCCCGGCGGAAAGCAATAACCACATCAACGACGCGTTCGGAAAGCAAGTGCTCCGCTTCTGCGCGGATTTTATTCTCTAGCTCAGTCATGGGTGCCTCCCGTTGCGGCGGGCGCCCGTGTGGCGAGGGTTTGCGCTGGACCGAGCTGCTCTAACGCGCTTTCGAAAGCAGCCAATTCCCGTTGGATACGCCCGCGGTCTTGCAAATCGAGCCAAACGAAGCGCACGCGGTCTTGCGCGTAACCGATGTAATCTAAAAACTGGCTAAATTCGGCTAACTGCCTTCGGGCAGCTAAGTTGCCTTCCTTGAAGTGGCATTTTTCTGGCAGGCAGCCGCTGATCATCACGCCATCTGCGCCGCCTTGCACGGCGTTGAGGATGAAAAGCGGGTCGATACGTCCGGTGCACGGCACTTTGACCAGATGGATGTTCTCGGGCAAGTCGTTATCCACCCAAGCTTGGTCTTCGGGCGAATATAAGCACCAGCGGCATTGGAACAGGGCAATTTTCATGGGAGTGGTGCTCATAGGCTGGCTCCTTCCGGCCGCAGCCAGGACCAGATATCCTCGATGACGTCTAAATCCGAGTATTCCTCTGGGATGCCGATTGAATTGGAGCGGCAGGCGGCACCGCAGAGCCCGCAAGCCATGCACAAACTGCTCTCCACGACGGCGACTGGCACAGCACCGCGATAAGGCACTTTGACCACCTGCAAGCTGATAGCGTCATACGGGCAAACCTCAACGCACAAGCCACAAGCTACACAAGTTTGCTGGTTGACCACTGAAGTTGCTAAAGGCGTCTTGATCCCATTTTGCGAGGCGATTTGCTTGACTGCAGTAATAACGCCGGAGATGTGAATTTGCTGCGGACAAGCCGGGTAGCACAGGTCACACGCCGAGCACAGCCAGGTGGTGGGGTTGGCGTAAGCTTCCGCGCGCATTTCCATCATCACCATGCGCAACAGTCGCCGTGGGTTATATTCCGGCTCCTGCTTGAGCTGGACCATGCACTGGCTAGTGCACGTTCCGCATGAATAGCACATTTCCAGGGCTTCACCGCCGGGAAGGGCTTTGACTTCTTCTGCAAAGGTAGTCTTCATCATTTCACCGCCACCTCTGTGCTCAGCATGGCTTCAATGATGCCCTGCGTATAGTCTAAGGCTGGACCCACGCCTGGGATCGTCCCTAAGCGGCTAAGGCGTTTTTCCATTTCGGGGCGCAGGCGTTCGATTTCGGCGAGTAAATCTTGTTCCGAGATTGCATCCAGCGTGGCTTGCATCTCATTAAGCACGCGCGCATATTTATCCCCCTCCGCAGCGCTGATCCATTCCACGCGGAAACGCCCCGGTGTCATCTTCATGCGTTCGAAAATGGTTTCTAAGCGTTTGGCGCGTTTTGCGCCGACCACCTGCCCGGTAATATAGTGGCAATCCTGCGGGTGGCAGCCAGAGTAGAGCACCGCTCCAGCGCCCAAGCGATACGCTTCGTAGATGAAATCTGTATCCATGCGCGCGGAACACATCACCTTGAGACCGCGCTCATTAGATGTATATTCAAAATGGCTCGTTCCAGCCAGATCGGCGCCGCCATAAGAGCACCAATGGCAGCGAAAGGCTAAGATTTTCTTCTCAGGTTCTTCAGCTAACAGGGTGCGGATTTGAGCGAGAATTTGGGCATCGGTATAGTGCAGCTGGGTGATAGCGTCATGCGGACATTCTGCCACGCAGCCACCGCAGCCGTGGCATTTGGCGGTGATAACCTCTGCAGCTCTGCCTTGTTGATAATCAATGGCACCATAGGGACAGCTGCGTTCACAGATACCGCAAGGTTTACCCTGGGCGCTCACGCAGCGGTCGGACCAGACCACCGCAACGGTGGGCTCGATTTGCCAGCTCTCCGAGTGCAACACGCGCGAGGCGCGGGAAGCTGCAGCTGAGCCTTGGGCTACGCTTGCGGGGATGTCTTTGGGTCCTTGGCATGCGCCGGCAAAGAAGATGCCATCAGTGGGGCTGTCGATCGGCCGCAGCTTAGGGTGGTATTCCATAAACCAGCCGCCTGGGGAGCGCGCCACATTAAGGACCGAGCTCATTTTTTCCTGGTCAGGCTGAGGGATGGCAGCCTGATTGAGCATGACCATGTCATACTCATGCTCGACCACCCGCCCAAGCGCGATATCTTCAGATTGGATGAACAGATTGTGCGTTTGTGGGTCTTCGGTGATCATGGCTGGTCGCCCTTGAATAAAATGAATTCCCATTGAGCGGGCACGGTCGTAAAACTCTTCGTAGCCCTTGGAGGGCGTGCGGATATCCATGTAGTAGATGGTAATATCCACATTAGGGTTCATCTGTTTAAGCAGTACTGCATTCTTAATGGAATACATGCAGCAGAAGTTCGAGCAGCCAGGGTTGAAACGCTTATCGCGTGAGCCGACGCAGTTGATGAAAGCTAACCTTTGCGGCACTTGTCCATCGCTTGGACGAATGAGACGACCGGCAGTCGGTCCTGCAGAGTTATTCAGGCGTTCCATCTCCATCGAAGTGATCACGTTGGGGAAGCGGTTATAACCATACTCCTCCATCGGGGTGGGGTCAAAGTGGCTAAACCCTGTCGCGACTACGATGGCGCCGATGTCTTCTTCCACGATCTTGTCTTGCATGCTGAAGTCAATGGCTTGCAGTGCGCCGCAAGCTTCGACGCATTTATAGCAATGGATGCAGGCATCCAGATCTACAGTGTAGATCAAGGGTACCGATTGGCTCATGGGGATGTAAATTGCCTTGCGTGGAGCAAGGTTCATTTCGAAGTAATTCGGGATTTCGATAGGGCATACCTTCGCGCAATCGCCGCAGCCATTGCATCGATCGGCTCGCACATACTTGGATTTTTCCCTTAGTGTGACTTTAAAATTCCCGACGAAACCTTCGACTTTTTCGACTTCTGTATAAGTTTTTACTTCAATCAGGGGCTGACGCGCCGCGTCAACCATCTTGGGGGCAAGAATTCATATACTACAGTCCATCGTTGGAAAGGTCTTGTTGAGTTGTGCCATGACCCCTCCAATCGTTGGTTCTTTTTCTACGAGTGTTACCGGAATATTTTGCTCAGCCAAATCCAATGCAGCGCTGATTCCAGCCACGCCCCCGCCAATTACCAAAGCTCTTTTTGAAACAGGTACGCGGATCATATCAAGCGGCTGCAAGAAAGAAACCTTAGCGACAGCTGCTGCGGTCAAATCTTTGGCTTTTTTGAGTGCACCTTCTGGGTCGTGACCATGCGCCCATGTGCATTGCTCGCGGATATTCGCCATTTCCATGAGGAATGGATTTAAGCCAGCTTCGGCAACGGCTCCACGGAAAGTAGGCTCGTGCATGCGCACTGAGCAAGCTGAAACAACCACGCGGTTGAGTTTGTACTTTTTAATGTCTTCCTTGATAAGGCTTTGGCCGCTATCTGCACAGGCATACAAGGTATCGGTGGAGCGCACGACACCAGGCAATGTGGCAGCAAATTCCGCCACTTCTTTAGGAGAAATCACACCGGCGATATTGCTGCCGCAATGGCAAACGTAGACACCAATGCGTAATTCTTCTTCTGGGATGTTTAGAGCCTCGCTCATCGAGGATCCTTAGCTTTCATTGGGAATTCCAGGCTTTCTTTGATCAGCTCACGCCGGCTCTTTTGCGAAATCCTGTCTGGGTTAGTCAGCGAAAGCGCTTCTTTCGGGCACCATTTTACGCATTGTGGTCCGCCTTCTTCGTTTTCGCATTGATCGCAAATCTCGGCTAACTTGGTTGCGGGGTTGATCGAGATAGCACCGAAATCACAGGCTTCTACACACCAAGCACAGCCATCACACTTGGTTGAATCGACGCGGATGATACCCTTTTCTGCGTCCTGTGTGAGTGCATCCCGTGGGCAAACTACCACACAAGGTGCATTTTCACAGGTGCGGCAGGCGATGGCTGTGATCAAGACCTCATCTACCCGCACGGTGCGGATGCGGCTGCGATAAGAGTTATATTCTCCGGTTTTGGTGAATGAGCAAACATATTCGCATAACTGACAGCCTACACATTTGATTGGATCACAATAAATGTAGTCGTACTTCGTGGTGGAAGCAACCATAATTCTCCTTAAACTCCTATTTCTTCTGCAACATCTGGCATTCCCAATTTAATCAATAGTTCCTTAGGGATCATGCCATCTTCCGTCCAGCCTTTGGCTTTGTAATAGAGTTGTTTTCCATAAGCTAATTCTTCATCCGTTACGACCACACCAGCAGCAGGTCCTTTGGTGAATGGATCATGTTTCCAACGCCAAGGCAAGTCGTCATCTTCTGGTTTCCAACCTTCGCGGATATTGAAAGCTTTCTTAATATTGGTCGCACGTACGCCAATCAGGTCAACATCATCATAGCCGAAGTTCCAACCGGTGGTGGCGTTGATCAGCTTTGCGATTGTTGGCCAAGCTCCTGAGCGGTCAGCTTTACCGGTGAAGCAGCGGCGGATGAACTTGCACAAGGGCAGCGTATCATAAACAGCAGCATATTCCTCTGATTCGGCAGCTACTTGACCACGCGTTTCATCTAAGGTGAAGCGATTGGTTTCACCTTTCATATCAGGGTCGTAAGCAGCAGAGCGATTATGGCAGCCACCGCGCGTACCAACGGCTAAACCGATGGCAAAGGTTTTAAGCGAGCGGGCGTCATATCCGGGGCATTCCAAGCCTTTGGTGTTCATTGCCCATTTCCAGGATTCTGTACCGCGTTCAGCATCAATAATCTTGCTGGCAATGCGGGTGCCATTCGAAAGGATGTCGCCAATGCCTTCGCGGTCGCGGATCATCTTAGCGAGTGCGATAGCTGCTTCAGCGTTGCCAAAGCGCATTTCCAACCCTTCAGGGTAGGATTTACAGGCAAAGTCTTCTTTCTTGAGCACACCGCGCTCGAAGCATTCCATGGCGTAAGAAATTGTGACACCCATGGTCATGCTATCCATGCCATCATGGTCGGCAATCTCCAGCAGCTGAATGCTGGCACGAATATCGGAGATGCCCAAGTTAGCGCTATTGGCTTGCAGGCTTTCATATTCCACGCCAGTCATAGCACCAGCGAAGGGACCTGTCTTGACGATGGACATTTGCTCGCAAGCGATAGGGCATTGTGCGCAGGAAATCACCTTGACCTTGTGGTGTTCGTCCAGATATTCCCCGCTGATGAGGTCAATATCTTCAAAAACGCCTTCTTGGAAGTTACGGGTGGGTAAAACGCCCATCGCACTGGAATTTTTCATGCCAGTTGCGGTACCGTAAATGCGGTATTTGGCTGTGTGTTCGCCCTGGGCTGCCTTCGAAATATCATAAGAAAGCTGCATTAATGTTTGGGGATCATACACCCGGACGCCTTTGGTACCACGTACAGAGAGCGCCTTCAGCTTCTTCGAAGCCCACACGGAGCCATGCCCTGTGCGCCCCGCTTGTCGGCCATCGTTGGTCACGTTGGCAAAGCGTACGCCATGCTCGCCGCAGGGACCAATGGTGCAGGAGCGAATCTGTTCATCGCCTAATTTTTCCCGGATAGCCTCTTCGGTTTCATACGTGCCTTTCCCCAGCAGGTATGTGGCATCCAGGAACTCCACGTGGTCGTCGTCGATAAAGACGTTCACCCAGCTGTCGCTTTGGTTGTGTATGACGATACCATCCCAGCCGGCACGCTTGAGAGCAATCGAAAACCAACTGCCGGAAAGACTATCCCCGATAAAACCCGTCATTGGGGATTTATCCGCCATGCCAAATTTGCCGCCAACGGGAACTGGGGTTCCCGTAAAGATGCCATTGGCTATACAAACGGGGTTTTCAGGGGAATAGGGGTCGCAGCCAGGGGTGATGTTTTCCCAGCAGAGGCGTGTCGCCATGGAGACCCCGCCGATCCATAGCTTGTACCACTCTTCTGGCTTCTCTTCAATCCAAGTTTTTTGTGTCTTTAGGTCGATGTGTAATATTTTTCCACTGTAACCGTACATTTCAACTCCCTTATTTTTATTTCAACCTCAACATCTTTGCAATTGTTGTCCTTTATACCTCAGCCCAAATTACGCATTGGTTTAATAGTGCTTTGCTGGTGAGGTTCACTTGCATACCGTCGCCTTTCATGGTCCTATTATAATGACAAATCAGAATTCTGAGTGTTAACATTCCTGATAAAATCAGTCCACTTTCTGAAGATTCCCATACCTTTTAATCTGTTGTTAATTTTATCACGCCTTTTCTGTTTCAGGCATTCTGTGCTTATGTGTACAAATGCGCAGAAATTGAATGAAGCCCCAGGCTTGGGGCTTCATTACGGAGAAGAAAGGATGCTTTCTGAGGAGTATGGGCTTATTGGGTTATTTTGAGATGCTGAGCTTGAGCACGTCGCCTTTGCGGTCAAATGTAACCCGGGCAAAGTGGTGGTGATTGATCTCTTTGACTTGCACGTTCTTCTTGAGGGTAACTACATACCTTTCGCCGCCTTCTAGGTAATGCTTATGCCCCTTACGTTTTTCGGCAGAAGTAGGATCTAACGAGAAGTTAGTCAGTTGCGGATTGATAGCTACTACAGCATTATCCAAGCCGGGTAGGTAGGTAGTAATTACCTTTTTAACGTTTTCCAGGATTTCATCGGGCATTTCTTCTGGAGCCATGATGGTTTCTTCTGGTGAATCGCTAACAGTCTTGATTGTGGGTTTCTTAGCGGGTCGGATGAGCGGCTTAGGGATAGATTTGAGACTGCCCTTGCTCGCTAAGGGGTCGCCATAGAGCACAAAAGATAAAAGCGTTTTTTGGTCTTCGCCGTCTAAGTATCCTTGAGATTGCACCATAGCACTCGCCAGGTTGAGCTTGGCACGCATAAGCGCATATCCTACGGGAATACCATTTTGAATATGCGTCCAAAATTGATGCGCGAGCAAATCTGCAGCAATCAAGGGACGCTCTACGGAGCCATAGGCAATACAAGTGGAACCAACAAAACCACGGCTACCCGCTGCTAAGAACTGCATTGCTATGCTTTGATCCGCGGTTTTCTCGATAATATTTGCGCCATAACAAGCTTCACTAAAGACTATATCCGGAATAGAAGCATTACTGTTTAGATTTGAAGGAACCAAGGCAACCGGATATTCCGTGGGGCTTGTAGATTTGGTCAAATCCGCCTGCCCGTACCATTCGGAGGATTCTTGTACACCGTGCAAGTTGAAATATCCAAATTGCGGCTTAGGGTGTAAATTGAGCACTAATTTCGTCGAATCTACTGGCGGAGAGGTTTGCATGTGGTCTCCGCGGTTAATTACGCTGAACACATCAGAGCTGGGGACTTTCCATACCTCGGCGCAATACCCGAGGTTTTCATTCTTGCGAAAGGTTTGTAATGCTTGCGCGATTGATTCGCGTAAGGATGCCAACCAACTTTCAAAAACAGTTCCCGTAATGATGGTTTTGGCTTGCACTTTGAGGGCATATTCATTATTCAAGTAGCGCAGCTGTTCGATGAGGAAGACTGCATCATTGCCGGCTTCATCGGGAATGCGTCCGACGGGCCACTGCGGAACGAAATAGTTGTCATCTACCGTCGCGTAGAGGTTATCCGAGGGAACGCTTGTATCGCTATCGTCCGTGGGGTTGGGCAGCTGGTGGAAGGGGATAATATCATTGCCGCCGATAATCAAGAGCGCACCAATCATTTCTCCTTTGCTTGCCAGCTTCTTATCCAGATCCGCTAAGGCTAATTTCACCTTCCAAGGGTCATTTGCCAGGCTAGGGCTGAGACCGAGCTCGGTGGTGTTAGCAGCATCATCCGGCACGAACACAACGCTATTCCACCCAGGAAGGGCGGTAATCTTGAGGGCTAAGCTCTGCATTGAGTCAATGATCACATTGGCAGTATTCGCGCCATATTTTTGCGTCAGCGCTGTTTTGGAAGTGAGCAAGACATAATTCGGAAAGCGCGCATCCGCGGAGCTAAGTTCGGTCTTCCGGAGTGATTTAGCCAGTTTATCGAATTCTTGTTGGATTTCATTGAGCGTTTCGACAGTCTCATTACGCGCTTTTTGCTGTTTTTCATTGGCAAAGTTCGGAGACTTGTTCATCAGGAAAGATTCCGGGGGAACCTCTGAGAAATCGACTTCTTCGCTCAGGTCAGAGACAGAGACGTATCCCGCAGGTTTTTTGCCAACGGGGATGGCTTTGGTTTTTTCAGGCTCTTCGGTGGGTGCGCTAGCAGTGCTGGATGGGCTTAGCGCATTCCAACCCAACTCTACAGCAATAGAAGCAGGCACGGGCAGATCTAAGTAAACTTTGAGGTCTTCTGGCCAGATAGGTTTAAAAGGATGATTAGAGCCGAGCAGGCGCTCGATGACTTGTCCGCTGACGTCATGCGCTGCACTCCAATGCAGCTTCTCTACCCCGCGTGCATCTTCGCCTTGCTGCATGTCTGCCAAAGCTGAAAGTAACTTGATTTGGATGCAATCTGGCCAGCGGTTGCCATAGATATCCCCCAAGGTGGAGAGCAACGTGAAGTTGCTGTTCTTATAAACAATTTGCATGTGTAAAATGGCTGGCAGCGGAAGGTTGGGGTTGAGCGCCAACGCTTGCAAGACGGCTTTTTCGGCTGCGGCTAAACTATCTTGTTGATACGCTCGGCGCGCATTGGTAAGCGGCGCAAACCATTTGGCAATGGGGGGAACCGGGGCTGGATTTTGGCGGAGGTATTCCAAGGCTGAGTGATATTCAGCATCGATCGCTTCTCCGTGGACTAACTGGGTGAGCAGGCTGAGCGCCTCGGGGAATTCCGGATCATAGGCACATACCTTTTGCAGCTTGGCAGCTGCCATTTCGGTATCACCAAGCTCCGATAGGATGGACGCATACACGAAACTAACCAGCAAATCCCCTGGGTAGCTTGCTAACCATATTAGGGCGGCTTGGCGCGCAAATTGGTACTCATGCTTCGCCATGGCAGCTTGCAGCAGCGTTAGGAACTTGCTGCGCCGAATCAAGGTTGGGTCTTCATTTTTGGTTACTTGATAAGGGATCATCTTCTTTTTGGAGCCTCCTGCAAGTTATTCACCAGGTTGAGGGCAACGATGGAAGCTAACTGCCGGCGAATTATAGGGTCGTTGGGAGAAAGTTCCGCTGCCTGGCGCAGCATATATTCTGCATTTTGGTAATCTCTGCTCTCTTTGTACGCTGCAGCAGCCAATACATAAGCCCGTGGATCTTTTTCCACCATATCGATGGCGCGGTGGTAGGTCTCCAGCGCTTTTTCAACATCACGGCGGTCTTGGTAAGTTTTCCCCATCTCGAGGTAGGCTTCAATCAAGCTGGGGTTGATGGCAACGGCTTGGCTGAGATGCGCTAAGGCTTGATCGAGGTTGCCGCGTTTACGATCAATACGCCCTAACGAAAGCAAAGTGTAGGCATTGTGTGGATCGATGGCTAAGCTTCGATAGAGAGTCTCTTCCGCTTGGTTTTGCATTCCAGCTTCTAAGTAGTAGAAAGCGAGATTGTTGAGCACATCCACATTATCTGGGTAAGCTTCGGCTAAAGCTAAGCAGGCGCCTAAACCGGATTTTTTGCTTACAGTTGATTCCAGCTCGATTTCGAGCAGGTCGAAAGGAATCGTATCTGTGACCAGTTTTCGCGCTGCTTGCAGGTTGCTTCGTGCCTGGTCATATTGGCGCTTTCCGATAAGGGCTTTTATCTTAGTGAGCAGTGCTGAAACGGAGCGAGGGTCAGCTTGCAGGGCACGCTCGGCTTGCTCCAGAGCTGCGTTGTAGTCTTTTAAGGCTAAGTAACACTCGGCAATTTGCTGAGCGTAAAGCTTATTTTCAGGGTCGAGTTGCTCCGCCTGTTTTAAGCAAGCAATTGCTGCCTGATATTCTCCTAATTGTTGATTGATAACTGCCAAAGCGCTTAAAGCCTCAGCATTATCCGGGAATAGTTCAATCGCCTTGCTAAAGTAATCCCGCGCGGCGTGATAGTCTTTTTCGAGCACTTTGATATCGCCTAACATTTGCCAGTAGTGGGCTTGTTTAGGTTGGATGCGCAATGCTTCTTCCAAATGCTGTGCAGCTAGGTCGTAGCGCTCTTGCTGCTCGTAGAGCGCTCCAGCGATTGCATGCCAATCAGGTTCGTCTGGCCAGATTTCCAGTGCTTTTTCCATGGCTTCCGTGGCGATTTCGGGTTCAGCTTGGTTGGCAAGAGCTTGCAGGGCGTAGAGGCAAGGGTTCCTTGGTGCTTTTGCAAGAAGTGCAGCGGCTTTCTCGGCACAAAGATCCGGATTTCTGTAGAGAATCTGCAAAGCAGCCTGGAATTGGACTTCAAAATCCTCCGGGAAGGCAGCACAGATCGTGTCAATTGCCTCATCACTTAATTGCACCGAAAGCACTTGTGCAGCTTGACGGCTGGTTTTTATATAAGCTTTCAGCTCATCTTCGTTATCCCAGCGCGAGGTGAACACAGCTTGTCCAATTTTTAAAGCTGGGAGCATTTCTGCCGCAGAGAGGTAGCGCCCGGCAATCGAAATCTGCTCTTCATGCACCTCTTGGTCGGATTTCTCTGGGGAATAAGGTGCAGGTTTATGTGTTAGGATGTGCAAAGTTTCAGCGTTCGCGCTGACGCGAGCTTTTTCAACGAGGTAATCAGCTAATGCTTGATTAATGACGGGGTTAGTCTTGGCTTCTGAGAGCGCATATTCGAAACACTTATTGGCGAGCTCCCAAGCTTGGCATTCCCAAGCAGCCAGAGCAAGTGCAAAGGCTTGCCATACCCAGGCAAAATGCATTGGAATGCTGAAAGATTGCAGCGCTGAGTTTATGGTGAGGTCATTGAGAAGCTGTTCGCCGGCGAGAAGATGCGCTTGTGCTTCTGCTTGCTGCCCTTGCTGCCAGGCTGTGAACGCGCGGCAGGCAAAGTAGACCGGCGTCTGAGGTTCACGGCTAAGGAAATGCTCCATCAACAAACTAATCTTGCCTTCATCCTGCTGCCAAAGTGCGTACGTAGCTAACAGATGCGTAATGGCTTGGCGGGCGGCGGCGTCTTCTGTTTGATCTAATGAATCGAGGATTGTTTCGAGCTTTTCAGATTTGAGCAAGCTAAAATCCAGCTCTGCTTTGAGCAAGAGGTAGCTAAGCTTCTCTGGTTGCAGGTTGCAAGCCTGTGCGGCGTGTTTGTGTGCTGCTGCCAGGTCCCCTGTGATGCGTTCCAGCTGAGCTGCGCGGTAGTAAACCCCGGCTTTACTGTATTCAATGATGTCTTGCCCTTGATCTGTACTTGTGAAAGCTTCGAAGGGTAATACTTCGCTGGCAAATTCCACTTCTCGCAGCAAGCCTTCTAATTCTTGTAAGGCAGGAATGAAGCGTTTATTGGCTGCTAAAGTATCTGATTTTAGCAGTGGATAAGCAGGATGAGCACCTAATTCACCTTCGAGTTCGCTGAGGAGTTGCATTGCTGCGGCTGCATCGCCGAGCCGCAGGATAGAGATAACCAGATCCCGCGTTTCTGCAAAATCGGGCGAGGGGTTATTCGCGATAGCTTTCTTAATAATCTTAGAAGCCTCAGCTGAATCGTTCATGTGCAGGTAAATATTGGCGACATTCACGTATTCTTCGGTGGAAATCCCTTCGGTGGCAAGCATGCGGCTGAGGGTTTGTTTGGCTTCTTCTGGTTCGCCAGCAGCCAGATAAGTGCGCGCTAAAGCTAAGTACAATGCGCGTTCGTCTGGCAGCAAGTAGAGTGTATCTTTGAGCAGCTGAATGGCGTCACGTTCGTTGTGGTTACGCGTGCAGAAGTCGCTATACCACAGCACGTTTTCTAAGTCGGTAGGGGCAAGCTGCAGCGCAGCGCGCGCAGCTGCCAGCCCTTCGCTGCGTGAACCGGCAGCAATATAAGCCTCTGCAAGGGTATGCCGTACGCGCAGATCAGTGGGATTCACCATCAGAGCTTCTTGCAAGGCGGAAAGGCTCGTATCGTAATCCCTCAAGATAAGGGCGCTGCGACCTAATTGGTGCTGCACATGATAATAGGTTTGCGGTGCTTTGGCTTCAGGTTGATTGAGCAGCTCAAGATAAGCCTGGTAAGCTGCTTCGATCTTACCTTGGGCAAAGTCTATATCGGCTGCTAAAACTTTGAAATCAAATGCGTTGCTTTCTCGAGATGCGCGCTCGCATACTGCACTCTGCAAGGCACTGAGCTCCTTCTGGACCATAGTTTTAGGTTGGGAGCTCAAATCTTGCTGGGCTAACAGTAATCTGACGTAGTCCTTGAGGGCTTCGTCCTTACGGCTGGCTTGCCAGGCGAAACGCAGCATTGGCTGCGCACTGCTGAGGTCACCAATTTCGAACAAGATTTTGCCAAGCGTCTGGGCTAACTCTGGGTCGGAGGTGTAATCATTTTCCAGCGGGCGCAGTACGGACCAAGCTTCGTTGAGGTAGCCATGCGCTAAAAAGGCTTTTGCCAGCAGTAAGCGCACCTGGGAATCATCCGGGGCAAGCTGGTAAGCCTGCTTGAGTACCCCGATTGCTTCGGTAGGCTTATCGTTTTCTAAGTAGAGTTTGCCTAATTCCGTCAATATTTCGCGATGCGGAGGTAGAGCCTCTTTGGCTTTGCGCAATGATTCCATCGCCTTATCGGTCTGGCTTAGTTTTGTCCAAATGCGCGCTAAAGCTAACCAGCTATCGGGCTTTTCAGGTGCGATTGCTGAGGTTTGCTCGAGGAGTTTAATAGCAGTTTCCTCTTCGCCTATTTGAATATAGGCATTACACAAGGTAACTAAAGCTTCCCCATCCAAAATATCACGGGCGAGAAAGTTTTCGCAGATAGGGATGGCAACCTCAGGTTTGCCGGCTTTAATCGCGACATCTGCGTAAGTTAACAAGTTGGCACGTTTTGGCTCAGGATCTGAGGATATGATTTGGTGGTAAATCTCGTAGGCTTTTTCTGGCTGTTGGGTTTGCAAGAAGAGATTCGCGAGCGCAATCTGATTGTTCCGGTCCTCAGGTTCGTAGAGAGAAACAAGAACGGAGGATTGTATCGCTGCATCAATATCAGCGGTGTGTCGATAAATTTCGCCGGCTAATCGGAGTGTATCGACATCGTTTGGATCTTCCTCTAAGGCTTTGGTAATCAGGTCTTCTGCTAAAGTGTATTGTTTATTCTCAAAGGCGAATTGCGCGGCGCGCTGATAGTCCCCTTGCTGGACGAGACGGGAGGTTTCTTTGATTGAGCTAATAGGGGCAGCGCTAATTTCCTTCAAGGAATCGCCATTCAAGTTAAGCCTTCCGCGCAAGTGCGGGTAGCGTAAGCACAACAGCGTCTTGTTGGGGGAGTCTGGCAGCTGATTGAGCAAATCGAGCGCATGTTCCTCATCTTCGTGCAAGAGTAAAAATTCTGCATACTCTTCTTTGTAGGTAGGCTCGTTTGGGGCTAAGCGCAGCACTTCTTCCCAGGTTTTACGCGCTTCTTCTGGATCGGTCTTTTCCAATTCAAAGGCTAACTCGCGCATTAGTTGAGCCTGATTGGCGTTCAACGCTTCAAAGGCTTTTTGAATTGCCTCCAGCGCAGCCTCTTTTTGCCCTGCAGCTCGGTTTAGAAAGGCAATTTTCTGCAATTCTTGGACCGTATCGTACGGTGCTGAAATTGCTAATTTTGGGGTTAAAGCGGCTTTCTCTTCGATTTGCTCGTTTGCAGCTAAGAAGTTAGCGGCTAAACGCTCGATGAAGCGCTTGTTTTCATATTTTTCCAATATTTGCAAGCAGACGCGTTGGAAATCTAAGCTGGCATGTTCGAATGCATTGGCTAAATCTTGAAAACGTGCATCAGCATCTGCAGGGGTGCATTCGACTGCATGCACAATAAGTTCAGCGGTCTTGGGGACCAGCGTTGGAGGTGTGCTCTGCAGGAGTTCCTGCACTAGGTCAGCAAATTGAGGGAGAAGCGCTGGTGCGCAGGCAAAGGCTGCCTGCCATAAGTTGAGGTTATTGCGTGGTGTGGCGAGGAATTCCGCAGCCTCTGCCCAGCTCTGCTTGGCAAGGTAGAATTGGCGCAAACTGAGCGCCATCAAACCGGCTTCTTCCAATGAGCTGGGTTCCAAGCCAGTCAGGCGGATAGTTTCGAGCGTTTTGCTAGCTTTGTCTTTGATAGCCTGCGGAATTTCAACCATTGAATCTCGCAAGTTTTGATGCGGCAGGTCTGGATCAACCACAAATGCAGCTAAGACACCTGCTGCCACAAGGCTGGGTCAGACTGAGCAAATTGCAAAAAGCCGCTGATGCGGTTCCCTTGCTCGATTTCTTTCCAGACCAGGCGTTCGTTGCGAAATGCGCTAATAATCGCTCTGCCCTGTGCAGAGCCGAAGCGATCCATCACTTCGCGTAAAAAGCTTTCAGCGCTCATTACCGCCTCCTTTCTCTTGCATCTGGGTGTGAGCTTATTTAGGGCAGGCCAATAAAGGGCTTGAGGAAGTAATAAGCTGCTGCCAACAAGACCAAACTTAGGAAGACAAAGAAAATCCCAATCCCAGTGGTGGAGCGGGAGAGCTCATTGAGTGAGTTAATCAGCAGGGAAGCGTTCCCTACCAGACCGCTGGCTCCGTCAGTTATCCCTTTTTCTGCCAATTTGGTGGTTTGCTTGGCGATGGTTTCGACATTCTTATTGATTGCTTGGCGTGCCAGGATGACGATGCTCAATAATAAGCAAATGACGCCAAAAACCGAGAGCGCATAACCCACATATAAAATCACTTTATCTGGTAGCATAAAAGCCTCCTCATAAAAACGCTAGTAGAGGCATAGATGCAAATTATGTGCCAGGCGGGCTAATCTCAACGCTTGGCGGCAGTGCTATTCACAATTTCAGGAGGAAGGTGATTAAGGTCTATCGCAGCGTCATCACATAAGAGGACAGCGCGTTCGACGACGTGACGCAGTTCGCGGATATTGCCAGGCCAATCATAAGCCATGAGGGCATTCATGGCGCGTTCGGTTACATCGGTAATATTGCTGCCCATATTGAGGTTGTATTTACGTAAAAACAGCCCGACCAACTCAGGAATATCTTCCGTCCGTTGCGCGAGCGGGGGCAAATCTAAGTCAACAACCTTCAGGCGGTAATACAGATCCTCCCGGAAGGTGTTGTTAGCCATCATTTCTTTGAGGTTGCGGTTGGACGCAGCGATAATCTGCACATCCACCTTGATAAGGTTCGTCCCACCCAGCCGCCGGAAAGAACGTTCTTCGATGGCACGCAGTAATTTTGCTTGCAGCTCCAATGGCATTGAAGCAATTTCATCCAAAAACAAGACCCCGCCATCCGCGACTTCCATCAAGCCAAGTTTGCGGTGGGTAGCGTTGGTGAAGGAGCCAGCTTCGTGCCCGAATAGCTCCGTCTCGAACATGGTAGCGGGGATAGCAGGACAGTTGACGTCTATGAAGGGTTTGTTTGCACGTGGTCCGGTTTTGTGAATGTAATTTGCCAAAACCTCTTTGCCGCTGCCGGTTGGTCCAGTAATCAATACGGAGACGCAAGCATCTGAAGCGCGCCGTGCTAAACTGACCACAGATTGCATCGCCGGCGAGCTGCCAATGATGAATTCGTCGAGCCCCTCGTTAGAGGTGTGCAAATGGTTGAGCTCCCGGCGCATCGAGACGACTTCTTCAGCGCGTTTAACCGATTTTTCGAGCTCGAGCAAGTCCAACGGCTTCTCGATGAAATCTTGCGCGCCGTTTTTCATCGCTTCCACTGCCATGCTAATCTCACCATGTGCGGTGATGATGATGACCTGGGGGCGCATGGGCAGCAACGCAGTTTCGTTCAGCAAGTTAGGGCCGTATCCATCGGGTAAGCGTACATCCAAGATGATGATATCAGTGACGCCCTGAGCGATATACTTGCGCGCCTCTGCCATGGTACCCGCTTCCAAGACTTCGTAGCCTCGATTCCGCAGGAAATCAGAGACGACCAAGCGGGCGGTTTCTTCATCATCGACAACTAAAACTGTTGCAGACATAATTCCTTAATCAGCTTTGGGGATGAGCACATGGAACATGGTGCCTCCTGGAAAGCTTTCTACGTAAAGATTGCCTTTGTGTGCGGTCATAATCCTTTTTGAAATTGCCAAGCCCAAGCCTGTACCTGTGCTCTTGGTGGTAACGAAAGGTTCAAAAATATGCTCCCGCAGGTCATCAGGAATCCCAGGACCAGAATCCGCGACAATTACATCGTATTGCGCTGGAATGAGGTGTGAATCAGCCTCGGTTACTTTGATATTTAATGTGCCGCCGGATTTTTCCATGGCTTGAATGGCGTTATTGATTAGGTTTTCGAATACTCGCTCCAAGGCGCGAAAGTCCGCTTTTACCATGGGATGGTCTGGATGAGCGTCAAAATTATACTTGATTTTGAGGTTCGTCATCCGCGGTGCGACTTTATCTAGAAGTTGCGGAATCATGATGCTCAGATCCACGGGCACTAAGTGATAATCCACCGGTTTAGAAAACACGAGGGTCGAGTCCATCAAGTGGGTGAGGCGCATGCAGTCGTTTTGCAAGCGGCTGATAAGCTCTTGGTGCGGGTCACCCGGCTTCATGGTCATGCCCATGTATTGCAAGCCGGTCATAATGCTGTTGATAGGGTTTTTAACTTCGTGGGCAAATACAGCCGAAAGCTCGCCAAGCCAAGCGCGCTGTTCCAGCTCTTGATTTTTGACGCGAATTTGTTCGCTCTGGCTGCGATCGCGCAATATTAGGATGATGCTAATAACTTTTTCTTCTGAAAGCACAGGAATGCATTGGATTTCAGCCTGAAAAGACCTGCCTGTGCGCGTGCTCAGGTGGAAATCCTGCCCGATTTGGGTACTGATCCCTTGTTGAGCTGAGGCAAACATTCCGGCAAGTGATTGGTTACCAATTAAAACCATTTCGGCTTTTTGGCGGAAAGCCTCACTTGTGGCGTAACCTAACATGCTCTCTGCAGCTGGGCTCATCTCGGCAATTAGCAGCTCGGGCGTGAGCAGAATAACGCCTTCTTCTAAGCTGTCTATAAGCGCATGCTCGATTTGCAACAACTGACGCACGTTTTGTAGTGTCTGTTGGGCATTTTCCATCCAAGCCAAATGGTGAAGCGTGCTGGCAGTGAGCTTTGCTAAGAATTCAAGCTCCACTGAAGTTTCCTCGGTTAAGGCTCCGTTTCCAGAGGCGATGAGGCAACCTTGTAAAGTTTGATTATAGAGAAGCGGAAGGGTGAGCAGGTATTGGCTACCTTGGACCAAAGCAATTTCTTGTAAGCTGGTGATAGCTGCTTGCCCAGCTTGCCAAGTAGATATACCTGCAGGGTTAGCAAGATCCTTTATGCTTAATTCCTGAGGGAAGGGGCTGCCTGATAGATCCAGGTCTAAATCCATGCGCAAGAGTTGATTTTTTTTGCTCTCGAATACATACGCGGCGATTGCCAGGGGGTGAAGTTGCTCTCTTAAGACTTCAGCTGCCTGGGCGAGCGCTTTGGATCGTGAATCCTGTTGGGTGATAGAAGTCAACTGCGAAAAAAAGCCACGCAAGTAATTTTCTTGCTGAAGGGCAGCAGTTGACGGCTCCATATTGAAAATGAGCGCGACGATTTGATTGGTTTGGCTGAGGGATTTGATATTCAGGTTTACTGGCAGAGAATCCCCTGAGGCAACCTTAAGCTGTACTTTTCGGCTTTCACTACCTGTTGGATTTGTATCTAACTTTTTGGAAAGGAGTTTCGCTATTGAAACTCCTTGTAATTCTGCCGAGCGGTAGCCTGTGAGGGCTTCAAATGGCTGGTTTGCAGCCAGGAGCAAGTCCTCGCTGCGGTTATAAAGCAGCGCAGCTGCGGGAATCAACGCAAGGATCAAAGCATAATCCAAGCTCGGTAAATGGTCAGAGAGGGGCTCAAAAGGGAGTTTGGGCGAAAATGAGCCTGCCAAGGGACTATCCTGTGACGGTTTGGTGGTTATTTTGGCGCAGATGTGCCGGCAAAATGCCTTCCATCGAGCGGTATTTTGCTACAGTACGGCGGGCAATTTCAATGCCCTGTTTTTTTAGCTTTTCCTGAATTTCGGAATCGCTCATGGGGTGTTTTTCAGCTGCAATCATTTCTTTGATAATTGTACGCTGAGAAAGGCTGCGATCAAAGAAGATCGCCAAGGGCACTATGCGTTTATTGGGTAATTGCACGGTTTTTCCGGATACTGCTCTGGAGATGGTGGACTCATGCACGTTGAGTTCCTTGGCAATTTCAGCGCGGGTGAGGGGTTGCATTTCTTTTTCGCCAGAAACGATGTAATCTTTTTGCAACATAACCAATTTTTCAAGCATCAGGCGCAAAGCGTTCGAGCGCTGCTGGATGCATTTTACCAGCAGAGAGGCTTTTTCTAAATCTTCTTTCCATTCGATTTGTTTTTCATTCTCCACTTGTTTTAACGAGGCTTTGAAGAGAGGATTTACTCGCAGGGTGCCACGGATGGGATGAATAATTTCCACCACCAGCGGGTTTTCTGGGTTGTCGTTGAGGAAGTAGATCAGGATATCAGGTCGGTGGTATACCTCTGGGTTTCCATTGGTAGGTTTATGAATATCTCCCCACTGTGCCCTTGCTGGGAAAGGGTTGAGGTTTTCGCTGATAAATTCTGCAATTTGCTCCACCTGGGTTGAAGCGATGCCCAGGTTGTGAGCGATCTCTGCATAATGACGCTGGCTGAGCTGAGGCAGGTAAAGGCTGACAATCTCGCGGGTATACTTCGGGACGCTGTTAGTTTCTGCAAGAACTTCTAACTGGGTGAGCATTGCCTCTCGTGGGTCAGCTGAACATACACCGATCGGATCGCAATGCTTGAGGCGTTCGATCATCGGCGTGATTTGACTGGGGAGTTTGTGATAATAGCGGGCAATTTCCAAAGGGGTAGTGGTCAAAAAGCCGTCTTCATCCAAGTGGCTCAGGATATAAGCAGCGATCGGGCGTTCTTCTGGGCACAGCTCAGCAGAAACTTGTTTGAGCACGTAAGTTGGTAGGTCTAAGGTCATAGGGACGTACGGCTCATCGGGTCTGTCTTCATCCTCAAGGCTGCTGCCTGTGTAAAAATCTTCTGGTGCCGAGACAAACACAATCGGTTGGTCAGATTGGTAATCTGTCGGTTGACTGCAGATTGGGCAAGGCCCGCTGGGTGGGAGCAAACGCTTGCAGTTAGGGCAGCGGCGCTCTTCGACAAGCTCCAAGGCGGGGTTGGAGGAGAGCTCGGACTCGACCTTTTCCAGGAGTTCATCTGCCGTCAAGCTCAGGAGCGACATTGTGGTTGCCAGGTGAGCTGAAGGCGTAGTGATGGGTTGTTGATAATGGGTCTGAAGCACAGGAGACCTCCTCTACTAGTATAGCTGTCAGCTCTCATAGTTGCAAGATATGTGCCATCGAATTTGGGAGCTGTTTCACCATGATTGGTGTAGATCAAATTGGAGGATATCTTGTCAAGGCTAAATAGAAATGTCCTAATGAGTGGATAAAGTCCTCAGTATTGGTTTTTTCTTATAGCTAACCACCTGATTTCTTCTTGTTTGTAGTGTTTCACAGTAACCCTAACCCTGACCCTTCCCTGTTACTGTACAATCTGGCATAAGGCACGGAAATGGGGTAGAAATGAAGTTGAATGTCCCTTTCTACCCCATCCGGACCCCGTCTGGGAAATAGGACCCACCCCTTCCTGCGCTGAGAGCGCCACGCTGGGACAGTCCCCCAGACTTGCCAGAACCCATCGTCACAAACGTGTTGCACCAAGAGTGCCATAACAGGAAAACGCGGGCTGGTGGGGTCTGATGCGCCTCTGTAGAGCCAAGGAGGTTCTTATGTTAGTATACCTTGGAATTGACTGGAGTGAACAAAAACATGACCTTTCGTTTCAAAATGAGCTGGGTGCAGAAATCCTACACTTGCGGATACCCCACAGCGAAAATGGATTTCTGACACTCAACCAGAGTGTAGCCAATCTGGGCGCTTCACCGGCTGAGTGCATGGTGGGGTTGGAAACCGCGCACAACCTGCTGATCGACTTTCTGTGGGCGCACGGTTATACCCAGATTTATGTTCTGCCGCCCAACTTGGTCAAAAGCAATCAGGGGCGTCACCGTCAGAGTGGCGCCAAAGATGACCGTTGCGATGCCGCATTGATTGCCGAGCTCGTTCGCACTGACCGTTCGCATCTGTATCCCTGGCGGCCGGGCAGCCTCCTGTTGCAGCAGATGCGCGCCAAAGTCAGCTACCTCTACTTCCTGACCCGCGATATCGTGCAGCACACCAATCGTTTGCGCTCCATATTGCTGCGTTATTACCCGGCAGCCACGCAAGTGTTTAGCGCGCTGGACACCAAAATTTGTCTGGATTTCATCCAGGCCTTTCCGACCCCTCAGCAGGCTGCTCAGCTTGACTTCGAAACTTTCTCCGCCTTTGCCCGCTCCCATCACTATCCTCAACCCAAGCGGCTGCTGCTCAATTACGCGCGCTTACAACAACCTCAGCCCATTCCCGCCGCTGAGACGGTACAGGCCTTTCAAGACGAGGCTGTCCAGCTGTGTCAACTGGTCAAGATGCTCGTCCAGCGCAAGGAAGAAACCCTTCAGGAGTTGGACAGGCTCTACCAGCAGCACCCGGATCACGTTATTTTCGCATCCCTGCCGGGGTTGGGAGCGCGTCTGGCTCCAGCCATGCTGGTCAAATTTGGCGAAGACCGGCAGCGTTTTCCACAGCCCGAACTGGTGCAAGCGCTGGCGGGAACCTGCCCCATCACGGTTCAGAGCGGTAAAAGCAAGTATGTGCGCTTCCGCCAATCCTGTGATCACGAATTTCGCCACTACGTGCAGCAATGGGCTTGGCACAGTCTGCAGCACTCCTCCTGGGCAGAGGCCTACTATCTCCGTGTTCGTCCGAATTGCCGTTCTGACAGCCACGTCCTGCGCTGTCTGGGCAACCGCTGGCTCGCGATTGCTTGGAAATTGTGGGTTAGTGAGACCCCTTACGACGAAACCTACCACCTGCGGCAACACGCCTTACGGCTGCGCCCGCGTGCCTAAACACCGATCTTAATCGAACTTTCAATCTGAATATAGGCTCTGCATGAAGGGTTAAGGTAAGAAAGGAACATTCACCTTCAAACAGCTTGCTCGCCCAGTCCGAATAACCACTTTCGGAACTGTTCTGCCCATACGCCTATTTTCTAAATTACCCCCTTGACAAAACGTGTCCCAGCGGCGTAATCGAGGCTCAAAAACAATGCTTGCTGCTGGGGAAGGGCCAGGGTTAGGGTAACCAGGATAGATTATTAAAAACATAGGTTTACAAAATTCAATCATAATAGAGGCAGGGTTAGTTTTTCAACACCCTCAGAGAGAATAAATTGCACCTTCGCCATTTTCCAGTAAAATAAAGGCAAAAGTCTTCCTCGGCGAAGAAACGGAGGCAGTATGAGTCTTTGGCTTATTCTTGGCATAATCATCATTGCACTCTTGGTGGTTTTAGTGGTGCGCACGCTTAATTTTCCTGTTCGCAATGAAGAAGTAGAACCCATAGACTTGCCTGAGGTTGATGGCGAATCTGTGGCTCAGCGCATCGGGCTGGCGGTGCAATATCGCACCATCTCCAACCGTGACCCGAGCCTGGTAGACTCCCAACCTTTTGAGGGTTTGCACGAGCTGCTGCGCACGCTTTACCCGCAGGTGCACGAACAATTGACCTGTGAAGTGATCAACCATCACGCGCTGCTCTACACTTGGCAAGGCACCAATCCAAATCTCGATGCTATTTGCTTTGCCGCGCATCAAGACGTTGTCCCTGCGGATGAATCCGAAACATCTGGTTGGCTGCACCCGCCTTTCG
>ERZ1026800.780-NODE-780-length-24384-cov-8.549573_pt1 | contig 24384 bp, 23 predicted proteins | sample MGYA00520873_ERZ1026800 | MGnify/ENA primary metagenome ERZ1026800 (study PRJEB33270, sample SAMEA104284475) | anaerobic digester metagenome | biome: Anaerobic digester microbiome; feature: mesophilic sludge digester; material: Anaerobic digester biomass | place...
TATGGCAAAACAAGAAGACCGGTGAACGCGGCAGACATCACATTGACGAATCCATTATTCAAAAATCAGTCAAAGATGCCGTGGCAAGAGCAGGCCTTTTAAAAAGAGCCACATGTCATACTTTTCGACATTCGTTTGCAACACATTTGCTTGAGGATGGCTATGATATTAGGACGGTTCAAGAGCTTCTCGGGCACAAAGATTTAAAAACAACGATGATTTATACCCATGTTCTCAATAAAGGGCCATCTGCAGTGAGAAGCCCGGCAGATAATCTTTAGAAGTTTTTTGGGGATATTATACCGATCCAGATAATATTCCCAACGAAGAAAGACAAAATAGGTTGATTATTGTTTAATATTAAGCTATTAAACCAAAAATTGCAACTTTGATAGAGGGGTGTTAGGCCGACAGTGCTGTCGGCGTTTGCAATATTAGCACCGATCCGTATAAACAATGTTGTGCTAAACAAGGTTTTATGAACAAAAAATTTCCAATTCTGGAATATGACTCAACCCGCATTGCTTTTATCGAGCCTTCAAAGGTCATCGCGCCCCTGGATATGCCTGAGTTTTGTGTAATCTGTTTTTTCAAGGATGCGATCGATAAGGTAGTAACCGAACACAATGCAAAGGTGTTGGTCACAGACTATTGGGAGGATGGGCCTCATCCAATTTATGAAATACAGTACTGTGATAAGAGATTGGCATTTTTTCACCCAGGTGTTGGTGCGCCACTGGCTGCAGGCCTGCTCGAAAAGGTCATCGCTTATGGTTGTCGGAAATTTATGGTCTGTGGCGGCTGCGGTGTTCTTGATAAACATATGACAGTTGGTAGCTTCCTGGTTGTATCCAGCGCAGTCCGCGACGAAGGCGTTTCATATCATTACCTGCCACCCAGTCGAGAAGTGTTTGCACAAGATTTGGCGGTAGAGGCTCTTACAAACACCTTGAGTAATATGAGTATTCCGCATCATATTGGAAAAACCTGGACGACCGATGCGCCTTTCCGAGAGACACCGGGTAGGATAGCCATGAGAAAAAACGAAGGCTGTCTAGCCGTAGAAATGGAAAGTGCAAGCATGCTGGCCGTTGCGCAATTTCGTGGTGTAACTTTAGGGCAGATATTATATGGCGGGGACGATTTGAGCTGCGTGGAATGGGATGAGCGTTCATGGCAATTAAGAGCCGCCATACGCGAGAAGCTTTTCTGGCTGTGCGCGGATGCTGTCTTGACTGTTTAATCAGCGGAAGAGAAGTAATTCGGAGGATTCAATGCTTCAGAAAGAAATGATCGGCCGCTTCAGGGAAGCTTGCAATGAGGAGGGACGAATTGTCGCGGCATTGATGTTCGGCTCCTTTGTTATCGGGGAGGGTGATACGTTCTCTGATATCGAATTCGCGGTGTTCATCCATGATGATTGTTTCCAGAGCTTCGAGCAGCGCTCGTGGCTTGATACAGTCAGTCCTGTTGCTGCTTATTTCCCGGATGACTTCGGCCACCACACAGCACTGTTTGCAAATGGCATTCGCGGTGAATTCCACTTCATGCGGGAGTCCGACATACCGATCATTTCCACCTGGCAAGGCTATGGGTGGTTCCCCTCGCTTGATGCGGCAGTTTTGTTGGATCGGTCTGGCGAACTGTCTAATTACGCGAGCGCCCTTGTCGGTGGCCCTCCGATGCGTGAAGGCGCGCCGCTTGTAGAAGGGCTCGCATTGAATCTCATCAGTCTGATGCTTTTTGGCGCCAATCTTCTAAATCGAGGAGAATATGCTCGTGCATGGGCTTTGCTCAGCAAAGCCCATGAAAACCTGCTCAAGTTGGTTCGCCTCCAGGAAGGGGCGACAGATCATTGGCCGACACCTTCGCGTGCCCTGGAGACGGACCTTTCCGAATCAGTCTATAAGCGCTATATGGCCTGTACAGCCAGCGCTGAGCCTGTGGAGCTATGCACTGCGTATCAAGAATCATGGAAATGGAGCCTCGAATTGTTCAAGAGTGTTGCCGAACCTCTGAAAATCGAGCTTCCGATAACTGTGTTTGGACAGATAAAAAAATTGCTCAATGATGCCGTGGCACCGCACAACAAGTAAATCCAGCGGACGCCGTACCGGCGCCGCTGATTTCTGACGTTAGAGCAGTGATAAGGAATACAAACATATGGCTACAGGGCGAAGTAATCAGCTAATTAAACAGATCGGTGAATATTTGGTGGCGTGTGAACTTGCGCGGCAAGGTTTTCTTGTTGCAACCTTTTCTGGCAACGTCCCTGACTTTGATTTAATAGCTACTGATTCCAAAGGCACTTCATGCCCAATCCAGGTAAAGGCCATAAAGGGCGGGGCATGGCAATTTTCAATTGATAAGTTTGCGCACATTACTTTTGACGGAAACAAACAGATTATCGGGGAGAAGAAGCCTCTTTCAGTTCCTCAACTGATTTGCGTTTTCGTTATTGCAGCAGAAAAATACGGAGAGGATCAATTCTTTGTACTTGAATGGTCAAAGGTGCAAGATATTTTAATTGAAAACCACACGAGGTGGCTAAACGTACATGGCGGTATACGACCTAAAAGACCAGAATCTATGCATTGCTCCCTCGAAAAAAAAGACTTGCAGCAATACAAAGACAATTGGCCTCTTATTAAAAAAAGGCTCTAACAAGGCGCTACACCCGATCGCTACGCTCCGGCTGATTTTTGCGTTAGGCCATTGAAGGACTGAATCATGGACATGTGGAAATTTTACGACATCACTCACCGCGAACACGTGGTGTGCAACCCTACAAGCGAGGAGAAACTGACGCGTCTTGTGGAGCTCCTGCGCCTCCCGACCGGCGCACAGGTGGTTGACATCGCGTGTGGAAAGGGCGAGTTCCTGATTCGCCTGGCCGAAACCTATGGCGCTCGTGGCGTAGGGATCGACATTTCTCCTTTCTTTATCGCCGAAGCAAAGAGAAGAATTGAGATGCGGACATCGGGCGTGGACGTCACTTTCCTTCAGATGGATGGCGCAGATTTCAAGCCAGACGAGCCGGAAAAACTCGATCTGGCATCATGTATAGGTGCCAGCTGGGTTTTCGGGGGGCACGCTGCCACCCTCGAAGCCCTGATCCGCATGGTGAAACCCGGCGGCTGGGTAATCGTGGGAGAGCCATACTGGCGGCGGGAACCGGAAAAAGAATATTTAGAAGCGATCGGAGCGGCACGTAACGACTTCGGAACACATTATCAGAATGTAGAGGTCGGACGGGAGCAAGGATTGGAGGCGGTCTACACACTCGTAAGCAGCCAGGATGACTGGGATAGATATGAAGGGTTACAGTGGTATGCCGCGGAAACATGGGCGAGTGATCATCGGGATGATCCAGATGTAGAGACCGTGCTCACGCGAGTGCGTGAGAGTAAGACAGCGTATCTGAGGTGGGGACGAGAAACGCTGGGGTGGGCGATTTATGTGTTTAAGAAAGGGGCGTATAGCGCATTTCCGGTTGGCTAACTCGCCTTATTAGTCATGCTCATGACGAGCCGGATGAGAAAGGTATCACTCACCGCCTCCGAACAAACCGTTCCACCGGAGCGGCGGGAAAAGGCGCCCACGCCTCCCGGTGAATTCCACGTTAGACGGAGCAAATGATGTAGAACAATTCAACTAAGGAGAGTAAAGTGAAAGATTTAAAGGTAAGCACAGCAGTTTGTGGAATTGATTGCTTCAACTGCGAATTGTATTTCAAGAATATTGATTCTTTTTTTGAAAAGATGTCTAAAGAGAGAAAAGCTGGCTTTACTTCCCGCGGAATGACAAAAGAGAAATTGCTTTGTAAGGGGTGCCGAATATCAGGATGCACGATGATCGCTGGAAAATGTGAAACACTAGAATGTGCGAAACTGAGAAAATTGGATTTCTGCTTTGAGTGCAGTGACTTCCCTTGTTCAAAATTGCAACCCTTGGCAGAAGGCGCTGACAGGTACCCTCATAATTTAAAAATTTATAACTTAACGACTATTAAAAACAAAGGACTTGAGAAGTGGGCTTCGGAAGTAACCGAAATAAGGGAAAGATATTTCAAAGGAAAATTCAAGATTGGCGCCGGGCCACAAAAATGACATCCGCTGATTTATGAGCATCTATTCATTGCTGCACCATGACGAAAGATTCGCTTAACGGGGGCAATGCAGCCGGTCGCTCACGCTCCGGCTGATTTTTTCGTTACGTGAGAAAATAATATGTCATTATTCGAAAATCGAATACTTTCTGATTCAATAGAAATCAGAGCGACTCCAGAGACCGTCTTTAAATTCTTGACCAGCATCGTTGATGATGAAAGTTACAAGACGTGGCACAATGCAGACCATGTAAGTTTCCGATGGTTAAAAGGTCAGCCTTGGTCAGAGGGTTCAGTAATGGTAGCGCAAGAGTACCTTCACGGAAAAATCCATAAATTCAAATTTCAAGTCACAAGAATAGTGCCGTACAGACATATAGAATATTCGCCAACATCAAGATTCATGAGAAAATTCTTCCCTAAAAATGAATTCGTGCTGGAACCAAAAGGGAAGCACTGCCTTTTCATTGCCAGAGGGACCTATCGCGTTGGATGGATTGGCAAAACATTTTTTAAAAAAGCTATTGAAAACGGCTTATCAAGCGTCAGAAGACACATGAAAGAAGAAGGCGAAAACCTGAAAGTAATAATTGAACACAACAGGCCCCCTACACCAGATCACGTGACTTCGGCCCGCTCCTGGTGAGCTTTTCGTTCGGCAAACAATTTGAGAGGCATGGGCTCATGAAAAAAATGCAAATCGGCAAAGCGTTCACTCTGATGGAACCAGGCCCGGTTGTCTTTGTTACGACAAATGATGGAAAGAAGAACAACATCATGACAATCTCCTGGACAATGGTGATGGACTTTACACCGACTTTTGCCATAACCACCGGGCCGTGGAATTATTCTTTTTCCGCGCTTCGGAAATCGAAGGAATGTGTGATTTCAATTCCCACCGTTGACCTCCTTGATAAAATCGTTGGAGTGGGAACATGTTCCGGCGCCGACACGGACAAGTTTGAAAAGTTTGGGCTGACGCCGGTGAAGGGAAAACATGTCCGGTCGCCCCTGATTAAGGAATGCCTGGCGAACATCGAATGTAAGGTTATCGATATCGTCGAAAAGCACAATATCGTTGTACTGGAAGCCGTTGCCGCCTATATCGACAATTCACGAAAAGAGAAGCGCACCGTTCACGCAGTTGGCGACGGCACGTTTGTTGTCGACGGACGCAAGCTGAATCGCAGTAAAATGATGGCTCCCAAGCTTCCGGATGGTATTTAACCCTTTGTTGGGACCAGGCAACAATGTTACTTTAGAGTTTTTCCTAACAATTCGTTACAAACGACGATCCTGATGGGCCGCGCCTGACGCGCAACGTTAACCGCAACGCCGTTCTGGGGAACAAAGTGAGTGGAAGAAATTAATGTTTGAACAACTTGAAATGATGGACATCCGCCCGCAACCCTTCGAATTCTATAACGCCGCGGATCTCTGGACGGATGAACATACCTCAAAGCAGATGCTCAAGTTCCATTTGGACGAAAAGCTGGATGTCTCGTCCCGAAACATCGCTTTCATTGATCAGTCGGTGGATTGGATTGTTTCCCGTTTTAACATCGGCGCAGGAAAGACGATTGCCGATTTCGGCTGCGGTCCCGGATTATATACCACAAGGCTGGCCCGAAGACATGCGGTGGTCACCGGCATAGATTTCTCGAAGCGGTCAATCCAATACGCGCAGGAAATGGCAACTTGGGAGAAACTGCCCATTCGTTATGTCAACCGGAACTATCTGGATTTTGAAACGGACGAGCGTTTTGACCTCGTTCTGATGATTATGTGCGATTTCTGCGCTCTCAGCCCGGCTCAAAGGAAAACGATGATTGCCAAATTTCATCGGTTTCTCGAACCCGCCGGTTCGGTTCTCCTTGATGTGTATTCCTTAAACGCCTTCAACGAACGGGAAGAAAAGGCTCTGTATGAGGCCAATCTTCTCGATGGCTTCTGGTCTCGCGATAAATATTACGGTTTTCTGAATATCTTCAAGTATGAGAAGGAAAAAGTGGTCCTCGATCAATACACAATCATTGAGGCTAAGCGCACGCGCACAATTTATAATTGGCTGCAGTATTTCAGTCCTGAAGATGTGGAGAGGGAGTTTGCCGCCTGCGGTTTTGCCATCGAAAATTATTATGCGGATGTGGCGGGCACGCCTTTTTCTGCGCAAAGCAAAGAATTTGCGGTTATTGCCAAGAAACTGTAGTAAAAACAGCACAACCAAATCCGGCAGGCAAGAAATCCCTGAATTCAAATGACCTGTGATCGCCAAAGACCATGCGCCACTGATGTGCCCATTGTTAAAATCAATCAAACGGATTTTCCCGATTGAAATCCGGCGTCAGCTCATATTCATTTACTTCCTGAATAAAAAGATTCCTAAAGCCCAGCTTTAAAGCGTAGTCCAGAACCTCCCGGTACTCAGCTGGAGTAATCCGGCGGGATAGGAGCGGGTGACGGCGCACTTTGGGCGGGGGCGAATACTGCGACATTAAACTAATCGGCACATTCAGCGATATTTCTTTTTTAATCAGACGGAAAACTTCTTTTGAATTTTCTATTTTCCCCGGCAGCACTAGATGTCGGGTAATCACACCTTTTTTCGCTACGCCGTTTTCCAGCTCCAGTTCATCTCCCACCTGCCGCACCATTTCTTTTAGCGAAGCCAGCGCAAAGCGCGGGTATCCCGGCGCGGCGGAATATTCCACCGCAACATCTTCCTGCCCGTATTTGAAATCCGGCAAATAAATTTCCACCATGCCGTCGAGCAGTTTGATAACTTCCGGATTTTCATAACCACCGCAGTTATAGACAAAGGGAACTTCCAATCCTTTCGCGCGCGCCAAAACCAGCGCTTCCATAATCAGCGGCGTCTGCGGTGTGGGCGTTACCGGCTCGACGTTATGACAGCCGCGTTTCTGCAAATCCAGCATAACTTCCGCCATTTGCTCCACGGTAAGCTTCTGACCTTCCGTCGATTGAGATATCTGATAATTCTGACAATAAACGCAACCCAGGTTGCAGGAAACGAGAAAAATTGTTCCCGCCCCCCGGTGACCGGAAAGAGGCGGTTCTTCTCCATGATGCGCCAAAGCGCAATCCATAATTATCTTTGCCGGGAGTTTACAGAAACCCAATTCTCCCTGCGCGCGGTTAACGCGGCAAGCGCGCGGACAAAGCACGCAATTATCCAATATTTTCTTTAACTTAATGATTTTTTCTTCTGCGGGCATGAAACACAATATATTAAAACGTTTCCACCACGTCTTTTATCCTGCCGCTTTCCACCAATTCCAAGAATTCCTCGCCCAGCGGTGCCGCCAGTTCCACCGCTTTGTTCCAGTTTTTAATTCTTGTGTCCTGGTCATCAATGTAGGTGAGGAAATCATCGCGCTCCGGCACTTTTTTATTCGGCAGTTTTTCTATGAAATCCGGCGAAGGATAGACCATCAAAACATTACTCAAGGTTTCAGCATCAGGCGTCCTTTTTTTTAATTTTTTATCCAGCCAGCCGGGAATAATTCTTTCCTGATGATGAAAAAATAATACCACTTCATTTTTTTGCGCCGCAAATTGATGCGCCAGATGATAGTCAATCAATCCGCCGTCGCGGTAGGTGCCACGGTGCGCCCCATATATGTTTTTCACCCCAGCCACAACCAAAGGAATAGCGCCGGAAGCCATAACTGCGTGTTTAAAGTTTATCTCATTAAGACGCACGTATGAACCATGAAATCCCGCCTGCAGACAAAAATACGGCGGCTTGGCGCCGTCGTAAAACACGACTCTCTCGGCAAAACGATAGATGTTGTTACGACTGAATAAATTTGCCAAAAAGCAGGCCGCCAGACCTGTTTTTTGCACAAAAACGGTTTCAAAAGAAACAAGATTGCGCGCGCGCGCCGTAATAACCGCCAAACGAAATATTTTGTTATTCAGGGCAAAAGGCAACGCGTCATCTTCCAAATAATCGTTGATAAGAGAAGTGAATTTTTCCAGAACTGTCTTCGGGTTATCTTTTCGGGAATACCTGGTATTTATATAGCCGTTCAACAGTTTGTTGTATGATTGCACGGCCTGCGGCTGAATCCATGCGGCAAACCGCCAAGCTCCTGCCGAAGCCCCTATCAGATGCACTGGTCGCGAATGTCCCAACAACCCGCTTTTCAGAAGGGTCAAATCAAATCCGCTGGCGATAAGCCACCGCGGTCCCACCGCCGCTCCAAAATAGGTGGAAATGGAACTTAAATTAAAGCCACCATCTTTGACTGTTTCATAAATACCTTTACCGGCTTTAATTTTTATCATCTTCATGCTTTTTTCTCTCCCGGCAAAGCCCTTGACACTTAACCCTTTGTCCTGTAAATAGAAAACGGTTTTGGGCGTCGATACTTAAAACAACTTCTTAATATTCACTGTGCCGTTTTATGATAAACGGCTTTTACCAACAATTGAAAAAAATATATATAAATTTATTTTTAAAGGCATTAGGATATACTTCATGGACATAAAAAATTCAATAAGACAAATCGCTGAGAAAGCGCTAAAAGCGGCGCGTGATCTTGCGCACGCATCAACGGAGGACAAAAACGATGTCCTGCTAAAAATGGCTCAGGAGCTTCTGGCAAAGAGCGATTTTCTCATTAAGGAAAATGCCAAGGATTTAAGACAAGCTAAAAAATCCGGCCTTTCAGCGGCAATGATTGACCGTTTGACACTGAAAAAAGCGACCATTGAAGCCATGGCACAAGGATTGCGGGAAGTTGCGGCTCTGCCTGACCCGGTGGGCAAGATTACTTCGATGTGGCGTCGCCCCAACGGCCTTTTAGTCGGCCGCATGCGCATTCCGCTTGGTGTAATCGGTATCATTTATGAATCCCGTCCCAATGTCACGGTGGATGCGTCCGCCTTATGTCTAAAAGCGGGCAACGCGGTCATTCTGCGCGGCGGCTCTGAAGCGATTAATTCCAATGTGGCCGTCGTTTCCATACTGCAGAATGTTTTGCGCAAAAGCTCCATACCCGCAGGGACAATTCAGGTGGTTCCTTTTACCGACCGCGAAGGAGTTTCCGCCCTGCTGCAGCTTGATGAATATATCGATTTGATTATACCCCGCGGCGGTGAAGAACTCATTCGTGCCGTGGTCGCCCAATCCAAAATACCTGTAATCAAGCATTACAAAGGGGTCTGCCATATTTTCGTGGATAAAGACGCGAATACGGACATGGCGGTGGAAATTTGCTTTAACGCCAAAGTTCAACGTCCCGGCGTCTGCAACGCCATGGAAACACTGCTCGTGCATCAAGATATCGCCTCCGACTTTTTACCCCGTGTGGCAAAAAAAATGCGCCAAGCCGGGGTTATAATCAAAGGCTGCGAAAAAACAAGAAAGATTATTAAAAATACTGAAGCGGCGGCGGAAAACGACTGGTATGCGGAATATCTTGACTTAATTCTGGCCATAAAAATTGTGGGAAATATCGATGAAGCCATCACGCATATAGAAAAATACGGCTCGCTGCACACGGAATCCATTATCACCGAAAACTACTCAAACGCGCAAAAATTTCTGAATGAAGTCAATTCATCCACTGTCCTGGTTAACGCCTCTACCCGCTTCAGTGACGGATTTGAACTTGGTCTGGGCGCGGAAATAGGCATTTCTACGACTAAGTTGCATGCTTTTGGGCCAATGGGACTGGAAGAATTAACCACCACAAAATTTATCATCTACGGCAACGGTCAGGTGCGCAAATGAAATGGGGGCTTTTCGGCGGCACATTTGATCCGATACACTTCGGACATTTAAGGGGCGCGGAAGAAATACTGGAAATGTTTGCTCTAAATCGCATTTTCTTTGTCCCCTCTTCCAGACCGCCGCATAAGCTGGAAGCCGATATCACGTCTTTTTACCACCGCGAGCAAATGATCAAGCTGGCCATCGAAGGCAATGTTAATTTTTCCTTTTCCGAAGTGGAAAAACTGCGCGCGGGCAAATCATACTCCGTGGAAACAGTTAAATATATTTTGAACAAATACATGGAAAACATGGAGTTGTACTTTATCGTCGGACAGGACGCCTTTCAGGCAATAACCACCTGGAAGGATTGGGAAAATCTTTTAGTGCTGTGCAATTTTACCGTGATGACCCGCCCCGGCTACGAAAATATGAAACTGGACAAAATATTACCGCCGGATTTCGCCGCGCGATTTTCGTACGATGCCAAGATCGACGGCTTCAGAGGGCCAACAGGTTACTCTATTTATTTTCGCCACGTAAGTTTTCTGGATATATCTTCTTCACGGATAAGGGAAATGACAAAAACGGGAAGGTCAATAAAGTATCTGACGCCGAATCCTGTGCGTCACTATATTCTTAAAAATTCACTTTACAAAAAATAAGAATCCCCCCCCAGATCCTCGTTCCAACATTCTGTAAAAAATCTAATTTATTTAAATTTTGTGAGGTCCGGCTTGCGTTTTTCAAAAAACGCGCTGAAAGCTTCTTTCGCTTCCGGTGAAAGCAGCATCGCGCCGAAGTATTTATTTTCTTCCATCATCTTCTCTTTAACTATTTCCGCCTGTGCCGCTTTCATCAAATTTTTGGTTCTGCGTAAAGAAGATGCCGGCAATCTGGTAAGTTTTTCGGCCTGTGCGCGCGCATATCCAAGAAGTTCATTCGCCGGCAATACTTTATTGATCAATCCCATCTCATAAGCTTCTTGCGCGGAAAAAGGCTCGCCTAAAAGAAGCTTTTCCGCCGCGCGCGGGAAACCCACAACTTGCTGCAGAAGCATACTGGAGGCGAATTCCGGACAAAGACCAAGCTGGGCAAACGGCATGGAAAATTTCGCATTATCAGCCGCATAATTAATATCACAGTGCAGAAGCATGGTCGTGCCGATGCCGATAGCCGCGCCGGCAACCGCGGCGATAACCGGTTTGGAAGCTGAGCTTAATTGCCGCATGAAATGCACTACTGGGCGGTCGCTAAAATCACCCTGCGTGGAAGTGTTCATGAAATCTTCCAGGTCATTTCCCGCCGTGAAAATATCCGGCTTGCCGCAAAACAAGATTACGCGCACGCCATTATCCTGTTCGCCGTCTTTGAGAGCGTCCGCCATCATCTGATACATAGCCGCGGTAATTGAATTTTTTTTTGCCGGCCGGTTGAATTCAATCGCAAGAATTCCATCTCTCCTATTTGTCAATATATCCATTTTTTCTCCCGATAAGGTAAATTAGGAGATGCCCCTTACGAGGCATCTCCAGAAAAACAGCCTATCTATTATCCTTAAAAATATTCATTTTTTATATTGACCGTTAAATCATCACCGTTACTTAGCCTCATCGCCAACCCTTCAATCTTGGGCAGTTCATATCCAAAAAAATATCGGCAAGTATATATTTTCCCATTATAAAAATTATTGTCCGCTTCGGTTAGCTTACCGTCATTGAGCATCTTTTTGGCAATCACCGCCTGCTTCAACCACTGCCAAGCAATAGCAATGATACCGAAAAGCTCTAAGTAAAGAGTTGCATCAGCCAAAAACATTTCAGGATCGCCTTTGCTAGCGATACCAAATAAATGGGCCGTTATTTTTTCTAATTTCTGCAGAGCTTTTTCCAATGCCTCGGAATATGATTTTAGTCCGACATCTTCTTGGGCGTCTTTTATGGTTTTACGCACTTCAGTCAAATAAAGTTGCCCGGCTTTCCCTTTTTTCATCATCATCTTGCGTCCTAATAAATCCATTCCCTGAATACCCGTTGTGCCTTCATGAATGGTATGGATACGTACATCCCTATAAAATTGTTCAACAGGAAATTCGTCGCAGTATCCGTAACCACCAAGAATCTGTATAGCTTGACTACAGGAAAAAATACCCATTTCAGAAGGATACGTTTTAGCTACGGGTGTCAAAAGTTCCAAAAGGAGGTTGTAATTTTCGTGTTCTTCGGTTTCGGTTACTTTTTCCATGTCATGATAAAAGCTGCATTGCATCAGAAGGGAAAGCGATCCCTCGATAATCGCTTTCTGAAACAAAAGCATGCGATGAATATCAGGATGCTCTATAATTGAGACCTGAGGCGACAACGGGTCTTTAGCAGAAAGCTTTCTGCCCTGTGGACGTTCTTTGGCATATTCTAAGGAAGCATAATAAGCCGCAGAAGAAATACAGGCTGCACCCAAACCAACATCAATACGTGCTCCGTTCATCATCTGAAACATATACCCCAGACCTTTATTAACTTCACCTACCAACCAGCCACGGCAATCATCGTTTTCACCAAAAGCAAGCTGGGTAATAGGTGAACCTTTATATCCTAATTTATGATAAATGCCGGCACAATTTACATCATTAAAAGCCAATTTCCCGCCCATTTCTATTCTGTACTTGGGAATAATAAAAAGGGAAATACCTTTGACACCGGGAGGCGCATCTTTAACTCTGGCCAACGCAAGATGAATAATATTATCTACACCGTCGTGATCACCTGCGGATATAAATATTTTTTGTCCTTTCATTGTATAGTAATTTTTATTCGTAGGTTCTGCTGTCATGGAAACATCAGTAAGCGAACTTCCTGCCTGAGGTTCCGTCAAAGCCATTGTTCCTTGCCACTCGCCAGACATCATTTTAGGAAGATACATGTCTTTCATTTCCTGTGTACCGAAAGAGGCTATCAATCCAGCCGCTCCATTCGTTAGGCCGTGGAAGACGGATGCGGAATAATTTGCTGCACCGAAAATAGCCGTGGGAATGGTCATGCCGACCATTTCAGGCAATTGCTGTCCACCTAATTTATAATCAAAAGTCGCGCCAATCCAACCGCCAGCACCTACTTCTCTCATTATATTGCGAACAGCCGGATGGACTTTCACCTGGCCTTTCACATACTCTGGCGGTTGTTTATCCATTTCGGACACAATAGGTTTAAAAAGATCCTTACCCATTTTCATGGCCGTTTTCAAAACCATATCGAATACTTCACGACTATGATCGGCATAGCGCGAATAATTTAGAAGGCTCTCTGCATTAAACACTTCGTACAGTAAAAAGCTTAAATTTCTCTCGCTGATAAATTGTTCTGCCATATATACTCCTTATTCACAAACTAATACTTTTTACCAATTTTTCAAAATCAAAAAAACAAAGCCTCCGCAACCGTTAGCCACGGAGGCATTGAAAATTAACATAACTTTTTTACATTTACCTTTGCAGATTTTCAATAATCGCAGCCACGCCCAGACCGCCACCGCAGCAGGAACTGAAGACACCGTATTTCCCGCCTTTGCGAATAAGTTCTTTCATCGCAAATATGCAAATACGCGCGCCGGAAGCGCCATTGGGATGACCAAAGGCAATCGCGCCGCCGTTAGGATTCCACTTGTTCATGTCAATCTTTACGCCCGTCTGTTTTTCCAGCTCCATGATGACGGCAAGATTCTGCACGGCAAAGGCTTCATTGACCTCAATGACATCCATATCGGAAAGTTTCAAACCAGCGCGTTTGAGCGCCATCGGAATGGCGTAAGCAGGACCAATACCCATAATTTTGGGATCAACACCGTAATCGGCACCGGCAACCCATTTTGCCATTGGTTTATAGCCGAGCTCTTCGGCTTTTTCCTTGGCCATCATCAGAACAAAGGCAGAACCATCATTGCGACCGGAAGCATTACCCGCGGTTACCGTTCCGTCTTTTTTAAAAGCCGGCTTTAAGGCAGAAAGCGCCTCCATGGAAGTTTCACGCGGATGTTCATCAACTTTAAATACAATCGGCGGTTCCTTTTTACCCTGTGGCACCGTAACGGGAATGATTTCATCAACAAAGTATCCGGCATCCATAGCTTTTTTCGCCAAAACCTGTGAACGCAAAGCGAACTCATCAGACGCCTGACGCGGTATTTTGTACATTACCTGCAAATTTTCCGCGGTCACTCCCATTTCCATAAGGTCTTCGGGAAAAGGAGATTGCCCCTGCGGCAGAGGCATATGGGGTATCAACCGATAGGGGGGGATACTCATGGAGTATTTGGCCGGAATTTGGCTGTAAGATTCGAAACCGCCCGCAATAACGATATCGGCATGATTAGCCATAATCTTCCATGCCGCGTGATTCATACTATCGATAGCCGAACCGCACTGCATTTCAATATAACTTGCCGATGTTTCATGGGGAAGACCGGCATAAAGAAGAGCCCAACGGGCGGGATTTATCGCATTGGAACAATGCGCCGCCGAACCACAAAACACACAGTCCACTTTTGCTTTTTCCAGTATTTTTGTTTTTTCTACCAATCCTCTGATGCCAAGACCAGCTAATTTTTCGCCAGTAATATCGCGCAATGTTCCGCCTAACCTGCCGAAAGCTGTCCGCATCCCATCAACAATTACAACTTCTCTTGTACTCATAGATCACCTCTTTATTTTTATTTTTTGTTTTTAAAACCTTTATTGATTTTTTAACCGAATAGCTCGAAAAAATCTCAAGATGAATTAGTTGCAAGAATAAGGATGGCTTTCACGCGCCATCCTTATTCTTCGTTGTTTAAGCTATCTTTCCTTTTTATCGGCTATTTTTTTTCCGGTTTTTTATAATCGTACCAGCCCTTGCCGACTTTTTGTCCGTATTCACCTTTAACATAATGTTCCACAACACTCGGAGAAGGCAAATCAGCCATATCGCCCGTTTTTCTGAAATTTTCCATAGAAGCAATATAAGTAAGATCAACACCGGTCAAATCCATCAGCCGGAATGGACCCATCGGATGGCCCGCGCCATAAACACAAGCGTTATCAATATCTTCCATAGAAGCAACACCCATTTCCAGCATCCACAGGGCCTCCCTGGTAATTACGCGGAAGATTCTGTTGAGTAAAAATCCATCCACTTCCTTCTTAATAAAGACCGGAACTTTTTCCAGTTTTTTGGACAATTCCATGGTGATGTTCGCCGTTTCATCAGAAACATGGGGTCCTTTAACGACTTCCACAAGCTTCATAACCAACGCCGGATTGAAAAAGTGCATATTCAAAACTTTATCCGGTCTTTTAGTGGCATCCGCGATACGGGAACTGACAATGTAGGAACTGTTTGTGGCCAAAATCGCGTGCGGAGGAGCAATTTTATCCAGGTCCGCAAAAATCTTTCTTTTGAGATTCAGGACTTCCGTAGCCGCTTCAATGACAAAATCCGCGTCTTTGGCTGCTTCTTTCATATCAGAGGTGAAAGAAATATTTTTTCTTGCCGCTTCGGCCTGTTCTTTGGTCATCTTACCTTTTTCCACTCTTCCGGGAAGATAAGTATTGACAAAATTGTCTGCTTTCTTGAGTATTTCCGGCACGACATCCGAACACTTTGTTTTATAACCATAAATCGCGCAAAGAAGCGAAATCTGATGTCCCATATTACCGGCACCCACCACACATACATTTTTTACATCTTCTAGTTTCATCTTTTCCCATCCTTTCTTTTCTTTTATTTCATTTTTTATAATCATGCCTGTCTTAAATAACTCCTGCCAAGTATCGCTTCCCACTTCCCGGCGAAGCGAAAAAAGATTCTCTAATGGTAATTTTTTAAGAACAGTACGCATTAACGGAGAGACAGAAACGGAAATAAAAAACCTCTATTGACTTTAAAGTTTAATTTAATCATTCTTTCCCCGTTTAAACTCACCTTATCAAAAATGCTTTTCGAATTCAAATGATTTTGACCGGCAGTTAGCTTTTTCAAGGCTTAATTTTTCAAAGCCCTTCAAGCGCATTAATACATTGAATTTAAAACACTATTTAAAATAGTGTTGCTTTTCTACAAAGCAGATAGTAATTAAAGATAACTTTAATAAAAAGGGTTGATTTTTCTGCAAACAGCAAAACATTAACCCCACCCTAAGGAGGCTCTATGAAATACAAGTTTATTGAACTGGAAATTAAAGATTACATCGCTGAAGTGGAACTGGCTAGGTTGGACAGCTTAAATGCACTGAGTTTAGAGTTCTCCTCCGAAATTGCCGACGTGTTCCAAAAACTGGGGACAAGGAATGATGTGAGAGTAATTATTCTGACCAGCAAAGCAAGAATTTTTTGCTCTGGTCTCGACATAAAAGAAGTAGGCAATCATTTATTGAAAGCTTCAGCCGAAAGCATGAACGAATCCATGGAAAAGGAAAGATTACAACCTTTTTTTGACTCCTGTAATTTTATTGAAGAGTGCCCTAAACCGGTGATTGCCGCAGTACACAGCCGCTGCATCGGCGGTGGGCTGGATATAATTTCCGCCTGTGATATCCGTTTATGCACGGAAGACGCGAGTTTCTCTCTCCGGGAAGCGGGCATCGGTTTGGTCGCAGATATGGGCGTGCTGCAGAGACTGCCGCTCATTATTGGTCAAGGATTTACTCGGCAAATGGCTTTTACCGCCGCCGAATATCCCGCACAAGAAGCCGAAAAAATGGGCCTGGTTAACGCCATTTACAAGGATAAGGATTCTCTTATGGCTGGAGCGAAAAAGCTGGCTGCCGAAATCGCCCAAAACGCTCCGCTGGGCGTGCGCGCCACAAAAGAAGTCTTAAATTACAGCCGCTATACAGATGTCAAAAGCGGAATGGCCATGGCACTAAAAAACAATTTGTTTTTGATGTCTTCGGATGACTTTAAGGAAGCCATTGCCGCGTTCGTCGAAAAAAGGCCGCCGAAATATAAAGGGCAATGAAAAAATCAACTCATTAAGTAATGCGTAAATTATCGTGGTGCATATTTCTTCTGCTGAGCATTTTGCTTTTTTCGTGCTCAAATGTTCAGCAGAAAACTTTTCACACTGAAATACCAAAAGCTCAATGCCTGCCTAATTTTCCCGACAAAGATGGTTGGTACGGAGGGGATAGCGCCTACTCCATTAAACTTGACCAAAACAGAACCTTATGGCTTTTTGGCGACACTTTTGTTTCCGGGGGAAAAGGACGCAAAGACCGCATCGGCATGGATGTGGTTTTAGGAACAACATTGGCTATCTCCACTTGCTCATCAAAGGACCAGTTCGACATTAAATATTATATAAAAAAACAAAACGGAAAGTTTCTTCCTTTTTTCAGCGAAAATGAATGGCTCTGGCCGCAAGACGCTTTTATCGTGGATGGCATCTTGCATATTCCCTTACTGGTCGTGGAGGCGCCGACAAAAGACCACGCGCCTTTCAACTTCAAAATAAACGGACACAAAATAGCTGTGATAAAAGATTTTACCGCTGATGATCCTCACCAATGGAAAATTGATTACCTGGACATAACAAAATCAATTCCGCCACAAATTATCGCCTGGGCTACCACAACGGCAGTTTATGATGGACACTTATATTTTTATCCCTTATTCAACACTGAGACTGCCGTTGGAAACATTCTGGCCCGCGTTGATTTGAACGTTGTAAACAAAGAGACATGGAATATTGAATATTATAACGACGACGGCAGTTGGAGTAAAAAACTCGAAGCACAGCGCGTAAAAATAATATTTGACGAAGCTTTATCAGAACTTTCCGTGCGCTACCGGCCCGATGAAAGCAAATGGACAGCCGTTTATCTTTCCACAAAAGACAAGGGAAACAAACTTCTTTATCAGGAAGCCCCAAGCCTTGAAGGGCCATGGACGGAGCCGAAAGTACTGGTCAAGAAAATCCCCGAAGTTGACGAACAAAGTCCGCTTTACGATAAAAGTACTTTTTGCTACGCCGGCAAGGAACATATTCAATTTTCCCGCGAGAAAAATATTGTGGCCACTTACGTGTGCAACTCGCTGGAAGAGGATACAGAAACCAGCTTCATCCGCCGAAATCTTTTTTTGTACCGTCCCGTGGTCGTAAATATCAGTTATTAACAGACGGATAAATTACGCCTTGAATAATCGCACAGCGTGTTCCAGCTCTTTTTCCGCTTCCTTAACCATCCGTTCGATAACTTCCTTGCACGATAGAATATCTTTGATGAGACCTACCGATTGACCCATCATCATGGGCGCCGCATCGACATTTCCCGTCTCCCACGCTTCCTTAACTTTCTGACCGGAAATAAGCGGAATCAGATCTTCCAAGCCGCAGCCTTTTGACTCTCGCGCCAAAACTTCCTCCACAACTTTATTTTTTATGGCTCTGCCCTGCAGGCCAATGGTCTTGCAGATAAGCGTGGTTTCGAATTCCTGCCGGCGAACGATTTCCCATTTGATATTTTCGTGGACTTCACATTCTTTGGTGGCCACGAAACGCGTGGCCATCATCACACCCTGCGCGCCTAAAGTAAGAGCCGCGGCCATGGTGCGCCCGTCGGCGATGCCGCCCACGGTGACTACCGGAATTTTCACCGCCTCGGCGATGCGCGGGGTTAAAATCATGGTGGTCACATCATCATTGAGCGGATGACCGCCTTCTTCAATTCCCGCGGCGTAGATGCCATCATAGCCTGTCTTTTCCGCGTGCACCGCGTGACGCACCGAGCCTACTTTGTGAAACATCTTTACGCCTGCTCTTTTCAGTTCTTCAATAAATTCCATCCCCACCGCTTTATCCAGAGGCGTGCCGGAAATTTCCACTCCCGCGACTTTTTCCTCGGCGCACACGCGCAGATACATTTTGTGATGTTCCGGCGTGATGTGCACGGAAGGAAGAATCGTCACGTTAACCATAAACGGCTTGTCCGTAAGTTTTCTCGTTTCCTTAATCGCAACGCGGAATTCCTGTTCCGTGGCATAATTACCGGCGGTAAGATTGCCCATACCACCCGCGTTGGATACCGCCGCGCAAAGTTTCGGTTTGCAGAGCCACATCATGGCGCCGCACATAATCGGGTATTTCACCCCAAACATTTCCGTAATCGCTGTCTTCATTTTTCACCTCAAAATATTTATAATGTCTTTCAACCGGATATTGTAAGAGAAGTCGCCCCTTCGGACATCGGCTCATCCCTAGTATCCAAAATTTCGATAATATCTTTATACAGGCGTTTTTTTAATTCACCGAAAATTCCGCGCTTCTTCTTAAACGTTTTGGCGAAAGCCAACGCCTTTATCATAAGGTCCGCCTGATCTTCGCAGGCTTTTAAAATTACATGATGCGCTTCAAGCTCCTGCGCGGTATAGCGATTGCCGGTAAGCTGCATTTCCGAAAGCTTATAAAGCGGAATGGCTTTCTTGATAAACGCATTCATGCCGAGGCGGAAGGGAATGCCTAAATTCACTTCCGGGAAGCAAAAAAACCCCTTATCGGAACGCATGAACCGAAAATCGCAGGCGCAGGACATGATTGAACCGTTACCGTAAGCATGGCCGTTTATCGCCGCGATAACCGGTACGGGGTAAAGAAGCAATTTTTTAAAAACCCTGTCCATGCCGAGAATAAAATCATTAACCGGTTTGTACTCTTTCTTCTGCAACTTGTCCAAAATCCACTCCACATCTATCCCCTGTGAAAAATTTTTTTCGTCATTAGAGGTAATAATAAGAGCGGTAACCGTTTTATCGGCAATGATTTCATCGAGCATTTTGTTGAGTGTGTCGGAAAAGACGAGATTTTGCCTGTTCTCGCCGTTGGTCATGGTCAGAATCGCCACCGTCTCATCTTTTTCCCACATCATAATAGACATAGTTTCCCCTCCTTAGTTGCATTGTAATTTTTTCTTCATATTTGTATTATGACCACAGGTCAAGCGATAAAAACATTATTGACAATAAAAAAATCCGACGAAAAACAATCTTCCAGATAAATCTTTTTATTTTTCGAAGCTTATGAACTAGAGTCAAAAAACATTCCCCGACGCCGCCAAAAAAAATAAATTATTGTTGACTCCTGCAATCCATCTGGCAGAATGATTTTGAGAATCTATAAAAGGAAACAAAAATAATTTTGGTAAAAACCAGAGAAGTCAAACCGGGCATGATTGCCTGGGAAATAACACGCGTCTGCAACCTCAACTGCGTTCACTGCCGCGCTGCGGCCAGCCGCGGCCCGTACTCCGGAGAACTTTCCACAAAACAGTGCTTAAATCTTATTGACGAAATTGCCGCTTTTGCCCAACCCGTAATTATCCTCACCGGCGGCGAGCCGCTGATGCGGCCGGATATTTTTGAAATCGCAACGTATGGCACAAAAAAAGGCCTGCGGATGGTACTGGCGACCAACGGTACGCTGGTTGATAACCAGGTAGCGCGCAAAATGATCAATAGCGGCATTCAGCGCGTCAGTATCAGCATCGACGGCAAGGATACCCAAAGCCATGACGTCTTTCGCGCCGAGCAGGGCGCTTTTGCCGGAGCGATGCGCGGCATTGAAAAGCTGAAAACCGCGGGAATGGAATTCCAGATAAATACAACAATCACCACGGCAAATCTGCGGCAAATTCAAGAAATACAAAACCTGGCCATAAATTTAGGCGCGGCTGCGCATCACATTTTCTTGCTTGTGCCCACCGGACGAGGAAGAGATTTAGCCGAACAAGCCATTACCGCCGCGGATTATGAAGAAACGCTCAAGTGGTTTCACCGACAAAGCGTAATCTCCCCTATTCAGTTAAAAGCTACCTGCGCGCCGCATTATTTCCGCATTATGCATCAGCAAAAAATTAAAGACGCAAAACCGGTCAAAAAAGCCGGCGGCCGCTTTCATGAATCAACGCACGGCTGTCTCGGCGGCATCACTTTCTGTTTTATTTCTCATGTCGGACAGGTACAGCCCTGTGGTTATCTGGAATTGGATTGCGGCAACGTGCTTAAGAAAAGTTTTGCCGACATCTGGAAAGCTTCAGAAGTTTTTCGTAATTTGCGTGATTACGGCAAATATAAAGGCAAATGCGGGCGCTGTGAATTTATCAAAGTGTGCGGCGGCTGCCGCGCGCGTGCCTATGAGGCCACCGGCGATTATCTGGCCGAGGAACCACTGTGTTTGTACGAACCGAAAAAGTAGTTCACTTTTTTAGTATATCTCCGATAATAAGGAAACAGAGCTTTGAAATGGACGCCATAGACAAAAAAATACTCAACATTCTGCAAAATGATTTCCCCTTACAGGAACAACCCTTTCTAATTATCGCCGAACGCTGCGGCATCAGTGAAGTGGAAACGCTAGCGCGCGTGCAAAAAATGAAAGAAAACGGAATTATACGCCGTATCGGTGCAATTTTTGACGGTCCCCAATTGGGACGTGTCAGCACTCTTTGCGCCGCACGTGTACCCAAAGATAAAATCGATACTTTTGTTCAAACAGTCAACACCAACAAAAACATCACCCACAATTATCTACGCGATGACGAATACAACATCTGGTTTACGGTCAATGCAGCAACGGCTAAAGAACTTAAATCGATTCTCGACAGTGTAAAAGAAAAAACAGGCGTTACCGATATTCTGGACATGCGTGCGGTGAAAAAGTTCAAAATTAACGCTTCTTTCAAAGTTTAGTCGCACGGAATACAGGCTATTATTTACCGGCCTTTTTGAAAACAGCGTATTGACGCCAAAGGCAATTCATGAGAAATATAAGCCAACATTTTCGACTTCCGGTTCAACTATAATTTTAAGGAGGAATGGGAATTATGGAAGTAAGAGAAATTGATTTTGCAGAAATTCCACAAAAAACCTTAAAAATTTTAACAAAACCGGTGAATTTTTTTAAAACCATGCCCAAAGCCGGAGGATTCCTCGAACCTGTAATTTTCGTCCTCGTTGTCAGCATTGTCACCGGCATTCTTCACTGCCTTATCAATATCGCTGGTCTCAGTTATATCGACAGGGGCATTCTAGAAAGCTTGGGGCTTATTATCTTTGTTCCTGTTGCCATGATTATTGCCAGTTTCATCGGTGCCGCCATTATGTTCGTCATCTGGAAACTGTTGGGTTCGCAGGAAAACTACGAAACCTCATATAGATGCGTTGCCTACCTGACGGTTCTGGCGCCGATTGCCGCGATTTTGGGTATAATTCCCTATGGCGGCACAGTTTTAAACGCCTTAATCGGTCTTTTCTTTATTGTCACGGCAAGCATTCACGTGCATAACATACCGGCAAAGAAAGCATGGCTGGTTTTCGGAATCATTTTTGCGCTGCTTGCCATTATGCAAATCAGAGCGGAATACAAGGTCCGCAACTTCACGCCTTCTACCGAAGAAGTAAGAAAAAAAATGGAAGAGCTGAATAAACAATATCGAGAGCAGCTGGAAGAAGCCAAAAAACAAATTGAAAAAGCAGAATAATAAGCTGAACGTTTTCAGCAAAAAAACGTACAGGTTCGTTCAACAAATGGATAAGCCCATCCGTTCAACGGCCCCAAAGGGCGGCATGGGCTTACCCATTTAAAAAATTAATTATGCCTGCAAAAAATGAAATTCCCGTCGTCGCCCTGGTGGACGGCAGCAATTATCTCTACCGCGCTTTTTACGCTATTCCTGCGTTGACCAATTCCAAAGGCTTCCCCACCAATGCCATTTACGGTTTTACAAATATGCTTCTGAAGCTCCTGCGCGAGCTTAAGCCGGATTACATCGTCATCGCTTTTGACGTCAAAGGTCCCACCACCCGTCATGAGGAATTCACCGATTACAAAGCCACGCGCAAACCCATGCCGGACGATTTGAGTCCACAAATACCTTTTATCAAAGATATCATCCGCGGTTTTTCCATCCCCGTTTTGGAAATGCAAGGAACGGAGGCGGACGATATTATCGGAGCACTGGCTGAGCAGGCATCCCAAAAAGGCTGGCGCACCGTCATCGTATCCGGAGATAAGGATTTGATGCAGCTTATTGATGAGAATGTCACTATGGTCGACACGATGAAAGACAAGACTTATGACGTAGCGGCGGTGAAAGAACGCTTCGGCGTGGCACCGGATAAAGTGGTGGAAATTTTAGGGCTTATGGGAGACACATCGGATAATATTCCTGGCGTTCCCGGCGTCGGCCCAAAAACAGCACAAAGACTGATCGAGGAATACGGCTCGCTGGAAGAAGTTATACAAAACGCGGACAACCTGCGCAATGTTAAATTAAGGGAAAGTTTTAAAAAATACGCCGAGCAGGCCAGGCTCAGCCGCCAACTGGCGCTTATTCGTAAAGATATTGCAATCGATTTTGACTTGAATGAGGCGGCGCGTAAGGAACCGGACAAAGAACTTTTGACAAAGCTTTTCAGTGAATTTGAATTTTCTTCTCTGCTACAAGAAATCAGAAAAGGGAAGCCTGCATCCACAAAAGATTGCACGGTTATTGCCGACAATCAAATGCTCGACGATCTTCTCGGAAAACTGCGTCAATGCCGCGGTTTTTCCTGCGAATTTATCTGGGAAAAAAATCAACGCTCTTTTTTGGCGGGTATCGCCACGTGTATTGACGGCGCTTCTTTTTACATACCGCTCAATCGTCCCGGCAATAAAAACCAGATGGATAAAAAGCAGGTATTTGTTGCGCTCACACCATTTTTCTCCAGCGACCGAATAAAAAAATATTTTCATAATTTGAAAAGTACTCTCGTTTTACAACCTGATTTTAACCTTCAAGCGGCAGAGGACACTGCGTTGATGGCTTATCTGCTAAATCCCACCAAACCGTCTTATGAGCTTGCGGAAATCGCCTGGGAATATTTACACGAGCAATTGCCTTCCGCGCCGGATGCTGCGGACGTTAAAAATAATTCTCTTTCTGCTGCTGATATCGACAAAATGGCGAAGCATGGCGCCGGGCGCGCCGAAGCAATAGAAAAACTGGGGAATCTCCTGCCGGGTAAGCTTAAGGAAACAGAGGCGGACGAACTTTACTCCAAAGTGGAAATGCCGCTTTTGCATGTACTGGCCGCCATGGAAAAAAAAGGCGTGCTTATCGACACAAAAATTTTAAACCAAATGTCGGTGGAGCTGGGGCAGTTGCTATCTTTATCCGAAGACAAAATTTACAAACTGGCCGGAGAAAAATTCAACATAAATTCACCCAAGCAACTGCAGGTGATTCTTTTTGAAAAACTGAAACTTCCCACCGGCAGGAAAACCAAAGAAGGCTACTCCACGGATATGGAAGTTCTTACCTTGCTTGCTCAAAGCCACGAGCTGCCTGCAGAGATTTTGTCTTACCGCTCACTGTCCAAGCTTAAATCCACCTATGTGGACGCATTGCCTGCGCTGATTAATCCTCAAACCGGCCGTATCCATACTTCGTATAATCAAACAGCAACGGCCACCGGCAGGCTATCGAGTTCAAATCCCAACTTGCAGAACATCCCCATCCGCACGCCGGAAGG
>ERZ1026800.781-NODE-781-length-24367-cov-2.751815_pt1 | contig 24367 bp, 23 predicted proteins | sample MGYA00520873_ERZ1026800 | MGnify/ENA primary metagenome ERZ1026800 (study PRJEB33270, sample SAMEA104284475) | anaerobic digester metagenome | biome: Anaerobic digester microbiome; feature: mesophilic sludge digester; material: Anaerobic digester biomass | place...
CAGCGGGTGCGGGCGTCCCCGGGGTGGCCGGCTTCGGCGCCCCCGGCGTGGTGGCCGCCGGTGCTGCACCGGGCACCACCGCTGCGGGCACGAGTGCCGCCGGCGAGGCGCCGACGATGGTGATGGCCGGGTCGCCAACACCCGGGATGGACAGCACGACTGCCTCCCCGGGCACGCCGGCGGCGGGCAGCGTGGTGGCGACGGTGGCCGTCGGGTCGGGGGTGAGCACTGCACCCGGCGGCACGGTGGTGGCGGCGGGAGTGGCCGCAGGTTGGTTGGCGGCAGCGATGACGGTCGTGAGACCGAACACTGCCGAAGCGGTGACGCCGGTCATCACGATGCGGGCTCCCGCTGCGGCGTGCTGGCGCTTCTTGCGAGCCACCGGCGTGTGCTCCGCCTGCACCGCAGTGCGGCGCGTCGGGGCCGGCTTGTCGGCGGCGACCATGGCCGCGACCGGAGCGGGGCGTGCGGCCGATTCGAGCGGTGCTGCCCACATCTCGTGGCCGGCTTGCACCGGCTGCTGGCGAGTGACGGGCATCGCGGCCGGCGCTTGACCGCGTTTCGCACGGATGGCCGCAAGCCGGGCTGCTTGGTCCTGGTCAGTCATCGTCGTGCTCCTCGCCGTCGTCACCGTGATCTTCGTCTTCGTGATCGTCGTCCTCGTAGTCGCCGTCGTCATCGTCGTCGTCGCCGCCGCCCGAGGGCGCCGTGGTGGCTGCAGGTGCCGGCTGCGTGCTGGTGGACGCCGGCTGGGCCGTGGCGGGAGCTGCGGTGGTGGAGGCGGCCGGGGTGGCAGCGGCCGGCGCGGGAGCAGGTGTCGTGGGAGAAGCGGTCGGGGCGGGGGTGGTCGGCTGCGAGGCGGTGCTGCCGGGGGCCGAACCGCTGTGCGACGTGGTGATGACCGTCACGTTGATGGGCGCTGCAGCCACGGTGGTGGGTGCACCCTCGACGGCGACGTTGGTGAGGGAGACGACCACGTCGTCACCCACCAGATCGGCGGAGAAGGTGACCAGCTGCAACGTGTCGCTGAACTGCACCTCCACGTGAGTGGCGGGGCCGGTAGCGCTCAGCACGGTCCAGCCGGTGCCGCCGGCGGCCTCGGTGACGGTGAGCGAGCCACCGGCAACCGAGATGGAGGCGGTGCCGGCAGCACCGATCTGATAGCTGATGGTGCGAGTGGTGGTGGCGCTCTGCTGGGAGGTGCTCGGTGCCGGCTGCGTCTGTGTACCGAGGCTGTCGCCCGCCGCAACGCCCGCGTAGGCAGCCCCTGCGGTACCGGCGACACCGGCAAGTGCCAGCCCTGTGATCCATGAACGATTCATTGCGCTCTCCTTCGTCGGGGTGTGCCCGCCCTAGGAGTTGCATTGAACACGGGGCCTTCCCAAGGGGTGTCCCGCCGATATCCAACGGACGTCGAAGACTCCGTCAAGGATCTGCGCTCCAGCAGCAAGCGAACCTCAACGATTCGTCAAGGCGAACGCCCGCTGCCCGAGACGTTGATCGGCCAATGCCGGCCGCCTGATCGGCACGCTGCTGTCGGTGGGATCGGGCGAGGAGCCGTCAGGTACCGCAGTAGGTCTGGAAGCGTCCGAACGAAGCCGGCGCCGGCTCGGCGTAGCGCTCGCCGCCGCGACGTTCGTGGAACGGCTGAGTGACCGCGTCGAGCAACTGGCGCAGCGGCGTGAGATCACCGGCTGTGGAAGCAGCAGCGAGTGCCTCCTCCACGAGGTGGTTGCGCGGGATGTACACCGGGTTCACTGCGTCCATTGCGGCGGCCACCGTTGCCGGGTCGCGACCCTCACCATGCACACGGCCCAGCCACCGCTTCGCCCAGGCGTGGAACGAGGTTGGCTCCGGCACGAGCGCAGCGACCGCGGCCAGGTCGCCCGCCACCGCCGACGACAGCCGACGGAAGAAGCGCGTGTGATCGACCCGCTGGTCGTGCAGTACGGCGAGCAGATCGTTGACGAGTGCCGGGTCACCGCTGTCGGCTCCGGCGACGCCGAGCTTCGACCGCATGCCTCCCAACCACCTCGCATCGAATCGGTCGGCGAAGCCACGCATCGCCGTCGTGGCCAGCTCGATGCTGCGCTCGGAGTCGTCGTGGATCAACGGCAGCAGGGGCTCGGCGAGCCGGGCGAGGTTCCACTGGACGATCGACGGCTGGTTGCCGTACGCGTAGCGACCGCCGTGGTCGATGGAGCTGAACACCGTCGCAGGGTCGAACTGGTCCATGAAGGCGCACGGCCCGTAGTCGATCGTCTCGCCGGAGATGGTGGTGTTGTCGGTGTTCATCACTCCGTGGACGAAGCCGACCAGCATCCAGCTCGCGACCAGCTCGGCCTGCACCCGCACCACTTCCTGCAACAGGCCCAGGTACCGATCGGGCTGCTCGGCGAGGTACGGGAAGTGGCGGGCGATCGCGTGGTCGGCCACCCGCTGCACCATTCCTGTGCCGTGATGAGCAGCTGCGAACTGGAACGTGCCGACGCGCAGGTGACTCGCGGCCACACGAGCAAGCACCGCACCGGGCAGCACCGTCTCGCGCCGAACTGGATCGCCGGTGGCCACCACTGCCAGCGCCCGTGTGGTGGGTATGCCCAGCGCGTGCATCGCCTCGCCCATCACGTACTCGCGCAGCATCGGCCCCACCGCTGCCTTGCCATCGCCGCCGCGAGCGAACGACGTGCGCCCGCTGCCCTTCAGGTGCAGGTCGCGCCGGCGACCGAACACGTCGATCACTTCGTCCACCAGCAGCGCGCGGCCGTCGCCCAGCCGAGGCGAGAAGCCACCGAACTGGTGCCCCGAGTACGCCTGCGCCAGCGGTTCGGCGCCCGCAGGGGCGACGTTGCCGACCAGCACATCGACGCCCTCCGGCGACGCCAGCCACGACGCGTCGATGCCCAGCTCGAGTGCCAGCGACTCGTTGATCAACAGCGCGTTGGGCGTCGGTGCCGTGGCAGCCACCGCCGGCTCGTACATGCCCACCAGGTCGCGCGCGAACGAGTTGTCGAACGCGAACTCCGTGGCGCAGCGTGCTTCCATCGACGGCCGAGGCTAGCCCTGGTCACGTCGATCGACGAGGGGCCACGGCGCTACGTTTGCGGCCATGCCGATCGGTCCCTTCCGCGCGTACCTCGCCGCGCAGCCCGAGCCCCAGCGCACCACGCTGCAGGCGGTGGCAGTCGCGTTGCACAAGATCCTTCCCGGCGCACAGGCATGCATCAGCTACGGGATGCCGGCGTTCAAGACCGACGGCCTCGCTGTGGCCGGGTTCGCCGGCTTCAAGCACCATTGCTCGTACTTCCCGCACAGCGGCTCGGTGATCCCGCAGCTCACCGCCGAGCTCAGCGCCTACGACTGCGATGCCGGCACGCTGCGCTTCCCGGTCGACCAGCCGCTGCCGGTCGCCGTGTTGCGCCTGTTGGTGTCGACTCGCCTGCGGATGGAGTCGGAGCACCCGCCACGAGCGGGCAAGGTACGACGGTTCTACGACAACGGCTTCCTGCAGTCCAAGGGTGCGATGCGCGACGGCGTGATGCACGGCGACTGGTCGTGGTACCGCAAGGACGGCTCGCTGATGCGCACGGGTCGGTTCAAGCACGGTGCACAGGTGGGCACGTGGCGCACGTTCGACCGCGACGAGGTGCTGGTGAAGGAGACGACGTTCTGATGGCAGCGCCCGCCTCGTGGAGCGTGGTGGCGCAGAACCTGCCCGAGCACGCGCGCAACCCCATCCACACCGATGCGGGCGCACAGGCCGCCGGGTTCCCGCGTGCACTCGTGGCGGGCGTCACCACCTACGCCTACCTGACGCACCCGATCGTGGTCGCATGGGGCGTCGAGTGGTTGCAGCGAGGCGGCGGCGAGGTGCGCTTTCGCCGCCCCGTGTTCGACCACGATCTGCTGCGGTGCACCCCCTCGCCCGACGAGGACGACGGCGGCGACGACGCAGGCGCTGGCGCTGGCGCTGGCGTTGGCGCGGTGACGGTGCACGCCATCACCGACGAGCCCGAGCAGCCGCGGGCCGCGTTCCGAGCAGTCCGTCGCGGCGGTGAACCGCAGCCGATGCGCCCGGGCGAGACGTTGCGGAGCACGTGCGTGCAGCTGGTCGGCGAGATGGGCAGTGACTACGGCTCACGAGCCGGCGACGAGCTGGCACTGTTCCACCACCATGGGCTGGTGCATCCCGCAGTGTGGCCGGCGCTGGCCAATCACCTCGTGCACACGCAGGTCGCGCGTGGCAGCTGGATCCACACGCGCAGCAACATCCGCCATCACGCGACCGCGCGTGCAGGGTCGACGGCGCATGTTCACGCGACGGTCGTGCGTCGCTTCCAGTCGCATGGCGAGCGAGCCGTCCTCGATGTGCACATCGAGATCGACGGCGTGCTCGTTGCCTCGCTCGAACACGAGGCGATCGTGCTGCTGCCTGCTGCGGCGCCGGCCCGGGTGTGAGGCCCACCGGCAGAGCTGCGTTCTCAGCGCACTACGACTTGGCTACCACTGCGAAGCGGGTGAGGCCGAGCTCGGACTCGATGGCGTGGCGAGGGCGGGCACCGACCGCCTGCTTGGTGAGCTTGCCGCCCTCGAACAGCCCGATCGTGGGGATGCCACGAATGCCGTAGCGACCGGCAACTGCCTGGTTCGCATCGACATCCACCTTCACCACCTTGATCGCCGAGCCGTACTTCTCGGCCAGCGCCTCCACCTCCGGTGCAACGGCGCGACACGGGCCGCACCAAGCAGCCCAGAAGTCGACCACCACCGGCACGGTGGAGTCGAGCACCTCCCGTTGAAAGCTCGCCTGGTCGTCGGCTGTGGTCATGGTTGCCATGTCGGTTCCTTTCGGTGATCGGGCCCGAGCGGGGCCTGCAGGTACTCTCAACCAATACCCCACAGGGTATATTCCCGCGTCGCTCGGGGCGCCGGCGGGCCGACCGGCACCGTCTGGTCGGCCCACATCCACCATGGCTGTGGATGAAGGCCGACCAGCCAGCTGTAGGCGCGCATCACTGTCGCGACATCTCCGCTCGCCCGGCGGCGTCGGCCACGTCGGCGTACTTCTCCGGGCTGGCCTGCACCACGATCTCGTGCAGCGTGCCGGTGAACTCGTACGGAGCCTCGTAGCGCTGCGACACGGGCGACCCGTGATCGCCCCCCACACTGGGGCCGATCGACGAGATCATGCGCATGTACAGCCCCAGGTCGGCAGCGCCGGCCACGCGACCGTCGACCACGATCTCGGCTCGCCCCGACATGCCCTCACCGCGACGCAGGCGAACAGCGAGCTCCACCTCGCCCAACGGCAGCTCGACATCCGACTCGATGATGGTGTGCTCGCTGAACGCGTTGTAGTCGAGCACCAGACGGCCGCCCTGCACGAACATGGAGATGCCCGAGTTCTGCGTGCCGGTGGCGAAGAGCACACCTTCGTCGCCGGCAGCGAGGGCGACGCGTGCGGTCAGATCGCAGTGGCGGCCGCCGATGGCTGCCGACGCCTGGCCGGGCAGCGGCGACATCGGCGGCCGGTACACGTAGCGACGGTTCTCGGGATGCGGCGACCGTGGCCGGAAGCGAGCACCGAACAGCTGCACGCCGCGATCGTCGAGCGGGAACACTCCGTGCCGCTCGGCCTCGCTGTTCCATAGCGCCACCAGCTCGGCCAGCTGCTGCGGGTTGGTGGCAGCAAGGTCGTTGCACTCCGACCGGTCGGTCGCCAGGTGGTACAGCTCCCACGCCTCGGTGGCGAAGTCGGCGCCCGGGTTGTGCTTGAGCACCGCTTTCCAGTCGCCGGCCACCAGCGCCATGCTGCCACCGTTCTCGAAGTACTGCAGCTGGTTCACCGCCGGTGCCTGCGGCTGCGCGAGCAGCGAGGAGAACGAGTGCCCGGTGACGGGCAGCTGCTGCAGGCCGCGACGAACCGCTGCCGGCTCGACTCCGACCAGGTCGTACACCGTGGGCACGATGTCGGAGACGAACACGAACTGCTCGCGCGTGCTGCCGCGCTGATCGGCCGGCACACCATCGGGCCAGTGCAGCACCATCGGCACGTGCACGCCGCCTTCGTGCGTGTTCTGCTTGTACCAACGAAACGGCGTGTTGCCGCACTGCGCCCAGCCCCACGGATAGTTGGTGTGGCTGTTCGGCCCGCCGATGGTGTCGATGCGCTGCACGGCTTCGTCGGGCATCTCGATGATGCCGTTGAAGAACTTCATCTCGTGCATCACCCCGAACGGCCCACCCTCTTGCGATGCGCCGTTGTCGGCATGCACCACCAGGATCGTGTTGTCGAGCTGCCCCAGCCGGCGTAGGCCATCGACCAGACGACCGATCTGCACATCGGTGTGATCCAGGAACGCCGCGAACGCCTCTTGCAGGCGAGCAGCGAGGCGGCGCTCGTTGTCGGACAGCTCGTCCCACGGCTTCACGCCCGGGTTGCGCGGTGCCAGCTGCGTGTCGGCCGGGATGACACCCAACTCGATCTGCCGGCGGAACCAGCGCTCGCGCACGAGGTCCCACCCTTCGTCGTAGCGCCCGCGGTACTTGGCCAGGTACTCCGGCGGCGCCTGGTGTGGCGCATGCGTGGCCCCGAAGGCGAGGTAGGTGAAGAACGGCCGATCGGGGCGCACACCCTTCGAATCGGCGATCATCCGCAGCGCCTGGTCGACCAGGTCGGCCGACACGTGGTAGCCGTCGTCGGGCGTGCCCGGCGTGGGGATGGGGTGGTTGTCGGCAACCAGCTCGGGATAGAACTGATCGGTCTCACCGTCGAGGAACCCGTAGAAGCGATCGAAACCACGGCCAAGTGGCCATTGATCGAACGGGCCGGCGGCCGAGCACTGCTCCATCGGTGCCAGGTGCCACTTGCCCAACGCGAACGTGGCGTATCCGGCGTCGCCCAGCACCTCGGCCACGGTGGCCGCGTGGTTGGAGATGTGGCCCAGCTGGTTGGGGAACCCGGTGACGAAGTTGGAGACCGAGCGCATGCCCACGGCGTGGTTGGCACGCCCGGTGAGCAGCGCTGCGCGGGTGGGCGAGCACAACGGAGTGACGTGGAAGTTGGTGAACTGCAACCCGCCGGCAGCCAACGCATCGATGTTGGGCGTGTCGATGTCGGAGCCGAAGCACCCCAGCTGCGCGAAGCCGGTGTCGTCGAGCAGCACGATGATCACGTTGGGCGCGTCCTCGCCAGGGTGCGGGGCCTGTTCGAACGACGGCTCCGACTCGGCGACCGTTCTGCCGATGCGACCTCGGAACTCATGGCTGATCCCCATGGCTACCCCTTCCCCGACCTGCCCGCCGATGATCTGTCACCGACACTGGCAATACCGTACCGACACGCGCCGGCCGTGGCCGAACCCGCGGTACCACGGTGCGCCCCCCGATCGGCGCCGGTGGATGTGGGATAGCTTGACCGGCATGTCCGGCCCCGCCGAAACCCCGCTGCTGCGCAAGATCCGCGAGTCGGTGATCGGCGACGATCAGGTGATGGACGGGCCCTACGGTCCGCACCGCATCACCTACGCGGACTACACCGCATCCGGCCGGGCGCTCAGCTTCATCGAAGACTTCATCCGCGACGAGGTGCTGCCCCGCTACGCCAACACCCACACCGAGTCGTCGGGCACCGGCCTGCAGACCACTCGCCTGCGCGAAGACGCTCGCCGCATCATCCACGACGCCGTGGGCGGCGACGACGACACGTGCGTCATCTTCTGCGGTTCGGGCGCCACCGGAGCCATCGATCGGCTGATCGGCATCATGAACATCCGGCTGCCCGCCGACCTCGACGACCGCTACCACCTGCTGCAGCACATCCCGCCTCGCGAACGCCCGGTCGTGTTCGTCGGCCCGTTCGAGCACCACTCCAACGAGCTGCCCTGGCGCGAGTCGATCGCCGATGTGGTCACCATCCAGGAAGACGCCGACGGTCACATCGACCTTGCCCAGCTGGAAGCCGAACTGGTGCGCTTCACCGATCGACCGGTGAAGATCGGCTCGTTCTCGGCCGCCTCCAACGTCACCGGCATCCTGTCGAACTCGTGTGCCATTGCCGACCTGCTCCACCGCCACGGAGCGCTCTCCATGTGGGATTTCGCCGCCGCCGCCCCGTACGTCGACATCGACATGTACCCGAGGTGCGCCGAGCACCCGCTGGCGTACAAGGATGCCGTGGTGCTCAGCCCGCACAAGTTCGTCGGCGGCCCCGGCACCCCGGGCGTGCTCGTCATCCGCCGCGAACTGCTGAAGAACCGTGTGCCCGACGTCGTCGGCGGCGGCACGGTCGCCTACGTGAACCCCACCGAGCACCGCTTCCTCGACGACCCCGTGCACCGTGAGGAGGGCGGCACACCGGCCATCATCGAATCCATCCGCGCGGGGCTGGTGTTCCAGCTCAAGCAGGCGGTCGGCGTCGCCACGATCAAGCAGCACGAAGAGTCGTACTGGCATCGTGCCGTCGAGGCGTGGTCGGCCAATCCCGCGCTGCAGGTGCTGGGCAACACCACGTGCGACCGGTTGTCCATCCTCTCCTTCGTCGTCCGTCGCCCTGGTGGCCGCTACTTGCACCACAACTTCGTCGTGGCCTTGCTCAGCGACCTGTTCGGCATCCAGTCGCGCGGCGGCTGCTCGTGCGCCGGTCCCTACGGGCACCGGCTGCTGGGCATCGACATCGAACGATCACACGAGTTCGAACACGAGATCACACATGGTTGCGAAGGCATCAAGCCGGGCTGGACCCGCGTCAGCTTCAACTACTTCATCTCCGAGACCGTGTTCCACTACCTCGTCGATGCGGTCGACCTGCTCGCCGAGCACGGCTGGAAGCTGCTCCCCGAGTACCGCTTCGACCCTGCAACCGGGTTGTGGCGCCATCACCACGGCCCTGTCGAGCCGCCGCTGCGCCTGGCACAGCTGTCGTACGACGCGGCCACCGGCGAACTGCTGCGCCCACCGGTCGATCGTGCACGCGCCTCGGAAGATGCACTGGCCGGCTACCTCGAGGCGGCACGGCAACGCTTTGCTGCCGCGCCGGCGTGGGAGCAGGCCGGCCCTCACGCCGGGGCACTGTCGGCAGAGTTCGAACACCTCCGCTGGTTCGACCTGCCCGACCAGTCGCTCGCGGTCTGATCTCACCGCGCTGGCCGATGCACGGCTCGTCGGTGCCTCGCCGCTCCCATTGACTGAAAAATCAGTCAATGCCATCATCCGGTGATGACGACCACACCTTCCGCCGCCGGCTTCACCATGCCGGCCGAGCACGAGCCTCACTCCGGGTGCCTCATGGCATGGCCCTCGCGAGCCGAGCTCTGGGGTGAGCGGTTGGAGGCTGCAACCCACGAGTACGCCGCCGTCGCTCGCACCATTGCCGCCTTCGAGCCAGTGACCATGGTCTGCAACCCTGGCCTGGCAGCCGACGTGCGCAACCTGTGCGGCGCCGGCGTGACCCCCGTCGAGATCCCCATCAACGACTCGTGGATCCGCGACAGCGGGCCCGCCTTCGTGCGCGACCACACCGGCACAGTGGCGGCTGTCGGGTTCGGTTTCAACGCCTGGGGCAACCGCTGGCACCCGCACGACGACGATGCCCGGCTTGCGGAGCGGTTGGCGTCGTACTTCTCCGTGCCGTTCTTCCGAGCCCCGTTCGTGCTCGAAGGTGGGTCCTTCTTCGTCGACGGCGAGGGCACCCTGATCACCACCGAGCAATGCCTGCTGCACCCGAACCGCAACCCACACCTCACCCGCGAGCAGATCGAGCAGGGCCTCGAGGATCACCTCGGTGTCACCACCGTGATCTGGCTGCCGTTCGGGCACAGCCTCGACACCGGCCCGGCGGGTACCGACGGGCACGTCGACGGCGTGCTGCAGTACGTCGCGCCGGGTCGAGTGCTGCTGGAGGCCGTGTCGCACAACGCCTCCCCCGAACACGAGCGTGGGCTGCGCAACCTCGCCGCGTTGCACGCCGCTCGCGACGCCCGGGGGCGTTCGCTCGAGGTCACCATCCTCGACCCCGGCCCCAACGCGACCGTCTCGTACGCCAACCACTACCTGGCCAACGGTGCGGTGATCGTGCCGATGGGCGACGACGAGGCCGACGCGCCGGCGCTCGACGTGCTGCGCCGAGCACATCCCGACCGCGAGGTGGTCGGCGTGCCGGGTGAGACCATCGCGTTCGGCGGCGGTGGGCCGCACTGCATCACACAGCAGATCCCCGAGGGAACATGAGCGCCCTCGATCGGCGCACGGCACTGCTCGACGCCGCGGTGGGCGAGATCGCCAGCAGGGGTACCCGCGGCATGCGCATCGAGCGAGTGGCCCGCGCGGCCGGCGTGTCGCCCGCGCTCATCTACCACCACTTCGGCGATCGCTCCACGTTGCTGCAACACGCGCTCGAGCACATCGGCGCACGAGCCGAGACGTACACCACCGTCATCGGAGCGGATGCTCACGACACGGTGCTCGCCGTGCTGCTCGCAGAGATCCAAGACATCGAGGCGGTGCGCACCAACTCCGCCGCGTGGGGTGACTGCGCGACGCGGCGATCTTCGATGAAACGCTGCGCCCCATCATCACCTCGCTCACGGCTCGTTGGTCGGCCGACATCGCGGCGCTGGCGCGCGCCGGCCAGCACGACGGGTCGATCACCGCTGCACAAGATGCGGAAGCGCTCGGCGTGCAGCTGACCGCACTGGTCGAGGGCATCAGCTCGCGTTGGCTCACCGGCCAGCTCACCACCACCGAGGCGAGAGCGCACGTGACCTCGGTGGCAGGCTCGTTGCTGCGTTGACCCGGCTACCACCGGCGTGCCGGCAGCGGCATACTGGCGGCATGTCGAACGAACCCAGCACCGAACCTGCCAACACCCCCGAACCCACCAGCACCGACACCGACGCCGACGTCGACGCCGACGAAGCACTCGACCTGGTCAGCTACGACCTCAACGACGACGGCAAGATCTCACCGCTGGAGGGCGCCCGCGCCGAGCTCGGCCTCGTCGACGCCAGGCTCGAGCAGTTGGCACAGGAACCAGGGGTGAAGGGCAAGCTGGCCGACGCCGCAGTCACGGCGACGAAGCTGGCCGACAACGCCGTGACCGCCCCCCCACCCCATATTCGCCTGCTCACCGCTTTGGTACCGTTCGACCGGCCACGACGCACGAGTGGCCGAGCAGATGATGCAGCAGTCAGGCAGAGCAGGAGGCAGCCGTGTCGTTCGTCAACGAAGGGTCCAACCGAGCAACGAACACGTCGGCCGGCTGGCGACCCAGCAGCCGCCAGATCATCGGTGCCGTCATCGGCATCCTCGCGCTGATCTTCATCGCACAGAACTCGAAGTCGGGCACCATCCACTTCCTGCTGTTCGAGTTCACTGCGCCGGTGTGGATCGCGTTCTTGCTGATCCTTGCCTCGGGTGCCGTCGTCGGATACGTGCTGCGCGGGGTACGGCAGGACCGGCAGGCGGAGAAGAAGGCGGCCAGGAACAGCGACTGAGCCGGCCGCCCGCTCCGGCCAGCACGGTCAGGGCACCAGCACGCTCTTTCCGACGACCTTGCGGTCGAGCTGATCCTGCAGCGCCACGGCCACGTCGGCCAGCGCGTACGCCTTGGGCTCGACCGGATGCAGGTCGCCACGATCGATGGCGGCGACGACGTCGCTCAACAACTGCTGGTTCTCCTCCTGGTGGCCGCCCACCCAGCCACCCCAGTCGACGCCCGTGACGCGTCGGTTGCGGAGCAGGATCTGATTGGCCGGCAGCTTCGGGATCTCGCCGGCAGCGAACCCGACCACCAGCAACTGGCCGTCGTCGCGCAGGCTGCGCAGGCCGGCCTCGGCGAGTGCCCCACCCACCGGGTCGTAGACGAGGTGCACTCCCCCACCACTCAGCTCCTTGGCGCGCGACTTCACGTCTTCGGTCGAGGTGTCGATCTCCGCTTCGGCACCGTGAGCCGACGCGATCGAACGCTTCTCCTGGCTGGAGGCCGCGGCGATCACGTGCAAGCCCATCGCGTGGCCCACATCGACTGCCGCCAAGCCGACCCCACCGCCGGCACCCAGCACCAACAGCCACTCGCCGGCGTGCGCCCGTGCCCGGTGGTGGAGCGCGAACCAGGCGGTGCCGTAGCTCTGCACGAAGGTGGCGGCCTGGCCGTCGGTCATGCCGGCCGGGGTGTGGGTCACGCGGCGTGCGGGCCACACGACCTCGCTCGCGAACCCACCCAACCCGGTGCTGCAGAACACGCGGTCGCCCACCGAATGAGTGGTGACGCCGTCGCCCACTTCGGCGACCACACCGGCCACTTCGCCGCCAGGAACGAACGGCACCGGTGGCTTGATCTGATAGAGGCCCTGCACGAACAGCCCGTCGACGAAGTTCACACCGGCGGCGGTGACTCGGATTCGCACCTGGCCAGGGCCGACCGGAACAGATGGACGGTGCTCGACCGTGAGATCGGAGACCGGACCGAAGCTGTTGCAGGAAACGACACGCATGTGGGCCGACCGTAGTGCGAAGCTGTGCGCCCATGCGGCTCGAACCATTCACGCTCACCGGCACGTACGTGCAACTCGAGCCGCTCACTCGCGACCACGGCCCAGCACTGCTGGCCGCCGGCAACCGCGACCGCAGCTCGTACGGGTACACGCCCGTCCCCGCCACCACCGAGGAGATGGGCGGCTACCTCGACTGGCTTCTCGCCGACGCCGCTCGCGATGCGGTCGTGCCATTCGTGCAGCGCCGCCTCGCCGACGACACGCCCGTGGGTTGCACTCGCTTCCTCAACGTCACCTGGTACACCGGTCGCGACAGTCCGGCCGAAGTGGAGATCGGCGGCACCTGGTTGGCCGCCGATGCACAACGCAGCCCGATGAACACCGAGGCCAAGTTGCTGTTGCTCACGCACGCCTTCGAGCAGTGGCACGTGTTCCGTGTGGCCATCTGCACCGATGCCCGCAACCAGCAGAGCCGGGCCGCGATCGAACGCCTGGGCGCGCACTTCGAGGGCATCTTGCGCCAGCACCGCGCCAGTACCGGTCACCTCACGCAGCCCGGCACCGCCCGCGACACGGCCGCATACTCCATACTGCCCGCAGAGTGGCCGGCGATCCGCCAGCGACTCAGGAGCCGACTCGATGGCTGACGAACGACCCGTGATGCTCATCACCGGGGCGGGCCGGGGCATCGGTGCTGCCGTCGCTCGCGCTGCGGCGGCCAAGCGCTACCACGTGGTGTTGAACTACTCGACGTCGAGCGACCCGGCCGACGAACTGGCGGCGGAGATCCGCGAGACGGGTTGCCGCGCCGTCACCGTGCAGACCGACGTCGCCGACGAAGCGGCCGTGCGGAGCATGTTCGCTCACGTCGATGAACGTTTCGGCCGCCTCGATGTGCTGGTCAACAACGCCGGCATCGCAGGCGGCTACGGCCCGCTCGACACCGTCACCGAGCCGATGCTCGCCCGGTTGTGGGCGGTCAACATCACCGGTCCGTTCCTGTGCGCTCGCGAAGCCGCGGCACGCATGCGCACCGACCTCGGCGGGCGCGGCGGCAGCATCGTGAACATCTCGTCGAAGGCGGCCGTGCTCGGTGGGCCTCACGAGTGGGTGCACTACGCGGCCTCGAAGGGCGCCATCGACACGATGACGGTCGGGCTCTCCAAAGAGCTCGCCAACGTGGGCGTGCGCGTCAACGGTGTGCGGCCGGGCCTGATCGAGAGCGACTTCCACCTCCACGCTCCGCCGGGCCGGGTTGCACGGATGGCGCCGATGATCCCCATGGAACGCAGCGGCAGTGCCGACGAAGTGGCCGGCGCAGTGCTGTGGCTGGCGTCGGCCGAGGCCAGCTACGTGACGGGAGCATTCATCGACGTCACCGGTGGCCGCTGAGCCTGCAGCAGCATCCGGCCGCCGTACGCCCCCACCACGGCAGTGAGCACGGCGAGCCCCACGATCGTGGGCGGCAGCGCCTGCGGGCCGATGCGGTCGAACAGCTGGCCGACGACGAACGGCATGACCAGGCCACCCAGGCCCGACGACGCGACGATCGCCGACGTGTTGCGCCCGCTGAGGGCGAGATGGGTTTCGGCGAACGCCATCATCGAGGCATATTGCGGGGCGACGGAGAGAGCGAACAGCAACGTCACCACCCACAGCATCGGGCCCGGGCCGTCGAACACGACGAACAGCAACGACGACAGCACGGAGAGCAGGGTCGCGCCGGCAACGATCCAGCCCGGCGAGACGTGGCGGGCCACCCAGATGGCCAGCACCCGACCGGCGGTGAAGCCGAGACCGAACATGGAAGTGACACCGGTGGCGGTGGCGGCGCCGCCGTACTCGATCTGCTCGACGTACGTGTGGATCCAGTTGATGAAGCCCGTCTCCATCGCCACGTACGCGAAGAAGAACGCGCAGATCACCGCTACCTGCGTGCCCCGAGCACCGCCGGCATGGCTGCGCTCGACCGTCGCCAGCCGAGTTCTGGCAGGCGACGGGTGCGGCAGCATCAGCGCGGCGCACACCGCGGTGAGTGCAGCCATCGGCAACGCCACACCCCAGATGGAATCCGTGAGGTGCAACGACCTGTTGACGATGATCGGTGTGACCATGGCACCGATCGCGAAGCACAGGTGCAGAGCGTTGAGCAACGCACCAGGGCCTTCCGGCCGGCTCCACATCACCAGTGTGTTGCCGCTGACATCGCACAACCCACAGGCCCCACCGAGCACTGCGAACGCGGCGACCAGCAACGCCAGCGAGGGCGCGAGCGCGATCAGGACGATGGAGCAGGTGGCACCGACCATGGCCGCGACCCACCGCCGGTGACCGCGACCGCTGTCGAGCCCATGACCGGCGAACACCGAGCCGAGGATGTAGCCGGCGGATTGGCCGACGAAGAGCCATGCGATGCCGCCGTCGGTGGTGTGCACGCGATCCCGCAGGTGCGACAGCGCCGGCCCGGCCACGCTGAGCCCGAGACCGATGAGCAGGAACCCCGCCAGGTAGGCCGGCACCGGCGTCTCCCGCGATCCGGCGCGGGGGGAGGCGACCGTCGGCGTGTGCATCGTTGCTTGAATCTAGGCAACCGGTAGGGTCGACTGCGCATGCAGGTCGTGGTGGTGCTCGCACATCCCAACTCGGACAGCTTCAGCCACGCCATCGCCGAGCGGGCCTGTACCGGGCTGCGCGTAGCAGGGCACCAGGTGCAACTGCTCGACCTCTACGGGCTGGGCTTCCGTGCGGCGATGAGCCGCGACGACCACGTCGCCTACCACGGCGATCACCCGGCGATCGACCCGATGGTCGCCGAGCACGGTGCGCACGTGCAGCGGGCCGACGCACTCGTGTTCGTGTACCCCACGTGGTGGAGCACGATGCCGGCCATGCTCAAGGGTTGGCTCGAGCGAGTGATGGTGCCCGGCGTGGCGTTCGTGTTCAACAGCAAGGGCAAGGTGCGCCCCGGCCTCGGCAACGTGCGCCGCATCGTCGGCATCAGCGTCTACGGCTCGCCTCGCGCGTACGTGCGGTTCGTCAACGACAACGGCCGCCGCACCATCACGCGGGCGTTGCGGCTCAACACCGGCATCCGCACTCGCACCTCGTGGCTGGCGCTGTATGCCATCGACACGTCCACCGCGACGCAGCGCGATTCGTTCCTCGATCGGGTCGAGCAGAAGATGCGTGCGCTGTGAGGGTGCACCTGGTCTACTGCCACCCGTCGGAGACGTCGTTCACGGCGGCGGTGCGCGACCGCGCGCTGGTCGGGCTGCACGCGGCCGGGCACGACGTGCGAGTGAGCGACCTGTACGCCGACGGGTTCGTGCCCGAGCTCTCCGCGTGGGAGCGCACCAACCACCTGGCACCACCCGAGACCAAGCCCGACATCGCCGAGTACGCCGCGAACCTGCGTTGGTGCGAGGCGCTCGTGCTGGTGTACCCCACGTGGTGGGCCGGCCAACCGGCCATGTTGAAGGGCTGGATCGACCGAGTGTGGGTGGCCGGGGTGGCCTACGAGCTTCCGGAAGGGGCGAACCGCATCCGGCCCAGGCTGCACAACATCCGGCGCATCGTTGCCATCACCACCCATGGCTCCACCAAGTTCGTCAACGCACTCGAAGGTGAGGGCGGCAAGCGCATCGTCACACGCTCACTACGAGTGTTGTGCAGCAAGCGGGCCCGCACCACTTGGATCGCGCTGTACAACATCGATCGCAGCACCGATGCTCGCCGCGCCGCGCATCTGGCGCGGGTGGAACAAGCGATGTGCGAGCTGCACTGACGCCGCTACGTGCGATCGAAGCGAGTGACGACCTCCACGTGTGCGGTGTGAGGGAACAGATCCAGCACGGTGGAACCTGCGTGGTGATAGCCGCGAGCGGCCAGCAGCACGGTGTCGCGGGCCAGGGAGACCGGGTCGCAGCTGACCAGCACCAGCCGCCTGGCTCCGGTGGCAGCGAGCACGTCGGTGGCCTCACGCCCCAGGCCGCTGCGAGCGGGGTCGGCCACCGCCAGCTCGACCGGCTGCGGCACCCACTGCTCGAACATCGTGCGATGCACGGCGGCCCGATCGCCGAGGTTCGCCACCGCATCGGCGCACGACGACCGAGAACTCTCCACCACCACGTTGTCGACGGCTCCGAGCGTGGCTGCGAACAACCCGATGCCGCCGTAGGCATCCAACAGCGGGCCGCGCAACCCGTCGAGCACGTCGCCGCAAGCTCGGCGAACGGCATCGACGAGCAGCTCCGCCGCGGCAGGACCCGATTGGAAGAACGATTCCGCAGAGACCTGCAGGTCGGCGCCTGCAACTCGCTCGACCAGCGTCGCATCGGGGCCGATGGCCACGTGTGTGGGCAGACCCTCGAAGCGGACCGACGGCGCCCCGGCGGGCAACCGGTCGACCCGCCGGTCGGGGTGTGAGCCGGGCAGCGACTCCGGCGGGTAAGCGCCAGCCCAGGTGCCGGCGGCGGCATCGGCACCATCCTCGACGGCGAGAAGCGACTCGATCCGCCCCATCGACACCAGCGAACGCGGCATCGACTCGAACAAAAACCCAGCCACCCGCACCGGAAAGTTGAGCCACCCGAACAGGGTGACCGCAGCGAGCACGTCGCCCGTGGTGACGGCGCCCGCCTGCACGCGGTACCCGCCGACGACGATCAGCGCCACCATGCCCAACAGCGGCAGGGCATCGACGAGCGGGTGGTACGACGACGACAGCGCGGCCAACCGCAGCCGCTGGGTGCGCAATGCACCGGCGGCGTCGTCGAAGCGCCCCGATTCGGCAACCTCTCGACCCAGCGTTTTGACGACCATGGCGCCCTCGAAGCTCTCGTGGGCAATACCCGACACCCGGGCCACCTGCTCCTGGGATCGCGTGGCCGGGTCGACCATGCGAGCCGAAAACCAGCGGCTCACCAACACCAACAGGGGAAACAGCACCGCTGCGATCAGCGCAAAGGTCCAGTCGGCGACCAACAGGCTGATCACCGAGAACACGAGCAGCGCCACCAGCCCGAACGTGAGTGGCACCGGCATGAGCGCCCAAGTAGAGAAGGTGACGTCGCTGTCGGCCAGCGCCAACAGCTGGCCGGTCGGACGTTTGCGATGCTCGGACAGCGGCATGGCCAGCACGCGGTCGGCCACCTGGCGCCGCAGCTCTGCCTGCACCCGTGCCTCGGTCACCGAGCCGTACCAGCGGCGCAGCACCACCGAGCCGCCGCGCAGCACCCCGACCGCCAGGAGTGCCAGCGCCGCCCACAGCGCCACCCCGCGGCCTTTCTCCCCCGCCAGCACCGGCACGATCGCCTTGTCGTTCACCTGGCCGATCACGATGGTTGACCCCACGACGGTGGCGGCCCAGGCGGTGCCGCCGAACAGGGCCAGCGCAAACGGCCACGGTTCCATCCGGGCGAATCGGCCGACCAACCGCAGCCCCGACCGCGCCAGGCCGGCGCCCTCGGGCGGTGAATCGGCCGCCGGCCCCATATCTGGCGAGAGAGGGGCCGGCGACCCTCCGCTCACCGCGGCAACCGCTGGGTCACAGCTGGATCGACTTGGTCTCGAGATACCCGTCGATGCCCCACTCACCCCGCTCGCGACCGTTGCCGGACTGGCCATAACCGCCAAAGGGGGCCGCTGCGTTGAAGCCGCCACCGTTAATGTCCACCTGTCCGGTGCGCATGCGTCGGGCCACCGACTTGGCCCGCTCGACGTCGGCGGACTGCACGCCGCCGGCCAGGCCGTAGATCGTGTTGTTGGCGATGCGGATCGCATCGTCCTCGTCCGTGTAGGGAATCACCGCCAGCACCGGCCCAAAGATCTCCTCCTGGGCGATGGTGGAGTCGGGGTCGACGTTGGCAAACACGGTCGGCTTCACGTAGAAGCCGCGCGGCTGGTCCTCGGGCTGCTCCGGGCCTCCGATCACCAGGTCGGCGCCCTCGTCGATGCCCTTCTGGATGTAGTCGCGCACCCTGTCGCGCTGCGCGGCCGACACCAGCGGACCGAAGGCGTGGAACAGGTCGGGCTCGTCGGCGGCCGGGTCGACCAGCTTGGCCTGGGCCACCTCCGCCACGACGGCGTCGACGATCTCGTCGTGCATGTCGGCGGGCACGAGCAGGCGGGTCAGTGCCGAGCAGGTCTGGCCGGAGTTGAGCATGCAGGCGAACACCGAACCGAAGGCCACGGTGGCCGGGTCGGCGTCATCGAGCACGATGTTGGCCGACTTGCCGCCCAACTCGAGCTCGACCCGCTTCACCGTGTCGGCGGCCGACTTGGACACCTCCTTACCCGCCCGACCCGAGCCGGTGAAGCTGACCATGTCGACGTCGGGGTGAGCTGTCATGGCACCGCCCACCTCGGGGCCGGTGCCGGTCACCAGGTTGAACACGCCGGCGGGCAGGCCCACCTCGTCGAGCACCTCGGTGAGCAGGAAGGCGTTGAAGGGCGTCACTTCGGATGGCTTGAGCACGACGGTGCACCCGGCGGCGAGGGCCGGGGCCACCTTGCAGACGATCAGATACAGCGGGTAGTTCCAGGGGGTGATGGCGGCGACGACACCGATCGGCTCGCGCACCACGAGGGAGTTGCCCAGCTCCTTCTCCCACTCGAAGGCCTCGATCTGATCGGCGTAGGTGTTCCAATCGCCGACGGCCAGGCCGGCCTGCACCATCTGGGCAAACGCCTTGGGCGAGCCCACCTCGGCCGAGATCGTGTCGACCAGCTCGTCGTAGCGGGCGGTGAGGGCGGCGCCGATGTCGCGCAGGTACTTGGCCCGCACGTCGACCGACGTGGTCGACCACGACGGAAATGCCTGACGGGCTGCCGCCACGGCGCGGTCGACGTCCTCGGGGGTGCCCATCGGAACACTGCCGATGATCTCTTCGGTGGCCGGGTTGACAACGTCCTCGGTCGCCGTGCCCGCAGGCGTGACCCATTCGCCCCCGATGTAGAACTGCTCGTAGCGCTTCATAGTGCCCCCCTTGATCGGCGGGGCGCGGCGCCCCGCACTCATCGACTGGACCGGTCACGTTACCGGGCGTGGCGCCGATTGGCCCAGCACGCTGGCAGCTCTGCCGCATCGGGCCCCGAGCCCGTGGCCACTACGTGGAGGACAGTTGGTGTGATGCCGGGGTGGCTCGGGCCCGTGCGGCCGCCTGCTGGACCACCGGGTTCTCGCCGGTGACCGCCGCCAGCGCAGCGAGGATGGCCCGGGTGGACGCGGCAACGGTGGCGCGCTCGACCGGGCCCGGTCCCGGACGGCGATACAACCCGTAGCCCCAAGCGGGGAGCAACCCCCACGCTGCGGCGCTGAACATGCCAGACACGCTGCGGGCCAAGCGGTCGCCCTCGGGAGGACTGGCCAGGAACCGAAGTGTGTCCTCGGCCTGCTCACCGGCTCGCAGCTCGGGTTGCACCTCGACGAAGTAGCTGGCCACCTCGGCGGCGCTACGGGGCACCCGGGTGGCACCGAGCGCCTCGGCGACCACCGCCATCTCGTCGTAGTAACAATCGACCTCGGCTGCGGTCATCACCCGGCGCCCGAAGTGGGCGTTGGCAGCGACGAACATCGACACCTCCGCAACGTGCACCCAGCGCAGCAGGGCCGGATCGTTGGCGTCGTAGGGGCGCCCGTCGGGCGCCACGCCGGTGATGTGCCGATGGGTACGGCGAACGACGCGACACAGCTTCTCGGCGGTCTCGCTGTCGCCGTAGGTGGTGGCGACCACAAAGCTGGCGGTGCGCGACAGCCGCTCGAACGGACGCTCCTTGAAGTCGGAGTGCTCCGCCACCCCGGCCATCGCCAACGGGTGCAGCGCCTGCAACATCAGCGAGCCAAAACCGCCCACCACCATCGACAGGTCGGCGTGAGCCCACCAGGTGACGCTGTCCGGACCGAACCAGCCGGGGTCACCTGGTGGATGGTCGTAACGCTCCAGTGGAAACCGGTTGGAATCGAAGGCCTGACGCAGCTGGCTCTCGACCGCACCGCGAGCGGGTTGGGTCAGCCAACGGGCGGCCACTCCAGCGCCTCGCGTCATTCCGTCAACCAGTGGCCCCATGCCCAGGGGCGCTGCACCCCACGACCCCAGCCCGGCACTCACCAGTGCCCGATCACCGGGTGGGCCAGGCGCAAGCGCTCGTCGTAGCCCTCTTCCCACGGCAGCATCCCAGCCCGATCGGGCCAGACGAACTGCAGCATGCGGAAGGGCCGTTCGGAATAAAAAACCGCTGCGCCGGGAAAGCGCTCGTCGCCGAGTTCGACGTCGACGGCGAGCAGGGCCGAGCGCAGGTCGTTCTCCAACAGGCCAACGAAGACCGCTCCCACCGGCAGCTCGATGCCTGCCGCCACCTGGGCTGCCACCAGGTCGAGCAGCCCGCGCGCCGCCGAGGGTGCCAGGCCCCAGATGACGACCTCCGGGTGACCCCAGGTGGCCTCGAAGCCGACGGTGAAGGTGTATCCGGGGTGGGCGACGCCGGGCTCGTTGATCGGCTTCACCGGCTCGACCGCGTAGCCCTGGGTCTCCACCATCCAGGCCAGCTTGTCCCGGAGGTCGAGGTTGCGATCGGGCATGGGGTCGCCGCTCATCGACGGACCGCCCCGCGGATCACGAGACGTCCAGGCGCTGTCTCACCCGCCAACCGAGACGGGCGCCGACGCCCAGCGGGGCCTCGGCGCGGTTGAGCGCATAAAGGTGCACGCCCGGGGCGCCACCCTCGAGCAGCTCGGTCGCCAGCGACGCAGCGGCCTCGATTGCGGTGGCCATCAGGGCCTCAGGGTCTTCTGCGACCGCCTCGTACCGGGCCCAGAGTTCGGCCGGGCGCGCCGCATTGGCCATGTCTGCGAAGCGGGCGACCGAGGCCGGGTTGGTCACCGGGATCACCCCGGGAACGATCGGCGTGCTCACGCCCAGGGCATCGAGCTCGTCGACCATGTCGAAGTAGTCCGACGCGCTGAAGAAGAACTGGGTGATGGCGAAGTCGGCGACCTCGAGCTTGGCGGCCAGGTGCTCGCGGTCACTGGCACGGTCCGGCGACCGCGGGTGCGTCTCCGGGTGGGCGGCCACGCCCACCGAGAAGTCGCCCACCTCTCGGATCAGCTCGATCAGCTCGGTGGCGTACTGAAAATCGCCCTCGGCCGGGCTGCCGTCGGCCGGCGGATCTCCCGCGAGGGCCAAGATGTTGCGCACTCCGCTGGCGGCGTAGTCCTCGAGCAGCTCTCTGAGCTCGGCCCGGGTGTGCCCCACGCAGGTGAGGTGGGCCATGACGGGGAAGTTCCGATCGCGGTTGGCGGTGACCACCAGGTCGCGGGTGCGGTCTCTGGTCGACCCGCCGGCGCCGTAGGTGACCGACACGAAGTCGGGGTCGAGATCCTCGAGGGCATCGATCGTTTCGAGCAGGTTGGCGACACCGCGATCGGTCTTTGGAGGGAAAAACTCGAGTGACAGGGTCGGGCCTTCGGCGAGCAGGTCGTCGATGCGTGCGTCCCGGTGCATGGGATCGGCACGCTTGGGCCGTGCCGGGATCGCCCGGGGCACGGCGTCGGAGCCCGACGCACTCGTTACGGAAGAACTGCCTGAGGCCATCGTCAAAGGGTACTTCACCCCCACGTCAATCCGGCCGGTCCCCGGCGGCTCAGGCCGACCCGGCCCTCATCGCTGCGGCCTCGACCGTGTTGGCCAGCAGCATCGCCCTGGTCATCGGCCCCACGCCTCCCAGACGCGGCGACAGCCAACCGGCAACCTCAGCGACCTCGTCGGCGACGTCGGAGACCACCCTGCGGCCGTCCATCGTCACCCCTGCCGCCACCACGGCCGCTCCCGGGCGCACCATGTCGGCGGTAATCACGCCCGGGGCGCCGGCGGCGGCAACGATCACGTCGGCCTGGCGTGTGTAGGAGGCCAGATCGCCGACCCCGGTATGGACGACGGTGACAGCGGCGTTGGCGTCCGGGCGCTTCAACGCTGCGAGCAGCGCCAACGGCCTGCCGATCGTCAGGCCGCGACCGACGATCACCATGTGTCGACCGGCCAGCTCGACCCCGTAGGCGGCCAACAGCTTGAGGATGCCATGGGGGGTGCACGGCAGCGGCGCCCGCTCGCCCATCACCAACTTGCCCAGGTTCACCGGATGCAGACCGTCGGCATCCTTTGACGGATCCATCGCCAGCATCGCCGCTTCGAAGTTGAGCCCGGCGGGGACGGGGTACTGGACGATGAAGGCATCGACCCGTTCGTCGGCGTTCATCTCGGCGATCGTCGCCTCCAGCTGCGCCTGCGTGGCATCGGCCGGGAGGGGCCGGTGAACCGACGTCATGGCGATGTCGGCACAGTCCTGGTGTTTCCCCGCCACGTAGCGGGCGCTGGGGCCGTCATCACCGACGAGGACCGTCCCCAACCCAGGAGGCCGTCCCGTGGGCGACAGGACGCCGGGTCGGGCAAGGTCGGCCACGCGCTGGGCCAGCTCCGACTTAATGCGGTCGGCGAGCGCTTGTCCATCCAACGTGATTGCGGCCATGGGGCAACGCTAACCGTTGCCCCGGGCTCGGCTCAGTGGCGAAAGTGACGGACCCCGGTGAAGACCATCGCCATGTTGGCCTCGTTGGCCGCCGCGATCACCTCGTCGTCGCGCACCGACCCGCCCGGCTGAACCACGCAGGTTGCGCCTGCCTCGGCGGCGGCGTCCAGCCCGTCGCGGAACGGGAAGAACGCGTCGGAGGCGCAGGCGCCGCCGACCGCCCGCCCGGCGGCCTTCTCGGCGGCAATCCGGCCGGCGTCGCGACGGTTTTGTTGTCCTGCCCCGATCCCCACCGCCATCGTGTCCTTCACCAACACGATGCAGTTGGACGTCACGCGGGCCGCCAGCTTCCAGGCCAGCTCGAGGTCGACCCACTCGGACGGCTCAGGCTGACGCTCGGTTACCACCGTGGTTTCATCCCGGTCGAAGCCGCCGGGGTCGGACGTCTGCACCAGCAGCCCGCCGGCGATGGTACGCACCGACAGCTCGGGCTCGGTCGGGCGCTCGGCCTCGATCACGCGAAGGTTCTTCTTGCGGGCGAGCAGCTCGATCGCCTCCGGGGAATAGGACGGGGCGATCAGCACCTCGGTGAACACCGGCGACAGTTGCTCGGCCAGCTCGGCGGACGCGGCCAGCAGCCCGGCCTGGTCGTCCTCTCGAAGGTACGCGCTGACTTCCACAAGGTCTGGGACAAGATCAAGGTCGCGCACGAAGCCGGCGAAGTCGTCACCGGCCTTGTGGTCCGCCGCATCACAGACATGGGCCGGAACGAGTTCACCGCGGCAGTGGTAGCCACAATCGACGACGCGCTGCCGGATGGCTTCAACGGTCACCTGCGCTTCGTCGTAGTGAACGGTGGCGCTGCCGGCCACATAGCTCGACCCGCGCGGCAGCTCTTCGCTCACGACCAGGTTCGCGGCAAGGGTTTTGCCATTGTTCTGTACAACCAGACTGGTGCGGAAGGGGGCGTTGGGCACGACCCACGGCGGTGCCGTCTTGACGATGGAAAGCGCTACCCCTGCCGTGGCCTGCAGTTCATACGCGCCGGCATCCCCGCTGCTGGCGCCGAAGGGGGGGCCTGCCCCGCCGATGTCGCCGACCAACTCCGGATAGCCGGCGGCCAGGGCCTGTGACCCCCCATCCCCGGCCGGCGAAAATGGCTGCAACCGGTAGCCCCCCCCGGCCGCGCCGCCGAAGCGGGCCCCCGCCACCGGGCGGCCCCGGAGGCTTCGAGCTGCCGGGCAACGTGCCGGTCCTGCAGATCGAGTCCTACCAGGCCCTGCTCGACTCCATCGAGGCCGACGAGGAGCCGGCGCTGCACTTCCTGCACATCCAGCTCCCGCACACCCCGTACC
>ERZ1026800.782-NODE-782-length-24331-cov-5.043257_pt1 | contig 24331 bp, 21 predicted proteins | sample MGYA00520873_ERZ1026800 | MGnify/ENA primary metagenome ERZ1026800 (study PRJEB33270, sample SAMEA104284475) | anaerobic digester metagenome | biome: Anaerobic digester microbiome; feature: mesophilic sludge digester; material: Anaerobic digester biomass | place...
TCAGGGCCTTCCTGGAATCTGACGGATATGAGGACGCTGTCCGCAAGGCCATCTCCATCGGTGGTGACAGCGATACCATCGCCTGTATTACCGGAGGAATCGCAGAGGCTTTCTATAAGGGTGTGCCACAGGAGATAGTAAGCTTTGCTATGGAAAAACTGGACAATGACCTACGGCAAGTAGTCATTGAGTTTCAAGACAGATTCATGAAAATTCAATGAGGTCAGCCCATAAATTATAGAGATACGGAAATGACAAACACTAATGAAGGTAGCGTCATCGGAATGGAGGGATAGTATGCCTTTTAGAATGTAAAAACACAGATGTCAAAAAGACGGAAAAATGTCTTGGCAGGGGGAATCTTGGTACTGTTCCAAGTGTGGAACAATGAGCGAGTATGATGGTTGGCGCAACAGTATGCATGAGGCCATGGCCCGGGGTATCTGTTGCGCTATGGTTTGATGCCAATAGGCCCATATCGGCAATTCGATCTTACTTTTCTCTGATGTCCATATCTTTTCTCCTCATAGAATACTATGAAATACAAGATAGGACTAACAATAGTATGTCAGAGTGTTAATTATTTCAAAAAATAATGAAGATTTGCTTTAAGGCTAAAAAAGATGAATGTTATTAATTTCCATTACTAATCGTTCCATGATCTGATTTAGTGGGAAGTTTTTGATTTACTACAGCAGACCCGAAACAGGAATTCATTGAGCGCTTTCTCTGTCTGGATTCCTCTGATACCGAATCTGATATGATCTGTGCTACCGCTTCTTTTTTTCCTATCGTTTTAAGCTTCGGATGAATGCTATGGTCGGTGAGTACGGTTCGTCATAGGCATCGCTGATCCCCTGCTCCGGAATGGTTTTGATGCTTTTGCACCCGGTATTCCCAAACGAGAAGGCTCGCCCTCCGACCTTCTCCACCTCTGTAGAGAACTTATCTCCTAAACTCAAAGTGGCCTGAACTTTGTACACGTACTTTTTCACGTTTTCCTTGAGGGTAACAGGGATGAGGGTTTCAGTATGGAGGGTACGAACTCAGCTGCCTTTCTCCTCCTATCGCGTTTTAAGATAGAAGATAGTTTATGCCAGGTGGATCATTTTTCATGAAAATATTAGACCAGTTTAGCATGATAATTTACACAGAAATTACTCTCTGAGTTTTATGCTCAAGGAGCCGTTGGAGACTTTGATGTCCTCTACGCCTTTAGATAGGGTGCCCCAGAATCCGTGTTGACCATTGAATTCATGGACCAGGTCTACATTCTTGAGATTGCCCAGCCAGGCGTTTGGGATGGGTATGCCGCCTATACTGACACCGCGAAGGGCAACAACAGGTTTTCCGGCCTCATGACGTAATGTTACACCACAGCTAAGTCGTAATGTTTTGCCCCCAAGGAAGGGGAAACCTTTGTCTACAGGGATTATCAGCTTGAGGCTGATCATATCGTCGGACAGGTTGATGGCAATCTGACGGGCAGCTTTCTCATCTTTTGCTATGAGCGCATTGAGTTCTTTTTCTGAGATTCGAATTTCCCGCCTTGCAGGATCCTCTGTGTAATCTTCAGGTTCGAGACGTTCTTTAGTCATTTCTTCATCAGTCCTTGTGCCGGAGAACTTTCCTTGTTTTTGAAAGCTCTGCTCCAGGCGTTCTAGCTTTGTATTCAGCACCTGCTGTTCTCTTTCATTCAGCTTGGTAGGGTTAAACGGGTTGGCATAAAGGTTGTGTTTTATCCACCAGACACTCACTGTTATCACTACGATGAAAAATAGCGCTATTATACCCAGTATGCGGGGCCATTTCGATTTTGTTTGATTTTTATCGTCTGTTTTCCCTGTCATATATTCCGGGAGCATAAAAATCCTTTTACAATCTCATCTTTCAACAAAAGTTACAAAATTCATTTTATTCTTTTCTGTATGCCACAATGTGTGCCACACTATTCTATACCTGTGAGAATGAGCTGTAAAGACCATCCACTATTTTGGGATTCCATATGATATGACTGCAGGTCGTTATCAAATGTTATTGGATAGTGATTGCCCGAGCCTATCCCGTATCATTTTCAGAATTACAAAGGACTCCCGCTCCCTTTCTTCCAGAGCGCCTGTGATATAGTTGATAGTCTCCCGGTAATCCGGCATGAAGATCTTTGAGAGTGCGTTGCACCGTCGCTGGGTCTTCCGAAGTTCCTGAGCAAGGCGCATGATAGCATTTTCCAATTCTGCCAGTTCAGCAAGGATGGGAAGAACCTCGATAAAACGTGTCATGGCCACATCAGTGCTTGCTGAAGTTCCCCCGATGCCAAACTGGATACTTACCGGCTCTGTCTGAACCGTCACATGGGGGATCTCCATGCCCATAAGGTGCTGGCCAGAGACATCCACCTGATGGTCCATGTTAACAGCAAGGGTGGCACGGTCGATGTTGTCTGATCCGATCTCCAGCTGGGCTTCCTGGAGGGCTGCAAAAGCAAGGCCAAGGGCTTTAGCAACACCCTGTTCTGCATCACGAGCGCGTGCAAGGCGGCTCATCAGCTCAAAGATAAGTATTTGTCTTTTTTGTTCGAGGAGGTCGTAACCTTCTTCAGCGAAAGTAAGTTGTTTTTTCAATACGAGCAAATTCGATTTGGTTGGAGCTATGTTCAGTTTTCCCATAAAACCCTGCCATTTTCCGGAGCTCACACCTGCCTGTGTCATATGCTTCAGTAGGCACGTGATCACCCCTTTTCACGAAATTAGTCTGATAGATTGGCTAATCCTTATCCATTAATCACTTAATTCCTTAACCCTGTCCTCCTGTTCCCGATAGTATGTGTTCAACAGGTTGTCGCTAACACGGTGCAACTCATCCCTGGGCAGCGTGGAGAGTACATCCCAGCCAAGTTCGAGTGTAGTTTCGATAGATCGGTTCTCGTATTCACCCTGGTTCAAAAAGCGTGTTTCAAACGCTTCACCGAATTTCAGGTATTGTTTGTCGAGAGTGCTCAGCTCTTCTTCGCCGATAACATCAGCCAGCCCTCGGACCCGCTTGACATAGGCGTAGCATGCGAATAACTGGCTTGCAAGAATGGGATGGTCTTCCCGGGTGTAACCTTTGCCAACCCCGTCTTTCATCAAACGGGAAAGACTCGGAAGGCCGGCAATAGGAGGATAAACGCCACGCTGAAACAAATCTCTGTCCAGGACAACCTGTCCTTCAGTAATGTAGCCGGTAAGATCCGGAACAGGATGGCTGATATCATCTGCAGGCATGGTGAGAATGGCCATTTGAGTGATGGAACCCTGTGAACCCTCGATGCGGCCCGCGCGCTCGTAAATGCTGGCAAGATCAGAGTACAGATAGCCGGGATACCCTTTTCGGCCTGGAATCTCACCTCTGGCAGTACCGACTTCCCGCAAACTTTCACAGTAATTTGTCATGTCAGTCAAGAGCACAAGCACATGCTGTCCGCAGTCAAAAGCCAGATGTTCTGCTAGGGTCAGGGCAACACGAGGGGTGAGAAGACGTTCAACGCTTGGTGCATCTGCAAGGGAAAAGAACATAACGGCGCGGCCAAGAGCACCATAGTCATGAAAGTTGCGGATGAAGAATTCAGCTACATCGTGCTTTACACCCATGGCAGCAAAGACTATTGAGAACTGAACTTCCTCTTCCAGCAGGCGGGCCTGTCGCACAATCTGGGCTGATACGCGGTCGTGAGGAAGCCCGTTTCCCGAAAAGATGGGAAGTTTCTGACCACGAACCAGTGCATTCATCCCATCGATAGCTGATAAGCCTGTCTGGATGAATTCACGCGGATAACGCCTCGCATTAGGATTTAGGGGCATTCCATTGACGTCTCGCCTGTCTTCAGAGAGCGGAGGCGGGCCCCCATCAGCCGGGCGGCCGAGACCATCGAATATGCGTCCAAGCATCTGCTGAGAAACAGGAAGGCGAAAGCTCTCCCCGAGGAAACGGACCCGCACTGTTTTGTTTGAGAGGCCTGTTGTGCCTTCAAGCACCTGGATTACGGCCTGATGTTCAGATACTTCGAGAACACGGCCGAGACGGGGCACATGGTGTGGGTCAAGGATCTCAACAAGCTCATCATAGCCTACATCCCGAACACGCTCCACCACAACCAGAGGGCCCTCGATGCGCGAAGCCCCTACGTACTGTAAGCCCCTGTCTTCTATGTCGAATGTGATCGTCATAACAAGGTGGTATGCATATCTACGTCGAAAGTAGCCTCTTTGATATATTCTTTTGCCAGTGTGTCCATATCTTCCTTCACCTGCTGTTCCAGTTCCGCGAGCTTGTCCAGGTCTGTGTTACTGAATACTGACTTGGCCCGAAGTATTTGTGGTACACAGGCCAGGGAGCGAATTTGCTTTAACGGCACCCCTCTTTGAATTAAATCACGACCCTTGTGATAGAGAGTAAGGATGATGCGCATGAGGGCAATCTGTCTTTCCGGAGTGCAATACATATCGTTTTCATCGAAAGAGCTCTGAGCGAGGAAACCATCTTTCATTATCTCGGCTATGAAAAGGATCAAACGTTGTCCCTCAGGCAGGACATCAGGTCCAACGAGCTTGACGATTTGCTGGAGGCGGTCCTCACGCTGGAGAAGAGTGAGCGCCTCTGTTCTCATTTCAACCCAGTCAGGAGCTTCTTTCTTCCACCACGGTCCAACATCCTCCACATATTCGGAATACGAGTGCAGCCAGTGGATAGATGGATAATGCCGGGCATTGGCAAGTTCGGTATCGAGGGCCCAGAAACATCGTATGAATCGGCGCGTGTGCTGGGTGACCGGCTCGGAGAAATCACCACCTGGCGGGCTCACCGCACCCACTATGCTTACCGATGCCCGATTGCCTCCCAGGGTTGTAACGGCCCCGCCGCGCTCATAAAACTGTGCCAGTCGTGTAGGCAATGACGCGGGGAAGCCTTCTTCCGCCGGCATCTCTTCCAGCCGAGCTGCAAGTTCCCGCAACGCTTCTGCCCAGCGGCTGGTGGAATCTGCAAAAACAGCAACGGATAGTCCCATGTCCCGATAATACTCTGCAAGGGTAATGCCGGTATATATGGATACTTCACGTGCTGCCACCGGCATATTGGAGGTGTTGGCTATGAGGATGGTCCTCTCCATGAGCGGCATGCCCGACCTGGGATCTTTAAGCTCAGGAAACTCTCGAAGAACCTCGGTCATTTCATTTCCCCGCTCGCCGCAACCGATGAAGACAATGATATCAGCATTTGACCATTTTGCAAGCTGGTGCTGGGTGATCGTTTTCCCTGTGCCAAATCCTCCGGGTATAGCAGCAGCGCCTCCCTTGCCAATGGGAAAAAAAGTGTCGATAATACGCTGACCTGTAATCAGCGGTTCTGTGATACGCAAGCGTTCCCGGATGGGGCGAGGCTCCCGCACGGGCCATTGCTGAAGCATGGTTATATACCGCAGGCCAGATGCAGTCTCCATCACAGCCAGTTGATCGAGGAGCCTATAATCCCCTTTGTCGACAATCGATCTTATCGTACCGTCACAGTTTGGGGGAGCCAAGATCAGGTGATTGACCAGCGGTGTCTCTGCAACCTGCCCAATGGGCTGGCCTGATGCAATGCGCTCGCCTGGGCTGACGAGCGGTTCAAAAGTCCATACTTTTTCCGTATTCAAAGGATCGACCTTTTCTCCGCGACAGATCCATGCCCCGCTACGTGCTTGGATACCTGGCAAGGGTCGCTGAATACCGTCATAAATGTTGCCAACCAGGCCAGGGCCAAGCCACACAGACAAAGGAGTGCCAGTGCATGTGACCGGAGCTCCGGGCTTCAGCATGGTAGTATCCTCATACACCTGAATAGTGGCATAATCGCCGATGAGTCGCACCACTTCACCCACCAGCCCAAGACTACCAACATGGACTACCTCGTACATCTGGGCTGCATGCATACCCGCAGCCGTGACGATGGGGCCGCTGATACGGGTGACAACCGGTTGAGTAGTTTTTTCTTCAGCGATCATTGGCTGCTCTCTCCTGCTCCCGGTTTACGGACAAGCGACGTCTGTACAGCTATCTGCCTGCGCAACTCTGGCCACAATCGTTCCAGTCTTTTCAGAAGACGATTATCCCAGACCTGGTGAGCCTCACCATCTTCTATGATGACCCCGTCCTCTGGAGGGTTTTCCGAGTGTGAAATAGTGATGTGTAACGATCTCCCGTCACGGCGTACGATTTGCTCAGCAAGACTATCGTCCGCAAGTGCGGGCTTTTTTCCAGAGAGCCTGACCACAAATTTATTGCCTGTCATCTGGCGTATTGCCTGCGAAGAGAGAGAGATTACTGCTTCGTCATAATCAAAACCCTCGTGGGCATGCAATCGTTGACGAGCTTCATCATATATAGAATCAAGGAGTGCTTCAACACGTGCCGCAAGCAGCCTGCCTTTCTCTACAGAGACGGTAGCCAGAATCAGTTCCCTCCGACGCCTACCCTCGGCCCCGGCCTCTTCAAGTATCTTTTGCCTGACCTGATCTGCCTCGACAGCAGCGCTGTTCAAGATGGCCTCAGACTCTTGCTTAGCACGGAGGATAGCTTCTGCAGCTTTTCTGCGAGCGTCTGCAAGGATTTCTGTGCTAAGTTTCTCAGCAGAGTCTTGATTTGTCACCATGATCAGCTCCTCTTATCCGACCTTTATGCCTACTGCTTCCTGTACGAGTTCGCGCAGGCTCTTGCGTCCTGGCAGAGGCCCCTCCGGTCCAGGTATCTCGACAATGAGCGGATAATCCTTTTCCAGTCGAATCATATCTATGTGTGATTGAACCAAGGAAGCCACCTTTTCAGTTATGATAATTATTGCACAGTCAGTACTGGCAACTGCATCGTTGATACCCCTCTGGGCCTGATCCGCTGTCGATGCAACATATGCATTGATACCTGCTAAGCGAAACCCTCTCGCTGTTATCTCGTCGGCAATGCAATAGAATTTCACAGTGAACCTCTTAAATCTTTTGTATGAGCATCATGGCAATAGCAAAGCCAAGCACAGCCAGCCCCTCTGCCAATGCCACGAACAGGAGGCTTCGAGTAAGAAGCTCAGGTTTCTCCGCTGCTGCACCTAATGCGGCAGACCCAATTCGTCCGACTGCATAGGCAGCGCCGATAACGGTGGCAGAAATGGCAATGGCAGCAGCAACACCAAGACCGATGGCTTTGTACACGGACATCTGATCTGCAGGCATAGCTCCGCCGGCAGTCTCTGCTCCCGTAACCACCGTAGCAGAGAAAATTATACCTACCAGAACTGCTCCGATCATATTAATTCGTTGTAAGACCGACTTTATCATGCAACACCTCCATTTCTGGGGCTTACGCTGTTACCTCCATGAAGAAAGTCCATAGATCCTCTCCTTCACACCCGTTTCCCATACTCCTTGGCATCTGCCGCAAGGCGAAAAGGCGCAAATGGCTGGCCGCTGCCCGAGAAAAATTTACTGAAGAACTCATAATATTCGAGACGCAACGCCTGTACCGAGGCTATGATCCCTTCCAGTACAATGGCTATTATGTTGCCCAATATAATGATTGATAGGCTAAAGGCCCCACCCACAAAAGGAAGATCTCTGACCTCAGCGGAAACCATAAAAGCGGCGAAGAGTAATGCGGCATGGCTCATGGCGTAAGCCGCAAGACGTACAAAACTTATGGTGTTTGCAAGGTAGCTGAGAATTGCTTCAAATGCACCAACACAGGATTCCATGATGGCGCTTGCAAGTCCGCCATCCATCTCCTTTTGGCCACCAGCTCTGTGTCTGATGAGATGCTGTATCGGCTCCTTGAGGGACCAGCCTGCTATGGGTACTACAAAGAACAGAATGACTGATACACTCATAAGCCCCCATGATTGAATGGTTGCCCCGTGCAATAGAAGGGCTAATGTACCCCAGTAGAAAAGAAGGCCAACGAGGCCGAACTTATCGAGAATGCCACCGATCACATCACCTCGCTGAAAGCGATTGATGATATTCAACACGAGACCGAGGCTTATCAATGCAATACCAACGCCAATAGAGCCATACATCAGTTGTATTGGGTTACCCTCCAGGGGGTCATGCCACAGAGCGTATTTCTTTAACGTTTCCACGCCAAAATAACTTCCATACACCACGCCAAAAATGGTACTTGAAAAACCCGCAAAAAGAAGAAGCACGCCAAGGTCTTTCAATTTTTTGGACTGCCCGGCAATGAGTGCGGTCAAACCTGCTGCCGCAAGAACCAGCCCGTGTCCGGCATCACCGAACATAATACCGAACATCACTATGTAACTTAGTGCAACAAAGAGGGTCGGCTCCAACTCATGGTAGTCAGGCAGTCCATAGGTAGAAATCAGCATCTCAAAGGGCCGCAGAAGGCGAGAATGCTTCAGCAGAACCGGAGCTTGTTCCCTTGTAGAAGCATCCGGGGGAGTAACTTTAAGCACATACCGACCGCTGGTGATTTGCCCCAAATGTTTCTCCAGGGTTGTTACTTCTTCTGCTGGAATCCACCCTGAAATAAAAACAGCTGCCTCCGTGCGTGGAAAACTCTGGATCGCAGTGAGGAGCCTGTATTCTGTCTCCACAGATCTCTCAACCTCAGCCAGGGGCAATGCAAATTCCTCAGCCATGGTTTTGATTTTACCTTCCAGTTCCTCCAGTTCCGCTGCCAGCTTCGCCTGTTCTTTCTCATCTTCTTCTGACACCCTATCCACCGTTGCGCCTTCAACAATAGGAAGGAACTCCTGCTGAAAGCCCGACTGATACAGTTTTTTTTCCAGAGCAGGCCAATCCTGGGACGAGGTGATCACAAGCAGGGGCTGTTGTCCATTTTGTTTAACCAAAGGAAGGAGAACAACGTTTTCGCCTACTTCTTTATCAAGGTCTTCGAGGTTTTGAACCGGCATTCTTCCAGTGGCAAAATGAAGGAAAGAAAATTGGTCAAGCCCATCCAATGGAATATCATATCCACGGTAACATGATATCTGTTCGCACAGATTGGCTAAATCTTTTTGACGCTGAATTATATGTTGGCGGTGTGCCACCAGGTCTTTGCTCTGTTTTTCCAGATCAAACAGACTTTTTTCAGCATGATTCGCTGTAAATCCTTCCAGCGAACCTAATTTCTTATTCAAAGGAGGGATTTCAAGAGACTGGCGAAGTTCCTTAATGCGGGTTCGAAGGTGGTCCCAGTGTGCCAGTTCTTCAGTATAGTCGGCAGGCGCCAGAGGCGCTGAGTCAGGACCGGGATTTGAGTGGGTGAGGTGCACAACCCCGAGTTGACCCAGACTGCTGAGAACAGCACGCTCATCCTGGGCAAGCACAAGTACCTGGAGTCGCATCATGGGCACTGTTCTAAACATGTTTAACCTCTAAGCCAATCCGTGGAATCATATGAGCGCGGATTGTTTCTGCAGGTATATCCATTCGGATCCCTTCGGAAATCCTGATGAGGTTTGCCAGTTCTACACGACGAAGACCTGTGTACCCCACAATTGCCGCCAATCCCATGTGGCTTTGACGAAAGGCCAGATTAGCCAGACGATAAAATCGATTCCATGCAAGACCTTCCAGGACTGAAGCGTCAACATCGATGGATCCTCCCTCGCGGTTGAATTGAGGCAGATCAGTGTCAAACACGCAATGAGGGATGCGGCCCATGGAGGAAGAAAGATATGCCTCATCCAGCATGGAGTGGAATTGGGTGCGGGAAATCTGTGTTCCGGGGACATAAAACTGACGTAATATATCGGGAGCCAGGCCATAGTAAAACTTTCCACGAGCAACCAGCATAATATTGAAGATATCTGCCTCCTGAAAAACCATGGGCCTTACGAATGCACAGTCTTCCCCTGAAAGGTGCACTGTTTTTTCAATCAACCCTTTAAGATAGCCACAGTCCAGGGCTGCCTCAAAGAAGAAGGATCGGGGATATTTATTGTAGATTTCAAGGGCTTTCTCCAGATCCTCCTGGAGGAGTCTTATTGGAACCAGATGGACAAAATCTGCAGGAGATTCTGCTTTTGTCAATTCCTGGATATTCACGGTAAATTTGACAGGAAGAGAGATGAGATATTCCTTAAACTCTTCTAACGGGGCTTTTGTCAGGCATGCACGGATTAATACCTTCAGGTTTTCCACCTGGAATCTTACCAACATCCAATCGAGCAGATCTGTTCCCCGGCCAGACAGGTGCGAACAGAAGCGAGAAAACTCATCTACCATTTGGTCGATTAGCTGGCGTTGGAAACCGACTACTTCTTTGATATCAGACTCTGGAAAGATTGTGCGAAAGAATTCATGAAGGTTTCGAATACGGCACAAATTGTCGAGGCGCTCTGCTTCTGCCATGCGGCTCCGTCGTCCATGAAGTCGCGCAACAAGATAGTCGAGGTCATTCTCCGTTTGTCTGTTCTGAGAAATAGCTTGAACAAACTTTGAGTCATCTATGGCTGTTTGCACACGCACCGGACAACTCCTTCAACGGCCCATTCCCTGATGGCTGGATCAAGCCTGACCCGCTTTTCTATTTCAATAGCAGCACTGGCCAATTGCTGTTGTTTTTCTTTTTCTGCGTCCTGTATCAGGGCATCAATGATTTTTTTTGCTTCAGTGAGCGCCTCCTGACGGGCATTTTCAATAAGATCATTACCTTTTTTCCGTGCGTCCGAAGTGATTCGTTCCGCCTCGGCCCTTGCATCCTGGATGGTCACATTTGCTTCATTTTCTACTGAGATGATCTTTTGAATTACGTCACGCATGACAGCACCTCCCGAACCCTCCCTGCATTATATGAGTCGAGTTGCTACCCATGCTGGATTGGCATCTCTTCTGTACCCCAACATCTTTCTATTTGGTTAACAACACAGGGCACTTGGAGCCCTTCAGGACATTCCGCGCCACACTTCCTATCAGGTATCGCGCAATGCCAGATTTCCCGAGAGATGCGATTACAATCAGGTCGATCCTTTCCTCCTCGCCTAATTTGAGAATCTCTACATAGGGAACGCCTCGGCGGACAACAGTTTCCACCTCCACCTCATTCGCCTGCGGAAAGCCCTCTAGCTGTTTCTTCAAATTTCTCCTTGCCCACACGAGCTCGTTACCTTTGAAATCCTGAATCATATTTTCAGAGCGTATAAAATCGAGACCGGTAAAATCCATCACATCATGGACGACGTGAAGAAGGAAAACCTTGGCCTGATATTCAGTTGCAATGTCCAGTGCCTGCCTCAATGCTCTCCCTGAGCATTCTGAAAAATCTGTTGGTACAAGAATTCTGGTTGGGACAAGCATTTTTTAATCCTCCTTTGACGTACCCCTATGGGATATAAGCACTACAGTAACTCCCTATGAATTGAGTGTATTGTGACCAACTATGGTAGAGGCTAAGGAAGAGCTTACAAGGAAAGCCCTTTGTTACACAAAGTATGGGAACTCCATTTTTCATTTTGAACCAAAAGTCTTGTTAAGGGTTCATTCAGCGTGGGCTACGGGCTGGGAACGTTGAGCACGAGAGAAACCAACAGGGGTCTCTATGGGTCAATCATTCTGCTTGGAATATTAATTAACCTTTCTAATCACTACTTATAGCACAAATTCCATCTTTGTCAATCAAGTGTACAGTAGAACCACACCTTGAAGCGTGGTTGAATATGTTTGCTATTCGCGAATAATGTGTATGCTTTGGTGCTCAGGGCTTGCTCGTGGGAATCTATGGCTGACCGGGCTGTTAAGAAGGGACGTGGAAGGATTTTTATATCTCGGTTGAATTGGAGATCGAATGATGTGTCTGATCAGCGTGGAAGGGCGAATAGTTTTGCCAGATCCAGCGATTTACCCTTCCTTTTCGCGCGACGACGGAAGGCGCTGAGGCATCGTTCAAACAACTCTCCATGGTCTTCATAGATGCCAGTGAAGGGAAATACCCGTTGTGATTTACCAGCTTTTTTTGTGTTTGAATGCCGGTAAAACGCGCCAGATATAGTGGTATCCTTTTCCCGAAAGCTACCGTCCTTCAACATTATATAACGTTGTTCTGCCACATGGGCCAGTTCATGCAATATAGTTTCCTCCATACTATAGAAACGATACGTGTCCAAATATATATCAGAAAACATGATTCCGTCAGACCAGCGCATATTATGGACCATGGCAAGATGACCATCTTCCAGGATGTCACGAAAGGGATCATCGTGGAGCTGAATATTACAGGTGTGGCGGATTTTTTTTGCTTCTTTCCATGACCAGCTCCAGTATACATTCCAGTTATGCGGTACCACAGCACGGGCAAACTCCAGAATTTGATCGTATTCATTTTTCACTACTGAATTAGTTCTGGTTTCCATACAAAAGCCTCCTTTAACGAATATCGTTCGACAAAGGATTTTTGACGCGATGGCAAAGAATAAAAATTGCTGATTTTGTGGCATATCATGTACTCGTGAATCATGATATACCGAAGATAATCATTAAGATAATGGTGGTGAGCAGATACCAGCCAATTGCCCATGTAATCAGAAGGCTCACCTTTTGCGGTGATTTCTTCATGTCTGCCCCCTCCTTTATTTTTAGGAGTTATTGATGCCCTGATGACAGTTGATGTGTTTGACAGTGGAGCGATCTGGCGCAATAGCTTCTCCTTTTACCTACCCCTCGCCGATCCTACCGTGTTTGATATGTCTGAATCTATTAGCAAATTGCATACCGTTTTTACTACCACCACAGGAGCGCTATTTTACAGCACTTTTTGTTTATTGTTCTGCAACATGACAAAGAGCAGGGCTACAACCTTCAGTCGCTCTCTACAAGATTTGTTGGACTGATTCCAAGTGAACAGACCAGCAACTTCTCAGATAAAGGCAGGGATAAATTTTATCTCTTATGTTCTTTGTACTTTGTACAGGTTCCAACTTTAAGAAAAATTGTTTCAAGATTTACAGAGATTTCTGTTGACGAGTCCTATATATAGTGGTAATAGTTTTATTCTACACAATATATAGTGAGGCATGACATGAATGTGTATAATATAACCCCTAAAATAGCGGTGCCAGGAAATAACGTCATGGATATAGATGGGACCGTTCTTCCCCGTTTGTCAAAAAATGCTATAACTGTCTTAGAAAAGCGGTACTTGCGAAGGGACCAAAACGGGCAGGTTATGGAAACTGCCGCAGACATGTTTTTGCGTGTTGCCGATGCCATTGCCTCTGCTGACAGGAAGTTTAATAATGATGCTGATACAGCAAAGCTGACAGAACAGTTCTATTCCATGATGACAAATCTCGAATTCATACCCAACTCTCCCACCCTCATGAATGCAGGTCGCGAATTGGGACAACTGTCCGCATGCTTTGTGCTACCTGTTGGGGATTCAATGGATGACATATTCGATGCAGTCAAACACACAGCATTGATTCATAAGTCCGGAGGAGGTACTGGCTTTTCTTTCTCTAATCTTCGTCCGAAAAATGACGTAGTCAAGTCAACGACCGGTATTTCAAGCGGACCTATATCTTTTATGAAGGTTTTCGACATTGCAACTGAGACGATCAAACAAGGTGGCACTCGGCGTGGGGCAAACATGGGAATCATGAGAGTTGATCATCCTGACATCCTCGATTTCATTAAGTGTAAATCCAACCAGATGAATCTGAACAATTTCAACATCTCAGTTGGCCTGACAGACTCCTTCATGGAAGCGGTGAGAAATGATGAATCCTATCCATTAGTTAATCCCAGAGTCAAAGAAACAAGTGGCATGCTGAGGGCTCGGGAAGTTTTTGATCTTATTGTTCGACAGGCATGGGAAAACGGAGAACCTGGCATTGTTTTTCTTGACAGGCTAAACCGAGATAATCCAACTCCACACGTTGGCACCATAGAATCAACTAATCCCTGTGGAGAGCAGCCCCTGCTCCCTTATGAATCATGTAATCTGGGATCAATCAACCTGGGTTTGATGGTAAAAGATGGTGATGTAGACTGGGAACGACTGAAGGAAAAGATACACCTGGCAGTCCATTTTTTGGACAATGTAATAGAGCTTAACCGCTATCCCTTGCCACAGATTGCCAAGATGACCTATGCAAACCGAAAAATCGGCCTGGGAATTATGGGATGGGCAGACATGCTTATTGCCCTTGGGATTCCCTACAATTCAGAAGAGGCAATCAAACTGGGCGAAAGAATAATGGCCTTTGTCAATGATGAGGGCCATAATGCCTCTCGAGAACTGGCCAGAGAGAGGGGGCCATTTCCCAATTTTAACGGTTCAGTTTTTTCTCAACGAGGTGAGCCGCCCATAAGAAACGCAACGGTCACCACGATTGCCCCTACGGGTACAATCTCTATCATTGCCAATACTTCATCAGGTATTGAGCCCATCTTTGCAGTATCGTTCGTGCGCCAGGTGCTTGACAACAATATCCTTGTTGAAGTTCATCCCTTATTTGAGATGATAGCAAGGCAGAGGGGGATCTATTCCGAGGCCCTCATGGAGAAGATAGCTGAGCATGGAACTATTCAGGACATGGAAGAGATCCCTGCGGACATTCGGAAAATATTCGTTACAGCCCATGACATAACCCCTGAGGATCATATCCGCATGCAGGCTGCATTCCAGAGGCACACTGATAATGCTGTTAGCAAGACGGTAAATTTTCCGAAGACCGCCACTATTGATGATGTACGGGAGGTTTATGAGCTCGCCTATGAACTCGATTGCAAGGGCGTCACCATATATCGTGACGGATCGAGAGAAAACCAGGTTCTTTCTACAGCCAAAACGAAGCAGGAATCAGTTGTGGATGAGAAAAAATCTGTCCGTGAGCGCCCTGTCTCCTTGAGAGGATGGACGTATAGGATGCAGACCGGGTGCGGGCCCTTATACGTTACTATCAATGAAGATGAGGAGGGGCTGTTTGAGTTGTTCACTACCATGGGAAAAGCTGGGGGATGTGCTGCGTCACAAAGCGAAGCCATAGGCAGGATGGTTTCGCTTGCCTGGAGAAGTGGAGTGCAACCAGAGCAAGTCATAAAACAACTCCTGGACATTTCCTGTCATTCCCACGCCGGTTTTGGCGACGAAAAGATACTATCCTGTGCAGACGCAGTGGCAAAAGCGATTGGAAAGCATCTGTCCTCTAACGGATATATTGAGAAAATGGAAAAAAGATCGCTTTTTAAGGGTGCGTGCCCGGAATGTGGCGGAAGGGTTGAACATGAGGGTGGCTGTGCTGTGTGCCATTCGTGCGGTTACAGCGAGTGTATTTAATCGAGCTAAATTGTCCAACTAAAAGATTATTGTGAATCGAATAAGGGTCGATAATACCTGTAACGATAAAGCTTTGATGAAAAGAAGATCGACATGGAAGGGTGTTCCAAGGTGAGACAGGGAAAACGTTTGCTGATCATCTACTCTGCCTGTGCTCTTTTTGTGTATATATTAGGGGCTGGGATGATTTGGGCGGACGATACCTTAAGCGTCAGGAAGAGTGGTGATAAAACAGTATATACTATTGGTGCTACCGATGAAAAAGACAACGCTTTGGGTGGGAAGAATGACGAAGAAAAAGCCATGTATTCTATCGGACCCAGCAAAACCAAACGAGATGAAAAAACAAAAGACAAAGAAAGATCATGGGATATGCTCAAGAATATGGGTATTGCAATAGACGATAGGCAGAGTAAGCACCACAACATTAAAAATTCACAGAACCAAACCAATCAGGATAAACAAAATAAGCAAGCCCCGATGAAATGAAATCTTCTGGTAATCAAGAAGGTGGGTTCAATGATCTGGAAAAGAGGTTCCGTGTCATTGCGAGCAAGGTGAAGTGATCTGAAGCTTTAGATTGCCATGTCCTCTTCTCAGCGCAATCCTGCGACGGGAAGGCACAGCACCGTGTTTCTTGTAATGGCAAAAATGCGCCTTTTTTGATTGGCAGTTTATATTGACAGGGCAAACGTAAAAGTGAAATACTGAAATACGTTACAATCCCGGGAGGGCCAAACCTATGTATGGAATTCTTGTAGTTGTTTTGGTGGTGATCATTGGCGTTTTTATGTACAATCGTCTTATACGTTCACGGAATATCCTCAATGAAGCGTGGAGCGGTATCGATGTGCAACTTAAACGGCGTCATGATTTAATTCCCAACATTGTTGAGACAGTAAAAGGCTATGTGACGCACGAAAGAAAGGTTCTTGAAGAGATTACCAATCTTCGTTCACGGCTTGCCGGCCCTTCAACGGTTCAGGAAAAGGGGCAACTTGAAAATAGTTTTTCCCAGGTATTGAAAAGCATATTTGCCCTTGCAGAAGCCTATCCTGACCTTAAGGCCAGCCAGAATTTCATTGAACTTCAGCGGACCCTTGCAGATGCAGAAGAACAGATTCAGCTCGCACGAAGATATTACAATGGAGCTGCCAGGGATTACAACACCATGGTTCAGTCCTTTCCGAGTAATATGATGGCCCGTATCTTTGGCTTCTCAAAAGCCGAGTTTTTTGAGATTGAACTTGCTACAGAACGGGAAGTACCCGGTGTTAAATTTTGACTAATTGACAACCGTATTGTAGGCATCATGATAAAAAAAATCTTTTTCCTTTTTACGGTTTTGTTCTTGAACATCCTTGTAGTTGTGGCAGTTTCTATCGGGCAAGATCGCCAGAAATCGGAAAGGATAATAAGTTTTGATAGCAATATACATATTTACAGGAATGCTGCAATGTCGGTTGTTGAGACCATAACGGTTTACAGTGCGGGCAAAGAAATAAAACGCGGTATTTACCGGGATTTTCCCACAAAATACAAAGACAGATATGGCAATAGTGTTGTTGTCGATTTTAGAGTAAATGAGGTTCTGCGGGATGGAAAACCGGAGGAATACCGTCTGGAGGGCTTAAGGAACGGTGTGCGCGTTTATATTGGCAGGAAAGATGTTTTTCTTAATCCCGGCAGGTATACTTACACGATCCGATATTCAACCAACAGGCAGCTTGGCTTTTTCAAGGCTTATGATGAGATCTACTGGAATGTGACAGGTAATGGATGGTCTTTCCCTATAGACAGGGCTTCAGCAACTGTTCGGCTTCCTGATGTGAGCGTGGGAGAGATATTGGAAATTGATGGATATACCGGTTTCAAGGGTGACAAGGGAAAAGATTTTTTCTCCTCCACCCGCAGCCCGGGAACAGTTCTTTTTCAAACTACACGAACATTCAAGCCCGGTGAAGGCTTGACTGTTGTAGTTTCCTGGCCTAAGGGATATGTAACAGAACCATCAATAGCTACAAAGACACAATCCTTTATTCGTGATAATCTTGGTACTTTTACCAGTCTCTTTGGCCTGGTTGTTTTGTTTGTTTATTACTTCACTGCATGGTTCCGTCATGGTAAGGATCCTTCCAAAGGAACGATTATTCCACTTTATGAGCCGCCGGATAAATTCTCTCCTGCCGCGATGCGTTTTATAACGAATATGGGGTTTGATGATAAAGTATTCGCAGCTGCAATCATAAACATGGCAGTGAAAGGATACATAACCATCCACGAAGAGAACAATGGCTATACCCTTTTAAAAAGGGGAGAAGGAGATTCACTGCTTTCCCGGGAGGAACAGGTGGCAGCATCAAGGCTATTCGGATCATCAGCCAAAATGGTAAAGGTTGATAGTGCAAATCAGATCGCAATCAATGGTGCCCTGGTAGAAATGAAACGTTCTTTGCGGAACAGTCTTGAGAAAATCTATTTTTTTACAAATAAAAAGTATTTTATTATCGGACTGTGCATTTCGGTCCTTATTATGATAGGTGGCAGCGTATTAGGAGAAAAAGATGGATTGCCCGTGGCAGCATTCATGTCATTTTGGCTGACTGTTTGGACTTTTGGCGTTGCGATCCTCCTTATGCAGGTTGTTTCTTTGTGGAAAAGCGTTGTTTCCGGGGGAACCCATAGACGGGTGCTTTTTTTCAGGGCTGTTTTCTCAAGTTTATTTGCCATTCCTTTTGTGGTTGCCGAGATCGGGGGCATTGTGGCGCTTGCTCTTGCCACGTCAGTATTTATCATAGTGATCATGGCAGTCATGGTCTTTATAAACGCTCTCTTTTATCGGTTGATGAAAGCCCCGACCATTGCGGGAAGAAAGATCCTCGATAAGATTGAAGGGTTTAAAATGTATCTTTCCACAGCCGAAAAAGATCGTCTCAACCTGCTTAACCCTCCTGACAGGACACCTGAACTTTTCGAAAAATACTTGCCCTATGCCTTTGCTCTTGATGTGGAGCAGGAATGGTCCCAACAGTTTTCCGAGGTATTGTCACGGGCATATGCTTCAGATACAGAAAGCTCACCTCAGTGGTATTCCGGTCCATCATGGCATACAAAGGGTATTTCAGGGTTCACCTCCAGCTTCGGTGATTCTCTGGCTAGTTCTGTTTCTTCGGCTTCATCTTCTCCTGGCTCCTCTTCAGGCGGTGGTGGTGGTGGCTCTTCCGGTGGAGGCGGCGGTGGCGGCGGTGGTGGTGGATGGTAAGATATCCGTGTATGAAAGTATTGTTTTTCTGTACCTCTTGTTTTTTTGGAGATTTTATTGAAAAACACTACCTGTCATTTTTTTTGTGTTGATCTTTTTCCTCACTGTAGTGATTCACGGAATAGCAGTGACTATCCGGTTACTGGGACCTGATGACATGAATGGTACAGTGAACAGCATCAGTTGGTTATGATGAAAAATTAAGGCTGTTCGTGGAATGTCCGGAAGTACCGGCAGAGATAATATCATTCCAGCTCATTTTTGCCTCATTGTCAGATTTTGAAGACGTTGACCATCAAACTGCTGTGGCTATGACAAGATGCCTTGACTGGTTAGCATTCAAAGATCCGAAAAAAGTAGCAGGCCATCGTTTATTCTTTTGAAGATCAGCAACAATGAGAAGAAAAATTTTCAAAAAAGGTATGAAAATCAGAGTCAGTGGCTACACCGTTCATGGAGATGAAGGAAAGACCTGGACACACTTCACACGAACCAATATCATGAAAAACAGTAAATTGCCATACACGGTAAAGTACCCACTGGCAATATTCATTCTATGACTGTCTTGACATTTGTCATGCCCATCAAGTTAAAGCGTGAGATGGAATCTCTCACATACATTGTTATGCTCTTATCTTTTTCCTGACATTTTACCCCAGGAATCACGGAGCTGGACGATTCGGTTAAAAACAGGCCGTCCATTGCTGGAGTCTTTTGTGTCAATGCAAAAATACCCCAACCGTTCAAACTGATATCTGTCGCCTGGAATGGCTTTCTTCAAACCTGGTTCTACATAACAGTTGTACAGGATTTCAAGGGAGTTAGGGTTTAAAAGCGTGGCGAAGTCTTGGTCTGATGCGGCTGGATCAGCGACCTGAAAGAGGCGGTCATACAACCGAACCTCAACTGGCATGGCATGCTCTGCTGAGACCCAATGAATTACCCCTTCTACTTTGCGGCTATCAGGAGGGGGCCCGTTTCGCGTTTCTGGGTCGTAGGTACAGTGAAGCTCTGTTATCTCACCGCTCTTCTCGTTTTTCACAGTGTTCTTGTGCTTGATAACATATGAACTTCTCAGTCTGACCTCTTTGCCAGGGGCGAGGCGCTTGTATTTCTTTGGCGGGTTTTCGTCGAAATCTTCCTGCTCGATGTAGAGAACCTTAGAAAAAGGAACCCTCCGCGTGCCCATTTCAGGTTTTTGCGGATGGTTAGCACATTCAAGCTCCTCTGTCTGTCCGTCTGGATAGTTGTCGATGATAACCTTGAGGGGATGTAAAACCCCGAGCACTCTTGGTGCATGTTCATTGAGATCATCACGGACGCAGCTTTCAAGCAGGCCAATATCGACCAGGTTGTCACTCTTGGCCACTCCGATCCTGGCGCAGAAATCTCTGATGGCCTCAGGTGTATAACCTCGCCTCCTCATACCCGCAACAGTGGGCATTCGGGGGTCATCCCAACCTGAAACATAGCCCTTTTCAACAAGCTCGATGAGTCTGCGCTTACTAAGCATAGTATAGCTCAAGTTAAGACGGGCGAATTCAATCTGGTTTGGACGGCCATCAGCGATCAGCTCGTTGACGAACCAATCGTAGAGGGGACGATTATTCTCAAACTCAAGGGTGCAGATGGAATGGGTGATCTTCTCGATAGCGTCAGAAAGACAGTGAGCAAAATCGTACATAGGGTATATGACCCAATTATTACCAGTCCGGTAATGGGGGGCGCGCTTAATGCGGTAGATGACAGGGTCACGCATGGTGACGTTCGGTGAAGACATATCGATCTTTGCCCTCAGAACATGGGTGCCGTCAGCAAATTCTCCGGCCCTCATACGTGCGAATAAATCAAGATTTTCATCGACTGAGCGGTTTCTATAAGGACTCTCCTTCCCTGGTTCTGTCAGGGTGCCACGTAGCCTCCTGATCTCGTCTGCGCTCAGACTGTCCACGTAAGCTTTGCCGTCCTTGATTAGTTGAATGGCAAACTGGTAAAGCTGCTCGAAGTAGTCAGAAGCATAAAAAAGACGGTTTTCCCAGTCAAATCCGAGCCAGTGGACATCGTTGATAATAGACTCAACATATTCGAGCGATTCGCCTGCAGGGTCAGTGTCATCCATGCGGAGATTGCAGGTTCCTCTATACTGGGCAGCAATTCCGAAATTGAGGCACACAGATTTTGCGTGGCCTATATGGAGGTATCCATTCGGCTCTGGAGGAAAACGGGTAGCTACGCGGCCCTTATGCTTGTTAGTCTTGAAATCGTCTTCAATAATCTCACGAATAAAATCTGATTGGGGTGCCATGTCCTGGTTTGGCATTTGCTCAAATAATTTCCATTATAGATAGAATTATTCTTTACAAGCACATATGGCTGCGAACTGGTAATGTCTTACCATAAGCTTTCGGCGCTTGCAAGGAAAGAGAACATAAGATAGGTACAACTGGCTCCTCAATGCCATCTCATTTCTTTACAAATGCTTTGCTTTATAGGAAAATAGTAACAATGAGTACAAGGCTATCTTACCCCCTAACGATGAGCACCTTATTTTTTAGTATAATCCTGGGGATTCTCATAATCCCCTCTCCTTGTCGGGGTGATGCTGAGAAGATATTCAAAGTGAATAGTCCGGCTGTTGTAGTAGTTGCTTCAATAGACCGAGAGGGAAAACCCACTGGCATTGGAAGCGGTTTTATTGCCCGTGAAGATGGTGTCATTATTACGAATTATCACGTAGTCAGTATGGCTGCTGACATTAAAATTAAAATTGGCCAGAGAACGAAGAATGTTGAGGGGCTTCTCCACGTGGACATTGAGAACGATATAGCCGTAATCAAGGTTGAAGGGGATAATTATCCCAGGGTTACGTTAGGAGATGCAAGTAAGGCACTGGTGGGAGAAAAGGTTTACGTTATTGGAAGCCCCCAGGGGCTAGAAAACACGATCTCAGAAGGCATCCTCAGCGGCATTCGTGAAATCGACCAGGGTAAAAAGATCCTCCAGATGACCGCTGCAATATCTCCTGGTTCGAGTGGCGGACCGGTATTTAACAGCCGGGGCGAAGTTATCGGTATAGCAACATTTCTGATTGCAGAGACACAGAATCTTAACTTTGCAATGCCTGTGAATCTCGCTATGGCCGGGCTTTCGAAAAAACAGCTTGTCAGTCCCCAGGAAGCATGTAAGCTTGATTTTAACGAAACTGCTTCTTGCTGGCTGTACCAGGGGTTAGCATATGGTTCAGCAGGACAGCATGACAGGGCTGCAGATGCATTCAAACGTTCGCTCTCCATTGATTCAAAAAAAGCAGAGACCTATGTAAATCTCGGGATCAGCTATGCAAATATGGGTAAATACCAGGAGGCAATTGATGTCCTCAACCAAGCTGTAGCAATTGAACCAAATCGTGCAGAGACCTTGAGTAAACTGGGTACTGTTTATAGCCAAATGGAAAAATACGATGAAGCTATCAGGAACTTGAAAAAATCTATCGACCTTAAGCCAGATGACCCCCTTACACATTTTAACCTTGCTGTCACTTACGAAAAAATAAATCAGTATGAAAAGGCTATTGAATCAGCCCAAGAAACTATCAGGTTGGCACCCGATTTTCCTGACGCCCACGGTTTTCTTGGTTTCACATACACGAATTTGAATATGTACGCCGAAGCAGCAGTAGCATACAAGTCAGCCATACGATTGAACCCTGACGATCCGCGAATGCATCTTGGCCTCGGAAAAGCATATGTAAATCTCGGCAATAGGCCTTTGGCACTTGACGAATACAAAATTCTGATGAAACTGAATCCTGACATGGCAAATACCCTGTTTGATCTTATCTACAAATAATTGGGACTGATTTTATCGATCTGATTTCCCCTTTAATCTTTGATTTTTTTCTGTAGTTGCCGTGAGTTTACAGCAATGAGTTGAATACCTGTAGCTTACTTGCTCATATGCCCCGGATAGCTTCTGGTGGGGGCGATTTTTTGTTTCGGAACAGGTGGGGTGTATGGCTCTATCCTGTCTCCTGTTTTCTTGAAAGAGTAAGTTGCTGGAGAGGATTCCTGACCTTTTGTATTCACCGCTTTTATTGTAACAGTATATATTCCATCTGCAAGACTCCCAAGATCGTATTTCAGGTAGAGCGTTCCATCTGCATTTTTTGCCGGCAGTGACTCCTTTGTTTCCCCATTAATTGTAACAAGAAATTTCATCAATCCTTTATCTTCTCTTGGATAAGGATCGCTTACAAGAAAGGGAGATCCGAATGCCCATGTTGCTGAGAGCATTAAAGCAGCGCCAATAATAAAAATAATTTTCATTTTCAGTACCCTCTATTTTCCGGTATTTTTCAAAGCATTGCAATGGCAAATTAAACAAACCGCAAGATGCAGAGGCATTCTATCATGCCTATATGGATCAAGAAAGTAAAAATTGCTTTCTCTAAAAATATGATGACCGCATACACTGGCCTTAGTCGCATGGATTCCTTATATACGGGTACAGGAGGCAATAGAACTGTTCAGGAGCATTCTCCCAACAGTATGAGCGTATACAGCAAGATAATCATGTACATTTCCATAGCGTATGCCAGTACAGATAGATTTGTCCATATGGGATGCCTGGGAACAAAGCACTCCTTGCAGCTCTATTCCGGGTACAAAGGATGCCCGAGGCAGCAACATCTCTTACCCGGTTTTTCAACAAGATCAAGAGCCTTCACTATGCGAATATCCATCCTACAACCTCTAGTCTATCTTGTACAGCTCATACAAAGAGAGTGTCGAGTCTATGGTTTTTATACGACAAAGCAGGCCAAGCTATCACCAGCCCATAGCGTTCCTGAACAAAATAACTGTGCAATTTGTTTCGGGGACAGATCAGGCAATGCAACTTTGTGGAATACATTTTTCTTGTTGATCCTCTGCGAACTCTCACTAACTCTTTAAGATAGGCAAAACATCCATCAAGGGAGTTGGTAGTGTTGGGGATATTGAGATCTGGATATTTTTTATAGGTAAAGAGGAAAGGAAGGTTTTGTCGTACACTCCGATAGGCTTAAGCGAAGCCGTTTATGGGTATAGTGCCATCTTCCGGTTATAGGGTCGGTTGTTCTTTCTTTCAGGAAGGAAGACCATGTTGTATACCAGACATCAAGGGCTGAGGTAAAATCATCCTCGTTGGTTTCACAGAGAGTTGCGGTAAGTCCTTTTAACTCAATACCGGCAACCAGTTTAGGGTTACGGGTCAAATAACGGGTAATAATCTGCTTCTGGTGGAAATGGCACATCTGGACAGGGATATCACAGAAGATCTGCCGCACTCCAGGCCTGCCATCTAAGACGATTGCCTGGAGGGTATACCCCATGTGTTCCAAAGCAATCCTCCCTTGTCGATATACATCAACGGTCTCATGGGTTACCTCGTGAACATACAGGTTCTTCTTGAGATGGGGTGATCGTATGACGCAGATACCAAAGCTTCTCCCAAAAAAGGTAACATCGGCAATAGCAACGACGGGTTGCGGGGTGTGATTGTGGTCCCTGGTCGGTATATTTCGTATACGATCCCTGATCCAGTCTTTACCTCTCCTGTGTTTTGTAGAGAGTTGTTGAATCGTTTGTCTTTGATAAACATATTCATGCCAGATAGCATTCTCTATCCGTTTCCTGCGGGAATGATTCTGAAATTGCTTTGTGCATGCCATACATCTATAGCGCTGCTTTGCTTTGTATGAACCTTTCTTTTGTGTATGGTTTGA
>ERZ1026800.783-NODE-783-length-24294-cov-7.616378_pt1 | contig 24294 bp, 18 predicted proteins | sample MGYA00520873_ERZ1026800 | MGnify/ENA primary metagenome ERZ1026800 (study PRJEB33270, sample SAMEA104284475) | anaerobic digester metagenome | biome: Anaerobic digester microbiome; feature: mesophilic sludge digester; material: Anaerobic digester biomass | place...
TTGGTGTATACATTGTCCAACAGGGTAAATTTGTTTATACAAGCCCCATATACAGAAAGCTTACCGGATACGCAGAGCATGAGCTTATCGGTGTCAATTCACTCGAATATGTCCATCCTGAAGATAAAGACAAAGTCAGACAACAAGCAATTAAATGCCTTAAAGGAGAATCATCGGACAGTTACGAATATCGATATATCAAGAAAAACGGCGAAATAATGTGGATTCTAGAAATGATTACTTCCATCGTTTATCATGGAAAACGCGCCGCCTTGGGGAGCTTCATGGATATAACCGCGCGCAAACATATGGAAGAGGCATTAAGGCAATCCGAGGAAAGATACCGCACGGTAATAGAAGACATCGAAGAAGGTTATTATGAAGTTGATCTCCAAGGCAATTTCACTTTTGCCAGTGATTCAATTTGCGCAACTTTGGGATATCCGCGAGAAGAATTAATCGGCATGAGCTACAAAAACTACGTACCCAACGAGCAGTTTGATTACGTTTATAATATTTTCAAAAAAGTCTACGAAACAGGGAAACCGATAAAATCATACTCTTTAATTAATATACGCAAAAACGGAGAGCGCATTCATGTTGAAGATTCAGTGGCTCCTCTCAGCGACAAAAATGGAAAAATCATCGGATTTAAAGGAATTACTCGTGATATCACCCAACGCAAAATAATGGAAGAAATTCTCCAAAAAAGCGAGGACTACTTCAGAGAAATAACTGAAAATTCTTCTGATGTCATCATCATTACAGAAAGCAACGGAAACATAAAATATTGCAGCCGTTCCGTCGAACGCTGTCTTGGATACAAACCCGAAGAATTAACCGGTAAAAATGCTTTTAACTTTATCTACGCGGATGATCTACCGCGCGCCGCCAATGATTACAGCAAGGCAATTCAGACAAAAGACACGGCCATCCCCAATGAATTTCGCGTAGTGCACAAAGATGGATCTGTACGCCTTTTCGAGGGACTGGGAAAAAATCTTTTGGATAATCCGTCTGTCGCCGGTTTTATCATGAACATACGTGATGTCACGGAACGCAAACACCTGGAAATACAAAAAGAGGCGGCGCAAAAATCTCTCCGGGAAAGTGAGGAAAAATATCGCACTATTCTTGAAAAAATGGAAGAAGGCTTATTCGAGCTGGATCTAAAAGGCAATATTACTTTCGTTAATGACGCGGAATGCAGAAAATTAGGCTATTCCAGAGAAGAATTAACCGGAATGAACTACCGGCAGTTTCAAGATGAAAATACTGCAAAAAAAACACGCCAAATCTTCTCAGAAGTTTACAAGAAAGAAGAACCTATCCAACTATTAGACGTAGAAATCATCAGAAAAAACGGAAGCAAAGCCTTCAATGAAATTTCAGTGTCCCTTCTTAAAGACAAACAAGGTAAGGCGACGGGATTCAGGGGAATTAGTCGTGACGTCACCGTGCGGCGGCAAATGGAAGAAATGATCCGGCAATCGGAAGAAAAATACAGAACCATTATTAACGAAGTCGATGAGTGGTATTTCGAAATCGATCTTGCGGGCAATGTCATTTTCGTCAATGACGCCATTGTCCGTAGCGTCGGTTATCCACCGGAAAGATTAATCGGTCTCAACTATAAGTCATTCACAAGTGAAGAACGGTCCGGTGAGGTATTTAAAATTTTCCGCCAGGTTTACGAAACGAGAGAACCAACAAAAAACTTCCCTTATGAGTTTGTCCTAACCGACGGCAAAATAACTTTTTTCGAACTTTCCGTTTTCCCCAAGCTGGACGACCAAGGCAAGGTTGTCGGTTTCCGCGGAGTGGGCCATGATGTAACGGAACGCAAACGAACAGAAGAACAGCTTAATTACATCGCCACCCATGATCTCCTTACCGGTCTTCCCAACAGAATGTTACTGATGGACCGACTTAAAATGGCCACTGCTCAGGCCAAAAGAAACGCTCAAAAACTCGCCCTGATGATGTTGGACCTTGATAACTTCAAAAATGTCAACGATTCTCTGGGCCATATGGTTGGTGACAAATTGCTCAAAGAAATATCTCTTCGCCTGACCGGGCGCCTCCGCCAGAACGATACCATTTGCCGCCTGGGCGGAGATGAATTCATCATTCTGCTACCAGCGATAGAAAGGGTTGAAGACGCGGTTGAGGTGGCAAAAATAATTTTAGAATCTTTTGAGCAGTCATTTATCTGCAATGACCATTTAATAAATTCCAGTATCAGTATCGGTATTGCCATTTATCCCGATGATGCGCAGGATATAGACGTCTTAATGAAGAATGCCGATATGGCCATGTATTACGTTAAGGCGCATGGCCGAAACGGTTATCATCTTTTCTCTTATGCCAATAACAGACAATTCAGCCAAACTATTCAATAACAAATCATTAACCTAAAACAATCAGAGCATCAACCACCACCGGTTTTCCTCGCGAAATAATCACCGGATTCAAATCTATTTCCCGAATATGTTCAAATTCAAGGCCAATGCGTCCGATGGTGATAAGCATACTGGCAAGTATTTTAGCATCCACAGCTTCCATGCCGCGAAAAGAATCAATAATTTTATGGCCTCTTATCTCGCGCATCATTTCTAAGGCGTCCCTTTCCTCCAACGGAGCCTTACGAAAAGAAACGTCTTTAAGAATTTCCGTAAAAATCCCCCCTAAACCGAACATCACGCAGGGACCAAACTGGTCATCACGCGTCAAGCCCATAACCAGTTCTCGGCGTCCTTCAACCATTTCCTGCACCAAAACAGCGCCGTTATGGACACCAAGCCTCTTTTTAATTTCATCAAATGCCTCCAGCGCTTCATTATCATTGCGAACATCGGCGCGGATCAATCCCTTTTCTGTCTTATGCGCTATTTCAAAGGAGCATCCCTTAATCACGAGAGGATAACCTATCTGCCGGACCGCTTCTTTCAGTTCACTTTTGTGCTCCACGATAATCTCGCGTGTTACAGGCAAATCGTAAGAAGCCAACACCCGCTTTGCTTCATATTCGGAAAGACAATTTCGTCCTTCCCCTAAGGCCAAATTAATTATTTTTGACGCCGAATCTTTACTCATACCGCTCCCTTTTTTCGTAGTAAGTATTTACGTGTCCCACCGCACGAATCGCTTCGTACAAATCATCAAAAACAGGCAAACCTCGCGAGAGAAATTCCCGGCGGGCCAGTGCCAGCATCTCAACGATATCCAGGTCATCCATTCCCTTTTTGGGATTAGCCAAAACAATAACAAACGGCTTTTTGGTTTCCTTCACCACAGCACTAAGAGCTTCGGCCAGTTCCCGATAAGGCGTGACCTGCGCTACCGGCTTGCCTATCATGCGCGTCATTGTTTTATAATGATAAAGAAGGGAAATTATTATTTGCAGATCTATTTGCTCATCAACAGCCACCGTGCGCAGCACTTCTTTTAAAATCTTCGGCTCAACATAAGGATTGGCTACGTCAATAGGGTTTGTTCCGCTGGAGCCGGGTTTAGGCAATAACTTTTCTACACGCTCTCTTATGTTTTGTGAAAGAGGAGGAACTTCCATCCCAAAATTTTCCGCCGCATCGCAAGCGGTAACACCGAGAGCGCCACCGCCGCCCACCACAGAAATATTTTTATAAACTCCCTGCGGCAGAAAACAAAAAGCCAGACAGGCTTCTGCCAGTTCTTTCAAGTCCTGGACCTGTATTGCATTGACCTGCCTTAAAACCGATTGCCAGATAAGACGACTTCCGCCCATCGACGCTGTATGAGTCACAATCATCCTTTTTCCAGCAGAAGAAAGTCCTCCTTTGCAAACAACAACCGGTTTTTTTCCCGTTGTGTTTTTAATGGCCCCGAAAAAATCATCACCGTTTTTAACACCTTCAACATACATGCCGATTACCCGCGTTTCCTGATCATCAGCAAAATAGGGGAGAAGGTCCATTTCCCGTAAATCAGCACCGTTACCGAAGCTAACCACTTTGCTAAACTCAAGTCCCATCCATTTTCCTTTATGGGCCAAGTCAATGGCCATACCGCCGCTCTGAGACAAAAACGCGACCGGGCCGCTCTGACGTGATAAATCATGACCTGGCAGCATCGTCAAGCCACTGCGGGGGCAATAGATACCGAAGCAATTCGGTCCCACCACGCGGATTCCCTTCTTTGCAATTTCACGGACTTCATTTTCCAGCAATAGACCTTCTTCGGTACCCAATTCGCTAAAGCCCGCGGAAAGAATTTCCGCACCCGCCGCGCCTTTTTTCCTGCACGCTTCAAGTGCAGCGGGCACCTCTTTCGCCACCACAGCAATAATAGCAAAATCGATTGTGCCGGGAATATCTTCAACCTTCCGATAAAAATCCAAACCGGCAAAATTTCCACCTTTAGGATTGACGGGAAATATTTCGCCCTCAAAGCTCATCGCCCGGAGAGCCATCAGCATACCAATACCAAAACCACGGACGCTGCCCTCGGCGGAAACACCGACAATCGCCAGTTTTTTCGGATGAAATATCCTTTCGAAATCTATTGTTGTTGTCTTTTTACCTTTTTTATCCATCGTTTTAACTTTATTCACACAGCGTTCTTTTCCGCTGCCGTAATCCATGTCCTTAATTACGGATTGTTTAAGCGATTAACGCGCAATCCTGCCCTGTGCGTATTTCACCGCTGCTTCAATGAATTTTTTGAATAGCGGATGCGGTTTCGTGGGACGCGATTTGAATTCTGGATGAAACTGACAGCCCACAAACCACGGATGGTCCTTTATTTCCACAATTTCCGCCAAAAGGCCATCCGGCGAAACTCCTGTTATACGCAAACCTTTATCCATCAACTTCTTTTTATACTTATTATTAAATTCATATCGGTGACGATGACGCTCGGAAATCTCTTTTTGCTCGTACGCGGCATGGGCAAAAGAATTGGATTTCAGCACGCACGGCCACGCCCCCAACCTCATCGAAGCACCTTTTTCCTTCACTTCGCTCTGCCCGGGAAGCAAGTCAATGACCGGATACGGCGTTTGAGCGTCAAATTCGGAACTGTTAGCCTTATTTAATTTGCATACATTTCTGGCATATTCCACCACCGCCATTTGCATGCCCAGACAAATTCCCAGATAAGGGATTTTGTTTTCCCGCGCGTACTGCGCGGACAAAATCATGCCTTCTATGCCACGGTTACCGAATCCGCCTGGCACCAAGATGGCATCAACATCGGCGAGACATCTAGCTGCTCCCTCTTTTTCCACCTTCTCGGAGTCAACAAATTTCAAGCTTACACGGCAATCATTGGCAATGCCACCGTGAACCAGTGCTTCATTGAGGCTTTTATATGAGTCGGTAAGATTAATGTATTTCCCCACAATGGCCACACAAACTTCCTGCGCGGGTTTCTGAAACTTGCTGACGACTTCTTCCCAAGCTTGCAGATGTGGCCTGCCCGTCCAGATATTTAGCAAATCAACGATTTTATCGTCCAATCCTTCTCGATGAAAAATAAGCGGCACCTCATAAATACAGCCGACATCTTTCGCGGTGAAAACAGAAGATACTTCCACATTGCAGAACAAAGCTATTTTAGCTTTAATGTCTTCGGATAGAAAATTTTCCGTCCGGCAAAGCAGAATATCCGGCTGGATACCTATTTCACGCAGTGCTTTCACGCTGTGCTGAGTAGGTTTTGTTTTTACCTCTCCGGCTGTTTTGATAAAAGGGACCCAGGTTAAATGAATGAATATCGCGTTTTGTTTTCCTGCTTCATTACGAAACTGACGGATTGCCTCCAAAAAAGGAAGGCTTTCGATATCACCCACTGTTCCGCCAATTTCCACAATGGACACGTCATAGCCTTGAGCTGTGGCCGCTATGAATTCTTTAATTTCGTTAGTGATATGAGGAATGACTTGGACAGTTTTCCCCAAATAATCGCCGCGCCTCTCTTTATTGATGACGGAATAATAAACCTGGCCGGCGGTGAGATTATTGCCTTTCCCCATGCTTGTGGAAGTAAATCGTTCATAATGTCCCAAATCGAGGTCCGTTTCCGCTCCATCATCGGTCACAAATACTTCACCGTGCTGAAAAGGGTTCATTGTCCCGGGATCAACATTAATGTAAGGGTCAAGCTTTTGATTGGTAACCTTGAGTCCGCGACACTCCAACAATGCTGAAATGGATGCCGCAGCCAAACCCTTTCCCAAAGAAGAAAGCACTCCGCCAGTGATAAAAATAAATTTCGTTTTCATTTCTTCTCCTCAACAATATCTTCCAGCGCTCGAACAAAATATCGGTATAAATAGCCGTGGCATGTTTCAATCAACTTGCTGAACATACCGCATGATGCGGCCAGCCAAATTTTCCACTGTTTCACTGAACAAATCGGCAAGCGGAATTTTTTCTAAATATTCGTCTTGCCAGATTATGTTGTACTCATTAACCATGTTACGAATATCATTATAACGGTGACCTAATACCTCTTTCTTTTCATTCAGCGACAAAAGATTATTGTATTCAATATGCAACAAAAACAATTTCTCCACAAATCCTTTTTCACCCAATAAAGGCATGACTAAAATAGGCGCACCATCAGCCCTGCCTTTGCCGATATAGATATCACCAGTGCTTACAATAGTTTTTTTCGTTCCCATCAACAAGTTGGAAGACTCAGCGCGGGATTTCATTTGAAGGGCGACCCCACCCCTTTCTTTCAAGTTTATAGTCGATTTATCAGTTGGTTTCCCTTCTTTATCGAGATTGTTTACGTCATAAACCGTGTAACCTTTTACGGTTAAAACCGCCGGCTGTATTCTGCTGATAAATAAAATATTTTTATAAGTCAAATTTTTGACAACAAACTTCATTTTCCCCATCGCCTCAAAAACAACTCCGGTTAAAGCTTTCTCTTTACGGCTCGTGCCCACGGTAACCGTTTTGGCCTGATGGCGAATTGCGTCTATCGGACGCGTCAGTTCGTCAATCGCCCTTCCCACTGTCACGTCCAACAAGTCCAGCGGCGAAATAAAGTTATTTTCACTTTTGAATTCATGATAAAAATCTTCGAGCGGCAATTTCCCGGCCGCGTATTTCAGTAACAGGGCCAAATCGGAAATCGTTTTTACACCTAGTAAATTAAAGGCTCCATCGTTACGCTTCGCATTAAAGGTCTGATAGAAATCATTAATCAAATAGCGTAAGCGCACATCGTTGATCCTGTCATAAATCGTATAATCGGATTTCGTCTGTTCACTCATGACGGAATTCAGGCGGTTGCGGAATTCCCTAAAAATCTGCGCTTCTTCATCTATGGCGCAGGCAGCATAGTAACCCCATAAATGCCCGGCGAACGCGTTGAGAATTACAGAAAGATTACCTGACGCGGCCGGTATTCCAATTACCGCATCAGCAATTTTATCAAACCGTTTGTCGCCTTCTTGGGCAAAAACAACTACCGCGGCTTTATGTGCCTTGAAAATAGCCACGTCCTTGGCAATATCTTCCATAACCGGCTGAGGATTACCGGCGGCACAGACTAAAATTAAAGGTTCCGCGGATAAATCGATATGTTTCTTGTTTTCTATGATATCGACAGAAATGGTTTTATAACAAAGTTCGCTCAACTTTATTCTTATTTCGTCGGCCGCCGCCTTGTTTGGTCCGCTGCCCACTACCGCCCAATACTTTTTAGATATGGTTTTCCCTACGGAAGCGGCGATTTCACTTCTTTTTTCAAATACACGTACCATCAGTTGCGGTATTTCTTCCAGATTTTTCAACTCCGAAGCGATAAAATCATTGCTTTTCGTTTTCATCAGCTGCGCAAAAAACAGCGCCAATATCTGGCCAGCGATAATTTGAGAATAAAAAGCCTTCGTAGAAGCCACTGACATTTCAACATCCCGGCCGTCACTTGTGTAAAACACGCCGTGCGATTTAACCGTAATATCCGATTGCCTCCTGTTCACAATAGAAATGATGTAGGCTCCTCTTTCTCTGGCCATCGATACCGCGCGGTTTGTGTCGGTGGTTGTTCCGGATTGACTGATCGGTATAACCATTGTATCGGACAAATCATCCTTGAGCAAAAAACCGCTCATTTCCGATGCCACTCTGGCATTTACGCGGATATTTGCGCCGCGCAGATACATTTCCAGAATATCGGCTATAGCGAATCCGGCAACAGCCGCCGTCCCGTGACCGATGACAACAATATTTTTTATCGAACCGTTTTCGAGACCGGAACACACATTTTCCGGAACAATGTCCAGGCCTAAATTAAACATCACCTGCGGGAATGATTCGTTTTTCGGAGACACAAAATATTTCCCGCGCAAAGTTCGTTTTACGGAATCAGGAGACTGGGATATTTCTTTGAGAAAGAAATGTGGATAATCTCCCCGGTCTATATCGCGCGTCGTGATCTGGGCCTTTTTCACATTACTCTGCTCTAAAGTAACCGGAGTGCCGTCATAATGGCTTGCCTTAATTCCCGCCAAAGCGCCCGGTGAATTCTGGTCTAAAATAAAAATCTGTCCCCGCGTCCCTCGTTCCCCATTTGCGCTTTCTTCTCCGTTCATTTGAATGAAATCAGGCGTCACTTCGACAAGCCCGTAAAGTTCCGAAGAAAACATATACTGATCGGGACTGATGCCGACATAAATCGCCTGTCCGCTGCCTTTGAGCGCCAAAAATATTTTACCGGGTTCCAGGTCGCTGGCCATCGCGATAGCGTGTGAACCTTCAAAATCGTTCACAGCTAGGCGAAAAGCCTCGTCCAAAGAATAAGCCGCCAAAAGATATTTCTCTATCTGCAAGGGTATAATTTTCGTGTCCGTAGTGATTTCAGGATAAATCAATTCGCCGTTTTTTTCCAACTCGGCACGCAATACCGCGTAATTATCAATATCACCGTTTAAAACAACATTAATCTGGGCTTTCGCCTGCCGGTAATACGGAAAATCCTGTTGTATCCGATTCAGCCTGTTGTTATTTACCGGGTGACAATTCTCCTGAGTAATCGAACCGACGGAAGCCCAACGCGTATGTGTGAATGCCGTCTCGCAAATTGTTTCATGCTTCGCGAATTGATACAATATTCGGTCACTTCTAATCGCTTTTCTCAAATCGCAAACATTCTTGCCCAATTCACCAACAATAGAAAAAGTTTTATAGGTAAAAGATACATTAAACTTTTTTTCTCCCTTGTTTGGATTTTCGGACGACACATAGATTGAACCGTGGAGGAGATCGCCATGCCGGGTGCGACTCAGATAGTCATCATACAGATTGTTTTCTCTCAACGCGGAAATTATTTTTTTCAAAACATCGTCATTTTTCAAAGAAAAACTTATTTGAAGGCCAGCCGAATCCCTGCCGCGCACTTCCAAACGATCGAGCGCATTGAGAAGAAGGTTGATTTTCCGGTATTTTTTGAACGCCGACGGATTTAACGCGCCGACTTCATCAACTCCTGCCAATTCATTGATTTTATCAAAATTATCCAGAACATCTTTTTTCAATGACCAATAAATGTCTTTGAGTAAAATAACCCGGCTGTTTACTGTTTCCAAATCAGCGGAAGTAAATTTAACGGCGTTATTTTCAAGCAGTTCTTCCTCTTTGTCTAAAAACGTTTTCATGCGGGCGGATATGTCGGAAAGCTTCCTTGTCCCGGGTATTTGAAAAAAAAGATATTGCTGGGCTTTTTCGCTTTTGAGTTTCAGAACGGCTTTTTCCAAAGATTGTACGGTTTCCGCCCCACACAAATAATCCCCCAGCGTGATTTCCTTATTCAGCACTTTTTTCAGATTTTGGCTTTCAACATTCCGCCAAATTATTCGCAACTCTTCATCGGCAGTAAATTCTTCTTTGCTGTTTTGTCCCGGCAGCAGGGTCATCAATCCGGCGAAACCGCAATTGATTCGGAAAGGGAGGAACGGAAAAAAAATGATGGCGGGACCGCGGATATCCGAAGGGCTTTTTCCAATAAATATTTTGCAGTCGCGGACAAAAGCCCTTATTTTTTTTATTATTTTTTCAGCTGACATTTTTATTGTTTTTTACGCTGATAAATACTTAGGCAACCCGAAATAGTGCTCTGAACAATATCATTCAACCACGCACTACCCCTTTGCGCTTGTAAGGGGGTAAGCAATTTAACCGCTTCCAGATACGTTTTGAATTTTCCTGACTGCTTTTTCACTATTTTAAGGAAAGATTCTTTTCTCTTCAAAGATATATTTTCTTCATTTCCTTTTAAAAGGTATTCTTCCATTGCTGGCCAATTTTTCAGAAACTGATCCTGCGAACGCCAGGCTTTAACGGAAAATATTCTTTTTATTTCCTTTTCTCTGGTCGCCGCTTTTTCCAAATTCTTCGCAAAAATTCTCAGTTGCACAATTCTCTCCGTCAAGGCACCCTCCAAAACCTTCTGGCTCCCGGCATATAAATCATCACCGTATTTCTCGCGCACAAAGAAACCGTGGCGAACATATCTGTACCACTGTCGCAGAGCCAGCAAATTGGCCACATATAAAATGTTGGAGGTGACCTTATGGCTTACGTCTCCATAGAGTCCGGGGTAAAATTTTTTGGAAGAAGCCGGCTTTGGGGGATGCGACACAATCATCCCTTCCTTCAGACAATCCGTGCGGCATACGACACCCGCCGAAATAACCGTGCCATAGGCAATTTGCACCGGTCCCGCGATTGCCCCCTGCCCGCCCAAAAAAATCGGTGCCTCGCGCAGCATGACACCTCGCGGCACATCGCCGATAAGAGAAGGCGTCGCTTTGTCCTGTTGGGGAGTGTAATTGAAATGAACGTAAGAACTGCCTACTTCGCTGTGATTTTTGCGGCTCGTCCCCCCCCCCATCAGGCAATCACAAAAATTAACCAAGCTCCCCAGGGTAACAAAGGGAAACAGGATTGTTTGCTTTAAGCCGACAGAATGATTACCGCCGACTTGTTCTTCCAAAAGGCATCCGGAACGCACCTGGGCGTTGCTTCCAATGACCACATTGTCCAGAAAAACGGACTCAGAAAAATATCCACCCTTCAACTCCACACCATTTCCTAATTGACAGTTAATCAGGACTACCGGAGCTTCATAGCCCAGCTTTACATTCGGGGAAATCAAGGTTTGTTCCCCTTTTATCCTTGCCGCGCCGTAAATTATTAAAGAAGCGTCTATCTTATCCAGATTTACTTCTTCGCCGATTTCCACAGAAAAAGGGGCCGTCATCCGTACCCCTTTTTTCAAGAGCAGTTTAACCTTTGTGGGCAATGTTTTGCTTTTTTCCAATATTTCAATCATAAACTATTTTATCGCGTTTATTTTTTCTTTTCACAATCAATGCCAAGTTTAGCCATTTTATCGGTAAAAGTATTGCGGTTTATGCCCAGAAACAATGCCGCCGAACTCTTTACATAATTCGACCTGCGCAGCGCGATTTTAAATAATCCTTTTTCCACTATAGACATTACTTCCTCGTAAAGTTTGCTTTTGCGGCCTCCCGATTCGGACAAAATTGTAACGATATCTTCAAGCTTTTTTTCCATTATTTCTTCGACTGCTGAGTATGGCGTTTCTTTCACCTTAAGAACCACTTTTGATTTTTTCTGCTTCTTTGACCGCGTTTGCATGAGCCTCCCCACAATAAAAATAAATTCAAATAAATTTCAAGCGCGTTGGCGCAAAATACCGCTTGAGCCGGTCTACACCGGCAATAATCTTAAAAAGATAATAATAACAATAATCAAAATCGTGACATAACTCATCACAATGAGAGAAAGTCTTTCGACCGGTTGCTCCAGGTATTTTCGAACTTCCGGTTCCACTTTTTCCTCACCCAGTTTTTCCGCAATCAGGCGGGCAAGCATTGAGTGTTTTTCCATCAAATTAGAGAAAAAATAAAATCCTTTGGTTGTGGTCAACAAAAAATAAACTTTTTTACCCAGCTCGACTATGCCAAGGTGGGTAATTTCCGCCCAGGAAAATTCTTTTTTGCGAAAAAACTTTTTCATCATCAGTTTTTCTTCCGCCACGATTACCTCTCTCTTCGTGGCTTCAATGCCGACGATTAAAACAATTATAAAGAAAAGGGCGGCGGTTATCTTTCCCCACATTTGAGTGTCGAACATGCTCAGCACAAACAATAAGAAAAGCAGTACAATTATCGCCCATAAAGGAATAAGAAAAGCCTGGCGAATTTTAAAAATATTTTGTTGCATTTATTTACCCGGATGCTTTTTTCTAAGGGATTTATTGTTTTCTGATAAAAGTTCCGCTTTTGCCACCGGTTTTTTCCATCAGCATTATTTCTCCGATGACCATCGCTTTATCGGCTGCTTTGCACATATCGTAAACAGTCAAAGCGGCCGCACTCACTGCCGTCAACGCTTCCATTTCCACGCCCGTCTTACCGATCGATTTTACTTCAGACTCAATGATAACACATGAATTTTTATGGTCAATTTCCAGGTTCACATCTATGGCCGTCAGCTCCAGCGGATGGCAAAGAGGAATCATTTCGCTCGTTTTTTTCGCCGCCATAATGCCTGCTATTTTAGCGGTCCCCAAAACATTGCCCTTGGTCATTTGCCCCATTTCAATTAAATCCAGTGTCGCTTTTTTCATCATCACCCGGCCGTGGGCTTTTGCTCTGCGGCTGGTCGTCGCTTTTACCGTGACATCGACCATCTGCGCCTGATTTTTATTATTGATGTGAGACAATTTACGCATGGCGGTTACTTAAGCGAAATTTAAATATCGAATCAAGCAATTTTTGTTTGCGCGAACTGTAGCACAGGGATACGGATGAGTCAAGAACAGCAAAATTTTTAACCCTATTAAAAATTCTTGATATAAACATACTTATTAGCTAATATTTTTTAAACTACTTACATTCATTAATCTGCAGGAGTGATGCGATGTTTGTTAAAATATCCAGCATGAGCATCATTGGCATGGAATCATATCCCGTTTTTGTTGAAGTGGACATATCGCAGGGATTGCCGCAATTTGCCACTGTCGGTTTGCCGGACACCTCGGTGAAAGAAAGCCGCGACAGAATCAAGGCCGCCATCAAAAATTCCGGCTACCGTTTTCCGCGTGCTCACGTGACCGTCAATCTTGCCCCCGCCGACATAAAAAAAGAAGGCACCGCATTTGATTTGCCCATCGCCGTGGGAATCCTTGCCGCGGAAGAATTAATCAAGGAATCATCCACGCGAAATTGTTTTTTCATGGGAGAACTTTCTCTCGATGGCAGCATCAAAAGAGTCAACGGCGTCTTGACCGCGGCTTTTAAAGCCAAAGAAATGGGCATTGCGGCGGCTTTTGTTCCCGAAGAAAATGCTTTGGAAGCAGCCATGGTGGAAGGCATAAATGTTCACGGCGTAAAAAACCTGACGGACGTCGTGGAATTTTTAAGCGGACGCAAAAACATTGAACCGCTGAGCGTAAATGTAACCGAAGTTTTTCAGCAAACGCGCAAATACGATATTGATTACAGCGAGATTAAGGGACAAAAACAGGCGCTACGCGCGCTGGAAATCGCGGCGGCAGGCGGGCATAATGTGTTGATGATCGGCCCGCCGGGTTCCGGTAAAAGCATGCTGGCAAAGAGACTCCCGACAATCCTTCCCGATCTTTCCTTTGAAGAAGCGATTGAAGTAACCAAAGTGTTTTCCGTGGCGGGCTCACTTAATAGAGAAGAAATGATGATTGCCACCCGGCCGTTCCGTGCTCCGCATCACACGATATCCGACGCCGGACTGGTGGGAGGCGGTCAAATGCCGCGACCCGGCGAAATCAGCCTAGCTCATTTAGGCGTTCTTTTCCTGGACGAACTTCCGGAATTCAAAAGAAACGCGCTCGAAGCTTTGCGCCAGCCGCTCGAAGAAGGGACAATAACCATCACCCGTTCTTCCGTCACGGCCACTTTTCCCGCCAAGTTCATGCTGGTGGCCGCCATGAATCCGTGCCCGTGCGGTTATTTCGGCGACCGTGTCCGCACCTGCCGCTGCAGCCCCCAGCAAATCCGACAATATCAGGGAAAAATTTCCGGGCCGTTGATGGACCGTATCGATTTGCATATCGAAGTTCCCTCCGTAAAATACCGCGCCCTTTCCGCAAAAGAAGAAGGAGAGTCATCTCAGACTATCAAAAATAGAGTAAATGCCGCGCGAAATGCACAAAAAAGGCGTTTCGGTCAAAACGACATCATCTGCAACGCCCGGATGACGGAAAAGCAAATCAAGACTTTTTGCGCCATAGATGATGATTCGCACAAACTGATTGAAATGGCTATTGAAAAGCTGGGTTTGAGCGCCCGGGCGATAAACCGTATACTAAAAGTGTCTCGTACTATCGCCGATCTGGAAAAAAAAGAGAAAGTCGAGGCGGCTCATGTTGCTGAAGCGATTCAATATCGAAGTCTTGATCGCAGTTTAATTTAATGCTAGTATAATTTGATCACGCCTATTCAGGCGATTTCTCTCTCTAAAAGAGGCATATATTATGGGAATTAAAATTATTCAGGTACCGTTGGAGAAGCTGAAACCCAAGCCCACGGATGAATCCAAGCTCGGTTTTGGAAAATTTTTCACAGACCACATGTTTACCATGAAATACAAGGAAGACAAAGGCTGGCATGACCCTATGATTGAACCATACCGGCCGCTACAACTGGACCCCACGGCTATGTGCCTGCATTACGCGCAGGAAATATTCGAAGGTTTAAAGGCATACCACGGTAAAAACGGCGAGATTTTTCTTTTCCGCCCCACGGAAAACATCAAAAGGATGAACGTCTCGGCGGAAAGAATGTGCATGCCGGCGGTTGACGAAAGCATTTTCCTGGAAGCTTTAAAGAAACTGGTTCTTCTGGAAAAAGACTGGATTCCGCGTGGTGAAGGAACTTCTCTGTATATTCGCCCGACCATGATTGCCACAGAGGCTGCGCTCGGCGTTCATCCCGCAAATGAATATTTATTTTTCATCGTTGTCGGCCCTGTGGGCGCTTATTATCCGCAAGGTTTCGCCCCGACTAAAATTTACGTTTCTGAAGAATACGTGCGCGCGGCACCGGGCGGTACCGGTTACACGAAAGCAGGCGGAAATTACGCTGCCAGCCTTTATGCCAGCAGGATAGCAACAGATATGGGCTATACGCAGGTTCTATGGCTGGATGCGCGGGAAAAGAAATACGTGGAAGAAGTGGGCACAAGCAATATTTTCTTCGTCATGGGTGACGAACTGATTACACCGGCTCTTACCGGCACAATTTTGCCGGGTATTATGCGCAAATCCATCATTCAACTTGCCCGTCACATCGGCATAAAAGTCGAGGAAAGACAAATTTCCATTGATGAAGTTACCGCGTCTTTACAGAAAGGGGAACTCAAGGAAGTTTTTGCTTCCGGAACGGCGGCAATTGTTTCGCCAGTGGGTCAGATTTACTACCGAGGAAAAGAGTACATAATAAACGACAATAAAACCGGTCCGGTGGCCGAAAGGCTGTATAACGGAATACTACAAATCCAATATGGATTGAAAGAAGACCAATTCGGCTGGCGGTTCAAAATTCACGGTTAGCGGTAGAGAAAAAAATTACAAAACAAAATCCCCCTTTGATACGGGTACTTGGATTTGTATTCCACAAACTTGTGGAAAAAACTGTTGATAACCTTGTTGATTGATTTGGCAAACGCCCATTTGACGTGATTTTATACCAAATTGCCTAAGGTTTAAGCAAGATAAATACTCAATGTAATTAATAACTTATAAATATAGCTTGCTGTTGCTTGCCTTTATTGACCGTCGTTCAGAGCAGATATAAACTGCTTATAAATAATTGTGCCAACGATTAAGGATTTTTGTAATTTTCCAACAGCAAAATTATGCAAAAAAAATCTTCGGTATATAAAGGTTTTACACCAAAAACCTTAAGCCAATGGCTGACCGCTACCCTTTTCTTTGTGCTGTTTCCGTTTTTTGCATGCGTTGCCGCAGAAATTGACCCCATAGACGATACAGTGCAAAAACTGCAACGCGTGTATGAAGAAACAAACGATTTTCAGGCTGATTTCCGTCAGGAAACATTCAATAAATCACTCAAAAGAACGATGATAGAAGAAGGCCTTGTTTTCTTTAAGAAACCGCGCAATATGCGCTGGGATTATACAAAACCGGAAGTCAAAAAACTGATTATTAACCCTCAAAAAGCGTGGCTTTATCTGCCGCGCGAAAAGACGGCATATGTGCAGAAAGCAGATAATCTGGTCCAGTCGGCAACATTAATCAGATTTTTGTCCGGTTTAGGAAAGCTCAAAGACGATTTTCAAATAAATTACGCGCAGCCGGAAGCCATTGATAAACACGGCAATTATCTGCTTAAACTGACACCTAAAGAAAAAAATTCTTCCCTGCAGGCTCTCGGCATCACTTTGGATAAAAATACTTATTTTATTATACAGGTAAGTTTTGAAGACTTGATGGGCAACATAACCACACTGAGATTTTCCAATATCGCTTTGAACGCTGGTCTTTCCGATAAGCTTTTTAAATTCCAGCCGCCCGCGGGAACAAATATTTTCGACATGCCGTAAAATTACCGGCAAGAGTTTTTTATTTATTTAATGAGACGCAGATTTCCAATATCCGATCCACGTTAAAACGGCGGTTTTCCTTGCGCGTCAGACAATAGGCATCCATTCCCACAAAAGGATGTCCGCTGTATTCCATCTCTCCGACAAACAGCGGGCGGATTGTGCGGCGCGATTTTTCATCCTTCGCTTTTAAATAAAGAATTTCCAGATTTTTCTTTTCTTTAATCGCCTTGTGAATAATCTGCAATTTATCGTCGTGCGACAATTTTTGTTCCGCCTTATCATATTGCGTGCGTGTAAGAAATTTTACAATATGCCAATCCATCAGAATATGGCTTTTCTTCAGCGGCTGTTTCAGGACTATTCCGGCAAGCGATGTGCAGCGGGAAAGCGCCACATACACCTGGCCGTGCGCGAAAGTACCGCGTCCCACATCAATGATAACATTTTCAAAGGTTTTGCCCTGGCTTTTGTGAATCGTGACCGCGAAGGCCAGGCGCACCGGATATTGCGTGAACGAACCGACATCTTCGGAACAAAGCTCATCATTTTTTAAATAGAACCGGTATATTTTCCAAGTGTAGGGGCTAATTTCCACTGATTCGCCGTTATCCAGTTTGGCGGTTATTATCTCCCCGCCTTCGTCATCTTTTTTGAATCCCGTTATTTTGCCGATAGTGCCGTTGATCCAGCGCCCATAGGCATCGTTATTCAAAAGCATTATCTGCGCGCCTTTTTTAAGATTTAATTCCAGGGCTGTCGGCAAGTATTCCTTGCCGAATTCGCCATCGATTATGCCTCGCGCTTTCCATATTTTCCCGGGAAGTTTAGCCAGTTGTTTTTCGTTAATGCTATCGGCCAGGTCATTGGTGCTGGTCAAAGAAAGATAAAAAGCTCCGGCAGGTGCGGTAAACTGAGAATCATAACGTTTGTTGAACAGCGCCAAATCATCATCGGTTACGGTGCGGTTGCGAATAGCGTTGAGCAGGCGGATAAATTCATCATCCTTCTGACGATAAACTTTTTCCAGTTCGACAAATTCCATGTCCAGCTTTTCCATGACTTTGGCGCTGAAAAAATAGGGGCTTGCATAGTGCGACCGGAATATTTCGCGCTCCTTGCTCGTGACCACGGGCGGCAGTTGATATAGATCGCCGATGAAAATCATCTGCACGCCGCCGAAAGGGCGTTTGGAATTGGGGCCGTTGAGACGCAGAAATTTATCCACACAATCCAGCAGATCAGCCCTCACCATGGAAACTTCATCAATGATAATCGCGGTAAGCTTTTTGTAGATGGTAGGTTTTTCTTTTTGGGCGCTTTTTTTCTTTTTAATCGACGCGGGAGTCACATTCGGCTTAAAATGGAAAAAGGAATGAATTGTCTGCCCGCCGATATTCACGGCGGCAACACCCGTCGGCGCCAGAATAACGGCGTTTTTTTTAGTGTTGTTATGAAAATAATTAAGCAAAGTTGATTTACCGGTACCGGCGCGGCCGGTGATGAAAATATTTTTGTCCGTTTCTTCCATCAGCGAAAGCGCGCGCTGGAACTTAGGTTTAAAATCAATCTCCACGGATTTTGCAGTTTCGTTCATAATTTGCCTTATCAGGTGTTCGGTGAAGCGGATTTACTGCTGCCCTGCAGTAAATCCAGCGGACTTTGCAGGCTGCGGATATCGCGAGCCATAACATGAGTGTAAATCTCCGTGGTCTTGACGTCCGCATGGCCCAGCAAATCCTGGAGGATGCGGATGTTGACGCCGCTTTCCAGCATGTGCGTAGCAAAACTGTGACGCAGCGTGTGGCAGCCCACCTTTTTATCGATGCCTGCCTGTTCGGCGGCCCGTTTCACCGCTTTTTGCAGGACCGATTCCAGTACATGATGGCGCATCTTCTTGCCGGAACGCGGATCAACGGATGTCTGTTTTGCCGGGAAAACCCACTGCCAGCCGGTAGACCGCGACGCATGGGGATATTTTTTGGCCAAGGCGTTCGGGATATAGACCTCGCCAAATCCTTCTTCGAGATCTTTATGGTGAAGGGTTTTCACAGCGGCAACCTGCCTGAGCATCTCGTCGCGCAGATTTTTGGGCAGGACGGTCGTCCGGTCTTTCCCGCCTTTGCCTCCGCGCACGAAAATCAGGTTTTGACCAAAATCAACATCCTGCACGCGCAAGCGGATGCATTCCATCAGCCTCAGCCCGCTTCCGTAAATCAGCTTGGCCATCAGGGCCGGTTTGCCCTCCATGGCGGCAAGCAGGCGCTGAATTTCAGCTTGAGTCATCACCGTGGGCGGACTTGTCTTGCGCTTGCTTCGTGCCGGGGCGATTTCATCTTCCAGTTGGATGTCCAGCACACGTTTATATAAGAAAACCAAGGCGTTGAGCGCCTGTCTTTGCGTGGATGCGGTTACCCGATCTTCAGTTGCCAGATGCGAGAGAAACGCCTCAATGTTTTTAGCGCCGAGTTCTTTCGGATGGGTTTTTCCGCCAAAGTAGTGGATATAACGAAGAATCCATTGACAATAGGTTTGCTCTGTGCGATAGGCGTAATGGTGATACCGAAGGACCTCTCGAACCTGATCCATTAATTTGAGTTTCGGGTTGGGGCGAAATTTCGGTGGATTTGCCTGATTCATTTAAAAAAAAAGAAAAGAATATTAAGTAAATGTATAAAACATCCCGTCGAAAGCGGGGCCGTTGTCAGTGGGGCTTACAGTCTCGATTTTCCATGTTTGCACCTTTAATAGCGTAATAAGTGGAATTTAGCAACCGAAAATGTAATAAGTGGAAAATTCAACGGCCAATTTTCCATGTTTTATGCTTTAATATCACAATAAGTGGAAATTCTTTCCATCTATATGCTCTGATATGGCGGAACATTTTCCACTTATTACACTGTTGGGCTATACCAAGGATTTATAAATATGACATTTCCTATTCTTGAATACGACTCAACTCGTATAGCTTTTATTGAACCTTCAAAGGTCATCAAACCTCTGGACATGCCTGAGCTTTGTGTAATCTGTTTTTTCAGAGAAGTGATCGATAAAGTGGTAATCGAGCACAATGCAAAGGTATTGGTAACAGACTATTGGGAGGATGGACCTCATCCCATTTATGAAATTGAATACTGTGACCAGCGATTGGCATTCTTCCATCCAGGTGTCGGCGCTCCACTGGCTGCAGGCCTGCTCGAAAAGGTCATCGCTTATGGTTGTCGTAAATTCATGGTTTGTGGAGGTTGTGGAGTTCTTGACAAGCCTATAACGGTTGGTACCTTGGTTGTTGTATCCAGCGCAATTCGCGACGAAGGCGTTTCGTATCATTACCTGCAGCCAAGTCGAGAAGTGTTTGCGCACGAAGCGGGGGTGAAGGCCCTTGTAAACACCCTGAGCAATACGAACGTTCCGTATCATATCGGTAAAACTTGGACGACCGATGCGCCTTTCAGGGAGACACCGGATAGAATTGCCATGAGAAAAGAAGAAGGCTGTCTTACAGTAGAAATGGAAAGCGCTGGGATGATGGCAGTTGCTCAATTTCGTGGTGTAGTCCTAGGGCAGGTATTATATGGCGGTGACGATTTGAGCTGTTTAGAATGGGATGAACGTTCATGGCAATCAAGAACCGCCATACGCGAGAAGCTTTTCTGGCTGTGTGCAGATGCCGTTTTACGTACCTGAGCAATGCGAACGAGAACAGCTTTTCCCCGGAGGTTTTTATGTTGCAGGAGAAAATGATAGAGCGCGTCCGCGAGCTTTGTGTGCAAGATGCCCGTATTGAGGGCGCGTTTATGTTCGGTTCATTTGCAACTGGAGAGGGCGACCGATTCTCCGATATTGAATTTATATTATTCTTTAAAGATGAGAGTTTCCCCAATATCGATCAGGAACACTGGGTTGCACAGATTGAAACGCTTGAGCTTTATTTTGCCGATGACTATGGACATCATACTGCGATTTTTACAAACCTGGTCCGGGGTGAGTTTCATTTCGAACCGGCATCAAGAATTCCGATTATCGAAACATGGCAAGGATATGCCTGGTTCCCTTCTCTAGAGTCAACGATCATTGTCGATCGAACAGGCGCAATCGAAAGATATCTGCGCCCCTTTGTCGGGAATCCTCCCGATCGCAATACGACCACCGAGGTAATGTCGGTTGCGGCTAACTTCATAAACCTGGTGCTGTTTGGAATAAACGTGCTGGCAAGAGGAGAATTTGCAAGAGCCTGGGCCTTATTGAGCGACAGTCACAGTAATCTACTCAAATTGGTCCGTCTGGCAGAAGGAACAACAGAGCATTGGCCAACCCCATCAAAGGGGCTGGAAAAAGATATCTCCGTGGAAGCATATGGGCGCTACCGTTCCTGTACAGCCGACCTCGATCAAGCAAGACTTTGGCATGCTTACCGTGAGACGTGGAAGTGGGGTTGCGAGTTGATGAAAAGAGCAGCACGAAACGATAACATCAGCTTACCTACAACAATTATCGAAGAACTCACCAAGCGCATCGAAACTGGGATAGATGCATGAGTATTGAACCAACCAGCCCAACAAAATAATCCACCGGACGGCTTTCAGCCGCCGGTGATCCTTACGTTGTGGTTTGATAAAGGGGGGCATTATGTCAGAAGAGATTTGCAATAATTTGTTACTTGAAGAACAAAAAATCGCATTTGAGCATCTTCGCTTCATTGAAACTAAACGCGATCGTTTTGTAATAGGCGGCCTTACGGCTTCAGGCGCCGCTATTGCCTTTATTGCTCAAACCTTTAGCAAAGATGGCTTTCATCTATACTCAGCGAGTTATGATTTAATAGTAGTTTTTATCATCCTTTGCTTAGCACTTGGTATTCTTTCGTGGTTTTTGCACAAAGCCTACGTAAGTCTTTCGCCCGTCATGACGCATTACGAAAATGTAATTGAACTGACAAGAACGATTTTACTGGGTGAGAGAGGACAGCAAACTGTCATTATTGAAAATAAGGGAAAGCCAATTATTGAATGGCTTAATACACGTAAGAGCGAAGGTGTAGAAAAGAGAAGCGAATCAGCAAGCAGTTTATCCAAAATAATTTTATTTGCTTCTTGCTGTTTTTGGTTTATCGCCAGTTTATTCATTTTAATTATTTTTCTCATTGGTCATTGCCAATGTTAATTATTGTAGAAGACACAATAATTCCACAACAAGTCGCTAAAGCCGATCGCTACGCTCCGGCTTAGCTTTTCGTTAAGCGTAATTATGAAGGAGAACTCAACTAATGACAGTTCTAAAACTACTTTTCATTTCCGCTATTGCGCTATGTCTCCTTTTTGCTGTGGCTTTAGATGCACCTGCGTCAATGTGTAGCATGATTTCTTTCGCCGTTGATGATGCGCGCACAAAACTCAAACGGGCTGCTAATGAGACAGATTTTGAAAGTGCCAAGGATTATGCGCGGCGCGCAAAAAGTGCTCTGGACGATGCCGCAATGGCTGCAATGGACTGTAAGTGTGATATGGCTTACATGGAATTTGACAGCGCGGCCTCACACGCAAGGCGTGCAAGAAATGCCGATGAGCCTGATGAGTTTGTGCATTCACTGAATAGTGCAATACGGTCATTTAACTCTGCAATCGAAGCATTAAGGGAATGTGCCCGTAGAAGATAATAAAATAAATATGCTTAACCAGGCGCTCCACCCGATCGCGGGCCGCTGGCCCGCTCCGGGTGAGCTTTTCGTTATGCCAATAAAAGTATGGAGAGCTAAATGAATATCGTGACATTGTTAAACCAAATTGATTCAAACGATATTGTTCTTCCAGCGATACAAAGAGATTTCGTTTGGAGTGAGGACAAAATTTCAAAATTATTAGATTCTATTATGAGAGGCTATCCTGTTGGAATAGTCTTAGTCTGGGAAACTTACAAGGATATACAATACCGACAATTCGAAAAGGTATATTTGAACGGCACAAGACCGGCGTTTCTCGATAATAGCTCCAATAAAAAATTGAAACTCGTACTGGATGGGCAACAGCGATTACAAGCGTTGTATCTTGCATTATATGGTAGCTACAAAGGTAAATATCTTTATTTCGATGTTTTGAGCGGAAGAATTTCGGACGACTTTGAAGAGGACAAATTTTATTTCTACTTTGCTACACCAGAACAATCTGAAGAATGGAATAAAGAAGCCGAAGACAATCGCTCTCCAGATTCAGATAACGATGATAATATTGAGTATTATTCAAAAGTGTCTGATCTTTTTAAAATGGATGTCTCTGCAAAACAAAAATATAGAAAGCAAATCACCAAAAAATTGAAGCTGACAGAAGAAGACGAATTGCGTTTGGAGACCAATCTGTCAAAAATAGATGAAGTGTTAACAAAGGAACAAAATATTCTTAAGGCTTCAATCGTTGATGAGAATAAACCGACAGACAGCCAATCACGACAGACAGAATCTGACGTATTAGAAATTTTTGTACGCATAAACCGACAAGGCACACCCTTGAGTAGGTCGGATTTAATTTTTAGCATGCTGAAATTAAATTGGAGGGAATCTGCAACAGCATTACCTGAATTTGTTGATAAAATTAATGATGGAAACTCTTTTGATATAGACATTGATTTTATCATACGTTGCCTTTTTGCTGTTTCAGACCTAGGGACAAAATTTGATATTGATATGTTGCGTAAGAAGAGCAACATGGACAAACTGCAAAAGAATTTTGAAAAATGCTGCTCGGCTATTGAGTCAACAATTGACAATGTGCAGAAGCATTGCTGGATTTCAAGTAGCAAGGCCATGGGCGGAATACTTAATTTTGTGCCATTCGTATATTATTTATTCCATTTACCAAACTATGAAATACCCAACAATCAAATCGACCATTTCAGGAAATCTTTTTTCCTTTTTTGTTTTGCAAGACCATTTTCAAGATATGCAGATAGTAGATTGGGTAAGTTTATACGTGAAGAACTTAAAAACAGATCAAAAGATGAGCGCAAAGAGTTTCCTTTAAGTTCAGCAGTCTGGTGGACAAATTATTGGGAAAATGTTTATGGTTGGAATGAAGAGTTAATGCAAATGAACCCACGCCTTGCGATGTATATTATTCAACAGGATTCCGGCAGTAAAACACACTATAAGCTAAATAAACGTGAAATGGATCATATTTTTCCCAGATCAAAATTGAGAGAAAAAGGGTTTGATGAATCAAAAGTAAATTATTTTGCTAATTTTTGGATAATGAGCAAAGGGAAAAACATAAACAAGACAAATAAACATCCAAAAAAATATTTTGAGGATGTTCCTGATAAGGAATTAGAAACAGCTTTGATTGACAGAGACGGATTGGACTATCGACGGTATGGTACATTTATAAAAGAACGTGGGGAAAAAATACTCGATAAATTACGACAAAAAATCGGATATATGGAGAATGATTTTGAAATTCTTGAAGAAGAATAATTAGCATAACAACCGCATCAACACGGACTGGGAAAAGCTGCGCCGCTTCGCTATGCAGTTTTCCCAGCCGGTTATGCGGAGCGTTAGGCCATTGAAGGACTGAATCATGGACATGTGGAAATTTTACGACATCACTCACCGCGAACACGTGGTGTGCAACCCTACAAGCGAGGAGAAACTGACGCGTCTTGTGGAGCTCCTGCGCCT
>ERZ1026800.786-NODE-786-length-24240-cov-4.617012_pt1 | contig 24240 bp, 21 predicted proteins | sample MGYA00520873_ERZ1026800 | MGnify/ENA primary metagenome ERZ1026800 (study PRJEB33270, sample SAMEA104284475) | anaerobic digester metagenome | biome: Anaerobic digester microbiome; feature: mesophilic sludge digester; material: Anaerobic digester biomass | place...
GTCACCGGCGGAGATGTCAGCGGCCACGTCGAGAAACGCTGCGCGGGTTTCCGAACTGTGCATCATCTGCTCCACGACGACGCCTCGTTCGGTCTGAACCTGATCGCCTGAGATCGTTATGAGGCGACCGCCATCATGAACCACCGCCAAACTGGTTTGTCCGGTTCCGCGCTGGATGGCCAACGCAGCGTTCACTCCCCCTGGTATCCACCCTTGCACCCTCTCGGCCCAGTGCGGATCGCGGTAGTCCACGGTCAGATCGGCGCCAAGCGATTGCATGAGCGTATGGTTCTGGGGTGAAGATGAGGCTGCGACCCGATATCCTCGTCGCGCTGCCAATTGGATGGCGATCGTTCCAATGGCACCGGACGCTCCCGCGATGAAGACCGAGTCTCCCTTCGTCAATTGCAACGCACTGACTCCTGCCAGGGCCGTTGTGCCCGCTACCGGGAGCGCGGCCGCTTCGGGGAAATCAATTCCGTCCGGCATTGGCATGAGCATTTGCGCGTCGATGGCCGCATATTCGGCCCAGGTGCCGCCCTTCTGGTGCAGTCCGTCTATGTTCTGGGTGATGATCGCCCGCACCCGGCGGGAGAGCCGCACCGCGCCGGGCAGCTGCCCCAGCCCGTCCGCCATCAGCACCACGTCGGCGGTGTCCATCGCCTGGGCGGAAGCCGCCCCGCCCATGGTGATTCCCACGGTGGCGGCAGCCAGTGCCGGGGCATCGTTGATGCCATCGCCAACCATGGCGGCGCCGCCCGGCATTTCCGCCAATCTGCGGATGGCGTCCAGCTTTTCAGCGGGCAGCAGTGATGAGCGCACATTGTCCATGCCCAGGGCATCCGCCACGCGCTGTGCCGCGGCGGCATGGTCACCGGTCAGCAGGGCGGTGCGGCAGCCCAGCCGGTGCAATTCGCCGATCACTGCGGCGCTTTCCGGGCGGATTTCGTCCGCGGCGGTAATGACACCGCAGACTCCTTCGCCATCGTGAATGAGCATGGGTGTTTCCCCTTTTTCCTCTGCCCGGGTGGCAATCCGGCATGCCTCGGGGGAATGGGTGGGGGTTTGATGGAACATGCGGTGGCTACCCACGGTCACCGTTGTGCCGTTGACTTCGCCCTGCACGCCCAGACCTGCCAGGACCTGCACGCCCTCCGCCGGGGGAAAAGCATCCAGAACGCCGCGTTCCCCTGCCGCACTGACAACGGCATGTGCCAGCGGGTGGGTGCTGCGCCGCTCCACCGCCGATGCCAGCGCCAGCACCTGGTCGCACTCGGTGCAGTTGGGAGAATCACAGTCCAGCCGGGTATGCATGCTCACCACCGGCAGACCACTGGTGAGCGTGCCGGTTTTGTCAAAGGCAAGGAAGCGCACCCTGCCGAGCTTTTCCATCGCCGCACCACCCTTGATGAGCACCCCGCGCCTCGCCGCGGCGGTGATGCCGCTGAGTATGCTGACCGGGGTGGAGATCACCAGGGCGCAGGGACAGGAGATGACCAGCAGTGCCAGACCCCGGTAGAGCCAGCCGCGCCCGCCGGAGGCGGGATCCAGAAAGGGAGCGCCCCATAGCAGCGGCGGCAGGACAGCCGTCAATAGCGCCAGCGCCACCACTGCCGGGGTGTAGGTACGAGCAAACCGGTCGATGATGCGTTCGGTGGGGGCGCGCTTTGCCTGGGCGTCGGCTGCCAGCTGGATGATTTTTCCGAGCACATTTTCCTCCGCCGGGTGGGTGACATGGATCTCCAGCGCGCCGGAACCGTTGACCGTTCCGGCGTATACCTGTGCCCCGTGTGATTTAAAGGCAGGCAGGGATTCGCCGGTGATGGCTGCCTGGTTGATTTCACTCTCCCCGGCAAGCACTTCGCCGTCCATCGGGATGCGCTCACCCGGGCGGATGAGCAGCCGGTCGCCCGCCTGCAGGGCGCTGACCGGCACCAGTTCCTCCCTTCCGTTCACCAGGCGGACCGCCTGTTCGGGCAGCAGGGTGGAAAGGTCATCGAGGGCGTGGCGGGAGTGGTCGGTGGCATAATCCTCCAGCATCTCAGCCAGCGAGAAGAGCAGGATGAGGGCGGCGGCTTCGGTGGTTTCACCGATCAGAGCAGCGCCGATTGCCGCCAGCCCGGTCAGCAGGTTGATGTTGAAGGTGCGGTTCACCCACAGGTTCACCACCCCGCTGCGCAGGATGGGGTACCCCGCCACCGCCAGGGCGGCAAGCTGGAGGGTTTTCCCCAACCAGGGGATGTCCACCAGCATGCCCAGTCCAAAGAGCGCTGCACCGGCAAGCAGCAGGCGAACCTTCGGCTGCTGGATCATGTGAGCCGGAAAGCCCGTCTTTTTCCGGTGGGGTGTGATGGGGTCTGTCAGGCGGTAACCCAACAGTTCCACCCTCCGGCGGATGGTTTCAGGGGGGGCGCTGCCCTCCACCTCCAGCAGGGCGGTGGAGAAGTTCACCCGGGCGTGTGAAACGCCCTCCAGTTTTGACACGCCCTGTTCAATGTGCAGGGCGCAGTCGGCGCAGTCCATTCCTTCAATGAGGTAGGTTTCGGTGGGCATGGTGGTCTCAGTTGGTGGGTTCGTGGAGGATGTGTTCCAGACCGCGGACAAACAAATCGCGGATGTGGGCGTCATCAAGGGCGTAGTGGACAATCCGCCCCTCCTTGCGGGTGCGGACGATGTAAAGGTCGCGCAGGATGCGCAGTTGGTGTGAGACAGCCGACTGGCTCATACCCAACACAGCCGCCAGGTCGCAGACACACAGTTCCCGGTCCAGCAGGGCGGAGATAAGCCGGACGCGGGTTGGGTCGGCGAGCGCCTGGAAGGTGCGGGCAAGGCGGGTGGCGGCAAGCCCGTCAATCAGGGTCTGCCCGGCGGCAAGCACATCCTCGGGGTGGATGATATTTTCCTGGCAGGTGTAAGGGTCTTTCATCAATATATCCTTGAATATATGATCATGTATTCATATATTATCACAACACCGGCGGTCATGTCAAGAGGTTGAGAAGCAGTCCCCGCCGGGGGAGTGTCGGATGTAATATTGAAATCCGGCTTTTTTCGTTGTATGATGATCATTATCGAGTTGTATAGACAATTGAACAGGAGGGCGCCATGAGCCGCCGGATTTGGATTGCACTTGGTATTTTGGTTCTGGGACTGGGAATCGCAGGTTTATTGCCCGGGCAACTCCCCGTCCAAGCCGGTATGACTGGCATTCCACCCGTCATCCAGCAGGTCAACCTGGATGGGTTTGGTGATGCAGGAAATGGTCAAATTCCATCCATGGAAGTTTTTAATGGAGAATTGTACGCAGGCAACTGGCATAATGGAGAAATCAACGCCCAGATCTGGCGCTGGGATGGTGGAACAAGCTGGACAATGGTGAATGCTTACCCGGCTGGCGCTACATCTGACCTGGAGACACTGGGCGATTATCTATATGCCGGCAGTTGGGGCGGCACGGAGGGAGCCAATATCTGGCGCAGCCAGGACGGCGACCTGTGGGAGACTGTCATTGACGATGGATTTGAAAATCCCAACAATGGAATTGCCCGCTTCGAAACTTTCCAGGGTGAGTTGTACGCCAGCACCTGGAACGGTGCTGATGGAACGGAAATCTGGCACACGTCCAATGGTGTTGAATGGTTCCAGAGCATGGATGCGGATGTATTTGACAACCCCAACAACGCCGGGGCGATTTCCAGTGAAATTTACAATGATTATCTCTTCTGGGGGGTGGGCAACTGGATTGAAGGAGCCGAACTCTGGCGGACAACCGGGGCGGATGAGGAATGGGAGGTCGTTTTCTCAGGCGGGAACGGCGACCCGGCAAACCATGCAGTCGCCTCACTGACCGGTTTCAAGGGATACCTCTATGCAGGGATATTTAATGAAGATGAACTTCAAGTCTGGCGTTCGCCGGACGGCGTGACAGACTGGGCAGTTGTCCTGCAGGATGGCATGGCAGACCCGGGCACGAAATGGATCAGCGGGCTGGCAGTCTATCATGATCAACTCTACCTGGTTGTGCAGAACGACGCCAACGGAATGGAAACCTGGCGCACCAGCGATGGGGTGATCTGGGAGCCGGTGGGGTCTCCCGGTTTTGGGGATGCCAACAATGGCACAACCTACTGGGAAAACAGCATCCTGGTTTATGAGGACAGCCTGTTCCTGGGCACCAACAATAATATAACCGGCGGTGAGGTCTGGCGGATTATGCAACCGTTGTTTGTGCTCAATTTGCCAGTGGTTGTGAAGTAACCCCTTCAATTCAGGGATGCTGGCATTGATGATTCAGGCGCTGCGGGATGATCCTGCGGCGGGCATGGGCATTCCCCGCGCAACCCCCAGTAATATCGGCGGGCAAAAATGTTGACTCTGTAAATGTCATATTTTGCGTCTTATTTATGGCATTGTTTTTGATGCTGTCTGACAAGTGATTCAGCGCAATCTCCTATGGTATAATTTCTTCACATAGGATGGAAATCTGAAGCAGACAACGTTGTATATATATGCTGGATTTTTCACCCTCACAGTCGTACACTTTCGGTTTCCAACCTGGCGATCTCTGGATGCCGCCCAATAGCAGTAGTCTCCAGGGATTTTTGACGGTTCGATTTCGGCTGCTGTTCATTTGTGGTTGACGATTTGCCCAAATCCGTGGTGTAACATGGACAGACAGACACCTGCTTGCCCCTGCATCATTATGCCTTCGGACTGGTTATGGTCAAATTTGAAACATACAAGCATACACCTTGGATGGAGCGATTGTATCGACGCAAATATCCGCGTCCATCCGGCGCGTCTGCCGGCAGCCTGAGATTCCATCAAAATATCTGGTCGAATATCGTCCGTCATGGCGTTCATCCCGACCTGAGCCATCAATCCAATAAATTAATTTATTGCATGCGCCGTCAAAAATCCATGGGAGCGGCGTTTTTTGCCATCCCCGGTCATTCTGAACTGAAAAAAGGATGTAAAATCATCAATTTAGGGCAGCGCGCCCAGGCAGTACTATTTATCCAGTTTTGGCAGGACGCGATCCGCATGAATGGCATGATCTCCAAATCATGCGCAGCCCGTCGCTTATTTGCATATCCATCAACGTTAATAAAACAAAAAGGAGTGTTGTATGAATAAACCAATTCGTGTGCTTCAGTGGGGTCTTGGGGCAATGGGCAGCGGCATGGCGCGGCTTATGCTCGAGAAATCCGGCTTGCAAATTGTGGCAGCCGTGGATGCCCGTCCGGATTATGTCGACAAGGATCTGGGCGAGGTTCTCGGCGTGGATAAAAAATTGGGCGTCATCGTCACCGACAAGCCCGAGACCGTTCTGGATAAAAACAAGGTTGAACTGACTGTCATTGCAACCACTTCCTGGACTGAGCGCCAGATGCCCGATCTGCGCAAGATCATCACCGCCGGCATCAATGTGATCTCGATTGCCGAGGAAATGGCGGAACCCGGAGCGCAGCACCCCGAGCTGGCAAAGGAACTGGACAAATTAGCCAAAAAACACGGGGTGTCCGTGCTGGGCACCGGTGTCAATCCCGGCTATGTCCTCGACCTGCTGGTCGTCGCCCTCACTGGCGGCTGCCACTCGGTGGAACGAATCGAAGCCTCGCGTGTCAACGATCTCAGCCCCTATGGTCCCACTGTGATGGAGACCCAGGGTGTGGGCACCACGCCGGAAGCTTTCCGCAAGGGTGTTGCGGAAGGTACAATCGTGGGTCATGTCGGCTTCCCCGAATCCATCAAACTCATCAGTGATGCACTTGGCTTGGGCGTGGACCGCGTCGTTGAGACCCGCGAGCCCATCATCAGCAAGGTGTACCGCGAGACCCCCCATGTCAAGGTGGAACCGGGCATGGTGGCTGGCTGCGCCCATACCGGCGTCGGCTACCGCGGTGACACGGAGGTCATCCGCTTGATTCACCCGCAGCAGATTCATCCGCACCTGGAAAACCAGGATACCGGTGACTATATCAACATTTATGGTTTGCCCGAAGTTCACATGGCAATCAAACCGGAGTACGCCGGCGGCAAGGCGACCATGGGCATTGCCGTGAACATGATCCCGCATGTTGTGGCGGCGACACCGGGTTTGAAACGTATGATTGATCTGCCCGTTCCGGCTGCATTGATGGGCGAAACCGCCTACAGCCGCAGGGTTAAATTTTAACCTGAGAGAAAGGGGTTTACATGACGAAAATTCAAGCCGGCACCTGGGTCGAAATAGAGGAGGTCATCCTCAAGCCTGAAGAACGCGCCCCCTCCCTGCCCGAAGATACCAAGAAGGTTCCCTACCTGCTGCGTGTCTCCGGTTTCCTGGTTGAGGAAGCTGAAATGGGTGAGGTTGTCCACATCCGCACCATTATCGGGCGCGAGTTGAAGGGCATCCTGAAGACCATCAATCCCAGTTATCGTCACAGCTTTGGCACAGTGGTGCCTGAGCTGCTGACCATCGGAACGGAGGCGGAAAAATGAGCCAGCGGGATACCTCCTATGCAGCCGTGATGGCACGAAAAAATGAGATCATGAAGGTCTCGCTGGGGATCGACTACGACCGATATGCCCATTCTCCGATTTCCTTTGATTATGAACGCATGATGGCGGAAACCGGCTATTCCCATGCCGATATTGCCCGCATCCAGCGTGAAACCAAGGTTGGGGATACGCCTCTCTTTGAACTGCGCAACCTGACCCATGCCGTCCGTAAAATTTCCCCGCCCGGCAAGGGCGCAACCATCCTGGTCAAGGATGAAGCCGCCAATGCCTCGGGCAGTTTCAAAGCCCGCCGGGCATCCATCAGTGCCTACGAAGCCGCCCAAAAAGGTTTCAAGGGCATGATCGCCGCCACCAGCGGCAACTATGGCGCGGCGGTGGCATCCCAGGCTGCCCAGCGCGGTCTGAAGGCAATCATCATCCAGGAGGTCTATGACAGCCGGGGTGTGGGTCAGCCGGAGATTGTTGAAAAGGGGCGCGCCTGCGAAGCCTACGGTGCCGAGGTGCTCAAGCTCTCGGTGGGTCCTGAATTGTTTTACCTGCTTTTGCTCACCCTGGAGGATACCGGGTTCTTCAACGCCAGCCTCTACACACCCTTTGGAATCCGCGGCGTGGAGAGCCTGGGATTTGAAATTGCCGAACAGGTGCGCGCCCGCTATGGCAAGGATCCCGATGCAGTGGTGATCACCCACGCCGGCGGCGGCAACCTGACCGGCACGGCGCGCGGCCTGCTGGCTGCAGGATGTGACCATACCCGCGTGGTGGCATGCTCGGTGGACTTAAGCGGTCTGCATATGGCATCAGACCATGACTTTAACCGAAAATCCTTCACCACCGGTCACACCGGGTTTGGCGTGCCGTTTGCCGTCTGGCCCGACCGGGTGGATGTGCCCCGCAATGCCGCCCGCTCGATGCGCTATATGGATGAATACCAACTGGTCACCCAGGGGGAGGTTTTCTTTGTCACCGAACTGCTGACCAAGTACGAAGGTCTGGAACGCGGACCGGCAGGCAACACCAGTCTGACGGCAGCCATCACCCTGGCGCGGCAGATGGACCAGGACCAGATCGTGGTTGTCCAGGAAACCGAGTATACCGGGGCAGGCAAACACCAGAATGCCCAGCTCAGCTTCGCCCGTGAAAACGGCATTGAAGTCCGCCGCGGCGACCCGGCTGAAAACGTACCCGGGAAGAGCATCGTCATCCCGGAGCGGCTGGAGCAGGTGTGGGGTAAACCCCAGGATATGATCCGCCTGCGGATGTCCTACCTGAAAAATGCTGCCAGGAACCACCCGGTGGAATCCTGGGATGAATATGATGTCAACTTCGTCGCCGAAGATTTAAAGACGAGCCCCGATTGGGTACGACAGCACCTGACTGAGATCTAAACGTAGGGATGCCGTACAATTAAAAAAAAGGAAAGGGAAAATTATTTATGACTGAAGATCGCATTGCCCGGTTTGAAAAACGCCGGGAAGAATACAAGAAAATGTCTGATGAACAGCTCAAGGCTCGTTTTTGGGAGTTGTGCGACGAGCTGGTGGCGCCGATTGTGGATCTGGCGCGCACCCATACATCCCCCTCAATTGAGCGCTCCATCCTGCTGAGAATGGGCATTGACAGCCTCACCGCCCATGGCGTGGTGGATCGCATTCATCAAGCCGGCTTGCTGGGCAAGGGAGCCGGGCATGTTTTACTGAAACTGGCAGAAAAGCAGGGTTGTGATGTGAAAGCAGCAGCCGCTGCCATCATGGAGGATCAGGAGGTTCTAAACGGACTCTTCAAGGAGGTGCAAAAATGACCACGCAAAAACCGCTTGACCCCCATAAGAAGATGGACGTTGAAGAGATTCTGGAGGATCTGGAAAATTATCATCCCCCGCGCAAAGGCTGGGTATGGCGCAGGAAACCGGCGGGAGGAGTCCAGATGGGACCCTTCCACTACCAGGATATGTCCGAGCCGTTGAAGAACAGCATCGGGCTGCCGGCTTCCAAATACTTTGACAATATTGATCCACAGCCCGCATCCGTCGTGACCACCGAAATTGCTTCAGGGCGTTTCGAGGATGACCTGCGCCGCATGCGCATGGCAGCCTGGCACGGCGCCGACCACCTGATGGTGATTCGCACCACCGGTCAGAGTCACATTGATGGTTTGATGGAAGGCACCCCTGAAGGCGTTGGCGGTGTACCCATCACCCGCAAGCAGATCCGCGCCAGCCGCAAAGCCTGCGATTTAATCGAGGAAGAGGTTGGTCGCCCGATTAACTTTCACAGCTACGTATCCGGCGTGGCTGGTCCTGAAGTGGCAGTCCTGTTCGCTGAGGAAGGCGTGAACGGCGCCCACCAGGATCCGCAGTACAACGTGTTGTACCGGAACATCAACATGTACCGCTCCTTCGTGGATGCCGCGGAAGCCAAGCGCGTGATGGCGTCGGCGGACATCTTCCAGATTGACGGCGCCCACAACGCCAATGCCACGGCGAAAGCCGGCTGGCTGGTGATGCCCGAACTGCTGGTGCAGCACGGCATCAACTGCGCCTATTCGATCGCCTCGGGCATGCCCAAGGAGTTGATCGGTCTTTCCACGGTTCCGCCCAACTCACCCCCGGCGCCCAAGCTGTGGTACGACCTACCCTACGCGGTTGCCCTGCGTGATTTCTTCTCCGATTACAAGATGCGCGCCCAGCAAAACACTCGCTACATCGAATCGGATATCGAGGAAGCCATCCGCACCCACACCATTGATACGCTCATCTCCATGCTGACCAGCGCTGACATTCAGAGCACCATCACCCCCGACGAGGGGCGCAATGTTCCCTGGCACTACAACAATATTCGCGGTGTACAGACGGTCAAGCAGACCTGGTCCGCCCTCGACGGCATCAAGGATATGGTCAGCCTTAAGCTGGATGGTCCCCTGGGCGAAATGGCACGCGATATCAAAGAACGTGCCGTCGGTTTCCTGGAGGAAGTCCTCGAGGTTGGCGGTTACTTTGCCGCGGTTGAACAGGGTTTCTTTGTTGACTCCGCCAAGTATCCGGAACGCAGCGGCGATGGCATTGCCCGCGATGGTCAGGGTGGCGTGGGAGCCGACAGCATTGTGCCGCGCGACCCCGACTATATGGCTCCGGTTTGCGCTCACTTTGGCGACAACCATCTGCCGGAAGGTCTGGAACATCCCTGCGACCCCATCGGCGGCTGCACGCTCTGCAAGCCGGAAAAGATCGTTTACATTGATGAACTGGATCCGGAAGACAACGCCGGCAAACGCCTGGAAAAGACCCTGCCCTACCGCAAGGGTCACCTGATCCGCCCCGAGGTCGAATGGGCGGGTGACGGCATGATCCTGCTTCAGCTCATGATCCCTGAAAGTGAACCCTATGCCCGTGAAGCTGCGCTGGAAATTGCCCGCCGGATGGGTTTGGAGGATCCCCAGGTGATCAACCTGATGGTTCTGCATCCCGCCGAGGGCTGCTTCCTGGAGGTGAAGGGCAGGGTGACTTTCGATGTGGACCGCACCACCTTGAAGATCCCGCCCAAGGTTGAACTGCTGCCCGAGGACGAGCTGCGCGCAGAAGTCAAGAAAATTGGCTTGACGGTTGTGGCTGCCACGGTTGGCGAGGACGAACACAGCGTCGGCTTGCGTGAAATTCTCGACATCAAGCACGGCGGAATTGAGAAATACGGCGTCAAGTATCACTACCTGGGCACTTCGGTCCCGATTGGCAAGTTGGTTGACGCAGCCATTGAAACCGGTGCGCACGCCATCCTGATTTCCACCATCATCAGCCACAATGATATTCACCGCACGCAGATGAAGAAACTGGCTGAACTCTGCCAGGAAAAGGGTATCCGCGATAAGATTATCCTCATCGCCGGTGGAACCCAGGTGACACCTGACATGGCGGTGGAAACCGGGCTGGATGCCACCTTCGGTCGTGGTACCAAGGGGCACCACGTGGTGGATGCCATGATCAAGACGCTCAGAAAGCGCAACCAGATTTAATGAAACAAGAGGAACCGTGGACCTGAACCAGAACATCCTGACCATCGAAGTCGGTTCGACCATCACAAAGGTCAATGGTTTCCGTCTGCTTCCGCAAGGTGTCTTTGAGCACCTGGGGCAGGGAATTGCTGCAACCACTATTGCCATTGGAAATGTTGGTGTGGGTGTTGACAAGGCGATGACTGATTTTCAAGCCAGCCTGGGTGACACCTTCAAGGATCCCCGGATCTTCATCAACAGTTCGGCGGCGGGTGGATTGCGCATGACGGTCCACGGTCTTACACAAAACATGACTGCCAGGGCAGCCCGCGAGGCTGCCCTGGGAGCCGGCGCCATTATCAAGATGGTCACGGCTGGCAGCCTGGGTGAATCTGACCTGGAAACCATCCAGGAGATCAACCCCAATATCATTCTGCTGGCTGGCGGTGTGGATTACGGCGAAAAGGAGATTATCCTCAACAACGCCCGGCTACTGGCTTCGCTGCGAATCAAAGCGCCGGTGGTATACGCCGGAAACACAGCCATTCGCACACCGATTCGCAAAATTTTTGAAGCCGCCGGGGTGGAAACCCTGCTGGCGGATAACGTCTTCCCGGATGTGGATGTCCTCAATGTCGAACCGGTGCGGCGGTTGATCCACGAGGTCTTCAACCGCCACATCATCCATGCCCCCGGCATGAGCCGTCTGGGGGAACTGACCTCCGGGCAAATCCTGCCCACACCCGGCGCGGTGCTGCGCGGGGCGGAACTTTTCGCTGAAGTGCTGGGCGACTGCCTGGTCTTTGACGTGGGCGGCGCCACGACTGATGTCCACAGCGTCACGGAGGGCAGCCTGGAATGGGCTGGTCGGATGACAGAGCCTGAGCCGCACGCCAAGCGCACCGTGGAGGGTGACCTGGGCGTTTACATCAACGCCCGCAATATTGTCTCCCTGGCAAATGATCCTGAATGGGCAGGGCGCATGGCGGATTTGCAAGCCATGCCGGCAACCGCCCGGGAGATTGAACTGACCCGTTGGTTGTGCACGCGGGCTGTGGAAACCGCCATCCGACGGCATGCCGGGGTGGTGATGGACATTTACACTCCCACCGGCAGGCGCCAGGTCGTCAAGGGCAAGGATTTGACGGCTGTCAGATGGTTGATCGGGACCGGCGGGGCGTTGACGCGCATCCCCGGCGGTGATGAGATCCTGCGCAGCATCTGCAAGGGACCCGGCAGCTACCTTCTGCCGCCCCCGGAAGCCCGTGTCCTGATTGACCGCGATTACCGCTTCTCGGCACTGGGCACGCTGGCGCAAAATTACCCCGATGCAGTCAAGAACACCTTCAAGTTATGGGTGGATAGTGAAGTAAAAAATTAACGAAAGGTTATTCATGTACACGAAGACTCCCCGTCTGGAAATTTACCCAGACCGAATCGCTGCGAATGCGAGGAGTGTCCTCCGGATGTGCCATGCCCATGGGGCAAAGGTGGCATGCGTTTCAAAGGTCATATGCGCCCACCCGGCTGTTTTGCAGGCGCTGGTTGATGCCGGGGCTGACATGCTGGCTGATTCCCGCATCCAGAATTTACAACTGATAGGCGAAAAGCAGCCTGGCATCCCCCGGCTGCTGCTGCGGCTGCCCGCCGTCGGTCAGGCAGAGGATGCGGTTCTCCATTCTGAATACTCGCTCAACTCATCGCTGGAGACGCTGGCAGCGATTTCCAGGTCTGCCAGAGAGCTTAATCAAACCCATCGGGCAATCATCATGGTGGATGTGGGCGACTTGCGCGAAGGCGTCTGGCCGGATCGGGTCGTCCCGCTGGTCACCAAAGCTGCCCGCCTGCCTAATATTGATATTGCCGGTTTGGGCACCAACCTGGCATGTTACGGCGGGGTGATTCCCACACTGGAAAACATGCAAACCCTGATCGAGTGCCGGGATGCCTGCCGCAAGGCGACTGGTTTGCCGTTGGATTTACTTTCGGGTGGCAACAGCGCCAACCTGCCGCTGCTGGCAAGCGGCAAAATGCCCCATGAAATCAATCATTTCCGGATTGGCGAAGCCATCATCCTGGGACGCAATGTACTTGACCGCAGTCCCTGGCAGGGCACGCGCCAGGACGGTCTGCGCGTGGTGGCTGAGATCATCGAGCTTGAGTCCAAACCATCCGTTCCCATCGGACAGCGCGGGCAGGATGCATTTGGCAATCAGGTTGAATTTGAAGACCGCGGCATCCGCCGGCGCGCCCTGTTGAACCTGGGTCGCCAGGATGTGGATGTTGAGGGTCTGATGCCTGATGACGGGGGCATCATCGTCCTCGGCGGCAGCAGCGATCATGTGGTTTTGGATGTCAGTGATGCAAAGAATGAGTTAAAATTGGGAGATGAAGTCGGTTTCATGCCGACCTACTCCGCCTTGCTGGCGGCTTCCACTTCACCATACGTTGAGAAAGTGGTCATTCCCGGATTATAAAAGGATACAATATTGCCATGCTCTATCAGACCCACGCCCGTATACACCTTGACAATATCCGTTTCAATTTGGAAGGGATTCGCAGGGCAGTCGGACCGGAACGTAAAATTTTAATTGCTGTCAAGGCAAATGCCTACGGGCACGGCTCGGTGGAGGTCTCCCGCATGGCGGAAGGGATTGGAATCAACTGGCTTGGTGTAGCCACCGTGCCCGAGGGCATGCGGCTGCGCCAGGCTGGCATCGGGCTGCCGATCCTGAAATTCAATCCCATGTTCCCGGAGGAAATGCTCCCTGCCCTGGAAAACGATATCACTTTTACGGTGTGTGAAGTGGGCAACATTGCCGCCCTGCAGGCGTTGTGTGCTGCTGAAAAACGCAAAGCCCGGGTGCATCTCAAGGTGGATACCGGCATGGGACGCATCGGCGTGTCGATTGCAGAAGCGCCAGGCATGGCTACTTTAATTGAAAAAAATTGTCCCAACCTGGTTCTGGAGGGCATTTTCACCCATCTGCCGGTCAGCGATGACCGCGACCCGGCATATACACGCCTGCAGATCCAGCGCTTCCAGGACGTGGTGGCTGCCGTCCATGCTGCCATCGGGCGGCGGGTTGACCTGGTGCACTGCGCCAACTCGGGTGGTGTGCTGGGGCACGGACCAGGCTGGCTGGACATGGTCAGACCGGGGATCATGATTTATGGTTTTTACCCTGATCCAGGCACGCCGCGCACCATCCCCCTTAAACCGGGGTTGAGCTTCCTGACGCGGGTGTCATTCATCAAAAAAATCAGCGCCGGCACCAGTGTGGGCTACGGGCGCACCTGGTTCGCTCTCGAGGATACCTGGATTGCCACCATCCCGGTGGGTTATGCGGATGGATTTAACCGCCTGTTTTCCAACCGCGGGCGGGTGTTGATCAATGGCAAATCCCACCCGGTGGTGGGCAGGGTGTGCATGGACCAAAGCATGGTGAACCTGGGCGCGGAGACGGATGTGAAGGTGGGGGACGAGGTGGTGTTGATTGGCAGGAGCGGGGATGAGGAGATCACCTGTGATGAGTGGGCTGAGAAATTAAACACGATCACTTATGAGGTTACCTGTCAGATCAATTCCCGCGTCGAACGTGTTTACGAATAAAATCAACAGGCAGGGGTGAGGCATGTAGGGGCAGCGTACCACGCGGTAGGGGCAGGGCTCGTCCCTGCCCAGGTGGTTGCACACGCAATGACAAATGGTTGGGGACAAGTAGGGGCAGGGCTCATCCCTGCCCAGGATGGTTGCACACGCTCATCCCTGCCCAGGTGGTTGCACACGCAATGACAAATGGTTGGGGATAAGTAGGGGCAGGGCTCGTCCCTGCCCAGGTGGTTGCACACGCAATGACAAATGGTTGGGGACAAGTAGGGGCAGGGCTCATCCCTGCCCAGGTGGTTGCACACGCAATGACAAATGGTTGGGGACAAGTAGGGGTAGGGCTCGTCCCTGCCCAGGTGGTTGCACACGCCCCTACGGGGACGGGTTTTCAATATCCAATTCCCATTGCAAAGGGTTGTTGCGGATGTATTGACGGATTTTCTGCCATTCTGCCTCATTCCGAACGATGTGTTCATAATAATTGCGTTGCCAGAGACGCCGGTGGAATGGTGGCCAACCGGATTGATGTACCCCGGCAATGTATTGGTCTGTCGTGATCGATTTGAACGCTCCCACAATATCACCAAGATTGATTTGTTTCGTAGGGGTAGGGCTTGTCCCTACCCCCTGGTCTGTCTGTCCAGGCGCCGGGCAGCCACAAGGGCTGCCCCTACGACTGACCGGGGTGTCCATTGCTCCTGCCATGTTTTCGGTGATAAAAATGATCCCGTGAAAATGATTGGGCATGATGACATATTCATCCAATTCAATTCCAGGAAACCGGTGGGGTAAATCCAGCCAACAGGTTTGGATGATGCAGCCGATTTTGTTGATGACCATGTTTCCATTTTGTATTTCACCAAATCGGTTGATCCGATCTTGCGTGACAATGGTCACAAAATATGCGCCTGGCTGGGTGTAATCATATCCGGGCAGGCGAATTGTGTGGCGGTTGCGGATGGAGCTGGGCAATCTGTAGGTCCCTCCTGTGAATATTATATATCCATTTGGCATGGGGGGCGAGGAGAGTAGGTCGGGGCAAGTAGTGGCGAGGCGGAGTAAGGGCGAGGTGGAATTCTATCGGCAACGACCGGAAAAGGTCTGCCTCGCCCCAACATGGACAGGTCAGCCTCGCCCCAATGCCCCGGAGAGAGGTTAATCATGACCTTTGACCCCTGCCATAGGTTATAAACGTCCGGGCAAAAAAAAGCGGACTTGGGTTAAAATCAAAATGGAACAATTTGTTCTATTTCCGACATTTATACTGCTGCAACCGGCAGTTTTAATGAATACACTTTAAAGGTGCATAGAAATGACAAAATCCATATTGTTGACAGACGTGACTCTGCGGGATGGCAACCAGAGCCTGGCTGCAACACGCATGACGCGTGAACAAACCATGCGTGTCCTGCCCTTATTGGAACGTGCCGGTTATCAACGCCTTGAACTTTGGGGCGGTGCCATCCTCGATTCCTGTATCCGCTTCCTGGATGAAGATCCCTGGGAGCGGTTGGAAATGTACAACCAAACTCTTGGCGGCTCGCAGAAAATTCTTGCCCTGCTGCGCGGGCAGAACCTGTTTGCCTACCAGCCTTACTCCGATGACCTGGTGATATCCTTCGTCAGGCAGGCGGTTGAATCCGGCGTGGGTGCCATGCGTATCTTTGACGCCCTGAACGATGAACGCAACCTGGTCACAGCTCTGCTGGCGACCAAGGCTTATGGCGCCAAAGCGGAAACCGCGCTGTCCTACACGGTCAGTCCGGTGCACACGGTGGATTACTTCGTGGATTATGCCCGCAAACTGGAAGCGATGGGCGCCGATCAGCTCGCCATTAAGGACATGGCAGGTCTGCTGTACCCACAGGATGCAGTGGAACTGATCCGCAAGTTGAAGCAGAACACCAGTCTCCCCCTGGCATTGCATTCCCATACCACAACCGGCGTCGGACTGCTCAACGCGGTCATTGGCATGGTTTACGGTGTGGATTCAATCGACTGTGCAATCACTCCCTTTGCGGGTGGCTCCTCCCATCCGCCGGTGGAATTGCTGATCCCCTTCGCCGAGGAACTTGGCTTGGATCATGGTCTGGATAAACGCTTCATCCTCCAGGCGCAGGAAGAGCTTTTCCGCATTTTCAATGAATTAAAAGACACCATATCCTATCATGGCAGGTACTACCGCCCGGTGAACTTCAAGCAGGTGAACCGTCGGCAGGTGAACGAAATCATCCGCCTGGTTAAATCACCGGTGCCGGAGAATATCGAAACCGCCCTGGAACTCTCGCGCAGGATGCTGCACGAGCTGGGCTACCCCGATTTTGACGACCGGATTTTCAAGTCACAGATCCCCGGCGGGATGCTATCCAACCTGCGATCGCAGCTCCACTCCATGGGACGGGAAGACCTGTTCGACCAGTTGATGGTGGAGATTCCCCGCGTGCGCCGCGATGTGGGTTATGTACCGCTGGTAACTCCAACCAGCCAGATCGTCGGCTCGCAGGCGGCATTCAACCTGATGATGGGCGCTGAATATGTCCATGTTTCGGATGAATTCCGCATGCTTCTACGGGGTGAATTTGGGCGCACGCCGGCACAACCCAACCCCGAGCTTGTCAGCCGGGTGCTGGGTGAAAACGAGGAGCCGCTGCGCTACCGTGCCGCCTCCTACCTGCCGCCCGTACTGGAAGACCGCGTTGAACTGCCCTTTGTGCGCACTCACAAGGATTTGCTGCTGCATTTTCTGTTCAAGGAAGCAGCCGATGCCTTCCTTGAGAAGCGTTACCGGGATGAATTAAGCCCGGTCACTCAATCCGAATATCAACGAGCCTGATCACCAGCGGCTTGACCGCCTGGCGCAGGGCTTCCAAATCCACACCGGTAACCTTGATGGTGATATGGCGGGTGTCCACTTCGCCGCGGATGACGCCCATCCCCACGATGTTGCCGCGCAACTCGGTGATGGCGCCGGTCAGCTTGTGAATTTCGCCGGGGGTATCCGCCAGATCCACAGTGAGGCGGACACCTGTCGTCCTGCCTCCCAGCATCTCCAGGAAGATATTAAACAGGTCGGTTTCGGTGATGATACCCACCAGCTTGCCATCCGCCACTACCGGCAAACCGCCGATTTTATTATTCGCCATGATGCGGGCGGCTTCTTCAATTGGCATATCCTCGGTGACGGTGATGATCTCCTTGGTCATTACATCCTTGACCTGGATTTTTGAAAGCAGATAGTTGACCTCCCAGACACTCAATGAGGTGGCGTCGGAAGGGGAGGCATTCATCAGGTCGCTGTGGCTGACAATGCCTACCAGCCTGCCTTTATTGTCCACAACCGGGTAACGGCGTACCCGATCCTTGTTCATGCGGATCAGGGCGTCCTGGATGTTGACGTCCGGTGCTATCGTCAACGGATGGCGGGTCATGCGTTCTCCAACAAACATGGCAGCAGTCTCCTTTTAATGGGTGGGAATGGATGGATTCTACATTGATTGTACATAAAGAGGGGCGGAAATAAAAGGTGGGAAAAAGGGGAATTTTTCCTTTTTTCAAGTGATCTTCCGCAACGATCCGACTGTGATCACCCGCTGGATGTGCCATGCTGAGGGGAGGGCTTCGAGTAATTCCGGGCGCACCACCACCAGCGCCAGGCGGTATTTTCCATTGTTGATCGCATCCAGCGCCCCCCGCCAGCCTTCACCATGTTGCAGCTCCAGCGGACCCAGTTCGTCCACCACCAGCATATCGCAGGGTGCGGCTTGGGTTAGAATATCGTTTCCCCATTCCATGGTGGATGGGTCAAATGACCAGCGCCCCAGTCGGAAGCATGGTTCCACAGGGCTGGATGCAACAAGCCTTGCCAGGGGGCGGATTTCACCGCTGCGAAGATTCCGGGCGGATATGCCGACCTTGCGCCCCCCAATCAGGACAGGCGGGCAGATGATTCCCGCCACATCCCAGCCGCGGCTGATCTGCCGTTCCGCCAGGTGTGTGCAGAGACGTGTCTTGCCCGAACCCCGCCAGCCGGTGATGATGTATATCCGCCCTCCCTCCTGCGTCAATCCCACAGCACCAGCCTCCGACCATCCACCTGCTCCACCCGCAATTGAATGCCATAGGTGGCGGATAGATATTCCTCCGTCCAGACCTCGTCAGGTGTGCCCACGTGCAGGATGCAGCCGCGGTTCATCAAGGCAATCCGGTCCGCCACAGCTGAAACAACCTCGGGGTCGTGTGAGGTGAGCAGGATGGTGGTACCACGGGTGCGCAGATCCCGCAGGCATGCCACCAGACGCTGCTTGTTCGCCAGGTCAAGGTGGGCGGTGGGTTCATCCAGCAGGAGGATGCCGGCTTGCTGTGCCAGGGCGCGGGCGATGAGCAACAGTTGATGTTCCCCGCCGCTGATGGTGTGCAGGGAGCGATGAGCCAGTTCCGCCAGCCCCACGGTATGCAGGGCTTCTTCAGCAATCCGGCAGTCTTCAGCATCAGGAGTCTGCAAGGGATGTAAATGCGGGGCTCTGCCCAGCAGCACATACTCAAGCAGCGAATATTCAAAGGGGGTGTATTCACGCTGCGGCACCAGGGCAATCCGCCGACCGATTTCAGCATGGGAAAAGGAGGATAATTCCCGATTGTCCAGCAAAATCCGCCCGGCGGAGGGGTGCAGGCGACCATATGCCAACCTCAACAGGGTGGATTTGCCTGCCCCGTTAGCCCCCAGCAAAGCGGTCACCAGACCGCCGGGCAGGTCGAGCGACAGACCGCTGAGCGTGGGTTGGAATCGCCCGGGGTAATGGTAGCTGATCTTCTCAAAACGGAGGATGGTTTCAGTCATGTCTGCGGCAGGATGGGTCTGGTCATCAGGAGGATGAATACCAGAGCACCCAGAAAGGAGGTCAGGATGCCCAACGGAATTTCACCCGCCAGGAGGGTGCGTCCCAGGTCATCGCACAGGATCATGAAAATCCCCCCCATCAACAGGGCAGCCGGGACGGTGCGTCTGGTGTCAGCACCCATCAGGCGGCGTGCCAGGTGGGGGACGATCAGACCCGCCCAACCGATCAATCCGCTGATGGAAATGGACGCCGCGGTGACGGTGACTGCTGCCAGCAGCAGAATCAGACGCTCACGTCCGGCAGCAATCCCCAGCGAGACTGCCACATCATCCTCCAGTGAGAGCAGGTTGAGCCGCCAGCGCATCAACAGGATGAGGAACAGCCCCGGCAGGAGGAGTGGCACGGCAGCGAGAATCTGTTTCCAGGTAATGCTCCACAATCCACCCAGCAGCCAGAAGGTGATCTCCGGCAGCTGGCGCAGGGGGTCGGCGAGATATTTCAGCAAGCCCACACCGGCTGAAAAAAACGCCGAGACGGCAATTCCTGAAAGGAGCAGGCGCAGCACCCAGCCGCCAAAGCGGATGCGCCGTGCCAGCAGGTAGGAAAATCCCAAGCCCAACATGCCGAACAACACTGCCGAACCCTGCACCAGCCAGGCGGCGCCGGAAAGGAAGACGATGCAGAATGCCGCCCCAAACGCCGCCCCCTGTGAAACTCCCAGGAAACCCGGTTCCACCAGCGGGTTGGCGAAGATCGTCTGGAATGCCAGACCGGCGGCGGAGAGGGACATCCCGATAAGAAGGGCGGAAATCAGGCGCGGCAGGCGCAGGTTCAAGATTAATGCCTGCGCCATGGGGTCAGCGGCTGCCTGCCCGGGGGAGATAAATCCCGGCGCTGGATAGCGCCCCCAGAAGAGCGATAACAGAAAAACAAGGATCAACACCCCGCCCAGCAGCCACAGCCGCAGGGCTGGGCTGCCTGGAAAGGGACGGGCGGGGGCGGGGTTATTCATAATCAGGAGCCGGTCTCCAACCTGGGGGCAATGTACTGATCAAATTTGGTTGCATCCAGACCGTACCACTGTTGGAAGAAATCCCGGGCGGAGGTGGTCACCTCATAATTTGGGAAGGCTTGCGGGTAAATCTGCGCCGCCAGCCACTGCAAACCGAGAATCCAGCGGGCATCGGATTGATCCCAGCTGATATAGTCCTTGGGAAAGGCGGAAAGCCTGTCTTCCTGCACGGCACGCAGTTCCTTCCACTGCGGATCAGACTTCAACTGGCGGACAGTCTCCAGCGGGCTGCCGGTGTATCGGATGATGATGATCTGATCGGCATCCCAAGCGGCAATTTGCTCAAAGCCAACCTTGGTCCAGCCGCCGCCCAGTTCGATATCGTTCCAAACCGGGGAGCCACCCGCCATCTCCACCATCATGGTCTGGATCCAACTGGCGGGTGGTACGTTGAATGCCACCTCACCATCGCGGTCGGTGTAGTAGAGCAGCAGGATTCGGGGTTTCTGATCGGATGAAATTTCCCGGACCGCCGAACTCACGCCGGCTGCCGTATCCTGGTAGAAGGCGATCAATTCATCAGCACGTGCCTGGTTCTGGAAGATAATCCCCAGAACAGCCAGATCGCGGGTGTACTGCTCGGGTGTTTCCAGGTCCAGGTAGACAACCGGGATGTTCAGCGCTTCCAATGGAGCACCCAGCGATTCCTGCAGGTAGGACTTCAGGATTACCAGGTCAGGCTTGGCAGCAGCCAGCTGTTCGGCGCCGACATTGGTTTCAAACAGCACCTTGGATGCAAAATCCGGGTCGACTGCCGCCAGGAAGGGATCACCCCCGGACTGACTGATGGTGGAGGTCGCCGCCACCCGCCCGACCGCTTCCGGAAAGAGGTAGACGGCATCGGCAATCAACACCACACCCCTGCCGGCAAGGACAATCCGGGTGGGGGGTTCGGGAAGCGTCACCGTGCGCCCCAGGGCGTCGGTGAGGGTGATTTCGGGGGTTGTTTCTTCACTTGTGGCAGCCGGGCTTGTACAGGCGGCAAGCAGGAGGCTGGCGAGGATCAATATCCCCACCAGCCGCGGGAAAATCGTGTTGGATTTCATTAATTAAGACTCCCTTGGAGGAAATTGAAGCCCCTCCAGCCAGACCAGCAGCGCTTCCAGTTGCTGCAGGCGGATTTGCAGGGCAAGGTGGTTGTATATTTGACCGGCTGGCAGGCGGTTCTCGAGTGAACGCAGGCTGTGAAGTGCCTTGTGCACCTCCGCCGCCTGGGCGGTGATTGCCGGGGTTATTGAATCGGGATGGATTTGCTGCAATATATAAAGCCTGGAGGGGAACTCCAGACGCACCGCCTGTACGGCGGCGCGGGTGGGAGCGGCAAGCCAGGCTTCAGCCTGCTGCCTGCCCGCGGCGGTCAGCGAATAAACTGTCCGGCGGGGGTGTTCGGGGGGTGTGTCCCCGCTGATCCAGCCGCGGGCGTGCAGGCGGTCCAGGGTGCCATAAACCTGGCTGATGCTGAGGTGCCAAATCAGGCTCAGGTGGGTGGTGATCTGCTGGTGCAGGTCATAGCCGTGTGCCGGCTGGATGCACAGCAAGCCCAGGATCAGATTTTCGGGTGAAACGGCGCGGGGATTGGTGCGGCGGGATGTATTACTCATGCAGTGAGTATATACCCGATTCGCCATTGAAACAAGGGAACCGGGGGGGGAATGATGATACACTATTCGCAGGTTTTTCATCTTCGGAGGCATCATGATTGAAAAAGTGGCTGCATTTGTGCTGCGCCCCACCCGCCGGGGAGTGGAAATTCTCACCCTGGAGCATCCCAGGGGAGGTTTGCAGATCCCCGGGGGAACTGTGGATGCGGGGGAAGCGCCGGAAACTGCCGTTCTGCGCGAATTGCACGAGGAAACCGGTCTGACTGAGGTGCGGATTGTCCGCAAGCTGGGGGAGGAGCGGATGGATCTGCCTGCCGGACGGTGCGTGCTGCTGCGCAAAGGCAGCCTGCACACCTTTCCTGCCGAATCCGCTCCCCTGGTGGAGCATGACCCGGCTCCGAATCGCGGCTGGTGCCTGGACATCCTGGATCAGCAGGGGGATTGGCTTCAGGTCCGTTATCGTGAGCTTGACCGCACGAGTCAGCTGCCGCGGGTGGAGTGGGAGGTGCAGGGTTGGATTCATTCCGACCATGCCGGTCACACCATCCGGCAGGAATTTTACTGGCTGCAGACCCGTAGTTCCACGCCGGATTCCTGGACCTGGCAGACCCTGGATGATCTGGGCTACACCTTCCGCCTGATCTGGCAGCCGCTGATGCCCATGCCGGATTTCATCCCGCCCATCCGGGAATGGATGAAATGGGTGGAGGGCATCACCCTGATGGATTTGTTTCAGGATTAATCTTTTTTTTTCCTGCTTCCCTCAAGCATTTCATTTGCACTGATCCTCAATTTTTGCTACACTCATTCCATGACCATCACTTACCTGGGAATATTCACCTCCACCGGCAAACCTCATTTCACGTACGCCGCCCTGGACGATGACCGGCGCGTGCTGGCTCTGGGGCAGGGCGGGCTGGCGGATGTGCTGGCATATGCCGCCGGTCTGGCGGAAGCCCGCATTGGCATCAGCGCCCCAACCCATTTATCCGACGGGCGCATGGCGCAGCCGGATGTCCGCAGCCGATTTCACCCCAAACCGCCGGGGCGCCTGTTCCGCCTGCGGGTGGCGGATTATGAGCTGGTCTGCCGCGGGGTGAACACCCCGGCTGTTCCCGCTGCCCGGGGGGATTGCTCCCGCTGGTTGCTGAACGGGCTGGAGCTGGTGGAACAGCTGGCGGGAATGGGCTATGAACCCCACCCGGGGGAGGATTCCGCCCGCCAGTGGCTGGAAACACCCGCCGAGGGAGTCTTTGCTGCTCTTTTGGGTTTGCCGTCGTTTGCCGGAGGCACGCTGGAAAGCCGTCTGCAGCGCCAGCTCTGCCTGCGCCGCGGGGGAGTTGTTCTGCCGGATCCGATGGATTTCTTCGAGGAGGTATCAGCCCACCGGCTGTTGAACGGGATTCTGCCGATGGAGAAGATCCACAGTGCGGCGGAACTGGATGCGCTCGCGGCTGCTTTCACCGCCTGGTTGTCCGTCCACAACCCGTCTGGATTAATGACCCTTGGTGATGAGGATGAAGCATTGATCTGGCTGCCCAAATCGGAATTTTTCCAGAATCCGCCCAAGGCGCCTGACCGGCAATTGCATTTGTTTGGGGAAAAGTAAATCCACCTCCCGATTTTAATGAAGACATTTCAATGCAGGGGACAGGGTTAAACCCGTCCGGCGGATGAAGAAACATCCGCCGGACAGGCATGGGAGGAAGGAGATGAAACCATCAGGAGGAGGAGCGTTCCTGCAGTAATTTAATCAAGGGTTCCAGAAACATGGAATTCATGCGGTTGCCCCGGTCCACCCGGGGGGTGGTGTTGGCTGAGGGGGTGCCCTGCATACCCATGCCGCCATCACCGAATCCACCGCCGGGGAACGTGCCGTCATTTCCGCCTGGGGGTGAGAAATTACCGCCGCCTCCCTGGGGCATTGATGGCGGGCTGTCGTTGTCGCTGCCGGAAGGTCTTTCGCCGGGATTGCCGGGCATGTTTCCCATGCCGGAGGCTTGCAGGGTGGCAAGTGTGTTGGCATCCGGAGTGGGCATGTTGCCTCCAAAACCGGTGATGCCGAATTTTTGCATCAATGAGCTGATCTGTTCCTGGGTCAGGTTCATGGAGTTGATGGCTGCCATCTGATCAGCCGTCATGCTCTCCTGGATCTGCTCATACAGGGCGTCGATCTCCTCGCTGGAGGCGGTATCCGAGCTGCCCATGCTGCGGACTGCCTTCCACAGGGGAAGCAGCCCGGCTGCCTGTTCGGCGGTAACTGCAAGGTCGGTGCCTTCCAGGTTCAATGTTCCCAACGCCAGCCTGGTGCCGGTGTTCATGGTCAGGGGATTCCCGGCTGTATCGGTCCCGGATGTGGTGGTGGTTGTGCTGGATTTGGCGCATGCTGCCAGTGTGAGGATGATCATCAACACGACGAATGGGATGATTAGCTTCTTTTTCTTCATGGTACAAATTTCCTTTCAGGTCAGCTGCGGTCATTCATGCCGCAGCGCTTCAATGGGATCCAGTTGGGCGGCTTTCTGAGCCGGAATATAACCAAAGAAGATGCCAACCAATGCCGCCGAACAGAAGGATAGCACGATGGAGAGGGGCACGATGACCGTCCGCATATCGCTGACCGCTCCAAAC
>ERZ1026800.799-NODE-799-length-23938-cov-3.174037_pt1 | contig 23938 bp, 21 predicted proteins | sample MGYA00520873_ERZ1026800 | MGnify/ENA primary metagenome ERZ1026800 (study PRJEB33270, sample SAMEA104284475) | anaerobic digester metagenome | biome: Anaerobic digester microbiome; feature: mesophilic sludge digester; material: Anaerobic digester biomass | place...
GTCCAGGCCGACGACGTTTGGCACGGTCACCAGGGACGTCTCCGGCTCCTTCGGCTCGGCGACGACGACGTGGAGCTGTGAGTTCACGGGCACCTCCATGCCAGCATTGGGCGACTGCCGGGTGACCGTGTCGGGCTCATACTCATCGGTGGCCTCATAGTCGACATCGAGGATGAGGTTGTATGCCGCGGCGACCTCGCGCGCCTTCCGCAGCGGCTGGAAGACTACCTGGGGAACGGTGGTGAGCACCGGGGGCTTCTCTTGGTTGTCCTTGGCCTCGGGGCGCGTGAACCACAGGAACACGATGGCGCCGATGCCGACGATGGCGGTGAGGAAGACCAGGACCCACGTGACGGGAGAGATCTGCTCAGAGCGGGCGGTCTGGCCAGGCGGGACGGACCGGCGGACGACCTCATCCTGGTAGGCTTGCCGGACGGGCTGAGGCCTGCGGATCACGCGCGTGGTGTCATCGCTGGCCGCAGCGGGCGCCGCGGCGCGCCCGAACTGGACGGCCACGGCCTGCTGGACAGTGTAGAGCTCCGTGATGAGCTGGTTGGCCGACGGGCAGCGCTCGGAGACCCGCTTGGCGAGCAGGCGATGGAGTAGCTCCTCGACCGCCAGCGGGACGGTGGGATCGATGGCTCGGACCGAGGGCACGGGGTCCTGCACGTGCTTCAGCGCGATGGCGACGGGGGTCTCGGCATCGAAGGGCACCTGTCCGGTGAGCATCTCGAAGAGCACCACACCGAGGCTGTAGAGGTCAGACCGCGCGTCGGCCGGACGTCCCTGCGCCTGCTCGGGGGAGAGATACGCCGAGGTGCCCATCATCGCGCCGGTGCGCGTGAGGGTCGAGGAGCCCATGCGGGCGATCCCGAAGTCGGTCACGACCACGCGGCCGCCCTCCTCCAGCAGGACGTTGGAGGAGGTCACGTCGCGGTGGACGATCGCGCGCGCGTGCGCCGCGTCGAGCGCCGAGAGCACGGCCAGCGCCGTCGTCACGGCCTCGTCGGACGGTAGCGCACCGTCGCGGCGGATCCGTTGCTTGAGGGACTGCCCGCGCACGTACTCCATGGCGATGTAGGTGACGCCGTCCGCGCTGCCGCGGTCGTACACCGCCACGATGCTCGGGTGGCTGAGGCTGGCCGCCGCCTGGGCTTCGATACGGAAGCGCTCCAGGAACTCGACATCGGCGGCGAGCCGCGCCTTGAGCACCTTGACGGCCACCGGCCGCCGGAGGCGCTCGTCCTGGGCGAGGTAGACGTCGGCCATGCCCCCGCTGCCCAGCGGGGAGACGATCCGATACCTCTGTGCGAGCAGGTCGGGGATCGGGGCGGCTTCGCGGTCTTTGTCGTGACGGTTCATCGGGTCATGAGGCCGTGAGGCGCGGACGCACGCCGCACGGCGTGCGCCGCGGTCCGCTCACCCGGTCCGGCGCTCCACCAGGATCTGCAGCGCTTCGAGCTCGTCCTTCTCGAACCAGATCAGGTCGCAGGGCACGCAATGGTCGACCTCCACCGCGTACTCGTAGCTGTAGTGCCGGCGCATCATCGGTGCGGAGCACCTCGGGCAGGCGACGAGCGTGACGCCGGGACGGCCGCGGGCGAGGACGGCGGCCCGCCGCAGACGATCACCGCTCGAGTGGAGCAGGTCCGCCAGACGCTCCTGCCCGTCGGTGAACGCGACCTCCCGGCGGGCCAGCAGTTTGCCCGCCTGCGGCGTCGTGACGAGGCGGCCCCCGCAGCGCCGGCAGAGAACGAGGTCGACGCCCTCGTAAGGCGCGGCGACGAGCGTGTCTCCGCAGGTCGGACACGGCCACCCGGCGGCCGCGTCGCCGGGCGGCGTCGTCCGGGGGGCCGCGGCCGGGACTCCGGCCGCGGCGACGATGGGCCCGGCGGAGACGCGAGTGGCGGGCGGCGGCGACCAGTGCTCCCGGCGCAGAAGGTCCTCGGCCGCCTGCTCCGCCTGACGGTCGAAGTCGCGCGGCGCCACGCCCGCCACGGCCAGCAATGCGGTCACACGCTCCTCCAGCGGCGGGTGCGTGTCGCGCCACGCCGCCGCCGACCGGCCGCTCGAGCCCGTGGCGCGGATGCAGAGCGGCGCCAGCCCCTCGGGGATGTAGCCCGCGCCGCCGGGATGGCGGCCGATGATGCGCAGCGCCTCGGCGAGAGCGAGCGGGTCGCGCGTGTAGCGGACCGCGGCGAGGTCCGCCGCGCTCTCGCGCTCGCGGCTGAGCGCGGCGTTGACCACGGCCGCAGCGAGCTGCATCAGCCACAGCCAGCCGCGCAATGCCGAAGCGACGAAGACGACCGACGAGGCGCCTGAACCCGCCTCGCCCTCGGTGGCCTCGTCCAGCGCATCGGCCAGCGACGAGTAGATGCCGAAGAGCAGGCAGGAGACGGTCACCGTGACGTAGCTGCCCGAGAGGATGTGGGCGAACTCGTGCGCGACGACGGCCTGCAGCTGCTGGCGCGACAACCGGGCCAGGGTGCCCTCCGTCACGCCGATCACGCCGCCGCCGTGGAGGTCGCTGAAGGCGAAGGCGTTGAACCCGACGGTGCGGACGACCACGCACTCGATGCGCGGCGCCCCGGTGGAGATGCGCATCTCCTCGACGATGTTGGCGAGGCGCTCGTGGTAGCGGTCGCCGGGGTCGAGCGGCCGGCAGTGCAGGGCGCGGAGGAGCCGCTCGCGCGCGCCGACCCGGGCGAGGCTCCAGTAGACGAGCGAGAAGACGAGCGCCGCAGCCAGCACCGTGAGCACACCCGGGGCGCTGAGAAGCCACGACAGGCCGCCCACGAGCGGGATCGTCAAACGGAGGATACCGAGCACGATGAGGCAGGCGACCCAGAGCGTGACGAACGCGAGCCCGAGCAGCAGCGCGAACAGCGACCAGATGCGCCAGCGCTTCTCGCGCTCGACCTCGAACAGGGTGCGACGGAGCGGGGTGTTCATCTCCCGGTCGGCCATCGTCCCCTTCCCGTCGCTCTCTCCCTCACCGGAGGTCGACATCCCGCTTCACATTACTTAACACTACAGACGTGGTTTCAACTGTCTTGACGGTGGTAATATACCGACTGCGTGGCGGAGTCCCCCTCCACACACCCCTCCCCACGCGGGTACCACCTCCAGGTACCACCCCATGGCTCCTTTCACAAGCCCCTCCCCCCAGAGGGGCTGCCCGGAGACGGGAGTGAAGGGTACACGAAGCGGCGCTCCCCGGCGCCGCTTCTGTGCGTACGGGGCCGGTGCTCAGGCGCGGCGTCAGCTCACCGCTCGAGAAGCCCGGACATGGAGAGGAAGTTCTCGGTGAGCCGCCGGCAGAAGGCCGGGTAGGCGGGCAGGTGTCTCTCTGTGTCGGCGCGGAGGCGCTCGCCGAACTCCTCGCCCACATGCTTGTGCTCTTTGATCGCGTCCTCCACCCAGTGCGGCGCCATCGCGGCGTCGATGTGGGGGTGGAACTGCGTGCCCCACGCACGGCCGCCGGCGCGGAAGGCCTGCACGCTGTCGTCGGAGCGCGCGACCAGACGCGAGGTCGGCGAGGGCCGGATCGAGTAGGCCCGCCAGGTGAACGCGATGAAGGGCGAGGGGACGCCGTGCAGCAGCGGGTCGTCGTACTCCTTCTCGACCTCCATCCACCCGAGCACCGGGTGTCTGCGCCGGTACACGTCGCCGCCGGAGGCGACCACCAGCAACTGCGCGCCGAGACTGATGCCCCACACCGGAGCCCCCTCGTGCACCATGCGGCGCATGAGCTTGACTTCGTCGGCGAGGAAGGGGTGCTGGCGCGTCTGGGTCACGTGCATCGCGCCGCCGAGGCTGATGAGGCCGGAGGTCTCGTCCGGCCACGCCGGCAGTGCATCGCCGCGATAGACGTGGCGCATGACGTACGGCACCTGGAACTCGTCGAGGGCGGCAGCGATACTGCCGGGCGGACCGTCGGGCTCGTGCTGGACGATCGTCAGCGGGTGCATCGGCGGCTCCTCTCGGCGTCGACTCCAGTATACCTGAGAGGCCTGCGGAGCAGGTAGCCCCGGGGCCGCCCGGGGCGGCGCCTTGCGGCCGGGGACGCGCATCTGGGAGACTGGGGCCATGAGCGGCACCATCCCCACACACGGGCCTGCGGACCCGTCCACCGGCGCCCCTCTCGTCGAGGTGGTGTCGGCCGGCAACGAGGTCCTCATCGGCGACGTGCTCGACACCAACACCAACTGGCTCTGCACGCGCGTGACCGGCCTCGGGGGGCTGGTGCGCCGCACGGTCATGCTGCGCGACGACGTCGCCGCGATCGGCGCCGAGCTCAGAGGCTGCCTGGCCCGGCGCCCCGCGCTTGTCTTCACCGTCGGCGGGCTCGGTCCGACCGGCGACGACCGGACGCTCGAGGGCGTGGCGCTCGGCCTCGGAGTCCCGCTCGCGCTGCACCCCGGAGCGGAGCGCATGGTGGCGGCGAAGTACGAGGAGTTCTTCGCCGCCGGCCACGTGCCCTTCCCCGAGATGAACGAGAGCCGGCGCAAGATGGCGCGGCTGCCGGCCGGCGCCGAGCCGCTGGTCAACCCCATCGGGGGGGCACCGGGCGTCCTCTGCCGCCGCGACGGCGTGCGCATCGTCTCGCTGCCGGGCGTCCCTGGCGAGCTCAGGGCGATCGTCGACGAGTCGCTCGGTCCGCTCTTCTCCGAGATCTTCGGCGACGCCCGGTACGAGGAGCGCTCCCTCGAGGTGGAGTTGCAGGACGAGTCGGCCATCGCCGACGTGCTGCGCGCCGCCGAGGAGCGGCACCCGGCCGTCTACGTCAAGTCGCGCGCCAAGGTGCTGGGCTCGACGCACGTCATCCGGATCACCCTGAGCGCGCGCGGTCGGGACGACTCGGCGGTCGCCGCGCTCCTCGCGCCGGCGGCGGAGCAACTGCTCACGCAGGTCGCCGCCGCCGGCTTCAGCATCCGCCCGGCGGCGGAGACCGGGCGCGGCGGCGCGGGCGGATAGAGTCGCGAGACCGGCGACAGGGGGTGAAGGCCACTCCTCACGCCCGGGCACTCGCCTGGCTGATCGACTTCATGGACGGCTACTGGGGCCTCGTAGGGATCGCGGTGGTGGTGACGCTCGAGGTCGCCGTGTTCGCCCCCCGCGGCATGGTCGAGTGGATCGTCGGCGCCGGGATCGCGGGCGCCGCCCTGCTCGTCGGATGGCTGGCCGGCCACTCCGGCTGACCGCCTGCCGGCGTCCGCCGCGGGGTCACGGGGACGGCGCCGGGCAGACGGCGCCGCGCCCGTCAGCCGAGATGGTCCTCGATGAAGTGCGTGGTCACGTCGCCGGCCATGAACAGCGGGACGATTCCCAGGGACGGCCTGCGGAGCCATGCGGCGACGTTCTTGCGGATGTTATCCCGCTTCTGCTTGATGTCGGCGGAGACCAGGATGTTCTGAATGCCAAGTTTGCCGCACATCCGAGCGACGTTGCGACGCGCCAGGTCCGTAACCATGCCCCAGTCGTAGGTGAACGTGATCGGCGACAGGCCGAATTCCTTCTTGATCAGGTGTAGGCCGTAGCTGCTGTCCCTGCCGCCGCTGAACGCCACAAGGGCATCTGGCGCCCCGTCTTTCGAGCGGTATTGCTGCAGTTGCTCGATAAAGCCTTTTTTACGGTCGATCTCGTAGCGCGGCCTGTAATGCCGGCAATAGTTGCATACTCCCTGCTCGTCATACTCGATGAACGGGAAGGTCTCTGGCAGGATGCAGCGAGTGCAACGGCGTAGCGCGCGGATGCGCGTTTCGTTGTACCTCAGAAGGGATTCTCTGGCATAGGAAGTGTGGACAAAGGGAGCCACGGTTTCGATGGCTGACGGCGCCTTGTGTGCCAGCGGTTTGGCCAGCGGCTCCGGCAGGGTCGGCAACGGGATGTCCTCTGCCGGGACCAGCGAGAAATCGTGTCCTTTGAACCCAGGCAGGTCCACCACCGATCCGAAGCCGGGCCTTACCCAGGCGATTCTCGAGGGGTCGGCCCTCAGCACCTTCTCGAGGCCGGCAACGACCTGCGACAGGATATAACGCTCCGAGGCAAAGAGAATGAAACCATTCTCTTCATCCATGTAGCGGTAAAGATCTCCCGTATTGGTTGCCAGCATGAGCCATTGACCCCGCTCGTGAACCAAAGCGACGGAGGCTGCGCCCCTCATCTCGCTGTACACCTGCCGGATCGCCGAGATGGGATGCGTCTTCTGCTCGATCTGCTTTCCGGCCAGTGCGGCCAGAACCTCGGTATCCACCTCGGCTGTTCGGGTCAGCTCCCCGTGGGCGGCCCAGAGGTCGCTCACGTTGACCACGATCCCGTTGTGTATCATGGTGACGCCGTTGGCGAAGACCGGCTGGTTGTTTTCGTACCGTTCCGCCGCGCCGTTCGTGACGAGGCGCGTGTGGCCGAGCACGGCAAGGGGTCCGAGCGGACCCTGTCCATCTTTCCCGAAGGAAGGCCGCATGTACCCCTGCATAACCTCCCGGTAATGGGGGGATTGGACCAGCTCCGTCCCCCGGTTGGCGGACTTGATCGTACAGGCTGCCGGAGGCACCAGGGTGTGGACGTGAAGCCCTGCGGACTCCTTGCCCCGGCTTTCGGAGAACCGGTACAGATTCTCCAGCGTTGCCGCTGCGTCCCGCAGAGAGAAACGTGCGCCTTTCCGAATGGCAATTCCAAAAATTCCGCACATAGATGTTCACTCCCATGGCAGACAATCGGAGTCCGAATCAAAAGAGTTCCCGCTTCGGAATCGGAATGCCGTGATTAACCCCGCTGCTTTAAATTGTTACTGATCACCCGATACGCGATCATGGCGTTCCTGTAGCCGGGCTGCGAATCGACGCGAAGGTTCTTGATGGCCTGACTTTGACGGATAGTGGGTCTCTTGTCCGTATCCGCCAGATAAGGTAGGAGAAAAAGTTCCAGCCCGCCCACCTCGACGGCTAAGGAAAAATAGAACAGCAGGGCGTCGTCTACGAATGCCCGGTATTTTTTATTCGCACACAATACGGCAATTGCATCAAATGTCCTGTATCTGGGAAACGCAACATTGTTCCCGTCACCTCGCCAGGATGGCGTGTGAACAGAGATGTCCTCGCTGCGATCCCACCCGGTCTTTGCCTTTCCCCACCAATAATACCATAGAAAATAATCATCCGATTCCGCGAATCTACGATCGTGTTTCGGCGGATTCCTTCGGAAACCCTCCAACTTCAGAAAAAGGTCGGCGATATCCCGGGCAGCGTTCAGCGTTTTTTCTGGCACAGGATATAGATCCGCTTTATACAGAACGCCCGCGGCCCAGCAATTTTGGTGATTGTAAGGAATACCCACTCCGTCAAAAGGGAAGGGTACACCTTTCGGCCACATCAAATAGTGTTGGCCTGCCTCAAGGTCGGGATCTCCCGGCGGCGACTGGGCCAGCACTTCACGATGGCCCCGCAACTGAATCGTATCTTTCAAAAATGAGTTGAAACTTCTCAGAGTGACGCGGTCCTGCGTTATTGCCCTATACCGCTTCAACAAGAGTAGAATTTTTCCGCTCTGCACCGCGTATAGGGATGGCTCCCGGTTGGTCGAGAACACTTTGCAGAGAAGTCCCGGACCGTCCCTTAACAGGGCGTCCAGCAGCGTTATTTCGAAATCGAGACGCCTGGCGATTTGATCTCTCAACCGAGTGAGTGTGTCATCAGAAAAGTTGAGCAGGGAGGGGTCGAAGAAGTCGACAAACCCATTCAGATAGTACGACTGAGACCACACAACTTCGCCTTCGTAGTTATTGAGGCCAGCGCTCATGAGCCCGGACGATGCATTATTTTTGAAATCCAGCAGGAAAAGGGCTTCAAGATCGTCGGGTGACCTGACAAGCCTTACTGACAGATAACCCGGATCATCGTTCAGATGAAAAGGAATCTGATCTCCGCGAAAAGCCCTGGCTATCTTGTTCGCTTGCAAGTCGAAAATACAGAATCGCCGGCTTTCCTCGGGCGTTTGAAAGAGCACCGCAGCATTGCCCGCAGACACGTAAAGCTCCAGGGCTCGCCAATCTTTGCTGAAGAACAGTCGCGAGAGCACCAGCCGGCCCGATCCCCGATTTGGATACACACTGTATATTGATGGACCGCTGGCGATGAATAGGGTTTCGTTCTGAACGGCAGCCAAGATGTGCGGTTGCTGCTCATAACCCAACGCGGCCGAGAGCAAGAGAACCTGCTTGCCGGAATCCTCTATGAAAAATCGCTTTTCCTTCTCCGAAAAGGATAAGTCAAAGAGGAAATTTTGATTACGGGTGCTGTCATAGGCTATAACGATAAGGCGGTTTCTGTATGCAATGGCCTGCCGAAAAAGCAATCCGGCGAGATCATCCGGAAGAAGGATGGTTTCCAATTCCGTTTTGCCATCCTGAATTGCGTGACATTGCAATTTGCCAGACCAGAGTTCTCTAGAAAGCAGGACCCCATGCCCAGGCTTCCAATCGACGAGTTTCACGGGCAGTGTCCGGGCCGGAAGCGCAACCTTGTGCTTTCCATTGACGAGCATGATTCCTGTCATCCGATCGGTATGGAAGAACAATTCCGCCCTACGAGTTGGTGTTTCATAAAACGTGAGTGGGACGGACTTAAACCCTGCTTCGATTGCGGTGGTTGAGGCAGTCAATCGGATTTCAAGTGCCTTATGGGGATAAAGATAATAACTCAATCCCATTAGCAAATAAGCCTCGTATTCCTGGACGGAGAGGTTCCCGCTTGATATTCGACCTAACTTCGAGGAAAGAGGCCATTTGAGGTAATGTCCGTTATCCGATCCATAGGAACAAATGGTCGAGGCCAAAGACTTTGCCCTTTCAGGAAGGGCATCGTACCGGGAAAGCAAATACAGCGCCATGCCCAGGTCATAAAGCCGGGGCGGGCGGTCCCTGTCGATGGCGCTGAAGGCGGGGAAGGCATGCCAGCGGGAATGATCCTTCGAAGAGAAGGTCTGCAGGTGCGCGTAAACGGCCTCCCAGTCAAAGGACGGCGAGAGGGCGCCGCCGCCGTCCATGTAGTGCCGGATGCCGTCGATGATGTAGGACGCGTGCGGCAGGTCGTTGGGGACGTTGTCTTCCTGGAGGGAGTAGGACCAGTACCACCCGCCGCCGGGGTCTGTTTTTCTATGCTCCAGCAGAACGCTCATCACGCGGTCCGAGGCCCGCCGGATCTTCGTCTGCAGCTTCCTGTCGGCAACGTAATGACTGACTCGCTGCATCTGGCCGGCCAGATAGGCCGCCGGGTTGAAGCAGTCGTAGCGCAGGTCGTTCGCATCGAGCGAGTAGGCGAACAGCCCGGAGGGCGAGGCGAACCGGCCGTCCAGGTACGGAGCGAGGGCGCTGGCGACCGTTGCGACGATCCTTTCCTGGGGCGCGGCGAAATCGCTGTCCGCCCAGTCGAGCAGGGCGTTGACGACGATCCCTGTGGTGATCGTGTATTCTGTGTCGGCCGGGTTGGTGGTGCCGTCGCCGTAGGCATCCCACGCGAAGGGAAGACCCCATCCGACGATGCCGTCGCCGTCTTCGTCGCAGTGATCCAGCAGCCACTGGCCGGCGGTGCGGATGAGCGCGCGGTCGCCCTCCGGGAGCGCGCCGGCCCGCAACCGGTTGAGCTCCGCGGCGAGAACCATGGCGTAGGACTTGGGGATGTCGGCGACGGGGTTGCCGGGGTAGTCCGCTTGCCCCCTGCCGGGATGGGAGGCGGGGATCCGTCCGAGCAGATCTGAGTAGGTCTGCGCCGTCGGGGCGCAGGCGGGCCGCTGTCCGATCCAAGCCAGCCAACTGAGTACTGCGGCAGTTGTCACGGCGGCTATGAGGAGAACGGCGTTTCTGCGGTTCATCCGATCCGTGTTCCGACGGGGACCCCGGAACATCCCCTTTTAGAGATCCCGGACATTTCTGCCCCTCAGGAATTTGTTGGATTCCATGTCGAACCACATGGCGAAGAAGCAGGACATGAATCCCATCGAGAAGGAGAAGATCCAGATCAGCAGGGTGATCTCCGGGATGTGGCCGTGCGCGATCCAGAGCGCAATCAACCGGACGGAGAACAAGAGGTTGATGAAGAACATGAAAAAGCTCAGCAGGTAGAAGAACACAAGCGGGTGGAAATCGCGGATCACGTATTTTTCCTTCATGCGCCAGAAGAAAAGCTTGATCAGCAGCCAGCCGATCGTGAAGAGAACCTTGCGGATCTTGATACCCGATTTCTCCCCCACATTGTAGACGGGTTCGATCTCCACGTCGCGGACGTGGAAGTTGTACACGTTCAGCTTGACAAGCAGGTCGTTGGGCTGGCCGTAGCGCTTGTACATCCGGTCCCAGTCGAGGGTCTGCAGGGCCTTCCTGTTGATGGCCGTGTAGCCTGTCTGCGAATCGGCGATGTGCCAGTACCCCGACGCGATCTTGGTCAGCAGGGACAGCATGGAGTTTCCGAAATACCGGATCCGCGGGATCTTCTTGAACGCTTCCCCCGTGATCAGGCGATTGCCCTTCGAGTAATCCACCTCCCCGCTCACGACAGGATCAAGCAGGTTCGGCAGGTCCTCCGGCGCCATCTGTCCGTCCCCGGCCATGACGACGGCGACGTCGACCTCGCGGTCCCGGGCCCACTTGTAGCCGGTGGCGATCGCGCCGCCGACGCCCTGGTTGACCTCGTGGCTGATGAGCACGACCCGCCCGTCGCGCATCCGGCAGTCCTCGACGACGGCCGCCGTGCCGTCCCTGCTGGCGTCGTTGACGATGACGATGTGATCCACGAAGGTCGGCATCGTCTCGATCACTCGCGCGATCTGGGATTCCTCGTTGTAGCTCGGGACGACCGCCGCCACGGATTTGCCGCGATACATGATGAGAGTTCCTTTCCGGTTGGTCAGGCTTGCCCGCCGTTTCAGACCTCGGTGAGCCCGCTTCTTCCCTTCTTGTATTTTCTTCCGCAGGCTTTGCACACCGTTCGCTTTGCCAGCCGCTCCCCGCAAGCGCAGGCCCAGCCGGTGACCCGGGCGGGGTTGCCGACGCACAGGGCGTGGTCGGGCACGTCCTTTGTCACGACCGCCCCGGCGCCGACGAAGGCACAGGCCCCGATGGTGACCCCGCAGACGACCGTCGCGTTGGCGCCGATCGTCGCGCCCTTCTTCACCAGGGTCGGGCGGACCTGGTCCATCTTGGAGATCTCCGCCCGGGGGTTGATGATGTTCGTGAAGACCATGGAGGGGCCGCAGAAGACACCGTCCTCGAGGGTGACACCCTTGTAGACGCTCACGTTGTTCTGGATCTTGCAGTTCTTCCCGATCGTCACGTCAGGCCCGATGACCACGTTCTGGCCGATGTTGCAGTTCTCGCCGATGCGGCTTCCCGAGAGCACGTGGGAGAAGTGCCAGATCTTCGTGCCCGCCCCGATGTCGCACTTCCTGTCGATGACGGCTGTGTCGTGCGCGTAGTATGACTGCGCATTTTCCCCCTTCGGTTTTTCTCCGGGCGCGGATGCTTTCAGCGGGATTTTTGCGCCATCGGTGTTCAGGGACTGCTGGCTGGCATTGAGGATCCGCAGGACGCGCAGCCCTTCCCGCCCGTCCGTGACGGGCTGGGTCCCGTTGGCGATGCAGCGCAGGAAGTGCTCGCACTCCAGGCGCAGGGGCTCCTGCTCGGGGATGCCGGCCACCCGCTCCGGCTCGCCCCTGGCGGGAACGGGGGCATTGTTCCTCCACACGATCTCGTGGTGATAGAGCAGGAGCTTTTCAGACCAGGGCATCGTGTCGTCGAAGACGGCCATCTTGCGATCGCCGACAACGACGAGTTTCTGGTCCTTGAAGGGGTGCAGCCACGAGACGAAGACGTGTGCCTTGATCCCCGAGGGGAAATCGAGGTGCGTCGTGGTCACGTCGGCGATCCGGTGGTGCAGGTAGTTTCCGCCTGTCGCCTGAACGCTCTCGGGTTCCTCGCCGGTCAGCGCGAGGATCATGGAGATGTCATGGGGGGCGAAGGACCACAGGGCGTTTTCCTCGCGGCGGATCTTTCCGAGGTTGAGGCGGTGGGAGTAGATGTAGTTGATGCGGCCCAGGCATCCCGAGACGGCCAGCTCCTTGAGCCGCACGAAGACGGGGTGGTACTGCAGCAGGTGACCGACCATGAGGGTCAGCCCTTTTGCCTCAGCCAGCCCGATCAGCTCCTCGCCTTCGCGGTCGCTTAAGGCAAGCGGTTTTTCGACGTAGATGTGCTTTCCGGCGAGCAGGGCCTCCCGTGCCAGGCCGAAGTGGGTCTCAGCGGGCGTCGAGATCACGATGCCCTGGACGGCGGGGTCGGACAGCACGTCGGCGTAGGCCAGGCAGGGCCGGTCCAGGGGGTACTGCTTCTCGAGCTGGGCGAGCACCGCCCCGTCGGCGTCGCAGACCCTCGTCAACGCGCCCAGCTGGTGGTAGTTCCGCACGAGGTTGCGGCCCCAGGCCCCGGCGCCGATCACGGCGACTTTCGGCATGCTCTCTTTGTTCATGGGAGTGTCTCCGGACATTGCGTCTCCTTCAGAGCTGATTCAATCAGGTGCCTATGGCCTCGAGCAGGGCGGCCACGATCCGGTCCTGGTCCGTCTCGCCGAGGTAAGGGTGCATGGGGAGGCTGAAGATGCGCCTCGCGCAGTCCTCGCTCACGGGGAAATCCCCCGCACGGTAGCCGAGGAAGGAGAACGCGCCCTGCAGGTGCAGCGGCCGGGGATAGTAGATGACCGTCGGGATGCCCGCGGCCTGCATTTTCTTCATGATGGCATCCCGTTGGGCCTCGTCCCGCGCCAGCAGCGAGTACTGGGCCCAGACACTTTGATATCCGGCAGGGACAACGGGCGTCACCAGGTCCCGGCAGGCGCGCAGTTTCCCGGTGTAGCGTCCGGCGACGGCCTGGCGAAGCTTGACTTCCTCTTCGAAGAGGCTGAATTTCGCCAGGAGAATGGCCGCCTGGATCGTGTCCAGACGCCCGTTGATGCCGATGCGGACGTTCTCGTACTTGTGGGAGCCCTTGCCGTGCAGGCGGATGGAGCGGAGAATTTCCGCCATGCCGTCGTCGGCGCAGAAGCACATGCCCCCGTCGCCGTAGCAGCCGAGGGGCTTGGCCGGGAAGAAGGACGTGCAGGCGATGTCCCCGAATGCGCAGGCCTTCCGGCCGTTGTACTCGGCCCCGAAGGACTGGGCCGCGTCCTCGATCAGGAACAGCCCCTCGCGCCCGGTAATGCTCTCCAGGCGGCTGTAATCGGCGGGCAGGCCGAAGAGGTCGACGGTGATGACGGCCTTCGGCGCGATGGCGTTGAGCCTGTCGATGCGCGGCAGCGCGCGGGGCCCGGCACCGCCGCCGCGGAGGGCCGCGATGCACTGTTCGAGCCTGTCCGGGTCGATGTTGTAGGTCTTTGGGTCGATATCGACGAAGACGGGGGTGGCGCCCGCGAGGCTGATGACTTCCGCCGTGGCGACGAATGTGAAGGGGGTCGTCAGCACGGCATCCCCCGGTCCGATGCCGCGGGCCATCAGCGCCATGAGCAGGGCATCCGTCCCCGAGGCGCAGGAAATCGCATGCCTTGCGCCCACGTAGCGGGCCAGTTCCTCCTCGAGGGCCGCAATCTCGGGGCCCATGATGTACTGGCCGTGGTTCAATACGGCTTCGATGCCCCGGGTGATCCTGTCGCGAATCCGCTTTTGCTGTGAAGCCAGGTCGATGAATTCCATGAAAAGCCTTCCTGCCTGAATTTTTTATACAGCTCCGCTTCCTCGATTCCCTCATCGATGAAAAAAATGCGGCAGCCGTATGCATTGAGCCCCTTCGTGCGTCCGAAGGGGCTGTAAATACTGCATTTGACCGGGATGAAGGGTAGCCCACGGGGGGTGTCAAGTCAAGAAAAAACGTTTCATGGGTTGCATGGCGATAGCCGGTGAAAAGAGTATGATTTCGGGGGTTTGTCTGGCGTTGAGGCAGCTGAGCCGGTGTTTGCGCAGGCGCTTTTCAGCCCGGCGCGCGAGGTCCCCACAAGCGGGCGGAAACCGGGAGATTCGACGGCTCGGGGGAAGCCTTGGGGAGCCAATGCAGGCCGGGGTAAAAGACGGCGCGGGTCAGGGCCGCCCCGGCGGACTGTCAGATCGCGAGGAGCCCCTCGTAGATCTCGATCTGTCTTCGGGCGATCTCGTCCCAGCTCTGCCCGCCTGCCGTCCGGAAGGCCTCCTGTCCCATCCTGCGCCTGATTTCGGGGTCGAGAAGCCGGACGAATCTCTCTGCCACGGCCTTCGCGTCGGCGGGGTCGCCGGCGACGAACCCGTTGACCCCGTCGAGCACGAGATCCTTCGCCCCCACGTTGCCGCTGAGCACGACAGGCAGCGAGGCCGCCATGGCATCAAGCGCCGCCATGCCGAAGGTGTCGAAGCGTGACAGCATGGCGAAGAAATCGCTTCCCCTGTAGATCGCGTCGAGCTGCTCCCGGCCCGTGACCCCCGAGAAGCGGGTGTGCCGGCCGATCCCCAGCTCCTCCGCCATTCGCCGGTAGTGCCCCTCGTTGCCGCGCCCGACGACGTAGAGGACCGGCATTGCCGGCGGCTGCCTTCGCTTCAGTTCGGCGAGCCCCCGCATGACGTAATCGAGGCCCTTCACCTCGAAGTTCATGGACACGAAAAGAAGGATCGGCGTCGAATCGTCGATACCGAGCGACCGCCGGATTGCGGCCCGGTTTCGTTCCCGGTCGATCCCGGAGAAACGCGAAACGTCCGTTCCCGGCGGAAGGACGAGCACGCGGGCCTCCTCGACGCCGTACTCGCCGATGAATTTTTCCTTTGTGATCGACGAGACGGCGAGGAACCTCCGGCAGCGGGGATTCGCCACGAGGCGGGCCTCCACCCCGCAGGTGGCCCGGTCGAAAAGGCTCATGCGCTTCCCTCGCACGTCGCGTACCCAGAGCCGATGGGGGATGCCGTGCATGGTGAAGAGATCCGCCTCGCAAATCCGGTCGTGGGTGTGGATGAGGTCGGCGCCCTCCCGCGCGACGGCGCGGTTTGCGAACCAGGCAAAGCTCGGGGTGACGAGGGTGCGGGGAAACCGGATGACCGGGATGCGGTGAAACGTGATGCCCGGCACGGCCCCGCGCCAACGGTTGGCGAAGACATGGACATCGAAGCGGGGGTCTGCCGCCGTCCGGGCCGTCAGCTCTGCCGCGAAATTCTCAGCGCCGCCCACGAGGCCGAACCTGGGGATCACGACGGCGATTTTTTTCCGTTCCTTCATCAGTCGGCTCGGACAGCCGGGTGAATGCGCGGCCGCGTCAGATCTCAGGGACGACGACGTCAATCCTGGCTGCCGCCTCTTTCATCTTTTTGTCCAGGGTGATCAGTTCGGCCTTGAGCCTCTGTGCCAGCCACAGGTAACTTGCATCGTAGGTGGACAGGCCCGCCGACTGAGCGAGTTGGATGGCTTCGTAATGATCGACGTCGGTGATTTGCATGGCAATCCGGGAGCCGAGTTCGAACGCCGCGAGCAGTTTCCCCTCCAGGGAGGGATGGGCCTTGATCTTCTTCAGGCAGACATTGGCCAGTTCGTAACGGATGAGGGCAGGCGCCGCGAGGGCAGAGCTGCCCAGGCGCTCAGCTATTGCATCGGCAGCCGGTTCTCCGAAAACGAGCGCTCCCAGGGCCGAGGCATCAACGACGCGAGCGGTCATCCCGATCCTCCCGGACCATGCGGACGGCCTCGGCGGGCGTCTTCAGACCCGACTTCCTGACTTCGACCAGAAATTCTTCCGCCGTAAAAAGTTTTTCCCCTGCCACGCTTTCCTCGAGGATGGCCAGGAGCTCTCCCTGCAGGGAGCGATGATGCCTTGATGCCCTTTTCCGAAGCCTGTCGGCAATCCGATCCGGCACGTTTTTTATGGACAGATTGACTGGCATAAGCGCCTCCTGGTTCCAGGATGGCTCCATTATAGAGCTTCATCCGAAAGAGTCAACAACGAATTGTCCCGCTTCTCGTCTCCTTATTTTCGAAGCCTGAAGGCGCGCCCCCGTTCGTTCCACCGTGGTCTTCCTTCTCCCTCCTGACGCCTGAAATGCGTAAGCCTTTCCCATTTCACCGTTTTAATCCGCCCGTCTTCTGTGGTATGGTGGCCGCGGCCGGCGTGATGGGACCGGCGCGAGAGATGAACCATGGATGAGAAAATCCCGCTTTCCGTTGCGATCATCACGAAAAACGAGGCCGCCAATCTTACCGGCTGCCTGGAGAGCGTTGCCTTTGCGGGCCAGGTTGTCGTGGTTGACTCGGGGAGCGATGACGGCACCCCCGAGATCGCGCGCGGCTTCGGCTGCGACGTCTTCATCGAGGACTGGAAGGGCTTCGGCAGGCAGAAGCAGGCGGCCATCGACCGCTGCCGCGAGCCCTGGGTGCTCGTCCTCGATGCCGACGAGCGCATCCCCCCGGAGACGCAGGCCGCCATCCGGGGAGTCGTCTCGGCAGGCGGGGAGGCGGCCCAGGGGTACAGCTTTCCCCGGAAGAATTTCTTCCAGGGACGATGGATTCGCCGCATGGGATGGTGGCCCGACCGGATCACGCGGCTCTTCCGCAGGGGCATGGGACGGATGACGGATGTCCCGGTGCACGAGGCCGTGGAGGTGGACGGGAGGGTTGTTCCCTTGGAGAGCCCCATCGAGCACTTCACCGAGAGCCGATTGAGCGAGATCCTGAAAAAGATCGACCGGTACTCCACCCTTGCGGCCGAGGAGGCGTTCCGGGAGGGGCGCCGCTCGTCGGTCTGGGGGGCGCTGGCCCGGGCCGAGCTGACCTTCATCCAGAATTACGTGCTGCGCCTGGGGTTCTTGGACGGGAGCCAGGGCCTGGTCCTTTCCGTCACCGACGCCGTGAACAAGTTCTTCAAGTACGCCAAGCTCAGCGAGTTGAACCGGCAAAAGGAAGGAAGCGAGGAAGAGCGGAAGTGAGGAAGAGCAGAAGCGGAACATTGAAAAGAATTTCTTCGCCGCTCTTCCGCTCTTCTTAACTTCCTCACTTCGCAGGCATTCACGGCAGCCCCGCATTTGGCAATGTTACTGCCTGAGGAGTCGTAAACGCATCCCGACATGGATCTTTCCGTCATCATCGTCAACTGGAACACCGAAGCGCTTCTTCGCGACTGCCTGCGCTCCGTGTACGCGACGGTCACGGACCTGGACCTGGAGGTCATCGTCGTCGACAACGCCTCGAGCGACGGCAGCGTCGCCATGCTGAAGGTCGAGTTCCCGCAGGTGCGGCGGATCGAGAATTACGACAACCGGGGCTTTGCCGCCGCCAACAACCAGGCCTTCCGGGCCATGTCGGGCCGCTACGCGCTGCTGCTCAATTCGGACGCGGTCCTCACGGACGGGGCCGCCCGCGAACTCTTCGCCTTCATGGAGGAACACCCCGAGGCGGTCATGGCCTGCGGGCAGCTCCTCAATGCCGACGGGAGCAGGCAGCACTCCATTGCCCGGTTTCCCACGATCCCGTCACTCCTGTTCAACATGCCGCTTCTCGAAACCCTCTTCCCCGACCGGTATCCCAGCAAGCGCAGGGAGTACAGGCACCCCATCGAGGTGGACTCGTGCGTCGGGGCCTGCCTGATCGTGCGGAAAAGCGCCATCGACGGCGTGGGGGGGTTCGACGAGCGCTACTTCTTTTTTTTCGAGGAGACAGACTGGGCCCGGACGATGAAAGAGGCCGGCGGCAAGATCTACCACGTCCCGTCGGCGAAGATCTATCACCTCCAGGGAAAGAGCGTCGGGACCAGCGTCCGCTCGCGCATGCACTTCTACCGCTCCCGGTATCTCTACTTCATGAAGTGGGAGAGCCCGGCCCGTTCGCTTCTCGCGGCGATTCTCGTCGTGCTGCGTCTCGTCGTGAACTGGATCATGACGGGGGCCGGTGTCGTGCTGACGGTGGGGCTGAATTCAGGCCTGCGGCAGAAGTGGAAGGTCTACACGCAGCTCATCGGGTGGCACATGCGGGGATGCCCATGAAGGGCAGGCGAAAGGCAGAGGCGAAGGGGACTGTCTCCCGATTGCCGGGCCCTGCGCCGCCTTTGACCCGGCCTCAGTCGAGCTTCCTGGCCTCGTCGATGAGCATGATGGGGATGTCGTCGCGGATCTCGTAGAGGAGCCGGCAGCGCTCGCAGATCAGGCCGTCTTCCTTTTCCGTCAGGCGAAGGTCTCCCTTGCACTTGGGGCAGGCGAGGATGTCGAGAAGGTCCTTGCTGATGGCCATCATCCCTCCTCCTAGTAAGTGAACATGAAGCCGATCATGCCGATGTAGCTGTCGATGCCGCAATTGGGTTCCCGGAGATCGGCGTTGGAGACGTGACGGATGCGGAATCCCAGGTCGAGGGCGGCACCGGGCATGATCCTGACGCTGATGCCGGCGCCCACCGAGTTGGCGAAGTTGAGCCCATTGGCCTGATCCACGGTGTTCGCCGTGAGGAAGAGAAATCCCGCGGAGTAGAGGCCATAGACCGAAAGGGCATCGGTGAGCGGGTACCGGTACTTGAGGCCGAGGCTCGCGCCGGCTTCGAGGCGCGTCTCGTAGCCGAAGACCGGGTTGACCTGGGGCTCGAGGAAAACGGTGAGCACCCCCCGGTTATTCGCGAGGGAGGGGAACCATCGCCCCATGTCCGTGCCCAGATGAACGATAAGTGGAACCGGAAGGTACTTTCCTTCCGATACCGTGCTGTAGCCGAACCCCGTGACGAAGCCCACCTCGGTGAAAAAACCGTCTCCGGTGATGCGCGGCGACGGTCTTGCCTCGGCCGACCAGCCTGCCCCCGCGCAGAAAAGGACAAGAAACGCGGCAAGCGCCACGGCGCGGCGAAAATTCTTTTTTCCCCTCATGCTTGACGTCCCCTCCCGGGAAAAGCCGTCATCTTCCCCGAATCTCCGAATGCTTCCCCCGTCCGGCTTGTTCGATCCTGTCCCGGACGGCCCGGAAAACTTCGTCGACGCCGATGGCCTTCATGCACTCCATCGTCTCGCAGCTCTTCCGGAAACAGGGGCTGCAGGTCAGACCTTTGCGGATGACGGCGTGCCCCGCTCCGTAGGGCCCCGTCCGTTCCGGAGAGGTGGGCCCGAAGAGGGCCACCACAGGCGTCCCGACGGCCGCGGCGAGATGCATGGGACCCGAGTCGGTCGTCAGGAGGACCGACGCCTGGCGGTAAAGGGCCGCAAGCTCCCGGAGCGTCGTCGCGCCGGCCACCGAGGCCGACGGGGCCCTCATGAGCGACCGGATGCGCTCGATGGGCCCTTCGGACATCTCCCCCGTGAAGACGACGGGGAGGCCCAGTGCCCGGACGATGCGGTCGCAGACGGCCGCGAATCTCGCCTCGTCCCAGAGCTTCGTCTCCCAGTAGGCGACGGGACTTATTGCCACGAAACCCGCCGTTGTGTCAACAGATTGTGCGGCCAGGAGATCCTGCACGCGCGTGACGTGGGCCTCAGTGACGGCGATGGGGAAAACCGGGTCCGACGCGTCGCAGCCGAGGTGGCGCGGGAAGTCGAGGTATCGGTCCACGGCGTGCCTGGTCATGTCCTCGGGGATTTTCTCGTTCAGGAACAGTCCGCTTCCCTCCTGCAGGCTGTCATAGCCGAGGCGGCGCCGGCCTCCGCTCAGGAAGACGACGACGGCGCTCTTGAAGAGGCCGTGAAAGTCGATGACGAGATCGTAGGGCCGGTCGCGCAGCGTGCGGAGAAACTCCCGGATTTCGCGGAGGACGGCCGCGCGGTTTCCTCCCTCCCGGAGGCCGCGGACCCAGCGCTTCCGCCGCGAGATGAGGACCCGGTCGAGCATCGGGTGATCGGCCAGCAGATCCGAGGCCGCTTCCTCGACGACCCAGCTGATGTGCGCCTCCGGGTAGCAGCGGCGCAGGGCTGCGAGCGAGGGCAGCGTGTGGATCACGTCGCCGATGGCGCTGAGCTTGACGATGAGGATGTTCATCGGGCCTTCCTGTCCTCCAGGATCCACCGAACGGCCGCGAGGATATCTTCGGCAATGAAGGCCGGCATGTCCGTCCGGACGATGTTGGCGCCGTAGCCGGTGCAGACGAGAATCCCGCTGGCCCCGGCCTTCTTGCCCGCCTCCACGTCCTTCAGCATGTCGCCGATCATGTACGAGCGGGCGAGGTCGATGTTCATCTCCGCCGCCGCCCGCAGCAGCAGCCCCGGTTTCGGCTTTCGGCACTCGCAGTCCTGCTTGTAGGCGCCGATTCCGTAGACGGGGTGGTGGGGGCATACGTAGAACCCGTCGATGCGGGCCCCTTCGGCTGCGAGCAGCTCGTTGATCCGGTCATGGACGCTGCGCACGAAGTCCTCCGAGAAGTAGCCACGGGCCACACCGGATTGGTTGGTCACGACGACGGCCTTCATGCCCGCGGTGTTGATCAGACGCACCGCCTCTGCGGTCTGCGGGTAGAGCTTCAACTGATCCATGCGGCTCAGGTAACTGACTTCCTCGTTGAGGGTGCCGTCCCGATCCATGAAAACGGCTGTATGCTTTACGTTCATGTCGATCCTCAGCGATACCCTGCCGCGGCCAGCAGGCGAACCGATTCGTCGTACACCTCGTCGACGGTCACCAGGTCCATGCACCGGAAGTCGGCGGGGCACTCCTTCCTGAGACAGGGGCTGCAGTCTACGGGCCTGCGGACGAGCACCGTCCGCTCCCCCAGGGGGTAGGTCGTCTGCGGGTTCGTCGATCCGAAGATGGCCACCGTCGGCACGCCGAGGGCCCCCGCCACGTGCATGAGACCCGAGTCGTTCGTGACGAAGAGATCGCAGCAGGCGATGAGCGCAATGGCGTCGCTCAGGTTGGTCCGGCCCACAATGTCGACGAGCGGGGTTTTTGCCGCTGCCTGAACCGCCTCCGTGCTCGGCCGGTCCCCGTCGCTGCCGAAGAGCAGGACGGGGCAGGCGAATCTCTCCGCGAGGCGGTCGGCCACGGCCGCGAACCGCTCCGGGAACCATCGCTTGGCCGGCCCGTAGGCCGCCCCGGGGGCCATCCCGACGATCGGGCGCCGACCGGCGATGCCGAGCCGCACGAGGCGCTGTCCCCCCGTGATCCTCTGCGCTTCCGTCGGGGTCAGGGCAAGGGGTGCGCGGGACGGCGTAAATCCCAGTGCCTTGAGCATCTCGACGTAGTACAGCGACTGGTGCACAGCCTTGACCCGTGGCTCGAGTGTCACCGGGTGAGTCAGGAGCAGTCCCCGGGCGTCAGTGCTGTAGCCGGCACGGATAGGGATTCCGGCCAGCCGCGCGATGACGGCCGCCTCGATGGCGTTCTGCAGGAGAATGGCCGCGTCGAACCGCCTGGCCCGCAACTCCCGGGCAAGCCGGAGGATGCCGGCGAGGCCTTCGTGCCGCCCCGGCCGCTCGTAGACCAGCACCTCGTCGACGGCGGGGTGCATCCGGACGAGATCGGCCACCCAGGGCTTCACGAGAACCGAAATGCGCGCCTTCGGCAGCGTCTCGCGGACGGCGGCGATCGCCGGAAACGTCATGACGACGTCGCCGATCCAGTTGGTGCCACGGATGAGCACGTTTTTCAATTGATCAAAGTCGATTCTCTTACCCATGGCCTGCGCTTCTGCATAACGAACGTGAGAAGGTGAGAAGGTGAGAGGGTGAGAAGGATGGAAATTCAGTAGCAGAATTTCCCTGCGTTCCTCTCCATCGAGTTCAGCATGGATATGATTTCCTCATATTCATTGTCCAGTTTTTTAAATTGCTCCTCATCTATATAACTGCAGGCAAGGCAGAATTCCAGCCAGCTCTGCGTCTCAGATGCTTCCTGCATCACATCTGTCAACTTGTTCTTGAAAACTGCCACATATCGCCTTTTCCGCCAGGCCTCGGCAAGATTCGAGCAAACAGAACGTGACGATCTTCTGATTTGATCCGTGAGCGAGTAACGTTCCTCTGAAGGAAATTTCTTGCTGATCTGGAAGATCTCGACGGCTAAGGCAAACGAGCGCTGGTAAACCTCCAGATCTCTGAAATGACGAATCGTTTTCTTTCTTTCCATGTTTGTTCCCGTCGTTTCTCACCTTCTCACCTTCTCACCCTCTTAGCTTCTGGCAAGGGGCTACGCCCCTTGCCAGGGTTTCGTCTTCCACCGCTGGTGGATCCAGAACCACTGGTCGGGATACTTTCTCACCATGTCCTCGACCACCTTCGTGAAGCGCTGCGTGTTGACGCGCAGATCCGATTCGTAGTCGTCGGTCCGGGTGATCTCCACGGGGGGCAGGATGATGAGCCGGTACCGCCCGTCGGGCATCCGCGGCATGAAGGCCGGCAGGACAGGAGCCCCCGACTGCAGGGCGAGCACGGCCGTCCCGACGGAGGTGCAGGCGGGCCGGCCGAAGAAGTCCACGAAGACGCCCTCTCGCGTGTCCACGTTCTGGTCGCTCAGGATCCCGATGGCGTGATTCTCCCGCAGCAGACGGATGATCCGCTTCCCCGAGCCCCCCTTGGGGATGAGGGCGTTGCCGTGCTTCGTGCGGCTCCACCCCAGCAGGTTGTCCATGACGGGGCTGTCCAGGGGACGGTAGACGATCTGCATCGGTCGGGCCATCAGGGGAACGGCGACCGTCATCAGTTCCCAGTGACCGAAGTGGGCCACGACGGAGAGCACCCCCTTTCCCCCGGCGAACGCCTGCTCGAGATGTTCGAGCCCCTCCGCATCGGCCCACTCGTGCAGGGTCTCCCGGGTGATCCAGGGCATCTCGAACAGATCGGCCATCACGAGGGCCAGGTGGCGGTAGACGCCCTTTGCGATTTCCTCGATTTCCTCGAGGCTCTTTTCCGGGAAGGCGTTCCGGAGGTTGTGCAGGGCGATGACGCGCTGCCTCACCGAGGCGTGGTAGAAGAGGCGGAAGACGGCCTTGAAGATCGCCCGGCGCAGCCCGAGAGGGATCAGCCGGAAGGCAAAGAAGATAAATGCCGTTGTGCGCGTCGGTTCCATGAGCTCGTTTCCTGTTCCTGATCCTGCCGCTCTTCCGCTCTTCTTGACTTCTTCATTTCACGTCGCCTCGCTTGAGCCGTGGCTGCATGGAAAATGAGCGATGCTTCAGCGGGCGCCGATACACACGCGCAACGCCGTCTCCAGCGCGTCCGCCCCTTCGAGGATTTCCGTCTCGACGGCCAGGAGGCTGAGCCGCTGCCGGAGAGCCTCGATAGCCGATAGCTTCACGCCGTCCTTTTCCGTCGTGAGCAGGACCTCAGCCCCGGTCTCGGCAAGTTCTCGTTCTATCCGTCGCATGTCCTCCGCGGTGTAGCGGTGATGATCCCCGAAGGCGATGAATCCGGCGACGCGGCCTCCCAGGGATTCGATGCTCAGCCGGAACGAGTCGGGCTGCGCGATGCCTGCGAAGGCGAAGACCCGCTTCCCCGCAAGGGATGAGAGGGACGACTCTTTCCCGTCCGGCCCGATGAGCGACGTCGGTCTCACGCGCGTCCGCAAAACCGGGCGCCCCGGGAGCCATCCGGCGATCCGTCCGTCGATCGCCGGCGCGGATCCCTTTTCCGAGCGCGTGAAGGCGACAACACCGGCCCGCTCGAGAGCCTCGGGTGGCTCCCGCAGGGGGCCCCGCGGCAGGAGGAACCCGTTTCCCAGGGGTTCGCGGCTGTCGAGCAGCACGATGTCGAGATCCCTGCGGATCCAGCGGTGCTGGAATCCGTCGTCCAGGACGAGCACGTCGGCGCCGAGGGTCTCCCGCGCGTATTGTCCCGTCACCGTCCGCTTCGTGCCCGCCAGAACAGGGACGTTGAGAAGGCGCCGGGCGATGAGGACCGGCTCGTCGCCCGCCTCCTCCGGCCCGGCGAGGACCTGCCTGCCGTCGGATACGACCAGCACGGGGGATGTGTTCGTCCCCCCATAGCCGCGGCTCAGCAC
>ERZ1026800.816-NODE-816-length-23619-cov-3.259535_pt1 | contig 23619 bp, 27 predicted proteins | sample MGYA00520873_ERZ1026800 | MGnify/ENA primary metagenome ERZ1026800 (study PRJEB33270, sample SAMEA104284475) | anaerobic digester metagenome | biome: Anaerobic digester microbiome; feature: mesophilic sludge digester; material: Anaerobic digester biomass | place...
TCTTCGACCCGCAGTACTTGCTCGATCCGTTCCCCACCATCGAGCAGATCCGTCAGTCGTCGTGCCCGGTCGCGCACACCGAGCGGTGGGGTGGCTCGTGGATGCCCACTCGCTACGCCGACATCGTGGCCGTCGCGCAAGAGCACGACGTGTTCACCTCCCGCCAAATTCTGGTCACCGGCCCACCCGATGGCCAAGAGCCGGAAGGTGCCTACGCAGGTGTGGCTGCGCCGCCCATCAGCAGCGACCCGCCAGAGCACCACTGGCACCGCCGGCTCATCCTGCCGTTCTTCGCGCCGCAGGCGGTGGCGAAGTACGAGCACATCACGCGCGATCTGTGCAACGAGCTGATCGACCGCTTCATCGACAACGGTGAGGCCGACTCGGCTGCCGACTACGCGCAACAGATCCCGGTGCGGGTCATCGCCACCATGCTGGGCGTGCCCACCGACATGTCCGACACGTTCACCGGCTGGGTGCGCGGCGTGCTCGAGGCCGGTCTCGTGGACCAGGAGGTGCGCCTCGCCGCGCGCGGGAACATCCTCGGCTTCTTCTTCGAGCAGGTGGCCGACCGGCAGGCCAACCCGCGCGAGGACGACCTCATCACGACGTTGCTCAACTCCGAGATCGATGGCCAGAAGGTGCCCGTGGAATACGTGATGGGCGTCTGCAACCTGATGCTCGTCGCCGGCGTCGACACCACATGGTCGTCGATCGGCGCCTCGCTGTGGCACCTGGCCCAGCACCCCGAACACCGCCAGCAGCTGCGCGACGACCCCGAGCTGTGGCCTGCCGCGGTGGAGGAGCTGTTGCGGGCGTATGCGCCGGTCACGATGGCGCGCATCGTGGATCGCGACATCGACTTCCAGGGGTGCCCGATGAAGGCCGGTGACCGCGTGCTGATGTCGTTCCCTGCGGCCAACCGCGATCCCGAGCAGTTCGAGAACCCCAACGAGGTCATCTTCGACCGCGAGCACAACCGTCACGTCGCGTTCGGCGCCGGCATCCATCGTTGCGCCGGCTCCAACCTCGCGCGGCTCGAGTTGCGTGTGGCGTTGCAGACCTGGCTGGAGCGCATCCCGGAGTTCGAGCTGGCCGACCCGAGCACCGTCACCTGGGCCGGTGGCCAAGTGCGCGGCACGCGCATCGCGAAGGTGAAGTTCTGAGCCGTGCGAGTGCTGCGCGGTGCTGATGCCCCGCGTGTGAGGTGGCGCAACGACGGTGGCTGGACGCGGGAGGTCCACCGCCAGCCTGCCGACGTGAGCGGCACGACCGACGTCGCCGACATGTTCGACTGGCGACTGTCGATCGCGGAGGTGGAGGCCAACGGTGCGTTCTCGGCATTCGACGGCTACGACCGGGTGCTGGTGCTGCTCGACGGCGCAGGCATGGACCTGCACTTCACCGAGACCGGCGAGACGGTGGAGCTGCGGCCCGGCAACCGCTGTGCTCGGTTCGCGGGGGAGGTGCCGATCGAGGCGGTGCTGGTCGATGGCGCGACGACCGACTGCAACCTGATCTGGCGCAGGGATGCGTACCAGGTGACCGTTCACGAAGGGATGGCGGGCGCGCCGCCGCCGATCGTGGGGGAGGGCGTGCGAGGTCTCGTCTACGTCGTCGATGGCCGGCTCGTCGCGCCCGATGGCGCCATCGCCGGGTCTGGCGACCTGCTCGTGGGCGACCTCGGCGAGTCGCTGCCGGGCAGGGGCACCGGCCGCTCGCTGACCTTCCTGCTTGCCCCGCCGGGGTAGTTCGGGCCCGAACCGTGAATGCAATGATCGGGGCGTAGCGTTCCGTGCATTCACCGTTCGGCCCCGAAGCACATGGTCGACCAGCGGTGAGCCCGTCCTGGGGAGCCCGTCGTGGTGGGCCGCAGGGCGGCTGAACTACCATTCAGGAATGGCATCGATTGCTTCCCTCCGTCACGACGACGCCTCGTTGGAGGTCACGTGGGCCGACGGCGTGGTCAGCCGCTACCCGTGGCTGTGGTTGCGCGACCATGCTCACGACGACGACACGATGCACCCCGTCACTCAGCAGCGCCAGCTGTTCACGGCTCGCGTGCCCGCTGGGTTGCAGGGCCTCAGCACCGAAATCGTCGACGGCGAGCTGCGCGTCACGTGGGACATGCTCGAGCCCCCGTCCGCGCTGCCGGTGGCCTTTCTCGCCACCTACCGGCACCCGCGAGTGGCGCGCGTGGCCGTCGAGGTGCCCGTCACGCTCTGGAACGCAGCGTCGCTCATCACACCCACGGTGCCCTACGAGTTGGTGATGCACACCGACGCCGGGCTGGCCCAGTGGCTCACGAACACGTTGCAGTTCGGCTTCTGCCTGGTGGTGGGCACGCCCGCCACTGCCGCGGCCACCGAGGCGCTGATGCGCCGCGTGGGCTACATCCGCGAGACCATCTTCGGTGGCTTCTGGGAGTTCCAGGCCGACATGTCGAAGGCCGATACCGCCTACACCACGCTGGAGCTGCGTGGGCACACCGACAGCACGTACAGCAACGACGCGCCGGGCTGCCAGCTGCTGCACTGCCTCGAGTTCGTCGGTACCGGCGGCGAGAGCACGATGGTCGATGCCTTCGCCATCGCTCGCCGCATGGAAGCCGAGCACGCCGACCTGTTCGAGGTGCTGTCGTCGGTGACCGTGCCCGGCCAGTACATCGGCGACGGGGCACATCTGATGGCGGCGAGGTCGGTGTTCCGTCACGACCACACCGGTCGGCTGGTGCAGGTGTCGTTCAACAACTACGACCGGGCCCCGTTCCTGCTGGAGGAGGCCGACATGATCGCCTTCTACGACGCCGTGCGGGTGTTCGAGGAGCTGGCCAACGACCCGGCGATGCAGTGGCGTCACGTGTTGCAGCCGGGCGAAGCGATGCTGTTCGACAACTGGCGCGTGCTGCACGGGCGCGCGGCCTACACGGGGCTGCGCCGCATGTGCGGCGGTTACCTGAACCGGGAAGACCTGGAGAGCCGGCTGCGGCAGTTGCACTGACCTGCGGCGTGCGGCATCGGTTCAGCGACGCTCAGTGCCACGCCTCGGGATCATCGGGGTCGATCAGCACGTCGGCGGGTGCGGAGGAGCCGGCCACCAGTCGAGCGTTCGGTTCGTCGACCGTGCGCACCCAATCCTGCGCCTCGGCGGCGCTGCGGCCGTGCGCCATGTGGCGGCCGACGAGTCGCTCGCGGCGCACGTCGTCGTTCGGTCGCAGCATCCACGTCTCGTCGAGCAGCGCCGTCACCTGCGCCCACTGCCCGTGCTGCAGCAGCAGGTAGTTGCCCTCGGTGATCACCAGTTCGGTGGTGGTGGCGATGCGGATCGCACCGGCGAGCGGTTCTTCGATCTCGCGGACGAAGCGCGGTGCCAACACGTCGTGCTCGCGGCTCAGCACGCGCTGCAACGTTGCGACGTAGCCCTCGACGTCGAAGGTGTCGGGCGCGCCCTTGCGGTGTGCGCGGCCCAGGCGCACGAGCTCCTCGTTCGCCAGGTGGAATCCGTCCATCGGCAGCACCTGGGCGCGAGTGCCGTAGTGGCGGAGGAGTGCCTGGGCAAAGGTGCTCTTGCCCGCGCCCGGTGCGCCGGCAATGCCCAGCAGGCGGCCACCGGCGGCGAGCAGCAGATCGACCCGTTCGATCAGCCGTGGGTCGATCGGCGTGGGCTGGGTCGTTGTCGGGAGGGTCATCGCCGGCGGCCCGTCATGGGCGGGGGACGTGCCAGTCGTCGGGCAGCTCCGCTCGGCGTGGAGGGTCTGCGCCCACGCGCCGGCAGGTGATGCCGGCCACCGCCTGGGCCGCGGCGGTGGCCTGGGCGGCCAGCGCAGGGTCTGCCAGCTGGCTGCGGCCGAAGCCGGCGCCGAGCCACCAGGTGAGGAAGCCGCCGCCGAACGAATCGCCGGCGCCGATGGTGTCGGCCACCTCGATGTGCTGAGCGGGCACGAGCTGCTCTCCGGCTGCCGTGATGACCCACGTGCCGTCTGCCCCGCAGGTGACGAGCACCAGGGCCACGCCGCCGGCGGTGAGCGCCCTCGCGTACACCAGCGGGTCGACTCCAGGGGCCAGGTACTCCGTGTCGTCGTTGCTCACCTTCACGACATCGGCTCGCCGGCAGGCCTCGTCGACCCGGCGCACGTAGGCGGCGCGGTCGGTGATGACACCGGCACGACAGTTGGGGTCGATCATCACCATCGTGTCGTTCGGCAGGCCCTGCAGGTAACCGACGAGGGTGGAGGCCATCGGCTCCAGCGCGAGGCCGAGCGTGCCGGCATGGACGGCTTCCGGCGCCAGCGCCGCTGCCGGCACTTCGGTGAGCGACGGGGCAGATGTACCGGCCAGGTAGAAGTGGTAGGTGGCGGCACCGTGGTCGTTCAGCTCGGCGGCGGCGAGCGTGGTGGGCAGGTCGGTGCGCACGGTTGCGTCGGCGCTCACCCCGTCGGCAGCGAGCTGGGCGAACAACTGCGAGCCGAAGCGATCGTTCGAGATCGCGCCCAGGAAGGTGACCGAGCGACCCAGTCGACCGATGGTGCGGGCGACGTTGTAGGGCCCGCCCCCGAGCTTGGCGGCGACAGCCCCTGCGGTATCGATGACGAGGTCGACCAACGCCTCGCCTGCTACGACGATCATGGGCGCTGAACCTACTGCGCGGCGCCGATCACCGCGCCATGCCGATGACGGCGCACTTCGTGGATCGGCTCCGGCGCGCGTGGCAGGATCGCTCGATGGACGACGATCGGCTGACGTGGATCTACTCGGCGACGAGCCCCGAGGAGCTGGCAGAGCGTTACCAGCAATGGGCTGCGGAGTACGACTCCGACCTGGATGGCATGCAGTGGCTGGCGCCGCGGGCGTGCGCCGAGCGGTGCCTTCACTTCGCCGGCCATGGCGCCGCGGTGCTCGATGCCGGGTGCGGCACCGGTCTGGTGGGGCTGCACCTCCACGAGCTGGGCGTGGGCCGGCTGGTCGGTCTCGACCTCTCCTCGGCGATGCTCGAACAGGCAGCGCAACGTGCGGTCTACGACGAGCTGCACCACGGCTCGTTGCTCGATCCTCTGCCGTACCCCCGGGCGTCGTTCGACGCCGTCGTGTCGGTGGGCGTGTTCACGTTCGGGCACGTCGGGCCGCAGGGTTTGGCCGGCCTGGCCGACGTGGTTCGACCGGGTGGCCACGTCACGATGACGTTCCGCGACGATGTCGTCGAGGAGCTCGGCTACGGCGCCGAGGCCCGGCGGTTGGAGACCATCGGTGCGTGGCGAGCGATCGAGTGCACGCTGCCGGCACCGCTGATCGTGGAAGACGGGGTCGGCGCCGACATGCGCGTGTGGACCTGGCAGGTTCTCGGCTGAGCCGCCGCTCGCCGTACGCTGCGCCGATGAGCCTCGACGAACTGATCGCCCGCTTCGACGTCGACGACCCGGCGTTCATCGCCGACCCGTACCCGGTGCTCGACGAGCTGCGCGAGGCCACGCCGATCTTCTGGAACGAGGCGGCCGGCCATTGGACGCTCACGCGCTTCAGCGACGTGCAGGAGGCGCTACGCGACCGGCGGCTCGGCCGCAGCTACAGCCACCTCTACTCGCACGCATCGCTCGGCCGCCCCGAACCCGACGCTCGCTGGGCCGCGTTCCAGCAGCACGAGCGGTGGTCGCTGCTGTGCCTCGAGCCGCCCGACCACACCCGCATTCGCCGGTTGGTGGCAAAGGTGTTCACGCCCAGAGCGGTGGCCGCGATGCGTCCCGCGCTCGAGGGATTTGCCGACGAGCTGCTCGACACGTGCCGTGCGCGTGGAGAGTTCGAGCTGCTTCGTGACTATGCCCAGCCCTACTCCGTGGCCGTGATCTGCTCGATGCTCGGGGTGCCACGGGCCGACACCCAACTGCTGCTCGACTGGTCGCACGCCATCGTCAAGATGTACGAGCTGAGCACCACCGATGCGGTCCGGTCGGCCGCCAACACCGCAGCTGCCGAGTACATCGAGTACACGAAGGCGTTGATCGCCGACAAGCGTCGCGCTCCCGATGGCTTGCTGATCTCCGAACTGGTGAGAGTGGAGGACGAGGGCGACACGCTCACCGAGGACGAGATCGTCTCGACCACGATGGTGCTGGTCGAGGCCGGGCACGAAGCCACGGTGAACACCCTCGGCAACGGCATGCGCGCCATCATGCGGCACCCTGGCTCGTGGCAGCGGGTGGTGTCGGGCGACGTGCCCGCGCGGGTTGCGGTGGAAGAGATGCTGCGCTGGGACCCGCCGCTGCACCTGTTCGAGCGGTGGGTGCTGGAGGAAGGCGTCGAGATCGCCGGCCAACGCCTCGAGATCGGCCAGGAGGTGGCGATGCTGTTCGGTGCCGCGCAGCGCGATCCGCGCCGGTTCGACGATGCCCGGCGCTTCGACATCGGCCGCGGCGACACTGCTCACATCGGCTTCGGTGGCGGCATCCACTTCTGCGTCGGCGCGCCGCTGGCACGGCAGGAGATCGAAGTGTCGGTGGCAGGGTTGGCTGCCCGCTTTCCCGCGCTGGAGATGGTGGCGGAACCCACCTACGAGCCCAACTTCGTCATCCGCGGCCTCACCGCACTGCGGTTGCGCGGCTGAGCGGTCGGTGCATCAGCCGAGTACCGCAGCGGCTCGGCGGAGCACCTCGGCGATGTCGTGGTCGGTGGTCTGGAAGCTGGTGACGAATCGAACGACGCCGTCGCCCATGCCGTAGAACAGCAGGCCGGCGTCGGCGAGCGATGCGGCTGCCTGCCGGCCGACACGGGCGAACAGCATGTTGGCCTGCGGGTCGGCGAGCAGTTCGGCTCCGAGCTCGCGCAGGCCGGCGCTGAGCATGCTCATCGCGTCGTTGGCTCGTTGCGCGAGCTGCAGCCACAACCCGTCGGTGAGGTAGGCGACCAGCTGCGCCGACTGGTAGCGCATCTTGCTGGCCACGTGCCCGGCGCGCTTGAGCCGGAACACCAGTTGGTCGGCGACGAGTGGGTCGCAGCACACGATGGCGTCGGTGCTGAGCGCGCCGTTCTTGGTGGCCCCCAGCGAGAAGGCATCGACGCCGGCCGCGCACGTGAGTGCGGCCGGTGCAGCACCCAACGCCACCAACGCGTTGGCGAGGCGCGCGCCGTCGAGGTGCATCCGCAGGTTGCGGCTGCGGGCCTGCGCGGCGAGGGCCTGCACCTCGTCGACGGAGTAGACGGTGCCGAAGTCGGTGGGGCAGGTGACCGACACGACTGATGGCTGCGAGTGGTGCGGGTCGCCCCACAACGTGTCGTCGAAGGCACGCTGCAGATTGGCCGGGTGCAGCTTGTAGTCGGCGCCGGAAAGGCCGCGCATGACGGCACCGCCGCTGAACAGCGACGTCGCGCCACCTTCGTTGGTGAAGATGTGCGCGGTCTCGTGGCACAGCACGCTGCCCCACGGTGGGCAGAGCGCTGACAGTGCGAGGGAGTTGGCGGCGGTGCCGCTGACGACCGGGAACACCTGTGCCTGCGGATGGTCGAACACCTCGCGCACGAGGTCGCCGAGTTGCGCCGTCACGGCGTCACCTCCGTACGCCAACGCCGATCCCTCGTTGGCGGCCGCCAGCGCAGCCATGATCTGAGGAGCAACACCCGCTGCGTTGTCGCTGCGCAGCTCGATCGGTGCTCGCGAGGAGGTCGTCATGGGCGCAAGACTACGGCCCCGGTGACGCCGGCCCCTTGGCATCGCGGCCGTGCCCGGTTGACAGCGACCCTTGCTCAGCGGGCAGACTGCGGTCTCATGCCCAGTCGTCGCCGCTCAAAGTCCAGTGCCCCATCCGTGCCGGTCACCCCGTCCTCGCCGCCTCGCGCCGCCGCCTCCGGGCCCACCGACGTCGAGCGCTTCGCCGCCGCGCTGAAGGACTCGGCGCGCGCCGATCGCGAGAAGGCCGACCTCGCCCAGCAGGCGAGAGCGCAGGCCGCGTTGGCGGCCGACGAAGCTGCCGCGCACGAAGCCGCCCTCAGCGCAGCGCGTCGCGATCTGGAGCGAGCCGTGCTGGGGGTGCGCGCTGCGAAGCAGGCGGGCAAGGGTCGCGCCGATGCCGACGCCGCATGGAAGGTGGCCAAGGCGCTCGTGATCGAGCTCGAAACCGGCGCACCACCCAGTTGGGCGCCTGCACCGGTTGCCGGGCCGGCCGCCGACGAGCTGGAGCCGGAAGCGTCGGTAGCAGCGCCCGACGTGGAGGCCGAGATCGCGGATCACACCTCGATGGGGTAGGGGGCGGTGAGGCTGCGTGACGCGCCAACCGTTGCCGCCACCTGTGTGCTCAACAAGGTGCGTGCTGACGGCTCCAACCTCGTCGCGGCCAGGACCGCTGCCACGAACGCCCTGATCTCCTCGATGGTCGCTGCGTCGGTGATGGCGCCCGACGCGTCGGACTTCGTTCTCGGTGCTGGAATGCCCAACTGAGCGACCACGTGCGCGCCCTGCCACAGCAACGTCTGCGCCAGGACCTGACGCGCGAACGGCCCACCGCTGGTGCCGGCGCTGAGGATGCCGACCGGCTTCTCGTAGAGCTCGCCAGAACCGACCACCCAATCGAGCGCGTTCTTCACCGACCCGGCCAGCGAGCCGGCGTACTCGGGTGCCGCGATGATGACTGCACTGGCGTCGGCGATGTGCCTGCGAAAGGTGGCGACCGCGTCGCCCGGCGTGTCGACGAGATCGGGCTGCAACGGTGGAATCACGCCCAGCGTGGCATCGTCGACCACCGGCACAGCCGACTCGGCCAGCGTGCGGTGCACCACGTGGAGCGCAGCCCTGTTGGCGGAGACTTCCCCCAGGCTGCCGCACACCGTGAACACCCCACGGTGGTGATCGTCTCGCGTGTGAACAGCCATCGGACACCTCCGATGTCGAAGCTACCGCCCGTACACTGCGCGCTCGCCCGACAACCGGAGGTCCACATGGCGCGTTACGTCACCACCGTTCGCACGCAGCAACCGGCTGCGGAGGCCTTCGCCTACATGGCCGACCTGCGTCACTTCGCCGAGTGGGATCCCGGCGTGAAGAAGGTCGTGCAGGTCAAGGGCGACGGTGCAGGTGCCGGCGCCGAGTTCGATGTCACCGTCACCGGCACCACGTTGCGTTACGTCACCGAGGTCTACCAACCGTCCGCCGAACTGGTGGTGGTCGCCAAGAGCCGCACGCTCACCTCGACCGATCGGGTCACCGTCACCGCCGACGGCGACTCCACCTTGGTCACCTACGACGCGCTGCTCGAGCTCAACGGGGTGCTGCGCATCGCCGATCCGGTGCTGCGTCTCGCCTTCGGCCGCATCGGTGATCGTGCCGCTGCCGGCCTCCGGCGCGTGCTCGACGGACACGACGTGCCCCGATGAGCGTGCAGGGCGTGGTCGATGCGGTGTTGGAGGCCCCCGTGTTCACCAGTTTCACGCGCATCGGGTACGACGCCCGCTCGCGTGCGGCGCATTGGACCGCGCTCGACCAGTACCGCCTGCAGGGTCGCGTGATGCTGGTCACCGGCGCCACCTCCGGTCTCGGGCTGGTCACCACCGAACAGCTGGCAAAGTGCGGTGCCACCGTCATCCTGCTGGGCCGCGACGAGGCCAAGACCGTTCGCGTGCGTGATGAGATCGCGTCGCGAACGGGCAACGACATGCTCACCACCGTCGTGGCCGACATGGGCGACCTCGCTGCTGTCCGCCTCGCGGCTACCGAGGTGCTGGCACGGCACGACCGCCTCGATGTGCTGGTGCACAACGCCGGGGCACTCAGCGCGACACGGCAGATGTCGCCGCAAGGCACCGAGCTCACCGTCGCCAGCCAGGTGGTGGGTCCGTTCCTGCTCACCTCGTTGTTGTTGCCGCTGCTGCAGTCGACCGCCCAGGGGTCGGCCCCCACACGGGTGCTCACCATGTCGTCCGGTGGCATGTACGCGAGCGTCCTGCGAGTGGCCGACCTGCAGATGGGCGACGAGTACAAGGGCAGCGAGCAGTACGCACGCGCCAAGCGTGCGCAGGTCACCCTCAACGAGATGTGGGCGCAGCGCACCTCCGGCAACGAGGTGGTGTTCCAGGCGATGCACCCCGGGTGGGCCGACACGCCGGGCGTTCGAGACTCGCTGCCCACGTTTCGCAAGGTGGTGGGCCCATTGCTGCGTTCGCCACAGCAGGGCGCCGACACCATGGTGTGGTTGGCGGCCGACGATGGCGAGCCGATCGCCAGCACCGGCAAGTTCTGGCTCGATCGCCATCAGCGCTCGATCCACAAGCTGCCCAACACTCGCTCCAGCGACACACCGGCGAAGCGGCAGGCCTTGTGGGACTGGGTGGCCGCGGCCGCCGGGCTCACCGCCGGCGCGTGATCCGAGACGCGACAACTCTGGTGCGTGTGTGAACCCGCAGACCGCGATATGCTGGCCGCTTCAAGGGTTCTCCGGCTTTGGCGGATCCACGTCGAAGGTGAGGGCCAAAATGGCCACAGGTACTGTGAAGTTTTTCAACGCTGAAAAGGGCTACGGCTTCATTTCCCGCGAGCAGGGCGAAGATGTGTTTGTGCACTTCTCGCAGATCCAGGGCGAGGGCTACAAGTCCCTCGTCGAGGGTCAGAGCGTCGAGTTCGACGTTGCCCCCGGTCGCAAGGGTGAAGAAGCACAGAACGTCCGCCCGCTCTGAGCAGCAACGGTCGTGCCAAGCGCGACCGCGAGCGCGCCAAGCAGGAAAAGGCCGCGATCAAGAAAGATCGCAAGCAGGCGGAAGCGTCTGCTGGGCCATCGGCTGAAGAGGTGGAGGCGGCTGCGGCCCCGAAGCGTCCGCAGGACGATGTGCTTTCCGATCTCGCTGCGTTGCACCAGCGTTTCGACGACGAATCGATCTCCTTCGAGGATTTCGAGGCGGCGAAGGGGCTGTTGCTCGCGCAACTCGCTGTCGAGTAACTGAACACGCAAGTCGTCGCGAGCCGGCGCATCGACACCTTCTGCCGTCAGGCATGGGTGCGATGCGCCGGCTCGTGTCGTTTCATGGCTCGTGTCGTTTCATGGCAGGTGTCGTTTTCGCGGCTCGTGTCGTTTCAGGGCTGATGGCGTGTGCCGGCGGTGTAGTGCAGCGTGCCCAACCCGAACTTCACCATCGGGCCCATGCACAGCGCGAACACCAGCGTGCCAGGGCCCAGGGCGCCACCGATGACCGCTCCGATCAGCAGTGGCAGGCCATCGCTGAACCAGCGTGCCGGCACGATGCGCATGCCGCGGGCGACCAGCCCCAGCATCAGCACCTCCGACGGCCCCGCACCCAGCTCGGTGGTGATCACCGCGCAGATGGCGACGGCGATGATCGCCATGCCGGCAACGAACAGCAGCAGCCGGCCGGCCAGCGCGCGCTGCTCGGGGATGATGCTCAGGAACACGTTCACCATCGGCCCGATCACGATCGTGCCGGCGATGCAGGCCCAGCCCAGGCGAGCACCCAGCAACCAGCCGGCAAGGTAGAACACGATCGCGTTGACGACGAAGCACACGCCCAACGACCATCCGGTGGCATGTGCCACGCCGGTGTTGAGCACATCGAACGGGGCGACGCCCAACTCGGCGCGCAGCAAGAGCGGCACTCCGATGGCGACGCCCATCCACGACCCCACCAGGCGGAGGTAGCGGGCGGTCGGCGACATGGCCCGAGCAACCTACCCGCCCGGTTCTGGATGCACCCGGACCGACCTGCGAGGATTGACCGATGCTGCTGACACCGATCACCGGAACCTTCGGGGCCGAGCTCAGCGGCGAGCGCGTCGCCGACGGCATCGACGGCGCCTGGCTGAGCAGGCAGCTGGTCGACCACCGGCTGCTGGTGCTGCGCGATCAGCACCTCACGCACGCGCAGCAGGTGCAACTGGCCCGCGCGCTGGGCGAGCCGACGCCGGCGCATCCGGTCGTGCCCGGCCACCCCGATCATCCCGAGATCCTGGTGCTCGACGGCGCGCAGGGCGGCCGCAACGCTCGCTGGCACACCGATGTCACGTTCATGCCCGCACCTCCGGCAGCGTCGGTGCTGGTGGGTGACGTGATGCCGGCCTTCGGTGGCGACACGATGTGGGCCGACACGCGCACTGCCTACGAGCGGTTGTCACCGGCCGTGAAGGCAGCCATCGACACGCTGGAGGCAGTGCATCGCATCTCGCCGTTGGCGTACTGGGGTGAGCCGTTCGACACCGCACTTGGCCGCGACGATGCGCAACGGTTGTTCGACGACGCCGCCAAGGTGCCGCCGGTCATCCACCCGGTGGTGCGCGTGCACCCGGTCACGGGCCGCAAGAACCTGTTCGTCAACCCCGGCTTCACCACTCACATCGTGGGCATGTCGCGCATCGAGAGCGACGGCCTCCTGCGGCTGCTGTACGAGCACGCAACGCAGCCCGAGCTGGTGCTGCGCCACCGGTGGCGAGCGGGTGATGTGGTCATCTGGGACAACCGCGCCACGATGCACTACGCCGTCGACGACTACGGCGCGGCGCAGCGGTGCATGCGGCGCGTCACCATTCGGGGCACCACCCCGGTTGGGCCATCGGGCGCCGAGAGCCGGCTCGTGACCGACCCACTCGTGTCAGTGCGCTGACGGAGGTGCCGCGGCTGCGCCGTCGCGCCACACGATGGCGCCGCGTGCCGCCGCGACGGCGGTGCTGAACGATGCCTGCAGGAGATAGCCGCCCGTCGGCGCGTCCCAATCCAGCATCTCGCCGGCGACGAAGGTGCCCGGCAACCGGCGCACCATGAAGTGGTCGTCGAGCTCGGCCAGGGCCAACCCGCCCGCGCTGGAGATCGCCCTCTCGATCGGTGCCGTGGAGTGCACGGCGAGCGGCAGGCACTTGACCAGCCGAGCGAGCGCTGCCGGGTCGGTGGGAAGGCGGTTGCCGGTGGCTTCGCGCATCAGCGACACAGCGACGGGGGGCAGGCCCAGGCAGCGGCGCAGCGCAGTCGCCTGCGACTCCTTCGGGCGTCGCTGGGTGAGGCGCTGTTGCACGGTGGTGAGCGCGAGGTCGGGGTGCAGGTCGACGGTGAGATCGCACGCTCCGTTGCGGTCGATCTCGTTGCGGATCGTTGCCGACAGCATGTACACGGGGCCCGACTCGAGCCCGGTGGCGGTGACCATCGCATCGCCGCGAACCATCTCGCCGCCGGCGCCGAGTGCCACGTTCTTCAGTGGTACCCCGGCGAACTGCTCGGCGAAGTGCTCGGTCCAGTGCACGAGTGCACCGCAGTTGGCGGGGCGCAGCGCGCGCACGTCGAGACCCGCTGCTCGGAAGTGCGGTACCCACCCTCCGTCGGAGCCGACTCGCGGCCAGCTGGCTCCGCCCAGGGCGAACACGGTGACATCGCTGCCGGCGATGACGACCGGGCCCGCTGCCGGCTGGAACCGGTGGTGCTGCGGGTCGATGGCGCCATCGGGTGTGGTGGCCCAGCCGAGCCAGCGGTGGCGGACGTGCATGCGCACACCCTGCAGCTGCAGACGCGCCAGCCAGGCGCGCAACAGCGGCGTGGCTCGCAACGAGGTGGGGAACACGCGGCCGCTGGACCCCACGTAGGTGGCCTCACCGAGCTCGGTGCACCACGCACGCAGCTGGGCGGGGGAGAATGCCTGCACGGCATCGCGCACGAGCGCGGCAGAGCCGTAGCGCTCGACGAGCCGGTCGAGCGGTTCGCTGTGGGTGAGGTTCAGCCCGCTGCGCCCGGCCAGCAGCAGCTTGCGGCCCACCGAGGGCATGTGCTCGTAGACATCGACCTGCAGGCCGGCGGCCGCAAGCACCTCCGCTGCCATCAGCCCGGAGGGGCCGCCGCCGACCACCGTGGCCGTGCCGGTGACGGGCGTGGACGAAGACACGCCAGCAGGTTACGGGCAACGCCACCCGGGCATCCGACGAACCGCAGCACGGCATCCGTCGGCGCTGTGCAGACGCAGGTTGCGGTGGGGGCCGCTGCGGCCTATGGTCCCTGGAGGTCATCCGTTCCGGATGTACCGGGTGCCACCCCAGACCTCGGTGTCGCAGTGAGTGCGAATGAGGAGGCGACGCGGAGTGCTCCAGTTCCCGTGCAGATGAGTGAGTGGCCTGCGCTCGCCGATGCCGTGTCGAACCAACCGATCGGTTTCGAGTGAGGACCGCAGTCGTCTCCGGCGTGGCAGTGATCACCGAGGCGTGCCTCGATGTGAACGATCGATCGTGCGTGGATGTGTGCCCGGTGCAGTGCATCTACGAGTTCGACGAGCCGAGCAACCTGCTCGTGTCGGAGATGCGGGCGGGCAGCGGCGTGGCCGAGCGGACGCATACGGCGAACGCAGGTGCGGCCACCGTGTTCGGGGCCAGCCTGCTGTACGTGCATCTCGACGAGTGCACGTCGTGCGCGGCGTGCCTCCAGACCAGCGTGTGCCCGGTCGGTGCCATCTACGCCGAGGGCCGCATGCCGGATGGCAGTTCAGCCGCGCCGTACAACCTCAATGACCCCACCATCGGGCACGACCACTCCTGGTTCGCTCAGCACAGCCGGAACGTCTTTGCAGGATGACTCGGAACCCGCTGCGCACCGACCCGCCCCAGCGGCTGGCGATCGCGTTCGCACGTCAGGCGGCGAAGGTGCGCTCGGCAGCTCTGTGCTCTGCCAGCAAGGAGGTCCTGGCGGTCACCGGAGTCGGGATCGCAGTGTTCACCGCCGACCATGCCGAGCGACTCTGCGCGTCCAGCCCGAAGGTCGAAGCCCTCGAGGACGTGCAGGTGACCACAGGTGAGGGCCCCGCTCGCGACGCGTTCCGCAGCGGTCGACTCGTCGAACTCCCTCGGCTCGATGACGAGGCTGGTGCCCGGTGGCCGTCGTTCGTCGAGCTCGCCGCCACGAAGAAGATCGGCGCAGTCTTCGCGTTTCCACTGCTGGTGCACGGCGCCAACGTGGGGGTGTTGTCGGTGTACCAACGCGTGGAAGGCCCGCTCACCATGTCGCAACGCAGCGACAGCTTTGCGCTGGTCGGCGTGCTCGCGCGCACGATTTTGAGCCTGCAGGAGTTGTCGGCCGGTGACGGGGAGACGCACGGAGTTGCCGATGTCATCGACTATCGGGCCGAGTTGTACCAAGCTTCGGGCATGGTTGCCGTGCAACTGCGCATCCCTGCGTCCGAAGCGCTGCTGCGAATTCGTGCGCACGCGTTCGCCGCCGGTCAGGCTGTCGGCGCCGTGGCTACAGAGATCGTCGCCCACCGGTTGCGTCTCGCCGACGATCGGCCCGATCTCGAAGGAAGGATCTGAGCCGATGCCCTCCGCACACGAGTCAGACAGCCACGTCGACACGGCCGAAGTCCCTACGATCGACCGGAGCGCCCTCACCGCCACCACGTTCCTCGAGATCGTCGACACGTTGGTGGGCGAGTTCGATGTCATCGACGTGCTCACCTCGCTCGCCTCGCGATGCGTCGAGCTGTTGGATGTTGCCGCGGCGGGCATCCTGCTGGCCGACGAGACCGGCCGGCTGCGTGTGATCGGCGCCTCCACGGAGCAGGTGCAGTTGCTCGAACTGTTCCAACTGCAGAGCGACGAAGGGCCCTGCCTCGACTGCTATCGAACCGGTTTGGTCGTCGCCAGTGAGCGGCTCGACGCCGAGTCGCCGTGGCCGGTGTTCGCCGCCGAGAGCCTTCGCGTCGGCTTCCCTTCGGTGTGCGCCGTGCCGCTGCGCCTGCACGATGTGGTGTTGGGTTGCCTCAACCTGTTCATGCGCGACCCGGTGCCGCTGGGCGCACTCGACGTGGCGCTGGCACGAGCCCTCGCCGACGTGGCCAGCATCGCCATCGTGCAGGACCAGGCCACGCGCGAGGCAGCAGTGCGCGAGGGCCAGTTGCAGCACGCGCTGAGCAGCCGAATCGTCATCGAGCAGGCAAAGGGAATGCTTGCCGAGTTCGCCGGTGTCGACATGGACCACGCCTTTGCCCGCTTGCGATCGTTCGCGCGCAACCGCAATCGACGCCTCACCGAGGTGGCTGCCGAGCTGGTGGCGGGCAGCATCGCGGTCGCCCAGGTGTCGCCCGGTCGTGTGCCGCCACCGCCTGCCGGCAAGGCGGGCCCGCCGCCCGCCTGACCTGCACGCCCGTGTGCTGAGTCAGCTCAGGAGCGCGGCCAGCGAGTGGTGGCCCAGCGCCCGTGCATGCTGCAGCGCCGTCACGCCCTGGCGATCGGCGAGCAGCGGGTCGGCGCCGGCTGCGAGCAGGATGCCGACGATCTCCTGGTAGGGCGGCGAGCCGTCGCCGAGGATGACCGCCTCGAGCAGCGCGGTCCAACCGAGGTCGTTGACGTGATCGACATCGATGCCGGTGCGCACGACGCGGCGAACGTACTCGACGTGGCCGCGCTCGCTGGCGGGGATGACGGAGATGCCGCCGTACCGGTTGCGAAGGGTCATGTCGGGGCCGGCGGGCAGCAGCGCCTCCAGCATCGCGACGCTGCCACTGACGCCGGTTGCAAGCCATGGCGTGTCGTTGCGGTCGTCGAGGGCGTTCGGGTCGGCACCGCACGCCACGAGCAGTTGGGCCACTGCGAGATGGTCGCCTGCCACTGCCAGCAGCAGCGCCGATCGGCCGCGCATGTCACGACTCTCCAGCGCCGCCCCGGCTGCGAGGGCACGGGAGACCCCGTCGACATCACCCGACGCGGCTGCCATCAGCAGTTGCGCGTCGGGTGATGACGGTGGAGCGGCTGCGTCGGGCATCGCCACGATCCTGTCATGGGCCGAGGGGCGGCCCATCACGGTCACGTGAAGATGCTGACGCCACCTGGCCCGATGAGCAAGCCGACCACGATGAGCGCCACGCCCTGCAGCATCTGCTTGCGCGTGAGGGCGATGATGCCGGCGATCACCAGCACGACGGCGATGATCCACAAGATGAAGGCCATTGGTTCAGAGCTCCTTGACGAGTGAGGTCAGCACGGTGAGATCACTTGGCTGACCGGTGGTGGCTGCAGCGGCCGGCGCGCTGGTGCGAGCCGAGCCAGGAAGGGTGGTGCGCCGATGGAAGCGGCGACGAGGACTTGCCCACGTGGCAACGGTGGTGCGCACCGTCACCGTGTCGCCCGCTGCGGGCAAGCTCAGCGAGGGCCCGTCCAGCGCAGACCCGTCCAGAGTCAGGCCCCGGCCGTCGGGTGCCTTCTTGCCGAAGCCGAGGGCGCTGCGCACGCCGGCACGGTTCACCCAGACGGTCGCCGCGAGGCCGGCGATCCACAGTGGGCGGATGGTGCGGCGCACAGTTCGGCCGACGTTCATCGTCGATTGCCTTGCATGAGGATTTCAACGGGATCGGCGAGACGCATCGAGCTCTCCTTCTGGGGGCGTGTGCCATCACTGCAGGCGACGATGCAGGGAAGTACCCAGTGGAGGGCGACGGCAAACACCGGAGCCGGCTGCTCAGGGTCGACTCATGCCGCTCGCCGGTCGTCGTGCTGCTCATCGGCGAGCACGCGCAGCGCAGCCAGGCTGGCAGCGATGAGGCGACCGACGTGCACCTGACTGGTGCCGATGCGCTGAGCGATCTCCGCTTGGCTGAGCTCGTCGAAGAAGCGCAGTTCGAGGACACGACGCTCTCGCGGCGCGAGGTGGGCCAGCAGCGCGACCAGCACGGTGCGGTCGAGCATTGCATCGAACCCGTCGCCTGGCTCGTCGCGTTGCGCGTCTGCTCGATCGAGTGTGGTGGCGTAGCGAGCGTTGTTCGCCTGCTGCACCTCGTTCACCAGGCCGGTGGTGATCGCCAGTCTGTCGGCGATCTCGGCCGCGCGCGGCGTTCGGTGCAGGTCGGCTCGAAGATCGTCGGTGGCGCTGCCGACCGCGTTGCGCATGTCCTTGGCTCGACGGGGCACGTACACGGTCCAGGTGCGGTCACGGAAGTGACGGCGCAGCTCGCCCATGATGGTGGGCGTGGCATATGCCCCGAACGCCACTCCGTGCGAGGGATCGAACCGCTCGACCGCGTTGAGGAGGCCGATGCGAGCCACCTGCAACAGGTCGTCGAACGGTTCGCCTCGGTGTGAGAAGTGACGAGCACCGCGCATGGCCATCCATGTCGCGTCGGCGACGATCTGGTCGCGCAACGCGATGGAGTGAGTACCTGAGTAGCGACACAGCGACTCGTCGAGCCGCAGAGAATCGGCGGCACGTTGCTGGACGAGGGTGGGTTGAGCAGGCGGTGGCCGCTCGAGGGTTGCAGAAACCGGACCGGGCTCGTGCACGTGGTTCTCCATCGAGTTCGATGGCGCCACCTGGGACCGGAGCAACGCGACTGTGAGCAGCACTCTGCTCTCGAGGAGACAGTACCGCCTGGACGAGGAAAGCGGTAGGCCTGGCCGGCACCGGAGATGAACACTTCGTGCCGGGTGGGGCCGTGTGGCCCTCAGTCGAGCTGGTAGCGGATGGGCAGCCGCTTGAGACCACTGACGAACGTGCTGCGGATGAGCTCGGGGGTGCCGGCCAGCTCGACGCTCTTCAAGCGGGGGAGCAGGGCGCCGAACAGCGCCTTCAGCTCCATCCGGGCGAGCATCGCGCCCAGGCAGTAGTGCACGCCGAAGCCGAATGCGAGGTGCTTGTTGGGCGTGCGGCCGATGTCGAATCGGAACGGATCGTCGAACACGTCCTCGTCGCGGTTGGCCGACCAGTACGACAGCAGCACGTCCTGGCCGGCCTTGATGGTGGTGCCGCGCAGGTCGTAGTCGACCGTGGCGGTGCGCATGAAGTGCTTCACCGGAGTGGTCCAGCGGATCATCTCGTCGATGGCAGTGGCCATCAACGACGGGTCGGCCTGCAGCCGGGCCAGCTGGTCGGGGTTCTCGATCAGCGCCTGCATGCCGCCGCTCATGGTGTTGGAGGTGGTGTCGTGGCCGGCAGTGGCCGCGATGATGTAGTACCCGAGCTGCTCCTTGTGGCCGATCGGCTCGCCATCGACGATGCCGTTGGCGATCACCGACGAGAGGTCGCCAGTGGGGTTCGCCTTGCGGTCGGCGGTGATGCCGTCGAAGTACGCCACGAAGTCGGCCACCGTCTGGATGATGCCGGCCAGCACGTCGTCGTCGCGCTTGAAGTCGTCGTCCTCGGCGCCGAACAGCTCCTGGGTGAGCTTGAGCATGCGCGGGTAGTCGGTCTCGGGTAGGCCGAGGATCGCCAGGATCACGTACAGCGGGTACTGCATCGCGATCTCACTGGCGAAGTCGCACTCGCCGCCCAGTTCCTCCATGCGGGCCATCGACCGCTCGGCCAGCTCCGCCAGCCGCGTGTCGAGCTTGGCGAGGTTCTTCGGCAGGAACCACTCGGCGGTGAGGTTGCGGTGCGAGCGGTGCTCGGGGTCGTCCATCTGCACGAGCGACTTCACGAGGTGGCCCTGCATGGCGCGCATCGCATCGGACTCCTTGGTACCGAGGATGGCGCGAGGTGCGTTGAGGAACTCGTTCTGGTGCAGCTCCACCTCCAACACGTCGGCGTGCTTGGTGAGCACGTAGAACGGATTGAAGTCGGGGTGCTCGACCCAGTGGATGGGGTCCTCCGCGCGCAGCTTTGCAGCTGCGGCGTGGAAGAAGGCCTCGTCGGTGAACGTGGTGCCGGTGAGGTAGGCGAGGCCCGCCTGCTCGAGGGTGAGATCGTCGTAGGTGGTCATGCTGCCGGAACATACCACGGGGTATGGCGCCGCACAGAAGCCGGATCACACCGAGCCGCGACCCGCCGCGGCGGTGCAGAATGGGCGAGTGGAAGCCCTCGACCAGCACGACTACTTCGACACAGGGATGCAGCTGTTGGCGCTCGGAGGAGTGCGGGCGGTCACGGTCGCTCGCCTGTGCTCGGCGCTGGGGGTCACCAAGGGTTCGTTCTACCACCACTTCCGTGGCGTGGAGGACTACAAGACGCAGCTGCTGGCTCATTGGTCGAGCGAGGGCGAACGGCAGGTGCTGGTGGCTGCCGATGCCGTAGCCGACCCGATGGAACGGCTGACGGTGCTGCGCGAGCTCGGCATCGCCCTGCACCACGAGGCCGAGGTCGCCATCCGCGCCTGGTCGCGCACCGACGCAGCGGCGTGGAGCGTGCGCGAGAAGGTGGATGCCGCTCGCGAGCGCACGGTCGCCGAGGCGTACCGCGAGGTAGGAGTCGCCACCGACGTGGCGCAGATGCTCGGCCGGCTCGGTGTTGCAGTGCTCGTCGGCGCGCAGCACCGTGGAGAGGCCACGGACCGCGACTCGCTCCGCGAGATGTACCTGCACCTGCACGAGATGACGATGGCGACCTGGGGTACCGACCGAGTGCACACGTCGAAGGAGCTCACGCGATGACTGGAACGACCTGGCGACCGGACGTGCTCGCCGACTTCGAGCACACGACGCTGGCCGTGCCCTTCCGGGGCAGCACCATCGACGCCGTCGTGGTGCGGCGTGCTGCCTCGCCCGTCGCCGGTGGGGCGGCGGTGCTGTACGTGCACGGGTTCGGCGACTACTTCTTCCAGACGCATCTCGCCGCGTTCTACGAGGCCCTGGGCGTGCGGTTCTACGCGCTCGACCTGCGCCGCCACGGGCGCGCGCTGCGCAAGGGGCAGTTGCCGAACTTCACTGCCGACATCGACGAGTACCTCGACGACGTCTCTGCTGCCATCGGGCTGCTGCAGGCGCACGAGGGTGTGGAGTGGTTGCTGCTCAACGGCCACTCCACGGGTGGCCTGGTCGCCGCGTTGTACGCGCACCGTGGTCCTCGGCGCAGCGATGTCGACGCGGTGTTCCTCAACAGCCCGTTCCTCGACATGAACCTTCCTGCGTGGCAGGAGGCCGTGCTCGAGCCGGTGCTGTCGGCAGTCGGCCGCATCGTGCCGTCGCTCAAGCTGCCCGGCCTGTCGTCGCTGTACGGCGAGAGCCTCCATGCCGATCACCGCGGCGAGTGGTCGTTCGATCTGGCCTGGAAGCCGCTCGCCGGGTTCCCCGCACGCGCCGGCTGGTTCCGCGCCATCCACCGGGCGCAGGCCGAGGTTGCGGGCGGCCTGTCCATCGCGCAGCCGGTGCTGTTGCTGCACGCCGGTCGCAGCGCGCACCCCAAGGAGTGGAACGCCGACGTGCTGTCGGCCGACATCGTGCTCGACGTGGCCGACATGGAGCGGCTCGCGCCCGGGCTGGGTTCACGAGTGGAGGTGGGCAGCGTCGACGGTGGCATTCACGACCTCGTGCTGTCGCGCGAACCCGCTCGTGCGCGCACCTTCGAACTGCTCGCCGACTGGCTCCGCGGGGCACGCTCCTGAGGCCTGGCTCAGTAGATCGTCTGACGGATCCGTTCTGGGTAGGCATCGTCGTATGCGGTGCCATCGAACTCGCCGCCCGTGATCAACTCGTTGATCTGGCCGACGGTGGGCAGGTCGGCAGCGTCGCGAAAGGCGGCGACATCCCAGAGGCGTGAGCGGATGAGCGCTTTCGGGCATTGCGTGTACACCGATTCGATGCTGACCACGATGACGGTGGCCGGCAGCTTGTCGTCGATCGCGAACTGTTGACGCAGCTGCTGGTCGGTGGTGAGCACGGCGGTGCCGTTGACCCGCAGCGTGACGCCGATGCCGGGCACCAGGAACAGCAGCCCGATGCGCGGATCGGTGACGAGGTTGCGCAACGTGTCGAGCCGGTTGTTGCCGCGCCGGTCGGGCAGCAGCAGCGTGCGTTCGTCGGGCACGCGCACGAAGCCGGCCGGGTCGCCACGTGGCGAGCAGTCGAGCCCGCCTGCGCCGGAAGTGGCGATGAGGACGAAGGGGGAGGCGCTCACGTACTCCTGATGCAGCGGCGTCAGGTGATCGATCTCCTTGGTGAGCGAGCTGGGAACGGGCTCGCCGTACAGGGCTTCCAGCTCGGCGAGCGTTCGAACGATGTGCACGTGCGCAGAGTACCGGTGGGAGCCGAGGCGCTCGTTGCGAAATTCATCGGAGAAGTCCCTACCTACCGGTCAGTAGGGAGAGTAAGCTGACACCGTGACGAGTTCCGACACCAGTGCCCACACCGCGGTTCTTCCCCCTCGTACCCACTCCCTCAACGATGTGCGCGATATCATCCCGGCGTCGTGCTATCAGCGCTCCACCGGCCGCGCCGTGCTGGCGCTGGTCCAGGCGTGGGTGCTCTACGCCATCCCGATGGTGGGCCTGGCCCTCACCAACACCTGGTGGGTGCTGCTGGTGTGGTGGGCGCTCGCCGGCCTGGCCGTGTCGGGGCTGTTCGTCCTCGGTCACGACGCCTCGCATGGTGCGCTGCTCGATTCGCGAAAGGCCAACCGGATCGTCGCGCAGGTGTGCATGGTGCCCAGCTTCCACGTGGAGGCGGCATGGGATCTGGGTCACAACCGCATCCATCACGGCTACACCACTCGCCAGGGATTCGACTTCGTGTGGCATCCGGCCACGGTGCAGGAGTATGCGGCCATGGGCCGCTTCGCCCGGCTGCGTCATCGTGTCGAGTGGTCGCGCCTGGGCTCGGGGGCGTACTTCCTGCGCACCGTGTGGTGGCAGAAGATGTGGCGGTTCAATGCGCCGGGCAAGCGCCACGACGCCATCGTGCGCGACAAGCTGGTGCTCAGCGCGGTGCTGCTGCTCGCCTTCGGTGGCGCCGCCACCTTCGGCGCGCTCACCGATGGAGTGTTCGGTGCGTTCTGGGTGCCGTTCAAGATGCTCGTCGTGCCGTTCCTGCTGTTCGTGCAGGTGATCGGGTGGACGGTGTACGTGCACCACGTCGCCCCCGACATCCGCTGGTGGCCGCGCAAGGAGTGGTCGCAGTTCAAGGGGCAGATGGAGAGCACCACCATCCTGCGGGTGCCCGCAGTGGTCAACCGGCTGTTCTTCCACAACATCTTCGTCCACGTGCCGCACCACGTCGACGCGCGCATCCCGTTCCACCAACTGCCTGCTGCCGCCACCGCCATTGCCGAGGCGTACCCGCAGACCGTGCGCTCCGGCAAGCTCTCGCTGCGCGAGTACGTTCGCGACGCGAAGGCGTGCAAGCTCTACGACTTCGAGGCCGGAACCTGGTTGCCCTACCCGCGTTGAGGGTCTCGCTGGCGATTGCTCCGGTGCACCGATAGGTTCACGCGATGGCTGGTTCGATTCTCGGCACTCGGGTGCTGCGCACAGAAGATCCGGAACTGCTGACGGGTGCCGGTCGCTTCGTCGACGACCTGCAACTGCACGACCCGTTGCACGTCGTGTTCGTCAGATCCGAGATGGCGCACGCGCGCCTGCTCGAAGTGCACTCGGAGCAGGCGCGGGCGATGCCCGGTGTGGTGGCCGTGCTCACCGCCGCCGACCTCGGTGTTCGCCCGCACCACGGGATGGTCAAGGTGCACGACGACTTCGCTCGTTCGCCGCTGGCCGAGGGCAAGGTGCGCTTCGTCGGTGAGGCCGTCGCCGCTGTCGTCGCCGAGTCGGCGGTGCAGGCACGTGATGCCGCCGATCTGGTGGTGGTCGACTACGAGCCGCTCGCGGCGGTGGTCGATGCCGAGGAGGCACTTGCCGAGGGTGCGCCGGTGCTGTTCGAGCAGCACGGCGACAACATCGCGGTGGCCGCGACCGACCCGGTGCAACCAGGGTTGTTCGGCGACGCCGGCATCGTGGTGCGCGGCAGGTACGTCGACCAGCGCGT